>Ga0247831_1001124_pt1 | contig 53316 bp, 45 predicted proteins | sample LaCruzMarch2015__9_FD_192406 | JGI IMG/M metagenome (GOLD analysis project Ga0247831, IMG submission 192406) | Freshwater microbial communities from meromictic Lake La Cruz, Castile-La Mancha, Spain - LaCruzMarch2015_1m | ecosystem: Environmental > Aquatic > Freshwater > Lake | place: Spain...
ACTTATTCTGCTCGTGGCGCTGCCTCTTGCCGCAGCCTTCGTGGCGGCGGCCTTCGATGGTGCGCCCGATGCGCGCGACGCAGCCGTCGGCTTATTCGCCGCAGCGTCGTTCGGCCTTGCGGTGATGACCGTCATCGGAATTATGCAAGGTGCGCAACCGGCTTTGACGATAGCCTCAATCGCGCCGGGCTTGCCCATCGCCTTGCGCGCTGAGCCGCTGGGTGCGGCGTTCGCCGTCGCCGCGACCGGGCTGTGGCTGATCACGCATGTCTATTCCATCGGCTATATGCGCGAGACGGAGGATCTGCAGCAGACGCGGTTTTTCGCGTTTACGAGCCTAGCAGTGGCGGCGACGGTCGGCGTCGCGCTGAGCGCCAATCTGTTCACGATGTTCATTTTCTACGAATGTCTGACCTTCGCGACCTATCCGCTGGTCGTACATTACGGCGATCCGCAATCGCGTCGCGCCGGCGCGGTTTATATGGGCATTTTGCTCACGGCGTCCTTCGCCGGATTGTTCACGGCGGCTGTGTGGACCTATTCCTTGGCCGGCCGTACGGAATTCGAGCCCGGCGGCTTGTTGACAGGCCTGATCGATCCGAAGACCAGCGGCATATTGCTCGTGTTGTTTGTCTTCGGCTGCGCGAAGTCCGCGATTATGCCGCTCCATCTGTGGCTGCCGCGCGCGATGGTCGCGCCGACGCCAGTATCCGCTTTGCTGCATGCGGTTTGCGTCGTCACGGCCGGCGTGTTTGCGGTTTTGAAGATCGCGCTCTTCATCCTGGGGCCGGAGGCGGTCGCCACATCCGCCGCGCGTGAGGCTTTGACCTGGATCGCAGCGGCCAGCGTGACGATTGCAAGCATCCTGGCCTTAACGCGCGACGACATCAAAGCGCGGCTCGCATATTCGACGATCAGTCAATTGTCGCTGGTCATCCTGGGCGCACTCCTGATGACGCCGACCGGCGTTCTTGGCGCAAGCTTGCAAATTTTCGCGCACGGCCTCGCCAAGATCACATTGTTCTTCGCCGCCGGCTTGATCGCGACGTCCACTGGCCGCACGCGCGTCAGCGAATATGGCGGCGTCAGCACCGAAGCGCCGATTGCGTTCTGGTGCTTCTTTATCGGCGCCGCCAGCCTTGTCGGCCTGCCGCCATTCGCCGGCGCGTGGCCGAAGCTGATGTTGCTGAACGGCGCGGCCGAGGCGGGCAGGCCGCTCTTGGCGGCGTTGCTGGGCGCCTCCAGCGTGCTGACCGCGATCTATTTGTTCGAGCCGGTGGTGAAGGGCCTGCGTCCGGGCGCGGCGCCGATCCAAACGCGCACGACGGCGGCGGCGTTTAGCGTTATGGCGCCGGTGACGACCGCGATCGCCACCATTGCGTTATTCTTTTTCTCCGCCGCGCTCGCGGCCTTTCTCGCGCCGAGCTTGCTATGAGCAAAAACGCCAAGCCCCCCAAAGGGCAGCCCAAGCTGCACGTCGAGGACGACGAGGATGCCGGCCGCAAGCTGTTCGGCTGGCTCGAGCGTCCTGGCGCGGTGTTTTATGTGATCGTCGCCTTGGGCGCCGTCGCGATCATTTCGTTGGCCATCGACGCGATGCGCTCGCCCACGCCGGGCGGCATAGATTCTCTGTGGGGTTTTTACGCGCTCGCCGGCGCCTTTGGTCTGACTGCGTTCGTGCTGCTGGCGCGCTTACTGGAATTCCTCCTGGCGCGCGCGCCGGATTATTATGAGGCTGACGATGATCGGCCTTGAGGACCTCAATCCCGGCTTTGTGCTGATCCTAGGCGGGCTCATCTGCGCATTGAGCCCCTGGATCTTGCTGCGGCAATTGGTGCTCGTGGCGGCCCCAGCGGCAGCGGCCGTCCTGATTGTCGGCGCGTCCTATGGCGAGCACGGCATGACCGAAGCGCTGCGCTTCAATCTGATATTGTTCCGCCTGGATGAGCTGTCTTATCTCTTCGGTCTCGCCTTCGCATTGGCGGCGCTGCTGGGCGGCGTCTATTCGCTGCATAAGGCGGATCGCTTGGAAAGCGCCAGCGCGCTCATCCATGCGGGTGGGGCGATGGCGGCGGTATTCGCCGGCGATCTTGTGAGCTTCTTCCTCGGCGTCGAAGTGATGGCCTTGTCCGGCGCGGGCATCGTGCTCGGGCCGCGCACCAAGGATTCCGCGCGCGCCGCCGGCCGTTATCTGACGGTGCAATTGCTCGCGGGCGGATTGCTGGCGGCAGGCGTCGCGCTGACGGCGGGGGCGGAGCGTTCGCTCGATTTCAACACGCTACGCTGGGACAGCTGGGGGGGCGGCGTCATTCTGCTGGCGCTGGGCATCAAATGCGCCTTCCCCGGCGTACATTTCTGGGTAAAGGACGCTTATCCCCGCGCCAGCGCCGTCGGTGCGGTGTTCCTGGCGCCGTTCACCACCAAGCTCGCGATTTACGGTCTGGTGCGCGCCTATGCGGGCGCGGACATCCTCATCCCGATCGGGGCGGCGATGGTGATTTTTCCTATCCTTTACGCCTCGATCGAAAACGATCTTCGCCGCACGCTGTCCTATTCGCTGGTGAACCAACTCGGCTTCATGGTGATCGGCATCGGCATCGGCGGCCCTGCCGGAGTCGGCGGCGCGGTGGCGCTCGCTTTCTGTCACGTTTTTTATAAGGGCCTATTGTTCATGGGCGTGGGCGCCGTGCTGGAGCGCACCGGCACCGCGAAGTCGTCCGAGCTTGGCGGCTTGTGGCGCACCATGCCCGCGACGGCGATTTTCACAATGATCGGCGCGGCGGCGATCAGCGCTGTGCCGCTATTCTCCGGCTTCATCGCCAAATCGTTGTTGCTCGACGCCGCCACCGGCCAAGCATTGTGGTGGGTTTGGATCGTGATGGTGATCGGCGCCGCCGGGGTGCTCGAACATGCGGGCGTGAAGATTCCGTTTTTGACCTTCTTCGGCAAGGACAGCGGCAAGCGCCCGAAAGAAGCGCCGCTCAATATGTTGCTCGCCATGGCGGCGAGCGCGGCCATCTGCATCTTTATCGGCCTCAATCCGCAATGGCTGTATTCGCTGTTGCCGGCGCCGGTGCAGCACGAGCCCTACACGACCAGCCATGTTTTGGCGCAGCTACAAATGCTGTCCTTCGCCGCCCTGGCTTTTGTGGCGCTCCGCCGTAGCGGCCTGCACCCAACCCCGCGTGACGTCATCTTGCTCGATGTGGATTGGTTCGCACGCAGCCGTCCGGCCAAAATGGCGGGCGCCTGGGCGGTGCGGGCCTTATCGGCGTTCGAAGCGGCGCTGGGTAGCGTTGGCCGTTCGCTGTCGAGCTTCGTCGGCGCCGAGGGGCCCATTGCGCGCTCGCGCGTATGGCGCGGCGCGGCGGGGAATTCGTCGGCGGGTTGGATCGCCGCCATTTTGGCGGCGGCGGTGTTGGTCGGATTGTCAACGTTCCACTAGCACGCGGCGTGAAGTCCGGCTCAGTCGCGCATGGATAGCGCCGAGTAATTTTAGAATTGCGCGAGTTTCTTTGGTTCTAATGTGTCTCATTCTTTATAAGAGACCGCAATTTCTACCGGAGCGCAGGTAGCACAAGAGCTCAACACGTTATTTATAGAAGATCACCTCTCATTAGTTTGGAGTACTTTGAAAACAACCAAAGCTTGTCTTGTCTGTTTGCAGATTAATTGTAATACTCGCGATCACAGTGTTGATTTTCACCTGCCCAGAACTGGTTGCGCAAGAATTGTAGCGGAGGGCGCTTTTTTATGGCCGAACACGACGATCTTACTGCGATGACCGCGGAAATCGTTTCGGCATACTTGGAAAATCACCAAGTAAAGATGGGCGAGCTGCCCGGCCTTATCCAAACCGTTCATCATACGCTGTCACACTTGACGAAGGATGTCTTGGATGCCGCAGACCGGGCGATGCCGGCGGTCTCGGTTAAGAAGTCCATTACGGCGGAATATTTGGTATGCCTTGAGGACGGGCGGAAATTCAAATCGCTGAAGCGCCACTTGCGCACGCGCTACAACATGACTCCCGAAGAATATCGGTCGAAATGGGGGCTTCCCGCCGATTATCCGATGGTCGCGCCCAATTACGCCCGCGTGCGCTCGAACCTCGCCAAGAATATGGGCCTTGGACAGTCTCGGAAGGACGGCATTTAGGCCGTTGATCTTCCTACCAGAACGCTGACCAAAGAAGGTCGCAACCCCAGATACTTTCGCGTAGGCCTTGCCGTGCGCAGCCTCTATCCGCCGCGCCCATTGGCGCAGAAGCGGCGGATTTTCTAGCGGATGTTTTTTGGTCGTAGCTGGGAATCGAGGAGGCAATGGCCGCCGCGCTCGGGCAAGGTTGCATTGAAATTGATCCTGAGTGCGCTCTGCGCGCCTACCTCAAACGCAGGAATTTAATTGGCCGCCGCTGCTTCCTTGCGGATGCGGTCGATCATCGAGGCCAGACCATTCGAGCGCTGCGGCGACAAGGCTTGGCTCAGCTCCAAGCGCTCGAGCGCAACTTTGATGTCGAAGTCGAGAATATCGGCCGGACGCGCATCATTATAGAGGCGCAGCAAGATGGCGATCAGCCCCTTAACCAGAAGCGCGTCGGAATCCCCGCGAAAGCGCAAGTGCGTGGAATCGTCGGGATTGCGTTCGGACACCAGCCAAACCTGGCTGGCGCAGCCGCGCACTTTATTGGCTTCGGCATGTTCCTCTTCAGTCAGCGGCGCGAGTTCCCGCGCCAGTTCGATGACATAGCGAAAGCGCTCCTCCCAGTCAGGAAGGAGCGCGAATTCGTCTTCAAGTTCGGTAAGGGCCGCGCCCAGATTTTTCGCCGTCACATCCCTGACATGGCTGCCAAAGACAGCAATGGCAAGGCATGGGCGGCGTCGCCGGCCGGTTTTATTGAACCGGATTTTTCATGCAGGCGCCGACGTCTTTCAGCGCGTGGCGGCCCAGGCAGAACGCGTGCTCGTATTTAAAGCGGCTGGCGGCCACGCACTGATTGAGCTGCAACTTCGACCATTCCAAGCAATCCTTGGTTTTGGGGTCGAGCATGACGGTTTCTTGTTCGCTCGCAAGCTTGGATGACGGATCGAGCTCTTGATAAGCCGCCAAGGTCACCATGCGATCGATCGTGTCGCGGTTCTGCGCTTTGTATTTCAAGCCGCCTGTCAGGCTGGTCGACGACGCGTAAGCGGAGGAGGGGCCGATCTTCAAGGCTTGCGAGATCTGCTGCAACAGGCGCGACCCTTGCTCTGTCTGGCTTTCGCCGGCGGCGGGTGCGTTCATGGCCGCCAGGAAGGTCGAAGAGACCGGGCGTCCCTTTTCTTGCGCCGCTTTTAACTGGGCGACCCGAACGGCGCCCTTCGGCGCTTTTTCAGCCTTCATGGGCGTCTTTTGCAGCGAATAAGCGCGTTGTTCGAATTGCTCGCCAACCGTGGAGGCCTTCGCGCCTTCCACCAAGGCCGTGTTGAGCGCCGCCTGGACGGCTTCACCCGAGCCCGGTAGGCGTGAGGCGTAATTCATGTCTGTTTTCAGTCCACTAAAGAGGCGGTCATCCCCGTAACTCTTGCGAATTTTTTGTAAAGAGGCATTAAAGCCCGGCGATTGCGCTGCATTCAATGCGCCAAAAGAGATATAGCCCTTAGATAGAGACTGGGGCGAATGGGCAGCCATGCGGTCCAAAGCCGCATCCAATTGCTTGCCGGTCTTGATTGGCGACTTCTCCAGGTTGGCGACATCCTCTTGGAAAGTAACGAAAGAACCTGCAGCCTTGACGATGGGCTCCTCAGCGAAAGCCGGCGCTGCAAGCAGGATGAAAAACGCAGACGCTGCTTTGCTGAATGAAGTCCACATTGGACGCATGATCTTCTCCAAGTCGCCGCCCCCAACGGCGGGGGACACCATAGCCACGGTATCGTGGGGCGCCAGCGTGTGGCGCATGTTTGTGCACAACCGACTCACGTGCGCTTGAGGAGCAATGGTCCGATGACACTTCTATCGAAAATCTTAATGAGCGGATTGCGACGCAACCGGTGATTGAAGGCAAAGCGAATATTTCTGCCATGAGGGGGCTTTTGCTCGGGGATTCCTATGAATCGCGCTTCGCGATTTCGCAGGTCGCCTGGCTTGGGCTGATTGCCGCAGCAGCTGGAATCGCTGCGCTGATCGATCAGGACTCTCTGTATTTGGCGGGCGCCGGCGCGGCTTTTTCGGCGCTTCCGGCGGCGCTTGGCCTCGCGCTGACCCCCATGATCCGTACCGAGTGGGCGGCGGCCTTGGTGTGTTCCGCCTGGATCGCCCTCGGCGCGGCCGCCGCGGCCTCGACCGGCGGCGCCGCTTCACCATTCTCTGTTTTGTTGTTGGCGCCGGCCGGAATCGCGCTTTTGCTCGGGCGGCGATCCTTGGCGGCGGAAGCCGCTTTGATGGCGGGCTTGGCCTTTGCGGGCTGCTTGGTCGCCAACATTTTGGGCTATATCGACCCACGCGCCGATGATTTCGCTGTCGCCCCCGGTCTGGGCGGCTTGGCGAGCCTGACTTATGTCGTTGGCCTGTTTTTGGCCCGGCAAGCTAATGTGGTGGAAGGCGTGACGGCTGCGGACGTCAGCGCCAATACGAGCGTCGGTCCGCGCTATCTGGCTGAACTGGCGCATGAGTTAAAGACGCCGCTGAACGCCATTATCGGCTTCGCCGACGTGATGCGCGAAGGCGTGTTCGGCAAGCTTCCCGAAAAATACGCCGATTATGTCGAGACCATCCATCAGAGCGGCGGACACATGCTGGAGCTGGTCTCCAATATGCTCGACATCTCCCGTATTCGGGCGGGCGGCTACACGATCAAGCCTGAAATCATCGACGCCCGTGTGGTGGTCACCGAAACCATTCAGATGATGCGCGACGCCGCGCGCGAAGCGGGCGTATCGCTGATCGCGCCGGGTACGCCAGAGCCGTTGCGGGTGCGGGCCGACAAAACCGCGCTGAAGCAGATTTTGACAAATCTCATCGTCAACGGACTGAAATATACGCTGCCGGGCGGCAGCGTGACGGTACGGGCGGAGGGAAACTCATCCTTGTTGCTGACGGTCGCCGACACGGGCGTCGGCATTCCCAAGGATGCGCTTGAGCGTGTCATGAAACCGTTCGAGCAAGGCGTTTCAGCAAAACCAGGCGCGGGTTTGGGGCTTGCCGTGGTGCGCGGCCTCGCGCAATTGCACGGTGGAACGGTGGTGATCGAAAGCCCGCCAGGCTTGGGCGCAACCGTGGCGGTGACGTTGCCAGTATTGGTGAAGACGGGCGCGTAATTTCGATTTAGCGCTTACTGCGCGTGGCGGTGTAGTCCAGGAATGCGTTCGCCGCGTAAAGATCGCCAGCTTCGATCAGATAGGTCTTGTTGAGCGCGGGATTGTCGTACTCAAGCACAAGGCTCGCCGCTTCGCGCGGATCGAGATCGGCCAGCGCCGCCATCGCCGCGTTCGGAAACTTGAAGATCCGGCCCGAGGCGGGCTTTGTGCGCGTCGCTTTTTTCGGCCCAATCAGTCCACTGGCGTAATAAGACCGCGTCGCGCCGCCGGGCGGCAGCCGAACGGCAAGGCCTTGCTTGCCATATCCGTTGTAGGAGGATTCCACGAACTCAGCCGCCAAACCGGGATCGCGCAGGATCAGCCGTGCGGCGGCCGGCGCCGGCGCTGCAGCCGGAAGCTCCAGTGCGCCGCTAACGCTGTCGTCGGATAAGCGTTTCACGCCGAAACGAAGATTTTCGCCAAGGGATTGCGAGACCAGCCAGCCGTCATAAGGGTTCCGGCGCGCTTCCCAGGTCCGGTACGCGCCGGGGAAGTCCATGGCTTGCATGGTCGTCCATGCGGCGAAGCTGGAATTGATGCGGGTCGCGATCGTCGTAACGTCCTTGCTTTTGCAATGGAGGTGACGAGCGCGCTTATTCATACTGCGGGCATCAGACGCTAAAGACGCAACGGAAGCGCCCGACCGCAGCAAGGCGCCGCGGGCCTGATACGTCGCCGCTTCAAGCGCGGCGCGAGTGGGGGCGGGCAAGAAGGCGCAACGGGAATCGAGCGCGAGGGCGCCCGCGCGATCCATATACGCGGTGCGCGCATCGGTTCCAGCCGAAGCAGGACCAGCCGCGCTCATGCCAAGGCCGCTTGCGAGACCTATGCAGAAGGCGGCGCCGATGAAAACTGAGAGGGGCGATATTTTTCGCGGATTGATTTTGCGGAACATGGTCCGCCATCATTAACGCCGGAGCGTTGACGTCTGGTGAACGGCTTGCATATCGCGCTGATGACTTAACCACGCCGCCGTTACGCCGGACGTGATCAAGGCCGCGAGAATTGCGAACGCCCACTGCGCCATGGCGGTTTCAGGCACAGCCAAGGCGTCGGCCAGCGGCTTGCCGCCCAGCGCGCCAATGACGCCGCCAATCGCCGCGGCGGCGAGCTTCGCGGTTAAGTCGAGATTGCGTTGCGATGGAATATCGTTAGCCATGATGTGTCTCAAAAACGTTGGTTACCTTTTGTTATGCAAGAAGCGGTGCGCAGTGATTTTTGGGCGTCTGCCTTGATCCGCCGGGCGCAATCCGGGGGAGCGAACGCTGTTGTCGCAAGGAAAGGCGACATCTCGGCGGGCGCGGTCTTGGTTAAAGTTGCGCGCTTGGACGGCAGCGCAAATCTTTACGCGCCGGCGCTGGGGCCGGAGGGGGAGCGCATCTGGCTCAATTTGGAACGCCAGGGGATTGGTCCGGCCGAGCCGGACGTCGATTCCTACATCGCGCGCCGCGTGAAGAGCGATCCGGATCTTTGGGTGGTAGAAATTGAAGATCGCCAGGGCCGTCACTTTTTAACCGAGCCAGTCGAGTCTTGATGAATCGGCGGATTAGGGCGCAGACCGCTGGGCGCGTTTTCTTCTGCCGGAGTCGGGATCAGCACCGGGACCTCGAACGGCTCCATTGAATCCATATCGATGCCCGGCAGATTGGCGGGCAGCGGCGCCGGCGCGCGGGCGTGCTGACGCGACACCGCGATTCCGATCAGCAATAGCCAAACCAGCGCAAAGCCGATCGCCGCGCCAATGGCGCCGCCGGACGTCCTTGGTTCGGAGGAGGCGGGCGCCGTCTCAACCGGTGCGATTGTCGCAGCGGAGGCCGGAGCTGGCGTTGCAACGGGTGGGTGCGATCGGCTCGATGTCTCTGCGATCGCCGCGATGAGTGCATCCAAGCCTGCAGACGCGCCGGTTTGACGCCAGTCTGAAAGGTCGACGGACGCTTGCGCCGGCGCTGGGCTTTGCACGCCGCCGAGTGCGACCGCCACATGCGCGTTGCGCGCCGCCGCCGCATCCGCTTCGTCGCAAACCCAGGGGGAGTCCAGCGCAGATTCAGACCACAACACCACAATGGCGGGCGCCTGCACCACGCGCTGACGGGCGCTGTGCATCAGCGCGCCTTCGGGCAATTCGGAAATATCCCACACGGCTTTCAGGCCGCGCTCCTCAAGGCAAGCGGCCAGGCGCGCGGCAATTCCGCGATCGCGCCGGGCATAAGAGATGAGGACGTCTGTCATGGAGAACCGCCGTAAGTTTACGTTCGGTTAACCATGTGTCACGCCCAAAATAGGGCGCCGCATCAAATGTATCCTGGTGGGGGCGCGACCGCGCCCAAGAGCAGGCGGGTCTGCCCTGAAATTCTCGCAAGAGTTGCGCAGCGTCTCGGTGGCTTAAGACCGCGGCGCGCGGGCGAGCCAGGCGCGCGCCATGGAATTGTCCTGCGCCACGCCGATTCCGTTCAGATAGAGCGCGCCCAGGAGGCTCTGTGCGGGTGGATAGCCCTGCGCCGCCGCCTGCTGCACGCGCAGCGCGGCTAAGGTTTCCACTTGCGCGCGGGCGGCTGCCGTCGCGTCATCTTGCATGGCTGGCAGATCCAACAGCAGCAAAACGCTGAGCGCATATTGCGCAGGAGCAAAGCCTTGATCCGCCGCTTTGCCGTAAGACGCCTTGGCTGCTGCGATATCCGTTGCGCCGCCGCGGCCATCGGCCTGCATCCGGCCCAGGTTCAGTGCGGCGAGTGGGTCGCCTGCTTGCGCCGCCTCTTCGAAGGCGACGCGGGCTTTGGCGTCGTCGAGGGGCAGGCCTCGGCCTGAGGCCAGCGCCCACCCGATGGCGTTCTTGCCTGCGGCGGCTCCCCACATGGCGCTGCGGTCAAAGTTGCGCACAGCGCGTGCGTCGTCGCGCGCCACCCCTTTTCCGGCAGCGTAATAGGCGCCGATCTCGGCCAAAGCGCGCGGCTCGCCAGCCAAAGCGGCGCGGCGCAGCCAGGCAAAGGCGCGCGCATCGTCTTGCGCTTCGCCGATGCCCGTCTGCCGCATGAGGCCGAGCGTCAGCATGGCGCGGCGCTCGCCCGCCTGCGCGTTCCGAAGGTGATCCCGGTACGATCCTGCAGCCAAGGCGCTCTGCGCCAGCATGCGGGTCTGGGCGGCGTTCCAATCAGCGTCAGAGATCGGTGCGTTCAGCAGGGGCGCCGGCGCATCGGGCCCTGGCGTCCAGGCGCCCAACATCGTCGGGGCGAGACCGGGCAAGTGGAAGGCGGGGCCGGTCTGCGCAAAGCGGAGCGTCGTCAACGATAGCTGCGCATCGAAGGGATCGGCCCCACGCGATGGCGTCTGCGCTGCAGATTGCGGGGCGCCCGCGAGAGCGGCGATGATTTGCGCCGGCGCTGCGGCGCGCGCATCCAAAGCGCGGCCCACTGCGGCGAGGCGCTTGGCTTTAACGCTGGATGGTCCAGAGGTTTGAGCGGTATTTTTGGCTTTCGTGGCCGCAGGTTTGGTCTTTTGTGCGGCCGGCGCCTCGGCGGTGGCTTTGGCTTTCGCTTGTACGGAAGGCGGCGCGATCTTCGCCGGGGCTTTAACCGTGTTGCTTGCGCCGGCCTCGCTTTGGGCCTCAGCGGCAGGCGCATTGGCGAAATCAGGCCGCGCGGGACGCATTTCAAAAACCTCCGGCGGCGGCTCGGATGGCGCTCCAGCGGCTTTTGCGGTTTGCGGCGAGACGGGCGCAGGTTCGATCAACGGCAAATCAGATGCGATGGCGATTTCAGGCGACGCCGGGGCGGGTTCAAGCGTGATTGTGGGCGGGGCGGTTTCGGGAGAGCCGGCAAAGGGTGCGCTGGGCAATGCATCGGGGGCGGACTGTTCCGCCGCTGCGTTGATGACCGGCTTTTGCGCTGCGGGCGCGGCGAAATCCTGCGGCCGCTGCTGAAACCATACCGCCAACAGCGCGATGCTGGCGACAACGCCCACCAGGATCGCCAGATAATGATTACGGTCGTCGCGCTCCGTGCGCGCACGGGCTTCTTTGATAAAATACGGGCGATCGGGCGCCCCTGCAGCGCGCCCCCGCGGTCGCGGCGCCGTTTCGGGAATGGCGCGTTTTTGCTGAGGTTGCGAATCCGCCGCCGCAGGCGTGATGACGCGCGCATTGTTTTGGGTGGCGGAGGCGGGCGCGGGTTCTAGCGCGGCGTAAGTCTGGGGCTCCGGCTCGAAAGTAAAAGTCTGATAAATCGGCTCGGCGGGCGCGGCATTGCTGACGGAGACGTCGGCGGCGCGCAGCGGCAACGCGTCGTTCGCGGGCTCACCCGCGAACAAAACCGGCGCTGGCCGCGCCTCTAGTTTTTCTTCCGCCACGTCGCTGGCGTTTCTGACCTGCGCCAGCGTCAGGGCGAGCACCGCAGGTTCTTCCATCGCCCCAGCGGCGACAGGTTCAGTCGTGAAGGCTGCAATAACAGGGGCGGGCGCCGTCTCGGCAGGTTTGGCGCTTGCGGACTCTGGATTCGCTTCGGGTTTCTGCAAAGCCGCGGGCGCTATTGCGGCGGCTGTTTTTTCGTCCGGCGCCGCGCTCATGGCGACCGGGCGTCCGGCACTCGCAATGGCGTCCGGCCAGGCGGGCGACGCGCCGGAATACGCACTGGGGCGCAACGCCGCCGAAGCGCCGCCGCTAGGGCCGCGCGTCGAACGATTTAACCGCGCACTGGCCAAAGCCAGCGCCGGGCGTGTTGAAGTGCGCTCCAGCAATTTGGCCGTTTCCGTGAGCAGCCGCCCCGCTTGGATATGGCTGTCCGAACCGTCCCAGCCGGAGAGATTGGCGGTGGGGTTCGCACGGAATTCCGGTGGCGGGACGATATCATCCTGCCGCGCCGCCAGCAGCGAGCCCCGGCGTAGCGCTTCGCGCGCATCTTCCAGCACTTGCGCGTCGGTTACGGAATGCTTCGTCCAAAGCGCGATCGTGACGCGGGCATTGGCGCGGCGGCGCACGATGCCCGCACGATTACCGGGCTCCAAAGGGTCCAGCGGCATCCAATCGACGTTCAAGCCGCGCGCTTCGAACAAGCGGCTCAGCTTTTCGGCAATTTCCCTGTCCTGCAGAGATGCGGAGATGAGAATGTCCGCCATGGCGCGCCCCTTAACCTTAATGGCTTGTTTAGCATGGATTAGTCGGCGAAGAAGAGGGTTCAGAAGCCGAAACGGCTTGGCGGGCCTGTTAGGCTGGGTTAAGCCGCGCCATATTTTCCTCACGCGACCCGCGAAGAGCCCAAATTTTCATGTCCGACGCCCAGACACGCAGCGCGCAGGCCGCGCGCCGCCGCACTTTCGCAATCATCTCGCACCCGGACGCCGGTAAAACGACGCTCACCGAGCGCTTGCTGCTCGCCGGCGGCGCGATCCATTTGGCGGGGCAGGTCCGGGCGCGGGGCGAAGCGCGCCGGACGCGCTCGGACTGGATGAAGATCGAACGTGAGCGCGGGATTTCCGTCTCGGCCTCGGTGATGACCTTCGAGCGCGAAAACATCGTCTTCAACCTGCTCGACACGCCGGGCCACGAGGATTTCTCCGAAGACACGTACCGCACGCTGACGGCGGCGGATTCCGCCATCATGGTGCTGGACGCCGCCAAGGGCGTGGAGCCGCGCACCTTGAAACTGGTCGAGGTCTGCCGCCTGCGCGACATTCCCATCATCACCTTCATCAACAAGATGGACCGCGAAGCCCGCGACAGCTTCGAACTCCTCGACGACATCGCCGACAAGCTGCAACTGGACGCCAGCCCGTTTTACTGGCCGGTCGGGTCGGGCCAGCGTTTCCGCGGCGCGGTCGATCTGAAGACGGATGAATTGCTGGTCTATAAGCGCGCCGAAGCCGACGCACCGCTCCAGGACGGAGAGCGAGTTTCGCTGAACAGCAATTCCATCGCCACCGTCTTGGACGAGGATGAATTGAAAGGCGCGCGCGACGAGGCCGAGACTGCGCAGGCGATCTGCCCGGCCTTCATCGAACAGAGCTTCCGCGAAGGCCATATGACGCCTGTGTTCTGGGGCAGCGCGCTGCGCCATTTCGGCATCCGCGAATTGCTCGACGGCATAGCGAAGCTGTCGCCGCCGCCGCATGCGCAAGCTGCGGAGAAAAATGGCGTCGCCATCGAAATGAAGCCGGAAGACGCGGAAGTCTCCGGCTTCGTCTTCAAAATCCAGGCGAACATGGATCCGCAACACCGCGACCGTGTGGCGTTCCTGCGCCTGTCCTCGGGGCGCTTCACGCGCGGCATGCGGCTAAAAACCGCCTCCGGCAAGGCGATGAACGTCCACAACCCGATGATGTTTCTAGCGCAGGACCGTGAGATCGCCGATGAGGCCTTTCCCGGCGACGTCATCGGCGTGCCCAACCACGGCGTTCTGCGGGTGGGGGATTCACTCTCCGAAAGCGGCGCCATCCGCTTTCGCGGCATCCCAAACTTCGCGCCGGAAATCCTGCGCCGCGCCCGCTTGGGCGACCCCTTGAAAGCCAAGCATCTGCGCCGCGCGCTGGAAAGCTTGTCGGAAGAGGGCGTCACACAATTGTTCCGCCCAATGATCGGTGCGGATCTGATCGTCGGCGCGGTCGGCGCACTGCAATTCGAAGTACTGGTGGAGCGCGTTCAGGACGAATACGGCATCGCCGTCGCGTTCGAACCCGCGCCATACGCCGCGGCGCGCTGGATTTCCTCGGATGATGCAGCGGCGTTGCAGAGCTTCATCGACAAGAACCAGAGCCTCGTCGCACTCGACATCGATGCATCGCCCGTATTTCTTGCCAAAAATCTCTGGGAGCTGGGCTACGTGCAGGAAAAGAATCCGGGTCTAGTGTTCTCGAACTCGCGCGAGCGCGAATTGTCATAGGGGAAAAGGCTCGGCATCCAGCTATAGAGGCATAGCTGATTGGGTGTGCGGCGCTTCTGTGCGGCGCGCTTCGCAATCAAGGAGATGTCAATGAGCCGTCTACGTTTGCATACAGAGCGTCACGCCGTTGAGCGGATTGGCTGGTTGCGGGCCGCGGTGCTCGGCGCGAATGACGGCATCGTGTCGACGGCCAGCCTTGTGGTTGGCATAGCGGCGGCGAATTCCACGAAAGCAGAAGTGCTGCTGGTCGGCGCCGCCGGCTTGGTTGCCGGCGCTTTGTCAATGGCGGCGGGCGAATATGTGTCGGTCAGTTCGCAGGCGGACACGGAACGCGCCGATCTTGCGCGCGAAACGAAGGAGCTCAAAGAAGATCCAGACGCTGAGCTTAGCGAATTAACGGACGTCTATGTCCGGCGTGGGCTTGATCCGGCGCTTGCCGCTCAAGTTGCGGTCCAGCTTACCGCAAAGGATGGGCTCTCGGCGCACGCGCGCGACGAGCTTGGCATTTCCGCCGCCACCACGGCACGGCCCATCCAAGCGGCTTTGACGTCCGCCGCGACGTTCGCCGCAGGCGCGGCGTTGCCGATGATCGTGGTCTCACTGTGTCCGGTCACCGGGATGCCATTGATCGTTTCGATGTCGTCGCTGGTGTTCCTCGCGCTCTTGGGCGCAATTGGCGCACGCGCCGGCGGCGCGGATATCGCAAAAGCGATGGTGCGCGTCACTTTCTGGGGTGCGCTGGCGATGGCGGTCACAGCAGGTATCGGGACCATTTTCGGCGCGGCTGTCTGACGGCCTCCACATCAATGGACGTTTGCGACGAGACCTGAATGCGCAAGGCTGGCGCGCGAAAGCCGCAAAGATGGGAAAGAACGCCTCCTCACGCCTTGCGCACAAACTCCGATTTCAGGCTCATCTGCCCGATGCCCTCGATGCGGCAATCGATATTGTGGTCGCCGCCGGGCACGAGGCGGATGTTCTTCACCTTGGCGCCGACCTTCACGCTCTGGGTCGATCCCTTGATCTTGAGGTCCTTGATGACGGTGATCGTATCGCCGTCGGCGAGCGGGTTGCCGTTGGCGTCTCGAATAGCGTCCGGCGCGCTGGCGGCCGCGTCCTGCGATGGGCTCCATTCATGCGCGCATTCAGGGCAAATGAGCAGCGGACCGTCTTCATAAACGAACGCGGAGCTGCATGTGGGGCAGGGCGGAGTTTCACTCATAATTTCAGGCCTCAGGCGGGGTCTTATTTGACCGAACTATTTGTCTTATCGCTGATTTTTCTGTCGCGCAGCAAAATCGCAGTTGCACCAGCGCGGCCATTTATTCTAACCTATATACTAAACCAGCCTCAGAGAGCGCCCCGATGAGGGTGCGAGGCTTATCGGGAGGAACACTATGAAGCGTCACGAACGCATCGCCATGGCCAAGGAAATGATCCGCCATGTCGAAAGCAACAGCGAAGATTTAGCGCCAGATTCAGTCGAGTTCGACATTGGCCGCTTCACCGACCAAAAGCGCTTCGAAGTCGAAAAGGAAAAGATCTTCCTGTCGATGCCGCAAGTGCTGGCGCTGACGGCGGACATTCCTGAGCCCAACGATTATTACACCACCACGATGGCCGGCCGTCCGATCCTGATCACGCGCGATCGCGACGGCAAGGCGCACGCCTTCTGGAACGCCTGCCGCCACCGCGGCGTCCAGCTCGCCGAAGATTGCGGCCACGCCAAAAGCTTCACCTGCGGATACCATGGCTGGACTTACGCCAATGACGGCCGCCTGATGGGCGTGCCCATTCCAGAAGCCTTCAAGAAAGAAGAGCTCGCTGCGCGCAATCTGATCGAACTGCCATGCCAGGAACTCTATGGTCTGATCGTTGTGCATCCGCAGCCGAACGGCGAACTGAACGCTGAAGAATTCCTCGGCCGCATGGGCGTACATTTGTCCGACTACGGATTGGATCAAATCCATTTCGTCGACAGCCTGCAACAAGAAGCGCGCATCAACTGGAAGCACGCCGTCGATGGCGGCGTCGAAGGCTATCACGTTCCGTATCTGCATCCTGAAACGGTCGGTCCAATGTCCGGCCGCCAATTCTTGCATGTCGATATGGGCCTGCACCACATTCTGGCGACGCCGGAAACCACCATTTTGAACCTGAAGGATATTCCGGAAGAGGAATGGGAAGAATGGTGTGGGCACTCCATCTCAAACGCCATTTTCCCAAATACGGTTCTGGTGTTCGGCAAAGGCATCGTCGCCATGCAGCGCTCCGACCCCGGCAATCATGTCGGCGTGTGCAATTACATGTTCCGCGTTTATGCTTGGGGCAAAAAGGGCGATCCAGCGAACAAGGAAATGGAGCAGGGCTACGCCACGTTCTTGAACAAAGTCGCGATCGAAGAGGACATGAAGATCCAGTCCAATTCGCAAGTCATGATGGAATCCGGCATCGTTCCGGATCTGTTGTTCGGCCGCAAGGAAGCGAACCTGATCAAGATGCACAAGAACTATGATTTGCTCTCTGGCTACGCGAAAGCGGCCGAGTAGCAAGACGCCGCAAGGCTGAAACAGAAGGGCCCGCGTCTTGCGACGCGGGCCCTATTTTTGCGTTGAAGCATGGGCGCAGATTGTTCCACGCCCGTGCTCAGAACGTGTGCTATTTGCTGACTTCTTGCTCGAGCGACGAGACGAGTTGGCCATACATGCCCTCGAACATTGCGCTCAATTGCGCAGCGTCGCCGCCTTCCGTCGTCTGACCTTCCGCACCCCAATACACGCGGGTCTTGGCGTCGGAGATTTTTTCAAGTTTGGCTTTGCCGCGGAAGCCGGTCATCGGCATCGGCATTTCCGCGATGGTGTAGCTGAAGGAATGATTCACCGGATCGAGAGTCTCAAGCACTTCCGCAACGGGATTCGAATTGGGAATGTGCATTATGCGCACCATGCCGACGCCGCTGCCTTCAGACGTCACCTTAACGCCGGGCATGGCCCAGCCGACATTGGCGAAATCGCTGACGACCGCCCAAATTTTTTCGATCGGCTGGTCGATTTCGCGTACGACCTGCGCGTTCACATCACCCATTGCATTTCTCCCAAGAGCCTAAAGCTTATGGCGGGACCTAAGCGTTCTTTTGCGCGGCGCGCTACCGCAAAATGATGCGCCGCCCGTGACATTCATCGCGGACGGCGCAAATTCGCTCAACGGGTGAAAGGCGGGTATGGTTTAGGCGGCGGACCGGCGCAGACGGAAAAAGCGCATCGCCCGTTGCGCCGCTTCGACCGGCACTTTCGTGTACATTTCGCCCATTTGCGTCGCTCTACCCAAGGCGTCATCGGCGCCGGCCGACAATACGGCGATGGTGACGAAGAGGGCGCGATCAAAACCGGCGGCGCGGCAGGCTGTGGCCAAGCCGTCGAGATCCTGCTGCTCGATCATCCGCTTCACCATCTGGAAGTCCAGATCGAGCATTTCCGCAAGGCCGATAAAGAATGCGGTGTGCTTCTTTTCGCGAATGAGGTTCACAACGGTGGCCCCATTGATGCCCCGGGTCTGCCGCAGCGCTGTAATCAGCTTCACCGCTTCGGGATAGTCATCGGGCGCTTTGCCATCCAGGGCCGTGAGCTTAGCGCGGCTGGCGGCGAGAGCTTCTTCGAGCGCCTTCGGGTCCACGTCCGCGAAGCGCGCAATCACGCGCTTACGCAGCTTGGCTTCGACCTGATCATACATCGAGAACAATAGATCGCTCGGCAAACCTTTACGCTCAACGACCGGCTCATGCAGGTCGGGATTGCGGCTGGCGCGATCGACGACCTTTTCCATTGACGCGCGGCTGATCCGCGCTGTTTGATTCCGAAAGAGCGAAATCGCCACGCGGTCGTCGCCATGCGTCACAAGCGCGTCGGTAACTTTCTCGCTCACTTCCGGACGGCGGGCGATTGCCTCCATGTGATCGGCGCCTTTGGCCCCGATGACGTCGAGAAGGTCGCCCTCTGTCAGCGCTTTGGCGCGCACAAGAACAGGTGCAGCCACTTGGATCGCGTCGTCGTGCGCGAACGCCAGCGCCAAACGGCGCGGCATGTCCGGCATATCGGCGAAGCGGTTGGAGAGTTCGGCGCGCACAGCCGTTTCCATATCGGCGGCGACGGTGGTCAGAATATCGTCAAACAGGTCTTCAGAGATGTTTGTGCGACTTTCACGTGTCTCGACGAAAAGGTCGGTGACTTCGTGAAGGAGGACCCGGCGTTTTTCGCTGGAGGGCTCCTGCGCCAAATCCATGAGCTTCGAATATCGCGCACCGACCGATTGCAAGACACAAACTCCCAAGACTTAGAGGCGGATACTCACATGAGTTAGTAAATTTTCAGTCTAGAAAGAGCATGGGCGGCAAAAGTTTTCGCAAGGTCCCTTCGACAAAAAGCTCAAATCCAACGGGGTTCTATGCGGCGAGACGCGACGTCAATTGGGTCGGCGTGCCATCGAAGCGGGCGCCGCTATTGCTTAAGAATTCACCCGAGATCGAGAAGAGCATCGCGCCGCGACGGTCCGGCGCATCGAGGTCCCAGGCGCCATTTGGGCCGGGGCGGAACGGGTTTGGCCGCACCAAAGGGGTCCATGCGGGCAATACGATCGGCTCAGCGATTGAACGAGTTTCGAGTTCAACAACAAGCTGTTGCGCGGACGGGTCCATGTTTGGTTGACCGATCAGGGCGGCCACAGGTTTGCCAGCATGCGTTGCGGATTCGGCGGCAATGGAAGGACTGGCCAGAACCAGGAACGCCAACACAGAAACAGACGTCGACCGGGCCATAACATTCCTCCAGATCGGATAAGCAAAAGCTTCCTGAACTTCGTTTACGACGGTTAATAAACTCTAACCGATTCCACGAAGGGAGAAATAAGGGGTCGATCCGGGCGCAGACCGCGATAGCGGCGGAGGTCTAAGTCAGCGCCTCACGCTTTCCTTCGAGTTCGAGCCATTCGAGCTCAAGTTCCTCAAGGTGGTTGCGTTTGGCGTCCAAGTCCTGGCCCAGCTTTGCGGCCTCGGCAGGCGATTTCGCATAGAGGTTTGGATCGCCCAGGCGCGCCTCAAGGCCGGCGATTGCTTTTTGAGTGCTCGGCAGAATGTCGTTCAGTTCTGCCAGTCGCCGTTCGTCCTTATAGCTCAGCTTCTTCTGCTCACGCTTTGACGCATTCGCCGCAGAGGTTCCCGCAACGCTCTTTGCCGCGCGCGTGTCTTGCTCGGCGCGCGTGGCGCGCTCCCGCTCATAATCCGACCAGCCCCCCGGCGTTTCCGCCCAACGCCCACTGCCCAGCGGCGCAAGGATGGACGTCACGACATTGTCGAGGAAGGCCCGGTCGTGGCTGACCAGGATCAACGTGCCGTCATAAGACGCAAGCGTGTCTTCCAAGAGGTCGAGCGTCTCCATGTCGAGATCGTTCGTCGGCTCGTCGAGCACCAAAAGGTTCGCCGGCTTGGTCATGGCGACGGCCAGCAGCAAACGATTGCGCTCGCCGCCCGACAACGCGCTGACAGGCTGCCGGAGCTGCTTTTGCGAAAACAAAAAGTCGGCGGCGTAGGCGGCGACATGGCGCGGATGGCCGCGCACCATCACCTGATCGCCGCCGAGTGGGGCGAGCGTGTCCCAGATGGTGGCTTTGGGATCGAGCGCGTCCCGGGTTTGATCGAGGTGCGCAGACGTGACGTTGGCGCCCCGCCGCACTGAACCCGTATCCGGTGCGATTTCGCCGAGCAGAGTTTTTAACAGCGTAGACTTGCCCGCGCCGTTTGGACCGATGACGCCGATGCGGTCGCCACGCGAAATCAGGATGTCGAAAGTGTCGATGACGCCCTTTGGTGGTTCGCCCTCTGCGGCCGGCCAGGACTTACTGATTTTTTTAGCCTCGATCACAAGCTTTCCGGAGGATTCCCCCGACTGCATCGTGAAGCTTGGACCATCGCCCCGCTGTAGGCCTTTTTGCTCGCGGCGTTCGGCGCGCATGGACATGAGTTTACGACGGCGGCCTTCATTGCGGGCGCGCCGCGCCGTGACGCCGCGCTGCAGCCAATGCTCTTCGGCGCGAAGCTGAGTCTCCAAGCGGCTGAGCGCTTCGGACTCTGCCTTCTCGGTGGCTTCGGCCCATTCTTCGAAGGCGGTAAAGCCGCGATCCAGCCTTTGCACCTTGCCATTGCGCAGCCACAGACAAGCGCTCGAGACGCGCTCCAAAAAGCGCCGGTCGTGGCTGACGATGAGCGCCGCGCCGCGATAGGCGGCGAGACGGATCTCCAAAAGCTCTATGGCGGCGATGTCTAGGTGATTGGTCGGTTCGTCGAGCAGCACGATATCGGCTTCGCTGGCGAAGACGCGCGCGAGCGCGGCGCGACGGCTTTCCCCGCCGGACAGGCCTTCGCAGGAGCGCGCTGGGTCCAGCCCAAACTCGATGAGTTCGGCTTCAGCCATGCGATGTCCGTGATCGTCTAAACCTTTTGCGGCGAAATCGAGCAAATTGGCGAAACCCGCAAAAGACGGCTCCTGCGAGACATAGGCCATGCGCGCGCCCGGCTGGCGGAATACTTCGCCTGCATCCTGCTCAAGCGCGCCGGCGAGGATACGCATCAAGGTAGATTTGCCGGCGCCGTTCGCGCCGATCAGGCAGGCGCGATCGCCTTTCGACAATGCGAAATCGACGCCTGAGAAGAGCGGAGCTCCGCCCAAGGTCAGGCTGACATTTTTGAATTGTGCAATCGGCGCGCGGCTCATGGCGCGTTAGACCCATTCCCGATTTGAGTTACAACACTCAAATTGGGATTAAATGGGTCTAATCGTTGAAGAAGACCCCTTTTTAAACGATCGAACGCAAGCGTGCTGATCGAGAAGGGCCCTCGATGGTGATTGGCGGCGTTTATCGATCCGTCCTTCAGATTCCGGCAAAGTTGAAATCGCCTGGCAGACGAAAGTCACTGGCGGGTGCTCTGGTCATCCGGACCTTCGACCATGTTCTCAACGGCGGCGAAGGCCGCGGCGAGGTCTTCGTAAAAGGCGGAGAGGCCGCCTTCGGCGGGACCGGATTCGGTCGGCAGCAAAAGCGGCTTCGCGGGTAGGCCCTCGCTGGCGGCGGTCAGGACATTGTGCCAAATGCCCGCCGGCAATGACCCGCCGGTGATGTTGTTCATGGACTGGTTGTTGTCGTTGCCGATCCAAACGCCGCCGACGAAATCACCTGTGAATCCGATGAACCATGCATCCTTATAATCAGTGCTGGTGCCGGTTTTACCTGCGGCGTCGCGATTGGAAAGTCCCGCGCGGCGGCCCGTGCCGCTGACGACCACAGCGCGCATCATGCCGTTCATGAAGCGGGCGAGGTTTTCATCATAGACGCGCTGCTTCTCTAAGGGTTTGCGCGTAAAGATGATTTTGCCGCGCTGGCTTTGGATTTGCTCGACGATATAAGGCGTCAGTTTGAAGCCGCCGGTGGCCAATACGCCATAAGCGCGCGTGATTTCCAGCACGGTGGTTTCGTCGGAGCCCAGCGAGATCGATGGGTAGGGGTGCAACACGGAATCAATTCCGAAGCGATGCGCCAGTTCCACAACCTTGCGCTGGCCGATCTCATTGGCCACTTGCGCCGAGATGGTGTTGATTGAGCGCGCATAGGCTTCGCGCACCGACATCTCACCATGAAACTGATTGTCGTAATTCTGCGGCGACCAGTTTTGAATCGTGACGGGTTGGTCGAAACGAATCGACCACGGCCGCACGCCGCGCTCAAACGCCGCGGCATAGACGAAGGTTTTGAAAGCCGAGCCGGGCTGACGCAGCGCTTGCGTCGCGCGATTATATTGGCTGGCGCGGAAGGAGCTGCCGCCGACCAAAGCACGCACGCCGCCATCCAAATCCAGAAGGACCGTGGCCGCTTGCGTCGCGCCGGCGCCGGGGCCTTCGTTTTTGATGACGTCGGCCACGGTTAGAGACGCGGCGCGTTGTGTTTTGGCGTCGATCGACAGCGTGACGATCAGGTCTGGCGGCGATTTTTTGTCGGTCCAGCGTTCAACCTGATCGGCGGCGTAGTTCATTGCATAGCCGAAATCGTTGAAGTTCTCTTGCGGCTTCACCTCGATGATCTGCGCCTTGGCGGCGGCGGCGTCTGCGGTCTTGATAAAACCGGCTGTGACCATGCGGTCGAGCACGACCGATTGCCGCGCTTTGGCTTCCTTGAAGTTCACCGCCGGTGAAAAGCGGGTTGGCGCTTTCGGCAGACCCGCCAGCATTGCTGCTTCTGCGAGGTCGATATCTTTTACGCTTTTACCGAAATAGCGGCGGGATGCGGCGTCGACCCCATAGGCGTTCGAGCCAAGAAAGATGCGGTTGAGATAAAGCGTCAGGATCTGGTTTTTGGTGAAGCGCTTTTCGATGCGGTTCGACAACACGATTTCTTGCACCTTGCGGCGGACGGTCCGCTGCGGCGTCAAAAGCAGATTCTTTACCAGCTGCTGGGTAATGGTGGAGCCGCCTTGCACGGTGCGGCCATGCACCACGTTTGTGAAAATGGCGCGCAGGATGCCGAGCTCGTCGACGCCCTTGTGTTCAAAAAAGCGCGCGTCCTCAATCGCCAGGAAGGCGGCCACCACATAAGGCGGCATGTCGCCAGCCTGAACGGGACGGCCATAACGCGGTCCGCGCACACCAATGGTCTGCCCGTTGCGATCAATGAACTCAATCGCCGGCTCACGGTTGATCCGCCAAAGAGCTTCTTCGTCGGGGATGGAGGGCATCCCGCCGAACAAATACATCCACATCGCGAAAGTGCCGACCGACACTGCGAGGATAAATCCAGCCAGCGATGAGCCGACAATAATCTTGGTTTGCCGCCTTGTGCGGCGGATGGCTTCGAGAATGTCGGCGCGAAACGGGATCATGTTTTAGTCACACATCACAACAGGCCCGCGCGGCGCAGCGCCGTCGAAGCGAGTCGAACGACGTTTGTGCGGCTGTTGCCGCCGATGTGCAAACTCAAGTTCAAATGTCTATCCAAGTCTTTGTTTTTACGGCCGATGAGCTTTGGCGTCGATGCGCTATGCCAGCGCAAGATGCTGGCGCAGCCGAACCGGATATCAGGATGTGACCACGGCTTATCCCGATGATCACCGCCAGGTTACATTGCATTTATTGCGATTCTAAGGCCGCCGCGACGCCAAGCATCCGACCCACCCGGCCTTGGGAATAGATTGGTTCGTGGTCGCGAAAAGGGGTTCAAAGCCCGACCCGATGGGGCCGGTCTTGAACGCTCTGCTGAAAGAACTGGAAGCCGCGGCCAAGGACTTCTCCGCTGAGGAGACGAAAGAGTCCGAGCGTAAAGCCAAGATCCTGGCCGCGCTTTCCAAGGTCGCCGAGTCCCTTTCAGGCCTGCTGCGCAAGCAGCGGGCCGAGGCGAAGGAGCAAATGTCTGAACGATCCGCCCAAGACGCCGCCGCGCAAGCGCGCAACCTCGATGCCTGGCGCGAGATCGAAAGCCGTCTTGCTCGCCCCCGCGCTGCCCAAGATCCGGCGGCGGATCATGAAACGGCTGGGCCACCAGATGTGGCGGCAGCTTCTCCATGAGTGGAGCTTTTGGGCGAACGCCGCCCAGCTGTCGCTGGACGGCGTTTAGCGCTTCTGGCCCAACAAGCGCGGTCGCGGCTCCTGGAATTCATAGCGGCGGGGCGGGTGCTCCGGCCCTGGAACCGGCGCCATTTGCGGGCCGCCCATTAGCCCGGCGGCGATATCAAGATTTCCTGGGTGCGCCGGGCCCGTTGGGGTGGTGATTCCTGGGAGGGGAAGGACCCGCTGATCTCAAAGAGAATTGAAATATATAAGATATCTATTTTTGAAGGCGGCATCTTGAAGCGCCGCCTAGAATCCGCCACGCCAGAGGCCATGTATGCTCTGGTTGACCAAATCTTGGATTAAGGTGGTCCGGTCCCGGCGCTCGCATTGGAGGTGACGCAGCTTTCGATTCGGACAGGGGCGAGGATTAGTCGCAGTGGCTTTATTGCAGTTTATTGATTTTTATACTTATTTGATTCTGCAGGACAGCCTCATGTACTTGTGCGTGAGCGCTTAACATTTATGTGAGAGCTTTCTGGGCTGAAAGCTTAAACGGCGAGGCATACTTGGCGGATCCCTATTCGATCCTGGGAGTGAAGAAAAACGCGAGCGCGGACGAGATTCGTTCCGCGTACCGTAAGCTCGCCAAAACGCTGCATCCCGATTTGCATCCCGGCGACAAGAGCGCCGAGGAGAAGTTTAAGACCGTCTCTGCGGCCTATGACCTCTTAGGCGACGCCGAGAAACGCGCCCGTTTCGATCGCGGCGAAATTGATGAGCAAGGCAATGAACGCTCGCCATTCGCCGGCGCGCGCGGTGGCGGCGGGCGGACCTATGCACGCGGCGGCCGTTACGCCGACGCCAATAGCGGCGAGGATATGTCGGACTTTTTCGAGTCCTTTTTCGGCGGTTTCCAAAGTGAGCGCGGCGGGCCGGGCGGCGGTCGCGGCGGCGCCTTTCGCGCGCGCGGCCCCGATGTGCGTTATCGCGTGGAAGTAGAGTTTCTGGACGCGGTCTTGGGCGGCAAGCAACGCGTCAACATGCCAAACAAGAAGGCTTTGGAAGTCGTAATCCCCCCGGGAGTCGAAAGCGGTCAGACGCTGCGGCTTTCGGGGCAGGGTGAGCCAGGATTTAATGGCGGCACACCCGGCGACGCTTTGTTCGAAGTGACGGTGAAGCCGCATCCATTTCTCACGCGCGACGGTTTCGATCTGCGCATGGATTTGCCGATCTCGCTGGCCGAGGCGGTCGAGGGCGCTCAAATCGCCGTGCCCACGCCGTCGGGGGTGGTTAATCTAACGATCCGCTCCGGCGTGCATTCAGGCTCCGTTTTGCGTCTGCGCGGTAAGGGGGCGCCAAACGGCCACGGTACGCACGGCGATCTTCTGGTGCGGGTGATGATCCATCTTTTGGATACCGATGACGAAGATCTGCGCGGATTCCTGAAACAATGGAAAAATCGGGATAAAAAGCCGCCCAGGCCTTCAAGTCTCTGACAGAATCCAAACTTTCGCGTTCAGAGCGCGTTCAGAGGGCTCGGGGTATCCAGCCAATATGCGTCGGTTTCACTCCATACGCTCTTTCCTTCTGGCGGCCGCCGGCCTCGCCATGTTCGGCGCGTTCGCCGAACCGGCGCAGGCGCGCCCGGGCTGGCGGGAAGGTCTCGGCCAAAGTTTTGACGCTCAGCGGCCGGGCGAGTTTTCGCGGGATCGTCAGCGTACGCCGCTTTTGGGAGTGGTCCAACGCCTTGAGCGCCGCGTCGGCGGCCAGATGCTCGATGCGCGGGTCGTCGATGGCGATCGCGGCGAAATGTATGTGATTAAATGGCTGACCGAAGATGGCCGGAAGATTGAGTTCCTGGTGGACGCCAAGTCAGGCGCCGTTCTCGATCAACGTGGAGGCTGAACATGCGCGTGCTTGTGGTCGAAGACGAACCAGACTTACGCCGTCAATTGCAAACCGCATTGACAGATGCCGGCTATGCCGTGGACGTCGCGCCGGACGGTGAGGAAGGTCTCTTTCTCGGAGAAACCGAACCTTATGATGCGATCGTGCTCGATCTCGGTTTGCCCAAGATCGACGGCGTGACGGTGCTGGAGCGCTGGCGCGAGGCCGGCGTGCCAACGCCGGTTCTGATTCTGACCGCGCGCGACCGCTGGAGCGAAAAAGTCGCGGGCTTCGACGCAGGCGCCGACGATTACGTCACCAAGCCGTTTCATATCGAAGAATTGCTGGCGCGCTTACGGGCGCTGGTGCGCCGTGCGGCCGGCCATGCCTCGGCGGCGCTGGAGTGCGGCGATTTGCGCGTGGATACGCGCTCGGCTCGCGCCAGCGTCGACGGCCAGCCGATCAAGCTGACCTCGCATGAGTTCAAGGTGCTATCGTATTTGATGCACCATCGCGGGCGAGTCGTGCCGCGCACGGAATTGGTGGAACACATCTACGATCAGGACTTCGATCGCGACTCCAACACGATCGAAGTGTTCATCGGGCGTTTGCGCCGGAAGATTGGCTCCGACAGGATCATGACCGAACGCGGTTTGGGTTATCGCTTGATCGACCCCGCCACGGAATCGGGATCACAATCGGAGTAGATTTGAATCCGGTAGAGCGTCTGCAGCGTAGCTCGCTGGCGTCGCGGCTGATTGGAACAGCCGCGATATGGGCGCTTGCGACGCTCTTCATCGTTGGTTTCGGCATTGCGACTTTGGCGCGGCAATCGGCGATCCGGCAATTGGATTCCGGACTCGACGTCGCGCTACAGGGGTTGATCGCCACGCTCGATACTGAAGAGGGCGGGGTGGTGGTGTTGCCCGAACCACCGAACGACCCGCGGTATCAGCGCGCCTTGTCCGGCTGGTATTGGCAGATTCACGACGCCGCCGACCCGAACGCCCTGAAAGACCTATTTCATTCGCGCTCTCTCTGGGATGGGACGCTGACTTTGCCCAAAGGCGCCACCGTCCCGGGAATGCTTGCGAACCCGCGCGAGATTGCGCGCGGCGAAGTGATCGGCCCTGCGAAAGACGATCTGCGCGTCGCCGCGCGCGTGGTGCGGCTGCCAGGCCGTGAATCGCCAGTGCTGTTGATCACGGCCGTGGACGAACGGCCTGCGCTGAAAGATCTCGGCCGCTTTACCAATGCGCTCATCATTTCGTTGACGGCATTGGGCGCGATGCTGGTGCTGGCGGTGTTTCTGCAGGTGCGGATCGGCCTTGCGCCGCTCCGCAAGCTGCGGGAGGACGTCGCCGCAGTGCGCAGAGGCGGTGCTGCGCGTTTGAGCGGCGCTTATCCGCAGGAAGTTGCGCCGCTGGCGTCGGAACTAAATGCGCTGCTCGTCCACAATGTCGAGATCGTGGAGCGCGCCCGCACGCATGTCGGCAATTTGGCGCATGCGCTCAAAACGCCCATCTCAATCTTGCGCAACGAAAGTCAGTCGGCGGCCGGCCCCTTGGCGGAGCTTGTGGCGCGGCAAACCGAGATCATGTCGGCCAATGTCGATCACCACTTAAAGCGTGCAGCCAGCGCGGCCCGCGCCGCGGGCATCGGCCAAAGCGCCGCTGCGCGCGACGTGCTCCAGGACCTCACACGTACGCTCAATAAGCTTTACAATCGGGAGGGCGTGACGGTCGTGCTCAATCCTGGAATCGACATCGCCTTTCGCGGCGAGCGTCAGGACCTCGAAGAGATGGCCGGCAACCTCATGGACAATGCGTGCAAATATGGCGGCGGCGATGTGCGTGTGACTCTCGACTACCTGTCCGAGGGCAAATTACAGATCGTGGTTGAGGATGACGGCAACGGTTTGGCTCCGGAAGCGCGCGCCGCCGCCTTGAAGCGCGGTCAGCGGCTGGACGAATCCGCGCCGGGTTCGGGCCTCGGTCTGTCGATTGTGGACGATTTGGCGCAGGCCTATGGGGGGGCTCTAACCCTTGACGGCAGCCCCTTGGGCGGCCTCAAAGCAGTGTTGGAATTGCCGGCGGTCGCGTAAGCGCCGCACATAAATCCGCGCAAGGGACGCTTTAGCATCCGCATGATCAACTTGGCGCTGCTTTCATTGGGCTTTTTGTGCGTGGGTCTGGCCGCAATGGTGATCCTGCGCGCAGGCGGCGCAACCGCGTCTCGTAAATGGTTGACGCTGTCCGCCTTTATTGCAGCGGGAATCGCCGGGATCACCTATCTGGCGATCGGCAAACCCACCATGCCCGACGCCCCTTTGAACCAGCGGCTCGCAGGCCTGCGCGGCAGCGATCTCGAAACCATGCCCAATGAGGCGATCGAGGTGCTGCTGCAAGACGCCCTGCGCCGTCAGCCGGACGATCCGCGCCCGCACGCCTTTTATGGCCGCGTATTGATGTCCGAGGGCCGCTATGACGAAGCCTTGCGGGCGTTTATGGGCGCCCTGCGCCGCGATCCCAAATTCGCCGATGCGCTTGCGGGCGTAGGGCAGTGTTTGCTGGCCATTCATGGCGCGCCGACTCCGCAGGCCCTATCGGCGTTGGAGCAAGCCGTCGCCGCCATGCCGGAAGACGAACCGCGCCGCGCGCGTATCCAGATGATGCTGGATGCGTTGAAATCCATGCCCATGGAAGGCGCAGGAGCTTCACCCAAGCCCGAAAAGCCTTCAATGCTGGGGGAGAGCCGATGAAAAAATCTAATCAGCGTTTAATTTCGATCGCGGTCGGCCTCGCGGCGGTCGGCGCGGCGGCGGCGCTCACACTGAACGGCCTGCGCGATACGGTGACCTATTTCTATTCGCCGACGGATGTCTACGCCAAGCAAGTGCAGCCGGGAACGAAGGCCAGGCTGGGCGGACTCGTTGAGGCGGGGAGTCTCGTTCAGAAGGCCGACGGCGCCGTGATGTTCAACATCACAGACAATGCGCAAACCGTACCGGTATCCTATCGCGGTCTGCTGCCCGATCTGTTTCGGGAGGGGCAGGGCGTGGTGAGCGAAGGTGAGTTTGGGCCTGACGGGCACTTCATCGCTGCGCGCATCTTGGCCAAGCACGATGAAACCTACATGCCCAAGGAAGTCGTCGACGCCCTGAAAAAATCCGGCGAATGGCGTCCCGAGGGCGGCGTCCCAAAAGGCGCAATGCCAAGCGCTATGCCGGCGAGCGCGCCATGATCGCTGAAATTGGACTGCTGTTCGCCTGCGCCGCGTTCGGCCTCAGCATCGGGCAAGCGCTATTGCTGACTCAAGCCGCGCGCAAAGGCGATAGTGCGCTTTTGGCGTCAGGGCGCTGGGCGGCGGGCTTGGCGTCGATTTTTGCATTGCTGGCTTTGTTGGCGCTGATCGCCGCTTTTTTGCGGTCGGATTTTTCGCTCGCGATCGTCGCGCATAACTCGCACCCGAACAAACCGCTAATTTATAAAATCGCCGGCGCCTGGGGAAACCACGAAGGGTCGATGCTGTTATGGTGTCTGGTCGCCTGCGTTTACGGTTTCGCCTCAGCATCGCGCGCGCCAAAAGACGGCTCTGACGTTGCGTGGCTCGATGCCCGGGCGGCGGCGGTGCAGGGCGTGATTTCTTCGCTGTCCTTCGCCTATCTGCTGCTGGCGTCGAACCCATTCGCGCGACTCGATCCTGCGCCCTTGCGCGGCGGCGATCTCAATCCTTTGCTGCAAGACCCAGCGCTCGCGTTGCATCCCCCCATTTTGTACATGGGCTATGTTGGGATGTCGGTTGTTTACGCCTACGCCATTGCGGGGCTGTGGTCGCGTGCTGAACCGAAAGCCTGGGCCAAGGCCGCACGGCCTTGGGCGCTGGCGGCGTGGTCGTTCCTCACCGTGGGCATCACGCTGGGCGCCTATTGGGCTTATTACGAATTGGGCTGGGGCGGCTGGTGGTTCTGGGACCCGGTCGAAAACGCCAGCTTCATGCCATGGCTCGCGGGTGCGGCGCTGATCCATTCTCTTTTGGTGACGGAACGCCGCGGCGCTTTCGCCGATTGGAGCGCCATTCTCGCCATCGCGTGTTTTTCCCTTTCGCTTTTGGGCGCGTTTCTGGTGCGCTCCGGCGTCATCACGTCAGTGCATGCTTTTGCGCTGGATCCTGAACGCGGCATTTGGATTTTGGTTTTGCTCGGCCTCGCGACCTTTGGCGGGTTCGGGCTTTTTGCTTGGCGCGCTCGGGGCGAACCAGGAGAGCCCTTTGCGATGGTGAGCAAGGAAGGCTTTCTGCTCATCAACAACCTCGTTTTGGTGGTGTCCTGCGCCACGGTGTTGCTGGGCACGCTGTTCCCATTGATCTCCGAAGCGGTGACGGGCGCTACGGCCTCTGTGGGCCCGCCATATTTCAACGCCACATTCGGCCCGATCTTGGCGCTTGGTTTGATCCTCGCGCCGGCCGGCGTTTTGTTGTCGTGGCGGCGACAGATCGGTTGGACATCGCTGCGTCCGTTGCTGGGCGGCGTGGCGCTGGCTTTGATCTTCGCGCTGGCCGCAATTATCGGCGCGAGTGCGCCGTGGCTGGCGGCAAGTTGTGCGGCCTTGGCGGGCTGGTTGCTCTGGGGCGCGGGCGTGGATTTGCATCGCAGAGCGGGCGGCAAGACTTTCGGCGAGTCGCTGAAGAATGTGCGCCGCGTCCCGTTGCGGGGCTGGGCGGGTGTCTTGGCGCATGCGGGTTTGGGCGTTTTCACCCTCGGCGCCGGCGTTGAGACGGCGATGCGGCAGGAAACCACGATCGCGCTGGCCGTCGGCGAAACCGGTGCGGCGGGCGGCGCGCAATTCCGGCTCGACGGCGTCGAGACCAGCGAGGGCCCAAATTATTACATCGATCGCGCACGTCTCACCGTCACTGACGGCGGCGCGACATATGCAATGGCGCCGGAGCGCCGCTATTATTGGGCTGCGCGCACGCCCACGACCGAGGTCGCGATCCGCGACACCTTCGGCTCCGATTTGTATGTCGCGTTCGGCGAACCCGTCGGCGCGTCCGGAGGCAAGGTCGAAGCGGCGGACGACAAACCGCGCTGGCGTTTCCGCGTGAACCGCAATCCATTGATTGGCTATATTTTCGGCGGCGCGGCCTTGATCGCGCTGGGCGGCTTTTGCGGATTGATCGGGCGTTTGGGTCGCCGCACGGCCGGAAGCCCGGCTAAGGCGCCAGTATGATCGCGGCCATCATCCTGGCCGCCGTGATGGGCCTGGAGGCGCCGCTGGCGGACCCCGCGGCGGAGAAGCGCGCCCAGGCTTTATTCATGGAGATCAAGTGCGTGGTCTGCGAAGGCGAGCCCATCGCGCAATCCGGCGCCGAAGTCGCGGCGGACATGCGCATCCGGGTGCGGGAAGAAATCGCGGCGGGGCGCTCGGACGCGGCGATCCGGGCTGATTTCGCGGCCCGCTATGGCGAAGAGGTCCTGTTGCGGCCGTCCGCGAAGGGGATTGGCGCTTTCCTCTGGGGTTTTCCGTTGGCCGCTTTTGTCCTGGGCGCACTCGCTTTATGGCGCAATGCGGCGTCCCGCCGGCGTCAGACAGAGACCCTTGAGCCCGAAGCGGACTGAAAAAAGCAAAAAAGCCTCAGGCTTTTGGCCTTTGATAACCGGTAACAGCGCTTAAATTCGTGTTAGAAGAGGTGATTGGTCCGTCTGGGCCGAATCTCAGCGGCCGTCGTTTTGATGCGCCGCACTGCGCGCGAATGGTGTTAGAGCACTGGTGAGACGATTGTTTTTTCCGTCGTCATGCCGCCGCAATCTTTGCGGACACAAGGCGCGAGCGGGCTTATTTCCTTGGAGACGTGTTCATGGCTGAAGGGCCGGCGCCTGAAGGGCGCCCAGAAGTGAAGAGCAGGACGAAGAAGAAAAATCACCTGGCGATCTATGTGGTCTCCGCGGTGATCGGCGCCGGCCTGCTCGGACTGAGCATGCAGCATCCGAATTCGGCCAACGCGCAGCAAATCGCGATAGCGCCGCCCACAGGCGCGCCCATGAGTTTCGCCGATCTGATCGAGCGCGTCAGCCCAGCCGTGGTCAGCATCTCGGTCAAGGCGTCGGCGCCGAATTCCGCCGGCAGCCCCTTTGAACAAGGCGGCGAAGAAGGCGGCGAGGGCGAATTCGATTTCCGCAAATTCTTCGGCGATCCCGGCGGCCGGCAACAAAAGGCGCCGGATGTGCGCTCGATGGGCTCGGGCTTCCTGATCAACGAATCCGGGAACATCGTCACCAATTTTCACGTCATTGACGGCGCGAAAGAAATCACCGCGACGTTCAAGGACGGCCGCGAACTCGAGGCCACGATCGTCGGCTCCGACAAGGCGACCGACCTTGCCGTGTTGAAGCTCAAGACGCCTGGCCCTTACAAATACGTGTCGTTCGACACAGCCGAAGACATTCGCGTTGGCGATTGGGTCGTCGCGGTCGGCAATCCGTTCGGTTTGGGCGGTACGGCGACGGCGGGCATCGTTTCGGCGGACGGCCGCAAGATCGGTGGCCCCTACACTGACTTCCTGCAGATCGACGCCCCGATCAATCGCGGCAATTCCGGCGGCCCAACCTTCGACCTGAAAGGCCGCGTCATTGGCGTGAACAGCGCGATTTTCTCGCCCACCGGCGGCAATGTCGGCATCGGCTTCGCCATTCCCTCCACCACGGCGGCGCGCGTTGTCGCGCAGTTGATGAAGGACGGCCGCGTGGCCCGCGGTTGGCTTGGCGTATCGGTGCAAGACGTCAACAAAGACATTGCATCCGGCCTTGGCCTGAAAGACGCGAAGGGCGCCATTGTCAGCTCCGTCGTTGAAAACGGCCCCGCTGCCAAGGGCGGCTTCCGCTCCGGGGACGTTGTGCTGTCGATCAACGGCAAGGCGGTCAATGACGCTGGCGATTTGACCCGCCAAGTCGGTGAACTCGGCGCGGGTAAAACCGTGCCGGTCGATCTGCTGCGTGACGGCAAACGCCAGACCATGAAAGTGACGGTCGGCGATCGTCCGTCCGAAGACAAACTGGCCTCGCTGAATTATCGCCGCAGCAATTCGGCCCCCACGACGCCGGAAGCGGCTGCAAGCGCAAGCGCGCTCGGCATGGCCTTCTCGGCATTACGCCCGGAAGACCGTGAGCGTCTAGGGCTCAGCGCGAACGAGCCCGGTGCTCTGGTGACGGACGTCGATCCCGACAGTGAAGCCGCTCAGCGCGGCGTACGCCCTGGCGTCGCCGTTGTTGAGGCGGGCGGCGCGCCCGTGCGCTCGGCGGCCGACATCAATCGTGCGGTCGCAGACGCCAAGCGCGACGGCCGTGAGACAGTTTTGTTGCTGGTGCAAGTGCGCGACGGCGCCCGTATCTGGTTGCCCGTTCCGGTAAAGGGAGGCTAAGGCCAATGCAGGTCCTCATCATCGAGGACGATCGCGATATGGCGAGCTTTCTCAAGCGATCGCTTGAGGAAGCCGGCCATGCCGGTGATCTGGCGGTGGACGGCGAGGAAGGCCTGAATAAGGCCCGCGACCGTGAGTACGATGTTCTCATTGTCGATCGCATGCTGCCCAAAAAAGACGGCATCAGCGTCGTCAGCGAATACCGCTCAGGCGGCGGCATGTCGCCGGTGCTGTTCTTGTCGGCTTTGGGTGAAGTGGATCATCGCCTCGAAGGCCTGCAGGCCGGCGGCGACGATTATCTCGCCAAGCCCTTTGCGGCGTCAGAATTGCTGGCGCGCGTGGAGGTCTTACACCGCCGCCGCGACACCCCGCCGCCCATCACCAAACTCACGGTTGGCGATCTGGAAATGGACCTTTTGTCCCGCACGGTCGAGCGCGCGGGCCAGAAAATCGACCTGCAGCCGCGCGAATTTCGCCTGTTGGAATTCCTGATGCGCCATGCAGGGCAAGTGGTGACCCGCACCATGCTGCTTGAAAAGGTTTGGGATTATCATTTTGACCCGCAAACCAATGTGATCGACGTCCATGTGTCGCGCTTGCGCTCCAAGATCGACAAGGATTTCCAAGAGCAATTGCTTCACACCGTGCGCGGGGCGGGGTATCGCCTTCAGGCATGAAGGCCTTTCTTGAGGCCCTCTCGCGCACGACGGCGTTCCGGCTGGCCCGGCTCAACGGCTTGGTGTTCCTGGCGCTCGCCGCCGCGCTGGTGGGCTACATTTATTTCGCGACGGCCGGACAGATCAACGCGTCCGCCGATAAAGACGCGACCCGTGAATTCAACGAAATCGCCCGGCTCTCCGGGGAAACCCGTTACGATGCGCTAAACCAAGCGATCATCGAGCGCGCCGCCGCCACGCGCGATTATCTTTATTTGCTGTCCGACGCCGAAGGCCGGCGCATTTCCGGCAATATCAATTTCATGCCGGATGACAGGCTTCCCGCTGAGGAGCGTCTCCGCACTCATTTCACATATTACGCCGGCGCCGGCAAAGATCGCGCCCGTATGGCCCGCGGCTTTGTCAGCCGCGTACAGGGATCGCGCGTTTTATTGGTGGCGCGCGATTTGGGCGATGCGCCGGCCATCATTTCACGTGCGGTGCAGTCGGTTTGGGTCGTCGGCCTTTTGGCGCTCATTGCGTCCTTGATCGCGGGCGTGCTGGCCAGCCGCGCCGCCACGCGCCGTGTGGATGAATTCAACATCACCGCCCGGTCGGTGATGCGGGGGGACTTGAGGCGGCGCGCCAAGATTTCCGGCCGGGATGACGAGTTCGATCAACTCGCCAAGGCGATGAACGCCATGCTGGACGAGATTGAACGCCTTATCCAAGCCACGCGCCATGCCGGCGACGCCATCGCGCATGATCTACGCTCGCCGCTGACCCGCCTGAGATCGCAACTTGAATCCGCGCTCGCTGATTCCGAAAAGCCTGAAGAGGCGCGCGCCGCCATCGAAGCTTCGATCACAGAAGCGGATAGCCTTCTCAAAACCTTCTCGGCGATTCATCGCCTCTCTCGCATGGAAGCCGTCGATCCGCGCACCTTCCTCGACGTCGACATTTCCGCTTTGGCGGCGCAGATGGCCGAGCTTTATGAGCCCGCCTTCGAAGACGCCGGCGTGCAATTCACCTCATCCATCGCGCCGGGACTGCGGACGCGCGGCGACGGCGCGCTCTTGGCGCAGGCGCTGGTGAATGTGCTCGACAATGCCGTCAAATACGCCAGCGGCGCGCCGGCCGATCTGCGCGCTTTTCGCAATGATTCCGCCGAGATTGTGCTGGCGATACGCGACGGCGGCCCCGGTATTCCCCCCGAAGATCGGGACCGCGTGAAGGAGCGCTTCGTGCGCCTCGATCAAAGCCGCACCAGGCCTGGCGCGGGGCTGGGCCTTGCGCTCGCCGCCGCGGTGGCGCAACGCCACCAGGGGCGCTTGGAGCTGCTCGACGGCCTGCGCAATGGCGACAATCCCGGTCTGCAGGTGCAATTGATTGTACCGGTTTTGGCGCCGATGAAAGACCGGGCGCGTTCCGGCGGCGCCGCTCCGAAAGATGCCGCGAAGGAATCCACAAAAGATGTGGCGAAGCCGTCCGTAAAAGACGCTGCGCCCGCAAAGCCGCTCGAGCCGAAGGCGGCGGAAACAAAGACTCCCGAACCCAGCGCCGCCGGTCCGGATTCGCATTGATGAAGATAACCCCGCCGCTGATCGCCGATGAAGCGCTTGCGGCGCGCGCGCGCGACGAGCTTGGACTAGACGCCTTGGCGCAGACCGAAGACGGCAAGCGCCTTGCAGATGTGGCCGCCGCCGCCTTCTCCGCCGCGCCACATCTGTTTCGTTTGGCGCACAAACGCCCCGAGACGCTCGCCGCCATCATCCAGCTTGGCCCCACCAAAGTGTTGGAGAATGTGCTCGGCGCCGCGCGTGACGCCGCACAAGCGCCAGACCAAGAAACGCTAGAGCGCAATCTGCGGCTCGCGAAAGCCGATCTTCACTTGTGCGTCGGGCTCGGCGATTTAGCCGGCGGCTTCGATCTCGACGCCACAACCGGCGCGCTCACCAATTTCGCCGACGCAGCGGTGCAATCGAGCCTCAGCGCGTTGGCGCGCTTTGAGGGCTTAAACCCAAATGCTGAAAGAGGTCCGGCGCCCGGTTTCTTCTTGCTTGCGATGGGCAAGATGGGCGCACGCGAGCTGAACTATTCTTCCGACATCGATCTCGTCGCGTTTTTCGATGCGGCTGTGCTGGGCGGCGGCGACCGCGACGCGCAAAAAATCGCGTCGCGGCTGGCGCAGCAATTGATGCATGTCTTGGAGAGCCGCACCGAGCACGGCTACGTCTTCCGCACCGATCTGCGCTTGCGGCCGGACCCTGGCGCGACCCCGCCGGCCGTCTCCATCGACGCGGCGGAGGCTTATTACGAATCCTACGGTCAGAATTGGGAGCGCGCGGCCTTCATAAAGTCGCGGCTATGCGCAGGCGATCCGTTGGCGGCGCAGGCGTTTCAAGAGGTCATCGATTCGTTCGTCTGGCGCAAGAATTTGGACTTCGCCGCGATCGCCGACATCCATTCCATCAAACGCCAGATCCACGCGCATAAAAAGCTCGGTGGGCTGAATGATCCAGACCCCGATCTGAAGATCGGCCGCGGCGGCATCCGTGAGATCGAATTCTTCGCGCAGACTCAGCAATTGATCTTAGGCGGCCGCGTGAAATATCTACGGCGCCGGCGCACAGCCGATGCGCTGGCAGGCTTAGTGCAGCGCGAGGCCCTGGACGAAGCGGGCCGGGCGGAGTTGTTGGAATGTTATGTCGCGCTGCGCATGGTCGAACACCGCGTGCAGATGATCGAAGACGAGCAGACGCACCGCGTGCCGAAACAGCCGCGCGCGCGGGAAATTCTGGCGCGCTTTTGCGGCTTCGAAACACGGGAACAATTCGAGGCGGATTTGCGCGGCGTGCGAGAGCGGGTGGCGGCGCGCTATGATGCGCTGTTTGCAACTGAGGAGGCCTTAAGCGGCGAGTTTGGCAGCTTGGTGTTTACAGGCGTGGACGACGATCCGGACACGCTGGTGACCTTGCAGGAAATGGGTTTCTCAGAACCCTCAAAAGTCGCCGCCATCATTCGCGATTGGCATCGCGGCCATGTCCGCGCCATGCGCTCGGCGCGCGCGCGAGAGATCATGACCCGGCTGATGCCGCACCTTTTGCGCGCTATGGGCGATACCGGCGAAGCCGATATGGCCTTTGAGCGCTTCCACGATTTTCTCGCCGCACTGCCTGCGGGCGTACAGGTTTTGTCGCTGCTGGAGCGCGAACCGCCGCTTTTGCGCGGGCTTTTATCGGCGCTGGCGCTCAGCCCGTTGTTGGCGGAAACGCTGGGTCGCAAACCGGCGATCCTGGATTCGATGTTCGAGCCGATATTCGCCGCGCCGATCGCGTCCGAAACGCTTGAAGTGCGCCGGGCTCGACTGCGTGACATGGCGGCGGGGACGGACACGTTCGAAGAAGCGATCAATACAGTGCGGCGCTGGCGGCGCGAGGAGGCTTTTCGCATCGGCTTTCAGGCGCTCACGGGCGCGGCGAGTGCGGAGGCGTGCGGGGCTGCTTATGCGGATATCGCCGATTGCTGCGTGCAAATGGCGGCGGAGGAGGCGCTGAAAGAAATCTTCCGTCGGTTCGGGCCACCGCCGGGGCGCTGGGCGGTGTTCGGTTTCGGAAAGCTTGGCGCGCGCGAACTCGCCGAGGGGTCCGATCTCGACATTTTGATCGTGTACGATCCATTCGCAACGCCGCCGGAGGAGTCAAAGCTCGACGCCTCCGACTATTTCACGCGCTTTACGCAGCGTCTGATCGCAGGGCTCTCGGCGCCGACCGAAGAAGGCACGCTCTACGAGGTCGATATGAATTTGCGTCCCTCAGGCCGCGCGGGGCCGGTTGCGGTGCGCCTCAGCGCCGCTACGGCCTATTACGAAAAAGACGCTTGGACCTGGGAATTGATGGCGCTCACGCGTTTGCGTTTCGTTGCGGGCGATCTCGGCTTGGGCGCGGAGATCGCGGCCATGGCTCGCAGGGTGTTGGCGCAGCCGCGCGATGCGGCCAAAATCGCGCGCGACGCCGCCGATATGCGCGCGCGGGTGGCGCGCGACAAAGGCGACGACGGGCCGTGGGATCTTAAACTGGCGCCCGGCGGCATCATGGATCTGGAATTTATCGCGCAATACCTGACCCTGCTCGGCGCGGCAAAAGGGGGCGTATACGGAAACACCAGCGACGCCCTGCTGGCGCTTGGAAGAGAGGGCGCGTTGCGTGCGGACGAAGCAAGGGCCTTGGCCCGCGCCTCGCAGATGCTCCTAAGTCTGACTTATGTTCTGCGCGTGGCCTATTCGGGTAAATTTCAGCCGGACCGGGCGGCGGAAGGCTTGAAAACGCTATTGGCCAAAGCCGGCGGCGCGCCGGACTTTCCCACGCTAGAACAACAACTCCTGGAATTAAGGCGTTTTGTGCGCAGCGATCTTTTGCGGCATTTGGGCGAAGCAGCGACGGAAGCGGGGTTGTCGCCCGTTTGATCTTTCGAAGCGGGCAGGCTGGGGTCCGCACGGGAGATGTTTATGAAACGCTTTGGTATGTTTGTTTGCGCAGCCGCGCTGATGGCGACCGGCGCCTATGCTGGCGGCGGTATGGTGATGTCGAAACTCGACGCCAACCAAGACGGCAAGATTACCGTCCAGGAAGCGGATGCTGCGCACGGCGCGAGATTCGTGACGCTGGACCTCAACAAAGACAATTTCATCGATGCGTCTGAGGCCCAAAAAGCCAAGAAAGACCGTTGGGAAAAAATGAAGGAACGCCGCGCCGATGCAAAAGGCGACGGCAAGCCGGACGGCGGCAAAGGCATGCGCGGCCACCAAGGCGGGCATGGCGGCGACGGCATGTTCGAACGAGCCGATCTCAACAATGACGGCAAGGTCACAAAGGCGGAATATCTCGCCGCGTCCGACGGTAAGTTTGAAGATAAAGACTTCAATAAAGACGGCGTGATCGAGAAGTCGGATATGGACGCCCATCGCGCGGCCTGTGAGTCCGGCGCAGTTTTGTGCGGCCCATTGGCGCAAGCGGACATGAACGGCGACAAAAAGGTCTCAAAGGCTGAGTTCATGGCCATGCCCCGCCCGATGTTCGAGCGCATGGATTCCAACAAAGACGGCGTGATCGATGGAACCGAAATCGCTGCAGCCAAGAAAGGCCACAAGCATGGCCCGGACGGCCCACCAAGACTCTAAACAGCGATGGTGGGGGATCATAACTCACGAGCTTGTCCCAATCGCGCCTGGTCCGGCCGATTGGATAAGACGCGCGCTCATCTAAAAAGTGAGGCGCATCATTCGCCGATCGATCTAAAATTGATCGGTTGGATGGTGCGCCGATGAGTTATGATGGGCGGGATTTGACGCATAGCGATCCAGATATCGACGATGTGCGCCGGATCGGCGCCGGCGACGCTTCGGCGGCGGCGGCGCTGGTGCGTCGGCGCTCGCCCAAAATTCTGGCGCTGTCCCGCCGCATGCTGAACGACGCCGCTGAGGCCGAGGACGTTACGCAGGAGGTTTTTCTGCGCGTTTGGACGCATGCCGCCAATTGGCGGCCCGGCGGGGCGAAGTTTGAAACCTGGCTGCACCGGGTGGCCGTAAATCTCTGCCTGGACCGCTTGCGCCGCCGCCGTGAAACCCCGGCGGGCGACGCTTTGCCCGACCGGCCCGATGAGTCCCCGGACGCCGAGCAATCGATGTGGGCTGACCAGCGTGCGGCGCGGGTGCGCTTGGCGATAGATGCGCTCCCAGAGCGCCAGCGTGCGGCCATCGAACTCTGCTCTTTTCAGGAAGTGACGAATATTGAGGCCGCCGCCGCCCTGGAGGTCAGCGTCGATGCGCTAGAATCGTTGCTGGCGCGCGCCCGGCGAAGCCTGCGGGATAATCTCGCCCGGGACCTTTCAGACTTATTGGGGGTAGTGGATGGATGAACGACGGATGAACGCCATGCTCTGCGTTAAACAAGTTAGAGACGGCAGAATCGCCCTCTCCAAGAAGTGGTGTCGAGTATGAACGAGGCGCGTTTTCAAGAGATTTTGGCGGCCTATGGCGCCGATCCCCGCCGCTGGCCAAAAGCCGAGCGCGCCGCCGCATTGGCCTATTATAGCCAAGACGCTGCGGCGCAGCCGGCGGTGCGCGACGCCGAGGCGCTGGATGCATTATTGGCCGGATACGCCGCCGTCCCCGCGTCGAGCGATCTTGAAATCATTGCCCGCATATCGCGGAAGGTGTCCGCTGCGGCGCCGCAAAGCACCCGTTTGGGGAGTGGGCGGCCGGGTCGCCTGCAGGCCTTCGCAGCTCAGGGGCGCAACGCCGCAGCCGCGGCCGGGTTTCTGGCGGCGGCGCTGACGGGACTTTTCATCGGTTTTGGCAATGGCGCGAGCGGCGTCTTCACAGTCGATGCCTCCGACGAACTGATCGTGTCCTACGCCATGGCGGAAGGGTAAGAGATGGCCGCTGACGCCCCCATCAATCCGCCCGAAGCCGCATCGCCAAAGCCCAAGCGTAAATGGTTGTATGGCTCAATCGCGCTGAATCTTTTACTGGCTGGGATCATGGTCGGTCATGTGGTGAGCGGTCCGCGACATCCGCACTTCGCCAAGCATGGACCGCCGCCCATGGCGATGCGCGATGTCGGCTTCGCATTCATGCGCGCGCTCCCCGAGGAGCGCCGCAAGGAAGTCTCCAAGAAAATCAAAAGCGAATTTGGCGGCGTGAAGCTCTTGTTCGAAGATTCCATCAGCGCGCGCAAAGAGGCGTTTTCGCTTCTTGAAAAAGAAGACGTGACGCAAGATCAGCTTATTGCGGCGTTTGCGAAAGTGCAGTCGATTGATACGCAAGTCACCAATCGCTCTGCCGCTTTCTTCGCGAAAGTTGTGGTGGACATTCCGGTCGACGAACGCCGCGCCGCTGTCGCCGAAATGCGAAAGCGTTGGGCCGCGCGCGAAAACATGCGCATGCGCTGGAAGGGCGATGACGGCGATCGCCGCGGTCCGCCGGGCGAAGGTCCGCCCATGGGCATGGGTATGGGGGGGCCAAGCGAAAGGCCGCCGCAAAAGGGCGATATGCTCTTTTTGGGCGAAGGCCTACCGTCGCCGCCAAGCGAGTAAGCAACTCAGCATCCAATAAGGTCAGAGCACGCAGCCGCGATTTATTCGGCTGCGTTTTTCAAATCGTCTTCTGCGCGCAGCTTTTTGCTCTGCCGCAGGGGAATGAGGGCGCGCACGATCGTGCCGACGCCCAATTCGCTGTCGATCTCCAAGCGACCGGCGTGCGCCTCCAAAAGCGATTTGGTGAGGGCAAGGCCCAAGCCTGTGCCGCCATGCTGGCGACTGTGGGCGCTCTCGACCTGTTCGAAAGGCCGCGCCAAACGCGGGATGTCGTCTTTCGGAATACCGATGCCGGTGTCCTGAACCTCGATGCCGATGAAGCCTTCATGCACCAAGCCGCGCATGGTCACGAGCCCGTTTTCAGGCGTGAACTTAATCGCATTCGACAAGAGATTGTTGAGGATCTGCTTCAGCGCCCGCTCGTCGACTTCGAAATCAGGCAAAGACTGGCTCTCGACGAATAGTCTGATGGACTTCTGCTCCGCCCGTTCGCGGAATAGCCGGCCCATTTCTTCCAGCTCGCGCTGCGGGTTTAGAAGGATCGGGTGCAAGGTCTGCTTCCCGGCCTCGATCTTCGCCATTTCCAGAATGTCGTTGATGAGGGAAAGCAACAAGGTGCCGCTCGAGAAAATGTCCTTCGCGTATTCGACATATTGCTCATTGCCCATTGGGCCGAACAATTCGGTCGCCATGATTTCCGAAAAGCCATTGATGGCGTTCAATGGCGTGCGCAATTCATGACTCATATTGGCGAGGAAGGTGCTCTTGGCCTCGTTGGCTTCCTCGGCGCGCACTTTTTCGATCTCGTACTTCTTCGCTAATTCCGACAATTCGCTGCGAGAACGGTTCAGATCATTCACCAGCGCCCGCAATTGCGTGTCGTTGTTCACCAGCTTCCGCTCGTGCAGCTTCATCGCGCTGATATCGACGCCGACCGTGACCAAGCCGCCTTCGGAGGTGTTGCGTTCGACGAGATGAACCCAGCGATCCTCAACCAATTCGACTTCGCGCACCTCGGGATCGTTTTCATGGCGGCGGTCGGCTCGGACAGTCTTCGCCATGGATTCTGCGATCAGGCGGTATGGCGCGCCGCGCCGCAACATCTGCGGGTCAAGGCCAAACGTGTTGGCGAAGGAGCGATTGCACAACACCAAGCGGCGGCGCGCATCCCACAATGCGAACGGTCCGGTGAAAGAATGAATGGCGTCGCGCAAGCGCGCTTCGGCGGCTTGCAATTGCGCCTCGGTGACGCGTTGTTCCGAGACGTCCAAGGCGACGCCGACAATGCGCATCGCCTTGTCGCTATCGGCGATGAGGCGCCCGCGCGCACCCAGCCAAATAGGACGATCGGCGGGGCCGGCGCGGAAAACGAATTCGGCGGCGCCCGCTGCCGCCGTAGTCTTCAAAGCGTTGCGCACGGTGGCGCGGTCGTCCGCATGCACGAATTTCAAGAAGCGTTCGCCGGAAAACTTTCCGGCGGCGTCGGCGCCCATGAGTTTGGCCAAGAGGTCTGTCAGATAGACTTCATCTTCGGCCAGCATCCATTCGAAGACGCCGCAACGCGCCGCGTCCACCGCGATGAGAAAGCGCCGCTCGGTTTCCTGCAGCGCTTCTTCGGTACGCTTCATGCGCGCGCCCTGTGCGACAAACACGGCGCACAGAACGGCGCCCGCCAAGCCGGTGCCGAACAACAGCATTGCATATATGCTCATCGTGCGTTGTTCGTTGGCGATCAGATCGTGCGCAGGCAAACGCAGCGCCACCGCCAATGTGGATTTCGTCAAGGGCGCGGCGGCAAAGATTTCTCGCTCTTTGGCGTTTTCGGCGAACAGACGCGCATTTGTTTGCTTCGAAAAGTTCGGAGCGCCGAAACGGCGATCGATCTCTGTGCGAGAGGAGATGAAGGCCTCGCCGCGCCCCGCGAGGCGTTTCAGCGCGTCTTTGGGGGCAAGCAACGCCACGGCGGTGCGCTGCCCGCTCAATTGCTGCGTGACGGCGATCATGTTTTGTCGGAGGCCGTTCTGGACCGCCGCGCCATACAAGACGTCGCCGCTTTGGGCGTTGGCGAGGGCGGTCTGAAAGTCTCGCGTCAGATCCACGTCGCCCGCGGTCTTGCGGCCATTGGCCAGTATAATCGCCGAAGCGCCGGTGGCGCTTTGTGTCGCCGAAACAAAAGCCGCATTGGATAACGGCACGCCGGAATCCAGTTGCGCGACGGTCAACAAGGCGCTTTGCGCGCGTTCGATTGAACTATTGATGGCGCGCGCCGCATCCTGGGCGGACATCGCTGCGTCATTCAGCACGCGCTCGCGCGCTTGATTCAATTCGCCGCTGCCGCGCAGGCAAATCACGACGATGAAAATTAAAAGATAGGTCAGTGTGGTCGCAACGGCGCTGCGCGCAAAGCCGCTGCCGCCCGCGCGGATGATGCTTTCAGGCGCGCCCTTTGGGGCCGCCTTCGCGTTTGTCTTGGGCGCTTTGGAGCGCTTGTAGGGCTTGTCGCGAGCCACGACGCACTTTCAGTACAACAAAAAGAAGAATCGAATCTCCCTCAGGTTACCGGAGTGTAAATTCCGGGCAATGATTCAGGGGTTAACGCGGAGAACCTCAGCCCCGGGCGTTGCAGAATTGTTTTCGACGCATTTCAGACCGGGTCGATTCAATCTGTGGGATGAAGTGGGTCGAACCTTCGAAATCGAGCGGTTACGCCCCGAAAACCGCCCTGATCCCTTCGGGCATAGGTCATGCCGCCGCGGCGAGTCGCACGCGAACGGCAATGCAGCAATATGTGGATATCAAGTCTGGACCGGACCGGCGCCGTCTAAATGCGGCCCAAAGCGCGCTCGGCCACTTCCAAGGCGTTCTTCGATAGGCCCGGCGAATCCGCGAGCGCTTCCAGCGCCGCCCGGGCGCGGCCGGCCCGCACGGGCTCCAAAATACGCCAGGATTCGAACGCGCCCAGAAGCCGCGCCGACAAGGCCGGGTTGAGCTTGTCGATGGCGCTGACATGTTCCGCGTAAAACGCATAGCCAGCGCCGTCGGGGGCGTGGAACGCCGCGACATTGCGTTGCGCGAAGCCCGCAAGCAGCGCCCGGGCGCGGTTCGGCGTCTTGATGTCGAACTCGGGGTGCAAAGAGAGCCTGCGCACGCGTTGCAAGGAATCCGGGCGCGCGGCGCCGGCCTGCACTGCGAACCACTTATCCACGACCAGCGGCTCTGCGCGCCATTGCGCCAAAAACCGCCCCAACGCTTCGTCGAACCAGACGCCGTCCGTAAGGGACAACGCCTCGAGCGCGGCGCGCTGATCGGTCATGTTGCGCGCGGCATTGTAGGATTCCATTGCGCGTTCGGCGCCGTCCGGGGCGAGCGCGAACAATTCCAGCGCCGCGTTCTTCAGGCCGCGACGGCCCGCCGCCGCCGCATCCGGCGAGAAGGGCGCATCGGCGGGCCGGCTTAAACGTTCAAGCGCCGCCTCATGCTGTAAGGCCAAAGCGGTGCGCATATGTTTGCGCGCGGCCACCAAAGCGGCAGGGTCCGCCGGGACCATGTCGCGCATCAATTCGTCGGCTTCCGGCAAACGGAGCGCGAGGGCCGCGAATGCAGGATCTTCCGACGCGCGGCCGAGAATGCCTTCGAAAGCGCACACAAACCCATCGATCGGTGGGATGGGCTGGTTCGCCGCGATTGCATATGCAGTTTTCAGAACGCAGGCGCGGGCCAGCCGGTCGCCGGATTCCCAACGCACAAAGGCGTCCGGATCGTGCGCCATCAAGATGAGACGTTCTGCATCCGAAAGGCTGTCTTCCAAAACCACGGGCGCGGAAAAGCCGCGCAACAAAGACGGGATCGCCGCTTCGTAGACGCCAGTGAAGCGCCAGGTTTGTTGCGCGCTGTCCAAAACGAGCGTGCGCTCAAGCTGCGGGTCGTTTTCACCCTCTAGGGTCACGGGCAGCGCGGCGCCCGCAGCCGACACGAACCCCATGCGGATTGGCGTTGGTGCGGATTTCTTTGAGGGCTGGCCTGGCGTTGGCGGCACGGCCTGCGAGAAGGCCAGCTCCAGCACACCGCTCTGGACGTCGTGCGTTTTATTCACCGTCACATGCGGCGTGCCGGCTTGTTCATACCAGACTTTGAACGCTGTGAGGTCCTGGCCGGAGGCTTCGGCGAAGCATTCCAAAAACGCCTCGATCGTGGCCGCCGTACCGTCGCAGCGGTCGAAATACAGATTCATGCCGCGGGCGAAGGAATCAGGTCCGATCAGCGCCTTCAGCATGCGGATCAGTTCGGCGCCCTTTTCGTAAACGGTCGCCGTATAGAAATTGTCGATCTTTACATAGGAATCGGGGCGCACCGGATGGGCCAGCGGTCCGGAATCCTCGGCGAACTGGCGCGCGCGCAATGCCCGTACGTCCTTAATGCGCTGCACGGGGCGGGAGCGCTGATCGGCGGAAAATTCCTGATCCCGAAAGACGGTGAGACCTTCCTTCAGGCACAGCTGGAACCAGTCGCGGCAGGTGATGCGGTTGCCGGTCCAATTGTGGAAGTATTCGTGCGCAATCACGCTTTCGATGGCGCCGTAATCGGCGTCCGTCGCGGTTGCGGGATCGGCCAAGACATAGGCTGAATTGAAGATGTTAAGACCCTTGTTCTCCATCGCGCCGAAATTGAAATCCCGCACGGCGACAATGTTGAAAATGTCCAGATCATATTCGCGGCCAAACACGTCTTCGTCCCAGCGCATCGAGCGCTTCAGGGCGTCCATGGCGTAGGCGGCGCGCGCCGCGCCGCCTGGATCGACATAGATCGTGAGGGCGACGGAGCGGCCGGATTGCGTGACGAAGCCGTCTGAAAAGGCGTCGAACCGGCCGGCCACCAGCGCGAACAGGTAACAGGGCTTGGGGAAGGGGTCGCGCCACAGCGCGTAATGCCGGCCGCCGGGCAATTCGCCGGTCTCGATCAGGTTCCCGTTCGCCAGCAGCGTCGGCTGCTCATCGGCATAGGAATTGATCCGTACACTGTAGCGGGCCAGCACATCCGGCCGATCGAGGAAATAGGTGATCTTGCGAAAGCCTTCCGCCTCGCATTGGGTGCAATAACGGCCGCCAGACATATAAAGACCCTCCAGGGCCGTATTGGCGGCGGGGGCGATCACCGTCTCAATGTCCAGCGTGAAGGCGTCCGGCGCGCTTGGGATAGTGAGTGAGACGGCGTCGAGCCGATATTCGGCGGCGTCCAGCGTCCGGCCGTCGATCGCGGCGGAGATCAGCTTCAACCGCTCGCCGTCGAGCCGCAAAGGGGCGTTCGCCGCACCCGTCCGGCGCATGTGCAGCTTTGAGCGCACGCGGGTGTCGTCCGGCGCGAGGTCGAACTCCAAGAAGACCTCGTCAATCGCGAAGTCGGGCGCGGCATAATCTTTGAGCCTTACAGGCGCCGGCGTTTCGGTGCGCATTTCAGCATCCAACGCGGCGCGCTCGCATGCGCTTTGGGAAGGAAAGCGCACGGCGTCCGCGCACCCTGCTTAGCGTGGGGCTGACTAGCGGCGCAACGCCGGGCTGGTGAAAGGTTCCCCCGCGCGCTGATCTTGCTTACCGAAGGATTGGCCGTTGGGCTTCACCGCCGCCGATTGCGCCTGCGACGCAGGCGCGCGCGCCGCTAAGGCGCACGTCTGTGGCGCGGCGTCGGTATCCAGGCCGGGTTCATCGATCAGAAGAGCCTGGCCCAGTGAGGCCGCGCTGTTCTGGATTTCGTTCAGGATCCGCGCGGCGTTTTGGGCCTGCTCATGCAGTGCTTGCGGCAGTTCGTCTTCGTAATCGCTGGTCATCTCCACCAGCGATTTCGCGATGCGCAGCAGACGCGGGGCGGCGGCGATCAGGCGCGCTTGCGACTCGTAACGTTCTGGCGTGAGGGCATATTCCGCAGCAGGAACGCGCCAGCCGCCGCGCGCGTTTTCGGCGGTGACGACGACCGGATGGCTGCCGGGCGCAGGATGACCGGCGCTGTCTTCAGCGCTCTGCCAACGATTGTGCCGGCGAAAAACACCCCAGTTTTCAGTGGCGCAATCCAGCGCATCGGGTGTTGGGCGCTCTGGGGACAATTGCGACGCCTCGAACTCCCGGCCCAGACCGCAATCGTAATGAACCCGCAAAGGTTCATCTATACCTTTGACCCAATGAGGAATTACACGCTCGACACTGGCCCAAGTGCCGACCGGCGCAACGAAAACCCGCTGGCCTTTATGAAAAACCGCTTTGACCATAGCCGCGCGCCTGCCCAGAAATCCCGGCTTTAACATTTACTACAAAGTCACTTTCCTCTTCGTAAACAATCGCTTCCATCCAAGCTTAAATGTTCGTCATCCGTTTCAATGAAGTGTCACAAATCTCGGGCATAGGCTCGCCCAGGTCGCGCGCTGCCTGAAAAGGAACGCGGGCGGTCAAAGGCGTTCCGCCTCTGGCGGATTCGGGTTTCGAGGAGAATTTTATGCTGAAAAAGCTATTGTTAGCGGCGGCTGCGTCGCTGCTTGCCGTCGGCGCCGCACAGGCGCGCGACCAAGTCCGCGCCGCGGGCTCGTCCACAGTGTTCCCGTACGCGCAAGCGGCCGCGGAAGAATACGCAAAGAAAACCGGCAAGAAGGCGCCAGTTGTCGAGTCCCTCGGCACAGGCGGCGGCTTCAAGGCGTTCTGCGCTGGCGTCGGTGAAAACACGACGGACATCGCGACCGCTTCGCGCCGCATCAAGGCGTCCGAATTCGCGATGTGCCAAGGCAATGGCGTGAAGAACATCACCGAAGTTCTGATCGGGTATGACGGTCTGTCGATCGCGCATTCCCGTAAGGACAAAGTGGAATACGATCTGACCGCAACCGATTTGTTCAAGGCGCTGGCCTCGGAAGTTCCACAAGGCGGCAAGTGGGTTCCAAACCCATACAAGACCTGGAACCAGATCAAGCCAGGTTTGCCGAACATGCCGATCCGCGTGTTTGGCCCCCCTCCGACCTCGGGCACGCGCGATGCGTTCGTTGAGCTGGTGATGGATGTCGGTTGCGAAGCGTCCGGCACCATGGACGCCGCTAAGGCGAGCATGGAAAAGGCAGCTTACGACAAGCTGAAAAAAGAAAAGTGCGGCCGTATGCGTCAAGACGGTCCATTCGTCGAAGCTGGCGAAAACGACAATCTGATCGTTGCGCGTCTCGATTCCGATCCGGAAGCGTTCGGCATTTTCGGCTATTCGTTCCTCAGCGAAAACGCCGACAAGCTGAAGCCCGTCGCCATCAATGGCGTGAAGCCATCTGAAAAGACGATTGCTGACTTCTCCTACCCAGTGTCTCGTCCTTTGTACTTCTACGTGAAGAACGATCACCGCAAAGTCGTCCCAGGTCTGGACGAGTTCGTGAAAGTGTTCGTGTCGGAAGACTCGATCGGCGCCAACGGTTTCAACATCGAGCGTGGTCTGACCCCGCTGGAACCAAAAGCCCTCGCGAAGTGGCGTGACGCCGCTGAAAAGGGTTTCCCGATGAAGGGCCTCTAAGAGAGGTTTGAACAAGGGGAGGGCGGTCTTTCGGCCGCCCTCCTTTGTTTGCGTATTGCGGCTTTAGACCGCGTCGATGAGTTGGGGTTTGGGGGTTCGGATGGCTGGTTTCGCCACGCTGACTATCCTTGTGGGCGTCGCACTGTTTTTTGTGCTGGGACGCCTTCGGGGTGCGGGATTTGAAAAAAACGTCGCCGGGGGCGGCCTTCATTCTCGACCGCTGTATCATGGCGCCTTCGCGGCAGCTTGGTTTGGCATTCCAGCAACGCTTTTACTGCTTGTCTGGCTGTTCGCCCAAGGGCGCGTGCTCGACACGCTCATTCAGAATTCTTTGTCGGCCAGTTTCGTCGCCGGGAAGTCCGCACAGGAAATGGATCTGGCGATTTCGCAGGTGCGCCAATTGGCGCGCGGCGTCAGCTTCGGCGAGCCGTCGGCTGAGATTGCGGCCGCCGCCGCCACATTGCGGTCCTGGACGCAGATCGCCGACATGGCGATGGTCGCTTCCGTGGCTGGCATTGGCGCTTTGCTGGCGCTGATTGCTTTGTTGCGCTTGAAGCCTCAGTTTTGGGCTCGGAATAAGTTCGAAGGCATTATCACGGGCGTGATGGTGGCGTGCGCTGCGGTCGCCATCATTACGACGTTCGGCATCGTCGCCTCTTTGGTGTTTGAAGCCGCGCGCTTCTTCGAAAAAGTGCCGATCTCCGAATTCATCACCGGGTTGAAGTGGGAGCCGCAAATCGCGATCCGCGAAGACCAGGTGGCGGGCGCGGGCGCTTTCGGCGCCATCCCTGTATTCACCGGTACCCTGCTGATCGCGTTCATCGCCATGGTGGTGGCCACGCCGATCGGACTCTACACGGCCATTTACCTTTCCGAATACTCGCACCCAGCCGTGCGGAACACCGTAAAGCCGGTCCTTGAGATCCTGGCCGGCGTGCCGACCGTTGTGTTCGGGTTCTTCGCCATGTTGGTGGTGACGCCCGCAATCGTGGCTTGGTTCAAGACCATGGGCATTCCAGTATCGCCGAACCCAGCTTTGTCGGCGGGCTTTGTCATGGGCATCATGATCATTCCGTTTATCTCATCGTTTGCGGACGACGCCTTGCGCGCCGTGCCGATGTCGATGCGGGAAGGGTCTTATGCACTGGGCGCAACGCGCGCGGAAACGATCAGCAAGGTGCTGATCCCGGCCGCGATCCCGGGGATTGCCGGCGGTCTCTTGCTGGCAGTGTCGCGCGCGATCGGTGAGACCATGATCGTGGTCATGGCCGCGGGCCTCATTGCGACGCTGACGATCAATCCGCTGGACTCGGTGACGACCACAACGGTCCAAATCGTTTCGCTGCTGACAGGCGACTCGGAATTCGACAACGCAAAGACATTGTCAGCGTTCGCCCTCGGTTTGCTGCTCTTCTTGGTTACGCTTGTGCTGAACGTCATCGCGCTGATGACGGTGCGCAAGTATCGCGAACAATACGAATAGGGGACAGGCAATGACTTCGCTGCAGGATCGCAGAATCGATTGGAAGTCTCCTGATGCGCAAAAGCGTTTGCGTAAGCGTTACGGGGCAGACATCCGGCTGCAAACCTTCGGGATAACCGCGATCGCCGTAGCCGTGCTTCTGCTCGGCACGCTGATCTTCTCGATCACATTCAAGGGCGCGCAAGCGTTCGTACAAACGCACGTCACGGTCTCGATCGACCTGCCGCGCAATCAAATCGATCCCGCCGCGATTGACGACGCCCCTTGGCGTCAGATCGTCCGGGATAATTTCGTGAAAATGTATCCGGACGTCACCAGCCGCTCCGATCAACGAGAGCTGTCGGCGATCCTCACGGACTCGGCGCAATATATCGTGCGCGATGCGGTGAAGAAAAATCCGGAGCTGATCGGCAAGCGCGTGAAGTTCACGATCCCGGCTTCCGATATTTACGATCAATTGGAAAAAGGCGTCGTCCGGCGCGATGTGCCGGCGGATCAGCGTCCAAAGAATATGACCGACCAGCAGATTGCTTGGTTCGATCAGCTGAAGGCGCAGAACCGTGTGACGACGCCGCTCAATTGGGGCCTCGTGACGAACGCCGATTCCACCAAGCCAGAATTGGCGGGCTTGAAAGCGGCGTTGGCGGGGTCGGCCTATGCGCTCGGCGTTTGCTTCCTGATTTCGTTCCCTGTCGGTATCGGCGCGGCGATTTATCTGGAAGAATTCGCGCCGAAGAACCGCATCACCGACGTCATCGAAGTGAACATCAACAACCTCGCCGCCGTGCCATCGATCGTGTTCGGTTTGCTCGGGCTGGCGTTGTTCTTGAACTTCTTCGGTCTGCCGCGATCGTCGTCGCTGGTCGGCGGTTTGGTTCTGGCGCTTCTCGTGCTGCCCACGATTATCATCGCGACGCGCAACGCGCTAAAAGCGGTGCCGCCATCGATCCGCGAAGCAGGCCTTGGCGTCGGCGCCTCCAAGCACCAAGCCGTGTTCGACCACGTTTTGCCGCTGGCGATGCCCGGCATCATGACCGGCACGATTATCGGTCTGGCCCACGCTTTGGGTGAAACCGCGCCGCTGCTCTTGATTGGCATGAAGTCGTTCGTGACCTCCGCGCCGGAAAGCCTCACGGCCCCGGCCACCGCGCTCCCGACCCAGATCTATAACTGGTCGGACAGCCCGGAGCGCGGTTTCACGGCGCGGACCTCCGCCGCGATCATCGTGCTCCTGGGCTTCCTGGTGTTTATGAACGCCATCGCGGTGTTTTTGCGCCAAAAACTTGAGCGCAAATGGTAAGCGTTCGGCTCTGACTGGAACAAAGAACCCCGGGCGAAAGCCCGGGGTTTTTCTTTGGCGCGCGCGGATCCGGGCGCGCCAGGGTTGTCTGTTCACCTAGGACGTCGTTCTGCTAGCAAGTAGGCGTCGATCTCGGGGTGGGGGGCTAGGTTGCCGATAATAGGGTCTATCGTCACGTGTCTTGGCCTGCTTGCCGGCATGCTGGCTTTGGCGGCTCTAGGGTTGCGAATAGGGCGACGGGTGCGAAAGGACGGCGCCTGGTCCGAAGCCGGCGCCATTGAAGGCGCCATTTTCGCGCTGCTTGGTCTTTTGCTTGGCTTCGCCTTTGCCGGTGCGATGTCGCGTCTCGACGAGCGACGGAATCTGGTGGTGGAAGAAGCCAACGCGATCGGCACAGCTTATTTGCGCTTAGACCTGCTGCCGGCAGAAGATCAGAAACCGTTGCGCGGGCTGTTCCGGAATTATCTCGATGCACGCCTCGGCATTTACGACGCCATCGATAGCGGCGGCGATCCCAATCCTGCGATCAAGACGGCGGCGCGTCTGCAAGGAGAGATCTGGAACGCCGTCATCGCCAGCAGCCGCAAGGCGCCGCCGAGCCCTGTAACGGCTTTGGTGATCCCCGCGGTCAACGAAATGATTGACGTTACCGCGGCGCGCGCGGTCGCTTTGAACACGCATGTGCCGACGGCGATCCTGGCGCTTCTTGTGGGGGTCGCGCTTATCAGCGCATTTATCGCTGGCTATGCGATGGAGAAACCAGGGCGATGGCATTTCTTTTATGCCGCGATTTACTCGGTGGCTGTGTCGTTGACGATCTACACCGTGCTGGACCTCGACAATCCCCGTGCTGGGATCATCCGGCTTCAGGTGGCGGACCAGGCGCTGCGCGAGCTCCGGGAATCGATCAACTAGCGCTGGAGCTCAGGGCGACCATATACGCGCGGCGTTATTCTATCGGCGTTGGGCCTGTCATGCTTTTGTGCGCCAGCGCCGCGGCGTTCGCCTCCCAGTTCCGGCCGTCGAAGGGCACGACGATTGGCGTCACGCCACAATCCGCGTCCAGGCAACGCACATTGACGCTGAAGCCGTCCGGGTTTGAACGCGGCCGATAAAACGCCTTCACGCCGCACGAGCTACAGAACAAATGATCCGCGACGCCCGTATTGAATTTGTACGAGCGTAAGTAAGCGCCGCCGCTCGCGATTTCAAAATGCGCCGCCGGCACGATGGCGTGCAAAAAGCCGGTCTTGGTGCAGATCGAGCAATTGCAATCTTCGACCTCGATCGCGTCCGGCAGGAGAACGCGAAAACGCACTGCGCCGCAATGACAGCCGCCCGTGCGCCATTGGGGCTCGCTCATGGAAATCTCCTTTCGCCGCCTCTTTTGCGGAACGGATCAAATAAAGCGCAAAATTATTCCTCTCCAAATTGCATTAGGGGAGGAATTGTCGTCGCGCCTACTGACACACCTCGTAAGACGCCGCGGTCGCTTGCGGGAAGGTGCAGACAGCCTGCGCCTGCACGATGCAGATGGGATTGCCCGCCGCGTCCATGCTCTGGGAGGGGACATATTGCGGGTTGGTCACCTGGCCCGCTTGGGAATAGCCAAGGCAGCCTTGTTGCAGATAAGCGTTCGCCGTGCCCTGTGCGGTGTTGCAGCCGCCCAAGGTGTAAGCGGCCCAGCCGGTAGCCGTCACCGGCATGGAAGAGGTGGCGCTTTGCTGTTCGGTGCGGCAGGTCGAAAGGCGCTGCGACACCTCTCGTGTATAAGAGGATTGCGGATAGAGCTTCAAAAATGCTTCGTAGGCGGAGCGGTTGCGCACCTGCACGGCCGCTTGGTATGCCGCATTCTCCGCCGCCTGGATCTGTGGATTCACCGGCGCAGGCCCGGGATTGAAGGGCGCGGGGCCGGAGGCGGGTATTGGCTGTCCTACGAGCGCGCCCAGAATGATCAAGCCGATGACGGCGATACCCGCAGCGATCAAAAGCGGCTTGGCTGCGCCTTTCTTTTTCGTCTCGGCGTCCGGGACCGCGCCGCCAAAGCCCGTGGTCTTCGCCTTGGCTTTTTTGCTGATTTGCACGGGGCCGGGCGCCGCGCCCAATTGCTTGATGTGCGAAACCACAGTGCGCCATTCCGGCATGTCGCGGTCGCCGTTCCAATT
>Ga0247831_1001125_pt1 | contig 53274 bp, 57 predicted proteins | sample LaCruzMarch2015__9_FD_192406 | JGI IMG/M metagenome (GOLD analysis project Ga0247831, IMG submission 192406) | Freshwater microbial communities from meromictic Lake La Cruz, Castile-La Mancha, Spain - LaCruzMarch2015_1m | ecosystem: Environmental > Aquatic > Freshwater > Lake | place: Spain...
TCTTCAATGGTCGAAAACTCATTCATGAAATTTAAAATATTCATTGTACTTTTAATTTGAGTACAAAGTTCAACTGTCACTACCCATCCAGTTTACGTAGTGGTATGGAAACGGAGATTCATATAAATGATTAAGCTAATTCCAATTTCTTTTTGGTATTCATTACACTAGCATTTCTAAAATGTGAATTTTCAGCAACAACTAATTTATATTCTCTATTAAAGCTTTCTTGTGAAACTTTAAAGTAAGTTGCTAAAGCCCTTATCACTTCTTTTGATAATCCTTTTTTATAACTCAATATTTCTGAAATATACCCTTTGCTCATACCTACAATTTCTACTAAATCTTTAGCTTTTAGTTGGTGTTCATCCATTAAAGAATGTAATAATTGTATTGGGTCTATGTCTTCAAAAGTATTGTGCTCTTTATCCCACTTTTCTATTAAAAAAGTAAGTAATTCTATTTCATCTTGAACTCCTTTGCTTTTACCACCACTTAAAAGTAATGTTTCCAATTGTTTGCAATAGCTATTGTATTGACTCTTGGATTTGATAATTTTATATTGTAATGCTGTCATGATGATTGATTTAAAAAATGTTTATATTATATTGTTTATTGTCTTTACAAATTTTGTCATACTCTGCATGAGTTCCTATCCAACAAATGAATAAATGAACTTGTTTGTTCCCAAAATAGTATTTTCCAATTAGTCTATAGTTATTACCACCAATATCAAATATTACTCTTTCAGAACCATCACCTAATAAATCTGCACTAGGAAAAGTATTAAGAATATCCATAGGGCTATTCCAATCAGCATACTTTATTTTAGTAAGCCATTCAGAAAATGGCACTCTACTCATTGAGTTTTGAGTTGCATATTCTTCAATACTTTGCTTTTTTATTAAGTGTACCTTCATTTACTAAATCAAAGATATTAAAAAGTTCTCTAAATGAGAACAATTATTTTAAATTTTTATTTATTGGTAAACTAAAAAAGAAAAGATGCCAATATTTCTATTGACACCTTTCTTCTCTAACCCAAAAACCAAGAGTATTTGGAATCTCCATTGAGTGCAGAAACTAAACCTTTGCTTAATTGATAAGCATTTACTGTTCTTTCTAAAAAGTTGTCTATATAACTGCTTTTAGTTGCATTGGTAAATAAGTTGTAGGCTTTCCACATGTTGATAGTTCCATTTTCATTTCTGCTAAAATTTATATCATCATAATATTCTTTAGCTATTGTTCCTACCATACCATCATTCATATCCAATAATGGAATTTGGGTTTTAATAGATTTGGGTAGGTAATGATATAATCTTGCCTTTCCAATAAACTGTGCAAATTGATGTTCAGTTAATTCATAATCACCTAAACTATCTAATTCAGCTAAATGTTTTTGAGCATCATAACTACTCAACAACTCCATAATTTTAGTATTTAGTTCTTGTGTATTACTGGCTCTTATTTCATTGCTGAAACCATCTGTTGAAATACATAGGTTGGTACAAACCTTATTTTGAAAACCAATAAAGATTTTAAACTTCTCCATTGATTTTTTTGAATAGAGGTTCTCTTGATTATAAGCTCTTACCCCACCAATGGTTAAACTCAACTCATTACCATTAATAACATTTCTGATATTAGGTAGGTTGAATAAGAAAGCACATCTTTCCCAATAAATGGTCTTTTCATGTTCCAATAATTCTTTTACTGGCTTTCCAATAGCTTCAGGGATTCTACCTTTAATTTCATGGCTAACTCTTATTTCAGGTTCAGATATTGCCTGATTACCAAACAAGTTTTGAATACTGGCAAAGGTTGTTTCAATTAATTCTGAATGACTAATAGTTTGTTCATTGTCTTTAAAGGTAGGAATAATACAGTCCTGTTTTAAGTGCAAGAGGCTAACTTCATTAGTGTTAGCTTCCATAAATTGAGTGTCTTTTTTAGGTTTCTCTATTTCAATGCCATTATGATGCAATGGTGGCATTTCCATTATAGTTGTGTTTTCCATTCTGTGAAAAATTTTGAGGGTTTGCTAATACAGTATTGTTTAGTTCAAGTGCAAGTTTTTTAGCACTAAATTCTTTCTTTAGTTCTTCTTGCATAGATGGATATTGGTTGAATACATTAACTAATTCATTCATGTTATTACAACCTTTAATATATTGGGTTACTTCATCTTTTAATGATATACCAGAGTTACACCAGTCTAGTAATTTCTTACCAGTTTCAGGTGTAATCACAAAGTCAGGTTTACCTGCAAATAAGTTGGTTCTATCTTTAGAAGCTCTTGCCATGTGTTTATCATTGGTAATTTCCAATGCAACTGTAACTTCATAATCATAACCATCTCTTATTTCATCATCTAACCCAGCCTTTTCTACTTTAGTTTTATTGCCTTCTGTAATCATATTATAACCTTGCTTTTTTCTATTGGTAGTTATTATATGACACTTGCTATCTAAAATGGAATTTAACCATCTTTGGTAGAGAGGGGTAGCTTTTGCCCAATCTTGGTATCTTCCTCCAAGTGCATTTTGATACTCTAATAAACCTCCTTCTCCTTTCCAAACATGGGTTATACTATCAATGATAATAACTTCCATATCTGCCTGTTCACAAACCTTGATAGCTTCTATGTATCTATCAGGTGTAAATGGTGGGCTAAGTGAAAGGGTCTTAAAATTGCCAAGATGTGAGTAAAGAGAAGCTGAATCATGTTCAGTATCTATTACAGCAATTTTATCCCAATTGTTGGTAATGCCAAAGGCTATTAATAATGCACCATAGGTTTTACCAAATCCACTAGGTGATGCTAAATTTAGTCTTAGCTTGACTTTTTTTCTTGATGCTGTTTGTAATTGCATATTTTTTGTTTTTAATTGTGAAATAAAAAAGCCACCTATTAAGGTGGCTATGTGTTGTTATATAAGTTTTCTTATTTTTGTGTGTTTAAAAGTGATAAAGTGATAATTTATTTTAAAAGTCAGAAGTATAGAAATAATGAATAGTAATGAGTTAAGAGCCTTAGCAGATTTTGAGGAATTAATACAATATGGTGGTGTTAAGAAATGCTATGATGATTTTATTTTAGATTTAGAACAGCTCTCTGGCACTTTTATAAATGCAGAAAAGACAGAGTTTGAATTTCCTAATTTTGATGATGAATTGTTTGGTAGTGCTAAATTGATTAAACAAACTTTTCATAAAAAATTACTTTCTAAACTAAATCAAATTTATTCAAATACTTGTTTATTTATTGACCAAAGAGTTTCCACATTTGAGAATAATAATCAAAGAATAGAATTTGTAATTATCATACTAGATTCAATAAAATTTTTATTACAGGAAATTGAAGGTATTAACACTTTTGGTGAATTGAATACTATTAAAAACCATCTACTGAAAATAGTTGAATATATTAATGATAAATATTCTTCTCTAGCAATTACTCATAATTGTTTTTTATTATTAGGAATAAATAACCCTATTATCAATGAGGGTGGCTTTTTTGATTTCAAATACCATATGAGCTATATCTCTAAAATTATTTCTACACTACAAAGTTTAGATTTCATAAGTGATGAAAGTAGTGTGTCAAATGATTTTAGAGATGTAATAATTTCAGATAACCCTAAAGCTCTTGATAAGAAAATTATAGTTTTATGTAGTGTTGAAAAAGCTTCTTACATCTTTTTTAAGTTACAGGATTATTTCAGAAATCTAACATTTTTAAATATTGAGGAATCAAATTGTTTTTTGAATAAGTCATTAAAACCCTTCAATGCCAATACTATTTCAGTTTCTAAAAGTAAGTTTTTAAGCAATATTGGTAAAACTGATGAAAGGCAAAAAATAGACCTTGCCTTTGAGAAACTTTCTAAATTGAAAAGTTAAGATAGACCTTAACTTTTTACCTTAACTACACCTTAATATCTTAACTAGCCTGCTTTATGTAGGCTATTTCTTTGCATCATTAAATAATTTAAAAAAAAATTAAAAAAATGAAGAAAGAAAATTTCAAAGAAGGAAGTTTTTGGAGCATCACACAGATGGACTCTCAAAAAGTAGTAAGAATCTACACAGAGAAATTAATTGATTTTGTAAGCAAGGAACTAGGTTTCTATAATTACAAAGACATGTATGGCAATTATCAACTTGTAAAAGTTGAGGAAGGTTCAATTGTAGAGGAAGTACAATTGGAAGAATTAAAACAAGCAGTAAAATTTTATATAAGAAATACTGCTAAGGAAGAAGAAGTATGGGCAGAGTTTGCAAGAAGCAATTATATCAATGACCACTTTATCTCATTGATGGAAGTTTTACCTGAAATTAAATTTAATACATCTACAAAAGAACAAGCAGTATTTTATTTCAAGAATTGTGTAGTTATAATTAAAGCAAAGCCACCAATTGAAACTGTTTCATACAAAGATTTCAATGGCTATGTTTGGAAGAAGCAAATTATCCCAAGAAACTATAAGCCTAATAAGAATTTTGAAGACAGTATTTTTAATAAATTTCTATCAAAAGTAAGTGGTTCTAAAGAGAAATATATTTCTCTAATTTCAATACTTGGGTACTTATTGCATCCTTATAAAGACCCTTCATTGAGTAAGGCTGTTATTCTTTTAGATGAAAAAATGGATTCTTCTGGTGAAGCTTTTGGTGGAACAGGGAAGGGGGTTATTGCAGAAGCTATAAAAAATTTCATTCCAACAGTTTTTAAAGATGGCAAAACTTTTAACCACAAGGAAACTTTCATATATGATAATGTAAGACCATTTCATAGACTAGTAATTTTTGATGATGTTAAGAAAGATTTTGATTTTGAAATTTTGTATTCCATGATAACTGGTGATATGAATGTAAAAAGAAAATACAAAGATTCTAAAACCTTTAATTATGAAACCTCACCTAAAGTACTAATCATATCAAATTATATGGTTAAAGGAAGTGGTGGTACAACTGATGAGAGAAGAAGAGTTGAATTTGAACTTACTCCATATTTTAATCAACAGCATACCCCAATAGCTGAATTTAAGCACTTATTATTTAAAGAATGGAATGAAAATGAATGGAGTTTGTTTGACTGTTTTATGCTAAGGTGTGTTGCTTATTATTTAAAAAATGGTTTAATAACTATTCCTTCATTAACACTATTACAAAATAAAGTAATGATTGAGACACATCCTGAATTTGTGGAATTTATGAATGACACCATAGAACCCAATGTAGGCTATGACAAATCAATATTGCTAAATGACTTTAAAACCCTAAGCCCTGCAAATAAATTTATATCAAGTATCACTTTTAAAAAATGGATAGACAAATGGGCAACCTATCAAAATTATGACTTGAAACACTTTAAAAGCAATGGGCAGACTAAGGTAATTTTCTCACTTAAAACATCAATAGAAAATCAAGAAACAGAAAGTAAAAATTAGACAACAAAAAATAAAAAAAACAAACTTAAAAATTAATCAAAAACAAATTAAAAATTAAACAAAATGAACAAATTATTTACATTAAAACAAGTAGCAAAAAATATTGGAACAACAGAAGAAATACTATTTGAATATTTTAGAAGAAAAGAAATAGTTTCAGTATATACAAAAGAATTTATTGAGCCAATGAACCAAGAATTTTACCATATTTCAGAAAAGGGAAGTCAAAGGAATAATAATACTAGAATGAGTAACAGATGCTATTTAACTAAAAATGGTTTAGAGTACTTTCAAAAACTATCCAACAAAATTAGCTTTGATAAGTTTTACAAAAAATCACAGTTAGAGAAAAGAAGGAACATAAAACTATGTAAAGAAATATATAGTAAAGAATATTCCTTTAAGGTGGATTCTGATGAATGGTATGGCTTTAAAGAGTTTGATTTCTTTGCAAAATATTTTACTGGATATAAGGATAGATACACAATAAATGAAGTATGTAATATCTTCAAAATATCAGAAGCAGCCCTCTTTTATGTTTTTGCCTCATGTAATTGGCTATGTACAGACACTGCACTTTTTCATCCAAGTAAGAAATATATGGGGGTATGTAATTACAAAAGAAAGAAGATAGAAGGATTTAAAACAATTTTAAATTATTCTTATGTAACCTTTGATGGACTAATAAATATAAGTGCATTATTAAGAGTTAGTAGAGGTTGTAATGAAATGTAATTATGAAAGCCATAAATACAAATTGTAAAATAGGGGGTAATTTAACCCCCTATTTTAATTTACCTTTTAATACTTCCATATCATTAGCAATTTTATTGTCCAATACTTTAGCATAAACCTGTGTAGTACTTAATTTGGTATGACCTAACATTCTTGAAACAGTTTCAATAGGTACACCATTCCCTAATGTAATAGTAGTTGCAAAAGTATGTCTTGCCAAGTGGGTAGTTAAATTCTTATTTATTTTAGCTAGTTCTTGAATAAGCTTTAAATGGCTATTCATTTTATGATTAGATAAAACTGGAAGTAATAAATCCCCTTTTTGTTTTAGCTCTTTGTATTGTTCTAAAATTTCAAGAGCTTTAGGTAATAATGGAACAGAAAAATATGTGGTTGTTTTAGCCCTTTCCATTTTAATCCAAAGATTCCCTTTATCATCAGTATGTAAATGTTTTTTAGATAATCTTTTTACATCTGCATAGGATAATCCTGTATAGCATTGAAATAAAAAAGCATTCCTAACATTCTCTAAAGTCTTTCTTGAAAAGGTCATTTTAGCTAATCTGTTTACTTCATCCTGTGTTAAAGCAATTTTAGTTACTGGCTTAAATTCTAATGTGAATGTAGCCATTGGGTTAAAATTGATATATCCTTGTTTAATGGAATAGTTGATTATCTTTTTCAACCTCTGAATTTGTTTATTTGCACCATTGGTGGTACAAGTTTTTTCAGTAGTCAGGTAACTATAAAATTGCTCACAAAAGTTGAAGTTTACTTTGTTTAGTTCAATATCCTTTAGTTTGTAAGCTAATGGAATAAATTCCTTTAGGTATTTGAGAGTTGTTTTGTAGTTCTTAAAACTACCATAACTGTATTTAACCCCTATAAGGGATTCAAAGTTTTTGTTGTGTTGTTCTGTGGTTTGAATAAGAAAATGTTTCTTTTCCTCTTTGGGCTTTTTACCTGCTAAAACCTCTTTGAATAATTCAGGGGTTAAATATTCATCACTCAATGTTAGTTTGGAATAGGTATCATAAAGTTTAGCTTTAAAAAGTTCAAGGTAAGTATTAAGGCTAGGGTCATTGGCTGATTGATTTTCAGCCCAATTTTCAGGTAATACCTTTCTATTGGTAGTTAGTTCTAATTTTTTGCCATTGATAAACAATTTAGCATAAATAGGAACTTCCCCCTTTTTGTCCATTTTCTCATGTTTAACCACAAACTTTATTGTAAAAGTGTTTGTAGCCATGAAAATTTATTTAATGTGAAAAATAGGTGTCAAAATTTAAAAATAGGTGTCAGAATTGGTGTCAAAAATCTGACACCAAAAGGCATAAAAAGTGAATTTGAATCTAAATGTCAAACTCCTATATAATCTTCTGTAACCTTTACCCTTGTTGACTTTAGGGCATAAAAAAACAGGATAACCATTGCTGATTACCCTGCTGATTGTCGGGAGGACAGGATTCGAACCTGCGACCCCTTGGTCCCAAACCAAGTATTCTACCGAGCTGAACTACCTCCCGAAGGTAGAAGTGTTATTAGCACTACTCATTTTTTTGTCGAACCTACGACCACTCCTGATGTTTCAATCAGGATATTCTACCGAGCTGAACTACTTCCCGAAGGTAGAATTGCGTTTTTGAAACACAATGCTCATTTTCTTTGGAGGTGCAAAAGTAAACTTTACTTTCACATTTCCTAAATTTATTATTTTTAAAAACAAAAAGAGCGGAGAGACAGGGATTCGAACCCTGGGTAGGATCTGACTCCTACGACGATTTAGCAAACCGCTCCCTTCGGCCACTCGGGCATCTCTCCAGCTTTATTATTTTTTTGTTTAAAAGAACTTTTCCGCGACGATTTCTCATTTTGGGAATGCGAAAATAGACTATATTTTTTAAAATCCCAATAATTCTACTTCAAATATTAATGAACTGTTGGGTTGTATCAATGCACCCATTTGTCTATCACCATATGCTAAGTGTGGTGGAAGGTACAATCGCCACTTGCTTCCTACTGGCATTAGTTGCACAGCCTCAGTCCATCCGGCTATCACCCGATTAAGTGGAAAGCTAGCTGGAGCGCCTCTTTGCACCGAACTATCAAAAACTCTCCCATCTATCAATGTTCCATGATAATGGCAAGTAACAGTATCCGAGGCCGTAGGTTTTGGACCTTTGCCAGCATGGAGTATTTCGTATTGAAGTCCACTTTCAATGCAGATGACCCCATCTCTTTTTTTATTGTTTTCTAAAAATTCTAAGCCCTCTTGCAATGTTTTGGCAAATTTTTCTTGTTTGGCTTGATTCAGTTTGTCAAATAAATTCATACCTCAAAAGTAAACATTCTTTTATCCAAAAAATACTTTTCTGCTTATCTTGTGATTTCGAATGAATTTCTCAACTATGAAATTAAGTGTATGGTTTTTATTTTTTATCTGTTTGCTAAGTTTAGGCGCTTGTCATTCTCGTCGCGCAGTTCAGCATAGTGATAAATCGCATGCAAAATCCGATTCCCAAAAGCACAATAACTTAGAAGATGCCATTAAACCTTGGTTGGGCACACCTTACAAATATGGTGGAAATGATCGAAAAGGGGTAGATTGCTCTGGTTTTGTGCATGCCATTTACCAGCAAGTTTATGCCATCTCCCTTCCTCGAACTTCTAAAGAAATGTTTAACAAGAGCACTAAAATCAAGACAAGCGAATTAAAAAAAGGTGATTTGGTTTTTTTTGATTTTGAAGGAAAAGGTGTTTCGCATGTGGGAATTTATCTAATTAACAATACTTACGCGCACGCCTCTACGACCAAAGGCGTGGTTATCAGTAATTTGGATAATGCTTATATGCAAAAACGTTATGTTGGAGCAGGTCGATTCTTACGCTAACTTGAGTAATACAATATAGGTTTTATTAACTTTTGAAAACAATCAAGTTGATGTATTTTTGAACCATGAATACGATATTACATTTATCTACAGATAGGGGACATGCCGATCATGGTTGGCTCAAAGCAAATCATTCATTTTCCTTTGCTGGATATTACGATTCCAATAGAGTTCATTTTGGTGTATTGCGTGTGTTAAATGATGATACTGTAGCAGCAGGAATGGGTTTTGGCATGCACCCACACGATAATATGGAAATCATTACAATTCCTTTTACAGGCACTTTGGCCCACAAAGATAATATGGGAAACACTGGTACCATTGGTTTTGGCGAAATCCAAGTGATGAGTGCAGGAAGTGGTATTACCCATAGTGAGTTTAACCATAGTCAAACTGAAGCTGTCACCCTTTTTCAAATTTGGTTGTTTCCAAACAAAAAAAATGTAACGCCACGATATGATCAAATAAGCTACGATAAAGCTAAAATGCACAACGAATGGTTGCAAATCATATCGCCAAATCCCGATGATGAAGGTAGTTGGATTCATCAAGATGCGTGGTTTTATTTGGGTAAATTTGATGAAGATTTTTTGACATCGTATACCATTAAAAAAGAACATAATGGAGTTTATCTTATGGTTATCGAAGGTGAAATTGAGGTCGAAGGTCAAGTGTTGCAACTACGTGATGCAATTGGAATCACCGAAACTTCTTCTTTTACACTTCAAGCTAAAAAACCTTCATTTATTTTGGTTATGGATATTCCTATGCAGGCTTAATCCCATATTTCGCTATTATAATCAAGCCAAAAAGTTCTTGTTTTATAAATGGATTGGGTTATATTTGCCATAGATTAGTTTATTAATCTTCTCCTTTTGGGAGCAGTTTACCTCAGCATTATTGAATTAAGCGTTTTAGCTGAAACTGACGAATCAAACAATTTTTTACTTTACTATCGTACAAGATATGCAATACAATACTTCCCGCGAATTGATGAAAATCAAAGAATATGGCCGTGGAATTCACGATATGGTCAAACATTTAATGACTATTGAAGATCGTGAATTGCGACAAAAAAATGCCGAAGCGATTATCGAAATTATGGCTATTTTGAGTCCACAACAAAAAGCTATTGAAGATTACAAACAAAAACTATGGGATCATTTATTTTTGATTTCTGAATATAAATTAGATGTAGATTGTCCGTATCCTATACCTACTCAAGAGCACAAAGAACGCAAGCCAGAGCCGCTTCCTTATCCAAAATCCAAAATAAAATGGAACCATTTTGGTAAAAAATTTGAGGACCTTTTTGAAAAAGCAATTATAGAAACTGACGAAGAAAAAAAGCAAGGTTATATCCAAGTTTTATTTCTATTCATGAAAATTGCATACTCGAATTGGCACAAAGAAAGTGTACACGATGATATGTTGCGCGACGAATTAGCAACAATGAGCAAAGGTAAACTGGTATACGAACCAGGATCTAAATTTGTTGAATTTGTAGATGTTAGCGAAATTCCTACCATTAGCGGTGTTCGTCAAACTGAACCAAAAATGCAACAACGCAGATTTTTTAATAATCGAAACAACAACAACGGAAGTAATAGAAACGGTAACAATGGCATGAATCGAAATGGCATGAATCCGAATTCTCCCAACCGAAACAATAAATTTAATAAGTTTAAGAAAAAAAATAACAACAATAGTTAATTAGCTATGTCACTCTTTTCGTACTTTAGCGGAGTATGAATAGTTTCGAAATAATAGGTGGCATACCATTAAATGGTGAAGTTACTCCTCAAGGTGCAAAAAATGAGGCACTACAAATACTAGCTGCAACCCTACTGACGCCGCACAAAATAACAATTCATAACTTACCAGATATATTAGATGTTCGAGCTTTAATCGAACTTTTGATGGACCTTGGTGTAGAAGTCGAAAAGCATTCGCCGAACGATTATTCTTTTCAAGCCAAAAATATTAACCTCGAATACCTTATTAGTCCTGAATATAAGAAAAAATCAGGCCGGTTACGAGGTGCTGTGATGCTAGCTGGACCTATGCTTACGCGTTTTAAAAAAGCATATATACCTCAACCGGGTGGCGACAAAATAGGACGACGACGATTGGATACACACATCCTTGGTTTTGAGAAATTAGGTACCAAATACCACTATAACGAAGAAGAACATTTTTTTACACTTGAGGCCGATGAACTTGTAGGGAATTATATGTTACTCGACGAACCCTCAGTAACAGGCACTGCCAATATCTTAATGGCGGCTATATCTGCAAAAGGTAAAACACGTATTTACAACGCTGCTTGCGAGCCTTATCTACAGCAATTATGTCGATTACTCAACAGAATGGGGGCTGGCATAAGCGGTATAGGTTCAAACTTGTTAACTATCAAAGGTGTTGACCCTAATAATTTGGTTGGATGCGAACATACTATTCTCGCCGATATGATTGAAGTCGGTTCCTTTATAGGACTTGCTGCAATGACCGGTGGAGATATCCTCATCAAAAATTGTAATGTTAAATACCTTGGTTGCATACCAGATACTTTTCAGCGCTTAGGTATAGCTATGGAAATCGAGAAGGATGATATCCATATACCCGCACAAGAACATTATAAAATCCAACGCTTTATTGGTGGCGATATTTTGACCATATACGATCATCCATGGCCAGGTTTTACACCCGATTTATTGAGTATTGCACTTGTCGTAGCAACACAAGCCAAAGGCACTGTTTTATTTCATCAAAAAATGTTCGAAAGCCGTTTATTTTTTACTGATAAATTGATTGATATGGGCGCTCAAATTGTTTTATGCGATCCACATAGAGCTGTTGTAGTTGGTTTGGATAAACAATTTCCACTACGTGGCAACACCATGTCTTCGCCCGATATTCGTGCAGGACTAGCTTTGCTTATTGCTGCCCTTTCAGCTCAAGGTAAAAGTATCATTCAAAATGGCGAACAAATAGATCGAGGTTATCAAAATATAGATATTCGTTTACAACAGTTAGGCGCTAAAATTAGACGAATAGAATAAAGGCATTTATTTTTTGAAAAAAGAAACATATGGAATCTACTACTAAAACATGTTTGGCTTGTCAAAAACCATTGAGGGGTCGTATCGATAAAAAATTTTGTGATGACTATTGTCGAAACAATTTTAATAATCAACAACGCGCATTGGATAGTACACCTACCAAAAATATTATTCAACACCTTAAAAAAAACAGAGCCATACTTGCTGGATTTTTGTTGCAGGAAGAAATGGTAAAAACAACTAAAGAGCGTTTATTGTCCAAAGGATTTCAATTCAAATACCATACACATCATTACGAAAATAAAAAAGGAAATGTATATGTTTTTTGTTTTGAATATGGCTATTTACCGTTGGATCATGATTGGTTTTTGATTGTCAAAAGGATATCAGAATCATAATCAGTTTTTGTTTCTATCTTTAGCCAAAATTTACACTTGAAGGGACTTGTTTATAAATCGACTGGTAGCTGGTATATTGTCAAAGGAGACGATGGCGAATACAGAAATTGTCGAATAAAAGGTAAATTCAAAATAGATAAAGAAATAACCTCAACAAACCCTATTGCTGTAGGTGATATTGTAACCATAGAACTTGAACACGATGATGATAATACGGCTATGATTACTGGGATTGATAAACGAAAAAATTATTTAGTACGTAGTTCGCCACACAGTAAACATCACAAACACATAGTTGCATCCAATTTGGATCAAAGTGTGATTATCGCTACCATCAAAGATCCCAAAACATCTTTAGGATTTATAGATCGTTTTTTGGTCAGCTGCGAAGCTTATCATATTCCTGCATGTATCGTATTCAATAAAGCGGATACATTGGACGACACTGACATGGAGTATTTTCATACTGTCAAAACAATTTATAATACCATTGGCTATCCTGTCTATCTGTTATCTGCAGAAACGAATGAAGGTATTGATGTATTGCATTCCTTATTAATAAATAAAATAAGTTTACTGACTGGGCATAGTGGCGTAGGGAAGTCAACCATTATCAATACACTTATACCTGAGAAAAATCTGCGTGTACAAGAAGTATCAGAATGGAGTGGTAAAGGTATGCATACGACAACGTTTGCGGAATTATACAATTTACCATTTGGAGGTGAACTCATTGATACTCCAGGCATACGAGAATTAGGAATTGTCGATATAAGTAAGAGCGAACTGTCAGGCTATTTTCCAGAAATGAATAAGGCCTTGAAAGCATGCAAGTATAATAATTGTAGCCACTTTAACGAACCGAACTGCGCTGTAAAAGAAGCTGTAAAAGCAGGAACTATTTCGGAAGAGCGCTACATAAGCTACGCCAAAATATATGAAAGTATAGATGATAAAAAGTATTAATTAATCCTTGACTTGAATAGGCCAATACGTTTGATCGACATTGAATTGAGACAATTGTATCAAGGGTTTTTTTGCAAAACGGATTGTTGTATTTTTAAATGGTTTGCATTCAGTTCCTTTGGTTCGAGTCACATTCATTTTTGATGTTGAAAAATTGACTTCAGTTAAATTTCTTCCAGCATCCCCAATGCCTTGTCCGTCGCAGTCACTATTAATCCAAAAACTATCTTGACTGATACCAATTAGTTCCCAACGATTCTGTTGAAATCGAAAAGTAAAATGACTCGTCCAGCGCCAAGCACTTCCTCCATAATGATGGATATCGAGTATGTTTTTTTTCAAGGAGATATAATCAAACGGATCGCCAAAAATGCCACCACAATTTTTACAAAGAATACCATTCGTTGTATATGAGGACAATTGGTAACCATTGAGGTTTTTTTGCAAAATAAGAAGTGTACGATTGGTTTCATTGGAAAAATCTTGAGATAATTCTGTCTTGAGCGCAAGCACTAAAACAATATCGTTTAACCCATCTTGATTAAAATCATCTTGTACACTATCTATAATAAAAAAATCAGTAGGGATAAATTCTTGTATGGATAATGCTGTCTTAGGAAATGAAATGGCTTTGGGTTGAGCCAATAGCGATTGGGCCATAAACAATAAGACAAGAATGCTGATATGTTTCATATTCGATTTATTTTTACTTATGCAAAATACATTCAGTGCTGTAAAAAAATCTTTAATATTCATTTTTTTAAGCTATTGGTTTTACACCTTTTCACAAACACATGATTATCTCAATTGGGTCGTAGAAAATCTATTGGTCTTTATTTTTGTTGGATTCTTTATATGGCAACGAAATACGTTTAAAAATAGCTCTCTTTTTTCATTTTCATGCATTTTTTTGTTTGTCATGATGCATATCTCAGGCTCGCAATATGCTTATACCCATCATCCCATTGGTATATGGATGAAGGACGCTTTTCATTTACAACGAAATGGATTTGATCGATTAGTCCATTTTAGTTTTGGGTTTTTAATTACCATACCATTGCAAGAATATATTGTTCAGAAATTGGAGGTAAAACAAAAATTGGCTTCCATGATTTCATTTTTATGGATTAGTACATTTGCGGCAGTCTTCGAACTTATTGAATGGATTATAGGAGGTGTGCTTTTCCCAGAAACCGGTACAGACTATGTTGGTACACAAGGCGATGTGTGGGATCCACAAAAGGACATAGCACTAGCCATGATTGCATCACTAACTATATTATTTGCATACAAGCCATTGTTTCAACGACAAGCAGTTGTTCAATCAGAACAAGAGTAGGATTACAAACTCATTTGTGCACTCAAATATTCTCTGTTTAATCGAGCAATATTTGAAATAGAAATTTGTTTAGGACATTCAGCTTCACAAGCACCTGTGTTTGTACAAGCACCGAAACCTTCTTTATCCATTTGAGCGACCATATTTAACACACGTGTTTTACGTTCTGGTTCACCTTGAGGCAACAAAGCATATTGCGAAACTTTTGCTGATGTAAACAACATAGCACTTGAGTTTTTGCAAGCAGCCACACATGCACCACAACCAATACACATAGCTGCATCAAAGGAAGCATCTGCTAAATCTTTGTTGATTGGTAAAGCGTTTCCGTCTTGCGCATTGCCGGTGTTTACGCTTACATATCCACCAGCTTGTTGAATGCGATCGAAGGCACTTCTATCTACAACTAAATCTTTCAACACAGGAAAAGCAGAAGCTCTCCAAGGCTCAACAGTTACGGTTTCGCCATCTTTGAATGCACGCATGTGCAATTGGCAAGTCGTAGTACCATCCCAAGGACCATGTGCTCGGCCATTGATATGCATACTACATGAACCACAAATACCTTCACGACAGTCGTGATCAAAAGCAATTGGATCTTGACCGTCATTGATCAATTTCTCATTCACCACATCAAACATTTCAAGAAATGACATTTCGGTTGAAATATTATTTGCATCATATGTTTGAAAAGCTCCAGCTGAATTTTTATTCGCTTGGCGCCAAACTTTTAGTTTAAGGTTTATTTCTTTATGTTCCATACTTAATTTTTTTTGAACACTGATTTAATAGATAAATAGATTTAAACTGATTTATAATTAATTGTGTTTGTTTTAATTTTATAATTATTATCGAATATTTTTCTTTTAAATTGTGCAGATTTGCCAAAATTCATGAGCAAACCTACCTCAACATTTGTTGCTTTTAGATAATTAGTTAATTGTGCTTCATGTTCTTCACAAAGAGATTCTGCTGCTTTAAGTTCAACAACAATTACATCTTCTACTATCAAATCTGCAACATATTGCCCTACTTCAATTTCATCGTAATAAACTTTTATTCCTTTTTGATTTATTACTTCAAGACCTAATTTTCTTAATTCAATGACCATTGCATTTTCATACACTTTTTCTAAAAAGCCATATCCAAGTTTGTTGTAAACATTGAAAAATGCTTTTATGATTAAATCTGTAATATTTGAATGTTTGTATATCATTTTTCTTGCTTTAGAACACTGATTATACAGATTTGAAAGATTTAAAGATTGTTATCTGTGTTAATCTATTTATCTATCAAATCCGTGTTCTATTTATAGTTACGTTGGCTAGGTTTAATCACTTCATAATTCAAGTCTTCTTTATGCAAATCCCATTCATAATTCCCTTTGTTTTCCCAACAAGATACATACATAAATTTATCATCATGACGTAATGCTTCGCCTTCTTCTGTTTGATGTTCTTCACGGAAATGACCACCACAGCTTTCTTCTCTTTGCAATGCATCGATACACATTAATTCGCCCAATTCAAGAAAATCTGCTACACGACCTGCTTTATCTAACTCAGGATTTATGCTATCTGCAGTTCCTGGTACACGAACCTCTCTCCAAAACTCTTCACGTAATGCTCTGATATCAGCGATAGCTTGTTTTAGTCCTTTTTCATTTCGAGCCATACCACATTCGTTCCACATGATCAAGCCTAACTTCTTATGGAAATAATCAACAGATTTTGTTCCTTTATTATTCATAAAATGAGCAATTCTATCTTTTACTACTTTTTCAGCTTCGTCAAACGCTGCCTGATTTGTATTTATTCTTGGAGTTGAAATTTCATCGGCCAAATAGTTTCCTATTGTATATGGAATTACGAAATAACCATCAGCCAAACCTTGCATTAAAGCACTAGCTCCCAAACGGTTTGCACCATGATCGCTAAAGTTTGCTTCACCCAAGGCATACAAGCCAGGCACATTGGTCATCAATTCGTAATCCACCCAAAGTCCACCCATGGTGTAATGCACCGCAGGATAAATTCTCATTGGTACTTCGTAAGGATTTTCGCCCGTAATTTTTGCATACATTTCAAACAAATTGCCATATTTTTCTTTGACAACTGCTTTACCCATTTCTATTATTTCTTCTTTAGATGCGTTAGGCTTACCTGTTTTGTTCGCTTCTGTTTTACCGTAACGTTCAAATGCTGCAGCATAATCTAAATAAACAGCCATTTTGCTATTTCCAACACCATATCCAGCATCACAACGCTCTTTAGCTGCACGAGAAGCCACATCACGAGGAACTAGATTTCCAAACGCTGGATAGCGACGCTCTAAATAATAATCTCTTTCTTCTTCTGCAATTTCAGTTGCCTTTCGATTATCGCCTTGTTTTTTTGGAACCCAAATTCGTCCATCATTACGCAATGATTCAGACATCAATGTTAATTTACTTTGATGATCGCCACTTACTGGAATGCATGTAGGGTGAATCTGTGTAAAACAAGGGTTGCTAAACATAGCGCCTTTTTTATGAGCCTTCCAAGCTGCAGTTACATTTGACCCCATTGCATTGGTAGAAAGGAAAAATACATTGCCATATCCACCTGTGCAAAGCAATACTGCATGAGCACCATGACGTTCGATTTCGCCTGTAACTAAATTACGAGCTATGATTCCACGTGCTTTACCATCTATTGTTACGACATCCAACATTTCATGTCGGTTGTGTTCTACTATTTTTCCTAAAGAAACCTGACGCATTTGCGCTGAATAAGCGCCCAACAAAAGTTGTTGCCCGGTTTGTCCTGCAGCATAAAACGTACGTTGAACTTGTGTTCCACCAAATGAACGGTTGCTTAATAATCCACCATATTCACGTGCAAAAGGAACGCCTTGCGCTACGCATTGGTCAATAATATTTCCACTCACTTCAGCCAAGCGATGAACATTTGCTTCACGAGCACGATAGTCACCACCTTTAATAGTATCATAAAATAAACGATACACGCTATCACCATCATTTTGATAGTTTTTAGCAGCATTGATACCGCCTTGTGCCGCAATGGAGTGCGCACGACGGCCGCTATCTTGAAAACAAAATGTTTTTACACTGTAACCCAATTCGGCCAAACTTGCTGCTGCAGATGCTCCAGCTAAACCTGTACCTACTACAATGATATCGATGCTACGTTTATTTGCAGGGTTTACCAATTTACAAGTACTTTTATAAGTACTCCATTTTTGTGCTAATTCGCCTGCTGGTATTCTATTGTTGATTGCCATAAATTATTTATATTTTTAAATACCACAGAGTTTTTTAAATTTTTTATTGGAGTTTCACTGAGTACTCTGTGCTTTTTCTCAGCGACCTCTAAGGTTGATTTTATTGTAACCATCCAAAATGAAATGCTAAAGGCATAGCAGCAAATGCAAGACAAATTAATAATGTATAAGCATATCCAACATTACGTATTATCGCATTGTATTTAGGACTGTTAACCCCAATGGTTTGAAAAGCACTAGAAAACCCATGGATTAAATGCCAACATAGGGCAATTACACCAAATAGATAAACACCTACAATGAGTGGGCTTTGAAACTCTTCTTTCATTTCTTCGTACAGATTATGAGGTGCATCACCACTGTACAAGGCTATTTTAGTACCAATAAAGAAATCTTTCAAGTGAATAACTAGAAAAATGAGCAAAAGACTACCCAAAATTCCCATGCTACGGCTGTACCATGTACTCGTAGCATTACCAGGGTTTACGGCATATTTTACAGGACGCTTGCTGTTGTTTTGCAACGTAAGCATGATTCCTTGAATAATATGTGCAAACAAGCCCACAAATAAGCCGATTTCTAAGAATCGTACAATCCAATTGTGGCTTAAAAAGTGTGCTACTCCGTTGTAGGTTTCGCCACCATCGTTTAAGAAAATACAACTATTGGCTACTGCGTGCACAATTAAAAAAAGGATTAAAAAAATCCCTGTAAACGCCATTACTAGCTTTTTTCCAATAGAAGATGTGAAGTATTCTTTCCAAGTCATAATAAAAATATTGAATTTTTCGAGGCACAAAGATACATTGTGCAGAGTACAATGTCAATAAAGAAAGAAAATAGTGTATTGCGAATATGTTATAAATGGGTCATTTAAACCGTACAAATAAGCTAAAATGGTATAGACGCTATATAAACAGTAAGAAATAAGATAAATGGGGAATAGAATATTCAAGATAAATAAAAATTAACTTTTGTAGTTTTCTTATGAATTAGGACTTTTGTTTTAAAAACATAAACCTCAAGATTTTCATCATCTTTATTTATTTTAATCTTTTCTCCTAAAATAATATATTACAGTTTGGTCAATTACTTGGTTTTCAAATTTAGCAGGTTTGTTATGTTTTATTTTAGAAATCAAATTAATAATTTCATCGTTCAAGGAAGGTTGATCGTTTTCAAGTATTTTAATATCCATGATATTCCCAAATTTTGTAATAATCAGTTGAATTCGCATATTCGAATATTTTTTACGATCCTTAAACACTTTCACATTTCGCATTAAATAATCAAAAATATTCTCTCCTAATTCAGCGTTAACCATACTAGGATAGTATTTTTGCTTTTCACCATTACGATCAAATAATTCACCTTTAATTAATTTATCATTTTTATAAAATTCAATTCGTTTTATTTCACCAGTAGAATAATACTCTTTTGCTTCTCCTTCACGTTTCCCGTTACTAAAATTAAAAGTACTTCTCAGCTTATTTTCTTTGGAATAATACGACTTAAATATGCCACTTCTTTGACCCTCCTTATTAAACTTTCCTTCTAGATATAGATTTTGATAAGTTGAATCATATTCTTTGTATAAATATCCACTTTTATCTTCTGACATTTCTTTAATCACTTTTATTTTGTTTGTACCAAAAAAAAAATATTTCCACAATCCTACCTGATAACCCATTTTATAGACACCCTCAGATGATATATATCCTAAGCTATCATAATAAATGTATTTGCCATTCGTAGTGACGATTTCAGGTGTGCTATTAAAGGCTAACATTTGTCTTTGACCAGTCAAATAAAAGTCTTCAATCTTATATTTGGTGCTATCTGTTTTAGTAACTACTCTAAAATAACGAGCACTGTCTTTTGATACTTGCGTTCCAATTCTGTTAATAAATAAAGTATCTGCATCGGTGGCCTTTAGAATAAAGGTTGAGAACAAGAAGTATACTATAGTGCCGAATTTTTTCATAAGAATGCTTTATTGATTAGTATATTTTCTATATAATACTTCATGAAATCAAATCTTTCACAAACCAAAAATCAGTTTGAGGTGTAGTTCCTAGCGGGAAATCATTTTCTAAACCTGTATTGACAAATCCTATTTTTTCATAAAAACCTCTTGCTCTAAAATTGTATTCCCATACGCTAAGATACATTTTTTCATAATTACGTTCTTTGGCAAATTTGAAAGCAAACTGCATAAGCTCGGTTGCAACATTGGTGCCATGATATTCTTTCAATACATACAAACGAACCAATTCAATACACTTATACTTTTTTAACTCATCAAAGGGATATTCGTTTTTTTCATTGATGCGAATATATCCTTTGGCTATACCATCTTCTTCTAAAAAAAAGAAATTGTCTTCCTCATCTTGCAATTCTAATTCGCATTGTGCTGTATTAAAATATTTTTCTAATACACCTTTCATATCTTCTTTGGTACAAGTTCCACCAAATGTATCGTCAAATGTTTTGACACCTATTGTTTGTAATAGTTGTACATCGTTTATAGTTGCTTTTCGAATTGTCATCGAGTAAAAATAAATAATTTTGGCCACAAAAACACAATTACAAAAAGAATAAATCTGTGACAAAAAAAATGGAACACATTACTGCATTCCATTCTTTTTATAGTTTGAGAGAACCCTCCTTTGGAGGGTAGGGAGGCTATAACCCACACATCTCTTCAGGCTTCACCCAAGCATCAAATTCTTTATCTGTAACATAGCCTAATTTCACTGCCATTTCTTTCAAAGTAGTTCCTTCTTTATGTGCTTTTTGCGCAATTTCTGCTGATTTGTAATAGCCAATTTTTGTGTTTAAAGCAGTTACAAGCATTAATGAATTGTCTACATGTTTTTTAATGTTTGCTTTAATTGGTTCTAAACCAACAGCGCATTTATCGTTGAACGAAACACAACCTTCACCAATCAATCGAGCACTGTGTAAGAAGTTATAAATCATCATTGGTTTGAATACATTCAACTCAAAATGACCCATGCTTCCACCAACCGTAATAGCAACATCATTGCCCATAACTTGTGCAGCTATCATAGTCAACGCTTCACATTGTGTAGGATTTACTTTTCCTGGCATAATAGAACTTCCTGGTTCGTTGTCTGGAATAAAAATTTCACCAATACCTGAACGAGGACCTGAAGACAACATACGAATATCGTTTGCAATTTTCATCAATGAAACTGCTACTGTTTTCAATGCACCATGTGCTTCCACAATCGCATCATGAGCAGCTAATGATTCAAATTTATTTTCAGCAGTTACAAATGGAAGCTTAGTTAATTTTGCAATATGTTTGGCAACATTTTTTGCATAATTTTTTGGTGTATTAATTCCTGTACCAACGGCAGTTCCTCCCAATGCTAATTCGCTCAAATGTGCCAATGAATTTTTTATCGCTTTTAAACCATGATCTAGTTGAGATACATAGCCACTAAATTCTTGACCTACTGTCAATGGTGTAGCATCCATGAAATGGGTACGTCCAATTTTTACCACATTCATAAATTTCTTCGATTTTTTATCCAAGGTATTACGAAGTTTTGTGATGCCAGGAATCGTTGTTTCCATCAGCATTTTGTAAGCAGCAATGTGCATCGCTGTTGGAAATGTATCATTACTACTTTGACTTTTATTTACATCATCATTAGGATGTAAAAACTTTTCTTTGTCTTTTAATTTACCACCTGTCAATACATGACCACGATACGCAACTACTTCATTGACATTCATGTTGCTTTGTGTGCCACTACCTGTTTGCCAAACGACTAAAGGAAATGCATCAGCATGTTTTCCTTCCAAAATTTCATCACATACTTTGCCTATCAAATCGCATTTTTCTTTGCTTAAAACTTTTGCTTCCATGTTGGTGATAGCAGCCGCTTTTTTCAAATACGCAAATGCCTCAATAATTTCTTTTGGCATTCTGTTGATGTCTTGTGCAATTTTAAAATTGTCGATTGAGCGTTGTGTTTGTGCTCCATAGATGGCGTTCATCGGTACTGAAACCTCACCCATCGTGTCTTTTTCGATTCTGAAACTCATTGTTTATTTTTTTATATATGTATTAGAAAAGTTCGCAAAGGTAATTATTTATTTATACATTTTTCTTCAAACGCTTGCATGACACGAATGAACTGTTGGACATTGTCCATCGTTTGAGCATTATATATCGAAGCTCTCAATCCTCCTGTCACCTTATGTCCTTTAATACCGATTATATTATGTTGTTCGCAAAAGGCTATAAATTGTTGTTCCATCTCTCTTGATGACATAGTAAAGCATGCATTCATGTTACTTCTGTCTGCATGATGAATGTGATTTTCAAACAAGGTGTTACGATCTATTTCTGCATACAAGGCTAGAGCTTTTTGTTGATTCAAAGTCTCTATCGTTGTGACACCTCCTTGCGCTTTGAGCCATCGCAAATTTAACAGCGAGATATAAGTGGCCAAAACCGGTGGTGTATAATAATTTGATTTCTTGGCTGCAAGCAATTGGTAACTAAACACTGGCGGTAATTGTCTATGTGCTTGTGCTAAAAATTCAATTTTAACGATAGCAATACTTAAACCTGCAGGTCCAATATTTTTTTGTGCACATGCATACGCGAAGTCGATTGTAGAAAAGTCTATGACTCGACTCAACACATCGCTACTCATATCAATGACAAGTGGACTTTCCACTACTGGTATTTGATGAAACTGTGTACCGTAAATGGTATTGTTGCTTGTTAAATGTATATATGTATATCCTTTGGTAGATTTAAAATCCAAGGTATTCGGAATATGCCTATATTGATTTTTTTGTGACGATGCTATGATGTCAGTTTGTCCATAATAAGCTGCATACTCCATTGCTTTATGTGCCCAATATCCAGTATCTATAAATCCTGCTTTATTTTCTTTTGTCAAAAAATTCATTGGTATTTGAGCAAATTGAAGTCGAGCACCACCTTGTAATAATAATACTTCGTGATCAGTGCCTATTGCTCCGAGCTCTCGAATTAAGTGCAAGGTTTCTTCCAAAATAGATTTAAATAATTGACTTCGGTGTGAAATTTCGGCAATAGAAATACCTTCATTATTTAAATTCAAAATGCCTTCAGATGCCTGCGCTAAAACTATTTCAGGTAATACAGCAGGGCCAGCATTAAATATTATTTTTCGCATCAAATGAATTATCTGTTTTCTTGAATTTTCACAACAGCATCAAGCTCTTCATCATAGCCTGTTACACCACCGCTTACTGCCATCTTCATAGCATCAGATGGATTGATATCAAGTGGGGTTACATTTTCTTTGTCTACGATGACTAAGATACCACTTACTGCATAGGAGTGTGGCATATAGACAGCTACTTTGTTTTCAAAGCCTAGTTTACTTAAATTTTTTTGAGTTATAAATCCTATTTGATAGACCTCTGGATTAATCCTAATTTTGACCAAAACTGGTTTGTTAAATTTCTTTTTATCACCCATAAAACTTTCAACCACATCTTTGACAGAACCATAAATAAATTTAAGGAAGGGTGTTCGTTCAAGAATGTTGTCAAAAAAATCAATTAAAAACTTCCAAACAAAAAATGTACTACCGAGCCAGCCTAGCACAATCAATGAAGAAATGACAATCAAAAACCCAACACCGCGTGGCATGGATGGGATTTGAGTATCAATAATGTCAAAAATTGAATAAGCAGCCCAAGCCGTTACAGCTATCGGCGAGATAATAATTATACCTTGAAAAAAATAACGTAATAAAAGTGCGGCGAGTTTTCGCATGCTGCAAAGATAAAGCTAATGAGGCTGAAATGCATAAGAAGAATTTACTTTTGTTGTAAACTTAGGTTTAGATTCCTGATATTTACTAGATTTATTTATTCTACTATTGTTTTTATTTTATTGCATTCGCCAATACCGTTGGTATCCGTGGGTTGACATTCAGTTGGTGTTATCATTTGTTTGTCTTTAAAATCTAAAACACCATCACCATCCGTATCTCGTGGACAACCTTTGGAATCCACTCTAACACCTTTGGGAGTATTAGGACATTGATCAAAACAATCGTTGATACCATCATCATCGGCATCTTTTCTACAATCTTTTTTTGGTTTATCGGGTTGTTGTTTAGTTTCTATTTGGAATGAAAATAAACTGTAAAAAACAAAACCTATCACAAGAATGAATTTCATATTTCGTTGGTATTTTAACGTTCAATCTGAATTTTAGAATAAATTCTTTTCTGCTGTTCTACTTCTGTTTGCACAATGTAAGTTCCCCTAGACCAAGTCGAACATGGAATATTTATTGAGTACGTATTGCAATTGATATAGTAAAGTTGTTTACCATCAATTGTATAGACTGTAATCGATTTCATGACTTGGTTTTTAGTCGATAAGTATAAATTGTTCACTGCAGGATTTGGCAATATAGTCAAATCATTTGCAAGTGATTCTGCATGAGATGAATTTAAAATTTGACCCGTACAAGCATTGACAGCCATCATAGAATCTTTTGTTATAGTGTAAACATCTGTAAACAAAGGTGTGAATGTATTTTTTACAACGTTGCTGTCTTGAGTTATGGTGAGTATACTTTGTGTAAATGGCTGATTAAATTTTTTACAAGGCAATTCGAGTTGAGCATCGGTGTTTAAAAAAGTATAATCATAAGGCATATTGATGGAACTCCAAAGCGAGCCATTTCCAAAGGAGTAGTATCCACCATTGGGTGCATTTTGCACATTAAAGAAAAATGCACCATTGCCCATAGCAGTGCCATATACTTTATGAAAAAGAGTATCATTATTGAGTGTAAACTTGGTAAAGAATACATTTCCACCACAAACTTCAACAGGCTTTGACATGCCCACCGCCACAAAACCTCCATCGTCTGACTCGCACACATCGTAATACGTATCATGAAAAGGATGATCAATTGATTTATTGTTTACATAATTTCCATTTGAATCGATCTTTAAACTGAGACCATTGAATGTATTCGTTGTATTGGTACCGTTATATCCTACACCAAAAAAACTGTGATCAATATTAGATTCAACGAATTTATCGATCAGCAACGATGCATTTGCACAGGTAAAAACAGACGACCAAATTATAGTACCCGATTTAGTTAATTTGAGCAAAACAGGTTTTGCATACGTTCCATTTAAATAGGATGCTACACCACCTACGACTAGGTTTCCATCATAGGTTTCTTCTATACTTTTTCCATACAAATAACTTGATACAGGTGTTAATGAATACCCACTCGTCCAAACTATAGTACCACTTAAATCCATTTTGCTTAGCAAAAGTCTTGAACCGCTTGTTGCCACCATAAACACATCGCCATTGCTGTCTTCAAACATATCTTCCCAATTGGAAACGTTCGAAAAATCTTTATACCAAAGAATATTTCCTAAAGCATTAAACTTTAATACAATGCCCGGGTAAAAGGATGCAATATAATTTCTATCTTTTGTTTGGATAATTTTCAATGCAGTAGCTGAGGTTTTGTTGAGGTAAAACGACCATTTGTAGACATTATTATTGTCAAAAAAACCGATATGCGGATAGTCGTTATTTTGAAATCGTTTTCCTGTCATGATTCTATTTTGCTCATCATCCAACAAACCTTGTTGACCTAAATAGTTGGCGTTAGAATCGCCATAGGCTATGACCTGAGCTGATTGAGCACACAATAAAGTGCTTGCAAATAAGCACACTATAAAAATGGATAAAAACGATTTCATACATTGAGTTTCCGTAAAAATAGCTTTTTTAGTTTATAACCTCTTCGAATAATTCATTGCACATGAAACTTGTATTCTGGATTTTATAATAGATGAAAAATCATATGAAGATTTAACGAACCAATGTAATGTCACCTTGCTTAAATATCTTTCCACAATTTGTTTCCGCTTTGAGATAATAATAATACGTTCCAGATTCTGCTCGTTTGTTTTTAAACTCTCCATTCCAGCATTGTTCTGGGCTATCTGTTTCAAATACTCTTTCGCCCCATCGATTATATATTGCAAAGTAGTAGGTGCTAAAATTAGCAGTATAAATTACTCGTGCACAATCGTTAACACCATCATTGTTTGGTGAAAATGCATTAGGAATAATTACTCCATTATCATTAGACGTAAGATAAGCATATACTGTATCTATATCAATACATCCATTTACATCAGTAGATTGAACTATAAACTGAGATGTAGAGTTTATTGTTGGATAATAATCACTGCTATTGCAATTTGAAGTTGTACATGGAGACCATAAATAAGAAACTCCTCCAATGCAAGATAAATGAGCATTGGTTTCACCGCATGAGATGGTATCTCCAACGGCAGATGCAAACTCAGGACTATTGCCTATCATTAGTTGAAAATCAAATGTATCTTTTTTATTTGTACTACTTGTTGCAATTAGTCGAACTGTGTAATTACCATTATTAGAATAAACATGTAAAGGATTTTGCAAATTTGACATATTCCCATCCCCAAAATTCCATTGCCAATTTATTACATTAGAATTAGTTGCAACAGATTGGTCAGTAAATTGAATTGTTTTAGTATCACAATTTGCTGGATATGATAAAGTAAAGTTTGCAGTAATATCGTCAGTAGGAATTGGAGAGTTTGGATTAAAATTACATAGAGAATCAATTTCTTGTAAATTTAGTGCACGATCATATAAACGTAATTCATCTAAAATTGCAGTCATCCAATATGGATAAGAAACACTATTATGCTTTCCAATATAGACATCTTCTGTACTAGAACCAAAAATACCACTTAATGTAGCATCATAATCTAAAATACCATTAACATAAACTTTTAATTGTGTACCATCATTGACTGCAATTACACAATACCAAGTATTATTCTGTATATATTGAGGTGGTATAGAGGATGGGCTAAAAACATTGCTACAACCAGAATAAAAATTTTCATGTAAAGTGTCAGGTATTGGGTTTGCACAATTTTGTCCCCCTGTAAAATAGTTATCTGTATATCTAACATAGAAAGATCCAGGATTATTATCTTCTGCGCCTCTATCTATAATTGAATTACCATGACATGGTCCTTGATAATAACCTGAAATGTTTAATAACGCATATACAGTGTATGAATTGGTATTAAAATTTAAAGAAGGTGAATTCGGAACTTGAATCCAATTATTTATTCCATTAAAATAATATGCACCGTTTGCATTACCCCATTTATCGTTTGTAAGTGAAGCATCATATACATTTCCATGATGATTATTTCCACTGACATCATTTGCGTTACCATTAAAATTCCAATATGCTATTAGTCCTTGGTTTAAATTTACTTGTGCTTTAATATTGTCTGGTAAAAAAAATATCAAAGCTATCAATGAAAAACCTATCTTGCTTATATTCATAATTTTATTGATTTATTTCAATTTGTTAATTAAACTTAACGAATGACTGTTATATCACCTTGCTTAAATATCTTACCACAAGATGTTTCAGCCTTGAGGTAGTAAAAATAAGTGGCTGATTCTGATCGTTTGTTTTTAAACTCACCATTCCAACATTGGTCTGGACTATCTGTTTCAAATACTCTTTCGCCCCATCGATTATATATTGCAAAGTAGTAGGTGCTAAAATTAGCTTTGTGTCGAACATGTAAACAATCATTGTTGCCATCATTGTTTGGAGAAAATGCAGAAGGTATAAAAATACTTGCCTCATCATTGTTGTAATGATAAACAACTATTGAATCCATATCCGTACACGAACCTGTTGTACCAGTTACATAAAATGTTGTGGTCTGTGCTACTGTTGCATTTGTCAACGAGCCTGTTGGATTGCTTAATAAATTTGCTGGTGTCCATGTATAATTTTGTGCACCGATTACTTGTAATTGAACTGTGTTGATATTACACTCTGCATCACGATTTTTAGAAATTGTAATGTCTATTTCATCAATCACATCTATAGTCACAGCTGTGATTCCACTACAGCCTGAAGCATCAGAACCTGTAACAGTATAGGTTGTCGTTGCAGTTGGATATGCAAATACACTAGCTCCAGTATAAGCGCTTAATCCAGGTTGAATAGACCAATTGTAAGTTAAAGCTCCATTAGCTGTCAGTTGCACACTATCGCCTAAACATAAAATTGAGGTTGGCGGTGTTACATTGATAGTGAGATTTTGATTTACAGATACTGTAACTGAACTTGTGTTGCTACAACCATTCGCATCAACACCAGTGACAGTATAAGAAGCTGTGGCAGAAGGGGCAAAAGCCACTCCATTGGTAACACCATTTGTCCAAGTATACGTACTCGCACCTGAGCCTGTCAAAATGGTTGTATTACCAGGACATATATTCGCAGGATTTGCAACTGCTCCTACATTGGGTAATGGATTGACTGTAACAATAACAGTTGCAGTATTGGTACATCCATTGATATCAGTACCAGTAACAGTGTAGGTTGCTGTGGTTGATGGTATAAAAGGTACACCATTGGTTACACCACCACTCCAAGAATATGTATTTGCTCCACTAGCGGTGAATACAGTAGAGCTACCTGGACAAACTGATGTTGGATAAGCACTTGCTTGAACATTTGGTTGTGGGTTTAAAGTAATTAAAATTGATGCAGTGCTTGTACAACCATTAATATCTGTACCTGTGACAGTATAATTTGCAGTTGAAGCGGGAACAAAAGCAGTTCCATTAACCACTCCACCTGACCATAAATAAGTGCTTGCACCAGATCCTGTTAAGGTTGTAGAGTTTCCTTGACAAATGGTTTGAGGAGTGGCATTTGCTTGAACATTTGGTAAAGAGTTTAAAACTACTGTTGTTGTGAATGTATTAATACACCCATTAACATCTGTTCCAGTAACTGTATAAGTAGTCGTGGCTATAGGTACAAATGCTATACCATTAGTTACACCATTTGTCCAAGTGTATGTGCTTGCACCTGAACCAGTCAACATAGTTGTATTACCAGGACAAATATTGGCAGGGTTAGCTAGCCCTCCTACATTGGGTAATGGATTGACGGTTACAATAACTGTTGCAGTATTGGAACATCCATTGATGTCAGTACCTGTAACGGTGTAGGTTGCTGTGGTTGATGGTGTAAAAAGAACGCCATTGGTTACACCCCCAGACCAACTATATGTATTTGCACCACTTCCCGTTAATGTAGTGGAACCGCCGAGACATATTGATGTAGGATTAGCAGTACCTTGAATAGAAGGCGATGGATTTACGATTACAGAAAAAGGTTGAGAAATCGTAAACGAAGATGAATTACAGCCATTGTTAACTGAACTATTAATTGTTATAGTATAATTGGTAGTCACTAAAGGCAATGCGTTAAATGTAAATGGAATATTATCTGATACATTTGATACTGTATATATATTAACTCCATCGCTAATTGTTGCAGGGTGTAAACCCAAAATATTAGGAGTAAAGTCAATTGTAATATTTGGATTTTGTCCAGCACAAATTGTGTCATTAGTGACTGAACCATTTACTATAATTTGAGCATTTTGGGAATAGTATTTTCCGATAAAAGCATCATAATTTCCTGCGTTTGTTTTTACAAGTACTGAGGGACTAGGATCAAAATCAATGTTATTAGACAAATAACTTCCACAAACATAGAAGCTGTCTATTGCAACAGCTTTTATTGAAAAAATTCTGTCTTCTCCCTGACCACCAATAGAAGAAGCACAAAGAAAATTACCTGATGTATCATATGTTGCCATGTAGGCATCTGTTAACCCATTACTAGTTAGGTTAAATACTGCAACTGAGGGATCAAAATCAACTGTATTTCTAAATTCTCCACCTGAAATAATTTTATTGTTTACAATATCAAACGTCCACATATATTCATTTAAAGCACTACCTAAACCAAAAGCCCATAAATATTGACCATTTGAGGAGTATTTAACTAAATACCCGTCAGAACCTCCACTTGAATTAAGTGCATTTATTGCAATTGAAGGATTAAAGTCAATATTTACACCTGAAAAACTACCACTAGTATAAACATTATTACTTCCGTCAAGGTGCAATTCCATGCCTAAATCTTGGTTTGAACCACCGACACTTAGCGCCCAAACAAAACTACCATTAATGGAATAACGACCTGTAAACATATCTTCCCCTCCATTACCATTTAATGTAAAAATGCCTGGACCAGGATCGAAGTCAGCATTTGTACTTATATGATGACCACATATTACGAAAGTAGTATCGTTCGGAATCATCTCGATTCTTTTCACAGAACTATTTAATCCATAAGTACCGAGTTGAAATGCCCAAATAAAATTAGAATTTGTTGTATACTTTGCTACAAAGGCGTGACCCTTGCCTTGTCCTGCTAAATTATAGACTCCTGGACCTGGATCAGCATCAGCTACAGTTGTACTTGTTGCATTAATTGCGCCTGTTAAATAAATATTATCATTGTTATCTACTTCTATTGCTTCTCCAATGTCACTATTATATTGACCTGAAATCACAAAAGCCCAAACAAACTGACCCCCTGGTGTATATTTAGCTAAGAAAATATCACCGCTATGACCTGGGTCAGTACCTGCTGTACCTGGAGCATTGAGTAGAAAAATAGCTGGACCTGGATCAAAATCAATATTATTGTCTCTTACAAAGCCAGTAACCAAAACTTCCCCTGCATTATTTACTTTTACTCTCATTCCTCCATCACGATTTGATTGCCCAACCTTAAAAGCCCACAAAAATTGGCCTGTAGATGTATATTTAGAAACAAAAACGTCGGTGCTTCCAGCAGATGTTAAATTAAATACACTCGGTCCAGGATCAAAATCTGCAGTTCCACTGAACCACCCTGTGAGATAAACATTCCCAAAAGTATCTTCATCAACAGAATATGAATAATCAACATTTGTAGATCCTATTGTATTTACCCAAGATGGAATTTGAGCTAATAATGAATAGGAAAAGAAAATAAAAAAATGAAGAAGGATTAATTTCATAAAAATGTTTTGAACAAAAATACTACTAATTATGAACCTAACATAATCTCTCTATATCCTTTTCTAAACTGTTCTTCAGAAAAATTAGCAATTGCATATTGATATGCATTTTGTGAAATTAATTTTAATGATTCATTTTGATCAATACATTTTTGAATTTGTTCTACAGCTTCATCAATTAATTTTGCTTCTTCTGTTACAAAATTTAATAAATATCCATTTTGACCATGAGTGATGTGCTCCGGTATAGCGTCAATATTTGTAACCAAAGGAATTGCACCAAAAGCCATGGCCTCCATTATAACCAAAGGGAATCCTTCCCATGCCGATGTCATTAGTAAGATGTCATTATTTTTGTGCAAATTATACATCTCTTCACCACCTTTTAATTCGCCCAAGTATATATCTTCTTGAATAAAAGCATCTAGTAACTCATTTTTAAATGAACCTGCAAGTTTAAATTCTACTGGCAAATTTAATAATTTACATTTCTTTATTATTTCAACAATAATCCATACCCTTTTTTGAGGTCCACCTCGTCCAGCGTAATAAATTTTTAATGGCAAATCAAATGTTCGTGAATGAAAATGTTTAGGTAAAAATTCAAGTCTGTAAAAAACTATTCTTAATCTATCTAAATATTTCTCAGGTATTCCTGCCTCTCTATAACATTGGGCAAATTTTGTTTTAAAAATCTCTCCAACAATTATTCGCGTATTTATAAATTGAATAAATGGAGCCCAAACCCATGTAAAACGTGGGTCATACATATGAATTAATTCATGAATTTTTATATTTCTTTTTATATGTGGAGTTAATTTATATGCAAAATTACATTGCCCAATAAAAACCACTGGCTTTTTGGATTGCGCATTGATATATTGGCTACATATACCCCTATAAATCAAATTACCCCAATACATCCATTTGTTATCTGTCCAATGATTTATTTCTTTCAAGGTTACATGAGGTAATTCAAAAAAGTGTTTCATGCCGTTATTGGGTGAGTTTTTGGTAAAAAACAAGATGATTTTTTTATCATCAAACGACTTAATAATTTCAGCATTGACACGCTCAGCACCACCAATAGAAAATCCAGGGAAAAAGAAAAATAAATCATATTCTTCTTCTAATGGTTTAAAATAGGCTATTATTTTACCTATTAATACAAAAGGAAACATAATAAATTGCTCTAGATATCTTTTTATTGTAAAAAGTTTATACATCTTTGTAATTAATATAGAATTTTTTTAATGGATAAAAGTACTACTATAACATCACCTATAACACAAGGATCTGTAAAATTTTTATATGCCATCCCTAAAAATGAAATCATATCGAGCTACTTTAAGGAGTCTAGTATTGATGTAAGTTATCTATTTGCCTCTGTAGATTCAATCTCATTGTATGAGTGTATTGATACAGGATACCGTTTTTTTTTCCCATATCATATTGATGGAGATAGCCCTTTCTACGAAAAACTTGAACAAATTCCATGGTATTATGCAGCTTGGAAATGGGATTATGACGTAGCACAAAACTATATTAAAAAAGAAACCAATGTGCTTGATATTGGGTGTGGTGAAGGCAAGTTTTTAAGTTTTTTACAGAATGAAAAAAAATGTACGTGTGCAGGTCTTGAACTCAATGAAAAAGCTAAACAAATAGCGTGTAACAATAACTTGCATGTCATGAATGAATTTATTCAAACACATGCTAAATCAAATAAAGAAAAATATGATACAGTCACTTTTTTTCAAGTTTTAGAACATATTTCTCAAATAGATAGTTTTCTAAAAGCTGCTATTGAAGTCGTTAAACCAGGTGGCAACATTATCTTGGCAGTTCCAAATAACGAACCTTATTATTTAACGTACGATAAAGACCATTTCCTCAATTTACCACCACATCATATGGGTTGGTGGAACGAAAAATCATTACGAAAACTAGCTAGCCTCTACCAACTAGAATTAGTAGATATTATAAAACAGCCTTTAGAACATTACACTTCTTATGCTAAAAATTTCTTGCGGGAAAAATTAAAACTTCCCTCATTTATAGTGAACATTCTCACACCATTTGTTAAAGTCCTTTTTTATCTCAATCGAAAAAACATAAACGGCGCTTCGATTATGGCGGTTTACACAAAAAAATAAGTTGTACCAATTTGATTTATAAAATATGCGAATATTTTTAAATCTTATCTTGTCTTTAGAACGAGAGTAAATGCCGATGGAATATACAAATAATTAAAAGAGACTTTAGACGATATTAGAGATATTGTTTATCCAATCGGCATTAGAGCTTAACAGCAATGCGAGCTGTGTAATCGACTTTATTCAAAAACATGGTCTGATTTGTATTGATTAAATACTCGTCGAGCGCTTTTTTAGCACCCACCCAATGACCATAATCATCAATTATAAATACTCCTTTTTGTACCAACGAAGGATATAAATGTTCAAGTTCATGCTTTGTTGATTCATACCAATCAGTATCTAATCTTAGTAAAGCTATTTGATCATTCGGCATATCTCCGGGAATGGTTTCTTCTACTTTACCTTGTATAAAATGAAGTAATGAAAATGGATAGGATGTAATTTTTAAATTATTTTTCACTTCTTCAATTGAAGAAACACACCATCCTGACTTGTCTTCTTTTTTTAATTTAGTCCAGGTATCATGTGCTTTCTCGCCAGTCGTATCTTTATCTTCTTCACCAGGTTCTACCATCCCTTCATACGTATCATACATCCAAATATTACGATCGGTTATGCCAAATTTTTGTAATGTTTTGGCTATCAGCATTGAGCTTCCGCCTTTCCAAACCCCACATTCTACAAAATCGCCAGGTATATTGTTTTTTACAACATATTCCACACCTTTGTACAATGCATACATGCGTTCTACACTTGTCATTGTATAGGGCTTGCAAAATTCATACAGATCTAAAAACTCGGCATACTCTTCATTGAAATTGTCTTTGATAATTTTATATCCAAATCCACTTAATATTTTATTTAATGACTGAATTATCATTTTACAGATTAAATTTGTTTTTGTAAACGCTATGAAAGCCAACAAATCTAATGCATTTTTTTCCAAAAACTGGCTGGGAGCCTTTTATAGTCCTCTTTTTTTTACGAGAAAAGAACTTTTTAAAGCTATAGCCCTACATGCGCCCAAATTTACAGGCAAGTTAGTAGACATAGGTTGCGGTACAAAACCCTATGCCCCTGAATTTAAAAACGTAACCAATTATATAGGCTTAGACATCGAACACAGTGGCAACAATGATGGCAAATCAAGCGTAGATGTCTTCTATGATGGTAAAACATTTCCGTTTGAACCTAACAGCATTGACGGCGTATTTTCGTCTGAAACTTTTGAACATATTTTTAATTTGGAAGAAATAATCCAGGAAATACATCGTGTATTAAAAAAAGATGGATTACTGCTAGCAACCTGCCCATTCTTTTGGCCCGAACATGAAGTGCCTTATGATTATGCTCGTTATACCTCGTTTGCAATACAAGATATACTCCGACGCAATGGATTTGAAATCGTAGCCTACGAAAAAACCGGCAATTATTTCACGGCCATGCTGCAAATGCAAGCATTGTATTTGTATTTTTTTATCAATCGAATTCCTTTAATAAGCGACGTTTTTTTCATTTTTTTCATTACACCTATTTTTATTCTTGGTTCTTTAGTCAATAAAATATTACCAAAATTTATGAAACGAAAAGACCTTTACTTAAACAATGTTATCTTAGCAAAAAAAATCTAACGTGGGGATCATCAAACGACAGAGTCTTAAAACCAGTATAGTCAATTATGCAGGTGTACTCATTGGCGTTATTTTTTTTAATTTTATTTTCCCTCATATTATATCCGAAGAGTATCTCGGTTTGATTGGGCTGCTTCAAAACCTCATGTATATTTTGGTTTCGCTTCCAGCATTGGGTTTAGCGCACGTTTTGCTACGTTACTATAGTGTATGGAAAGATACTGATCAAGTAAAGCGCTTCAATGCTTTTGCTATGATATTGATGGGTTTAGCTTTATTGGTTTTTAGTTTGTTATATATCGTATTCAAACAACCCATTATCGATAATTATAAAACACATTCATCTCTTTTTATTCCATATTATTTTTTAGTCATTCCTTTGGTTATACTTCAAGCCTATACACAATACTTCGAAATATTTGGTATGGTCAAACTTCGAGTAGCAGTACCTGCATTTTTACGTGAGATAGTTACGCGAGTTTTGCTCATCACATTGATTTATTTCTTTGCATACAAATTGCTCAATGAACAACAATTCATCTATGGTTTTGTTGGTGTTTATCTGCTTACATTTTTGATTTTGCTTTTTTATATGGTCAAAGGTTTGCACTTTGAAGCCAAAGGCGCCAAATTGTATCTGAATGGAAACACCGAGTTGAAGACACAAATCCAATATGGTGGCGGCATGTTGTTGTTGATGATATGTACCAATGTTCACAATTTTTTGGATGGCATTATTTTACCTGCATACCTTGGGCTTGGGGCATTAGGTATTTATTTACGACCACTTGTTTTGGGACAAATGATACAAGTGCCCTACAGAGCTATTTCGCAAATTTCATTGCCCATATTGCGCGAAGCCATTGTTGAGAACAATATGAAAAAGGTGTATGAACTCAACAATCAAATTGGTATTAATTTATTTTTAATCGGCACGTTTTTGTTTTCGCTGCTTATCGCCAATGCCAATGGTATATTTTCACTTTTACCAGCAAGCTATGCAGTAGGAAAGTCGGTGCTATACATCATTGCAGTAGGTCGTTTGCTCGATATGGCCTTTGGACTCAATTCTGAAATTTTAAATTCATCTAAGTATTATAATTTCATTATCGCATTGTCTGTCTTAATGATGCTTATGACAGTCGGATTAAATATCCTTTTAATTCCTCGTATGGGTATGAATGGGGCTGCATTGGCCGTTTCTATTTCTTTAATCACATTTAATATTCTTAAAACAATTATTATTTATAAAAAATATGGTTTTCATTGCTTTAGCAAACATTATCTCACACTTATAGGCATTTCTGTTTTTGTAATTGGCCTATTGTATTTGATTCCACTTATTCAATTTATTCAACATCATATGTTTTTCAATGCCTGTCTCAATATCGTGTTTAAAGGCTCGTTGGGCGTGGCATTGTTCCTTATACCTACGTATCTGTTTAAGGTTTCTCCCGATTTAAACGATTTCATTAAATTGGTTTTAACCGGTAAGATATTGAAAGGAGGGCATAAAATGGATCATTTGTAATTCCATTTTTTCATATCCCTTATCCTAATTTGAGATAAGTAAATTGTATAGAAGCTTCATGTTATCGGTATTAATTTTGATTTTTTCATAGATAAACTTTTTAATTCTCAACTAACCTATGCACATCAGCTTAACAGAAATACAAAACTTGGATCAACGATACCGAGCTACATTAATTAATTCCTTGGCAGGATTTAAAACTGCTGTATTGATTGGAACTCAATCTAAGGAAGGTCATACCAATTTAGGGCTTTTTAATTCCTTGATTCATTTGGGTGCAAACCCAGCTTTATATGGCCTTTTATTCAGGCCGGAATCTGAATTGCGCGATACCTTACATAATATTTTAGAAACAGGTTGTTATACTTTAAACTATGTTTCTGTTGACCAATACCAAAAAGCACATCAAACCTCAGCGCGATATGATGTGAAGATTTCTGAATTTGATTAAATTGGTTTTACTGCAGAATACCTAAATGACTTTACAGCACCATTTGTTGAAGAAGCTGTAGTAAAAATTGCTATGAAATTTGAACAAAAAATTGACCTAGCTATTAATGGAACATCTTTGGTTATTGGTAGTTTACAACATATCATTGTACAAGACTTTATGATCGAACCTGATGGTTTTGTTGCGCTAGATCAAATGAAGACTTTGGGTTGTATAGGACTCGATGCATATTTTGCTGCTACACGTATCGGTCGATTGCCTTATGCAAAAGCTAAAAGTGAATAATTCATTGGCTTCCTAGAATAATATTTTTTTTTGATTCCATCTTCATGATTTTATATTTAACAAAAAAGCAAACATCGCTTTTCTTTTATTTCAGGTTAGTTTTTCTACCTTCGGAAAAAATTTTTTATGACACACAACGAAAGACTTTTGGCAGAATTTAAACAAGAAGCTGCCTCTACTCGCAAACTATTGGAGCGAGTACCAATGGACAAAGCAGATTATAAACCACACGAAAAATCAATGACACTAGGTCGATTGGCTACCCATGTGGCCGAAACAGCTGGCTGGTGGAAAGAGTGTTTGGTAAACGATGAGTTGGATTTCGCAAAAGGCGATTTTACCCCTAAAGTGTTTACCACTGCCGAAGAATTAGTTGCACTTCACGACAACTTAGTAGAAAATTCTTCACGCATTTTAATAGAAACTCCCGAATCTGAATTTGACAAAATGTGGAGTATGCGTCAAGGCGAGATGATATTTTTTACACTTCCAAAACATGAAGTTGTACGTACATGGTGTATGAACCATTTGTACCATCATAGAGCGCAATTGGGTGTTTATTTGCGTATGCTTGATGTCCCTGTACCAAGTATGTATGGTCCAACTGCCGATGAAAATTAATTTTTTTAAAGAAAAACAAAAGCCTATGCAAATTAGCATAGGCTTTTTTAATTGATATAGTTTGAATGAATTCTTAACAACTACAACGCCGCTTCGTAACGTTTGCTCACTTCGTCCCAGTTTACAACATTCCAAAATGCACCAATATAATCCGCACGGCGATTTTGATAATGTAAATAGTAAGCATGTTCCCACACGTCCATACCCATAATCGGTGTACCTGGACATTCCGCCAAATCCATCAATGGGTTATCTTGATTTGGTGTAGAACATACACATAATGTTTTGTCTGCTTTTACACATAACCAAGCCCAGCCGCTTCCAAAACGTGTCATACCCGCGTTCGCAAAATCTGCTTTCATTTTTTCTAATCCACCCAATTGAGATTCGATAGCTTCTGCTAATTTTCCCATAGGTTGTCCTCCACCATTTGGCGATAAGATTTCCCAAAATAAAGAATGGTTATAATGTCCACCACCATTGTTGCGAACAGCCATAGGTAATGTAGACATCGCTGCCATTAATTCCTCTAGGGTTTTAGATTCATGTTCTGTTCCTGCAAGGGCTTTGTTTAAATTGTCAACATATGCTTGATGATGCTTGCCATGGTGTATTTGCATGGTCATTGTATCAAAATGTGGTTCAAGTGCTTCGTGTGCATAAGGTAATGCTGGTAATGTAAATGCCATAATAGTAAAAATTTGTTTGATTAAATAATTGAACACAAATATAGGCAATTTTGTGCTGATAGATGTATTAAATAAACGCTAAATAGCCAAAAGAAAAACTATTCTTAATACTCGAAATCCAACCCCAAACTGTCTTTAAGTTGTTGCAATGCTGGATTTTTGAGCGCCATTTTTTCAAAAACTTCTTTTGTACTCAAAACCCTTGATCCCGTTCGTTCTTCTTGTTCTATTTTTAAATTAAATAAAACATTGACCTCATCATTGTAGAAATGTCCTTTAAAAAAGTCGAGTAACTGTTGTCGTTCGCCTTTTAAAAAATCAAGTGCTACGATATTGGAATGAATTGTTATTTCATGACCTTCAAATACTACATCGCTGGCCAAAATTGCACTTTTATACAGTGTCTTGTTAGCAGCTACAAGCTCTACAGCGCCTTGCCATGCGACCTTCAAGTTTTCTTCAGTTATGTCTACTTTAGATTTATCAGATTCTAATGCTTTTAACTTCTCACGGGCTGCATCTTTAAACGATTTTAGATTGCCTAGTGTTACACCATAGGTTTCGGCACTTGGTGCTGGTTGCGGTTGTGTAGGTTCGACTTTAGGTGTTAGTGCTTGCTTTAATTCAGGCGCTTCAGGTTGCTTTGGTAATTTCAAATCAGGGGTTGGCGCTAGTATCGGTGTAACTGCTCGCAGCAAATGACGTGCAGGTCTTACGATATCAGACTTCCCACTTAAGATTTTTTTTTTAAAAGTGCACCGCTTTCGTCACTCAAGAGTTGAATTGCTTGTTGCAAATAATTTAGTTTGATCAAGGCTAGTTCTACATGCAAACGTCTATTTCGAGCTTGTTTGTAGTTCAATTCGGCCTGATTCAATACCGATAGGGCATTGATGATATACGACTGATTAATTTGATTGGCTTGGTTAAAATATTTATTCTTCACTAATTCTGGTAAATCCAACAAACGACTTACTCTATTGTCTTTGCTCATGAGCAAATTTCTAAAATGTTCTGTAAGACCATTCATAAACATATCGCCTTCAAAACCTTTGCTTGTAATTTCGTCGAAAAGTAACATTACTGCAGGCATATCCTGCATCATGAGCGATTCTACCAATCGAAAATAATAATCGTAATCCAGTATATTGAGGTGTTCTACCGTTGAAGCATACGTAATGACATCATTGCTAAAACTTGCAATCTTATCCATGATAGACAAGGCATCGCGCATACAACCCTCGCTTTTTTGGGCTATTAAATGTAAGGCTTCGCGTTCGCACTGAATGTGCTCTTTAGCGCATATTTCCTCCAAATGATTTATCGTATCGTTTGAAGTGATTCGATTGAAATCAAATATTTGACATCGTGATAAAATAGTTGGTAGTATCTTATGCTTTTCAGTCGTAGCCAATATAAATATGGCATGTGCTGGTGGTTCCTCTAAGGTTTTCAAGAATGCATTAAAGGCAGCAGATGACAACATATGGACCTCATCTATAATATACACTTTGTATTTACTGCCTGCTTGTGGCGCAAATCGAACTTGTTCGATGAGCTCACGTATGTCATCTACAGAATTGTTCGATGCAGCATCCAACTCATGGACATTAAACGAAGTGTTTTCCTTAAATGAAGTGCAGGGGGGACATTGATCACATGCTTCAGCATCATCTGTTCGGTTGGTGCAATTGATGGTTTTGGCCAATATCCTTGCACAAGTCGTTTTACCCACGCCTCTAGGACCACAAAACAAAAATGAATGTGCCAATTGGCCTGTTTTAATGGCATTTTTTAATGTCGTGGTGATATGCGACTGACCTACCACAGTATTGAAATGCTGGGGTCTGTATTTGATTGCCGATACTACGTAATTTTCTGCCATTGGGTTGGCAAATATATACATTTTGAACATTAGTTCAACAAGTGGATTTGAAAATTAGTTTTTACCTTTTAAAGTCTTTTTAAAATATCAAATCAGTTATACGTATTGCAGAATATCCTTAATCTTCTACCTTTGCTCAAAATACACAAGCACTTGTCTGTCCAATCAATCAAGAATTACCTTTCATTGGTAAAATTTAGCCATACCATATTTGCTATGCCATTTGCATTGGTAGGCTTTTTTTTGGGTTTAGTTCAGCCTTGGTTTCAACACGATTATTTGCCTTCTTCAAAGACAACTTACGCACCTTTTTATTTAGACCTTGGGCTAGGTACTAAATTAATGCTAGTTATTTTGTGTATGGTTTTTGCACGAAGTGCAGCTATGGCCTTTAACAGATACATCGACGAACATTTTGATAAGTTGAATCCTCGCACAGCAGTTCGAGAAATTCCGTCTGGAATCATTCCCAAGAAACATGCCTTTTGGTTTGTAGTCTTGAATTGCTTGCTGTTTGTCACCACTACGTTTTTCATCAATAAAATTTGTTTTTATTTATCGCCGGTGGCTTTGTTTGTTATTTTATTTTATAGCTATACCAAACGCTTTACACCACTTTGCCATTTGGTATTGGGTGTTGGCTTATCTCTTGCGCCTATTGGTGCATATCTTGCCATTACAGGGCATTTTGATGTTTTACCAATCTTATTTTCCTGTACAGTATTTACCTGGGTAAGCGCCTTTGATATTTTATATGCCTTACAAGACGAGGAGTTTGACCGAGCGCATCAGCTCAATTCGATACCTGTTTTGTTGGGTCGCAAAAATGCTTTATTGACCGCTCGTTTGCTGCATCTTATTACAGCAAGTATCGTAGTTTACACTGGTTTTTATGGTCATTTTGGTAACCTATATTGGATTGGTGCTGTCATTTTTATTGCCTTACTCATTTTTCAACATACTTTGGTCAAGGTCAATGATATCAGCAAAATCAATTTGGCCTTTGGTACTACAAATGGTATTGCCAGTATCGTATTTGCTACTTTTGTAATATTGTCTTTGTTTTTGTTTTAATAGCTTCATATGCCTCGAATACTTGCCTTAGATTATGGAAAAAAAAGAACCGGCATAGCAGTGACCGATCCTATGAAAATCATAGCGAGTGGTTTGACAACTGTGGAAACACAAACCTTAATTTCCTTTTTAAAAAAATATTTTGCTGAAGAGGCAGTAGAATTGGTTTTGATTGGTTTACCCAAAACGTTGTTGAATGAAGACACACATGGCACGCCTTTGGTAGAAAAATTTATTCCAATCTTCAAAACCAATTTTCCGACTATACCCATTCAAACCCTCGATGAACGCTTTACGTCCAAAATGGCCTTTCAAACTATGATAGACAGCGGGCTGAAAAAGAAAGCGCGACAAAACAAATCGTTGGTCGATGAAATTAGTGCTACTATACTACTCCAAAGCTATATGAGTGGATTATAATACACTGTTTATTCTCTTACATTTCTTAAATTAAATTACCTTTGCATTTATGATTTTACCTATAGTTGCCTACGGACAACCTATTCTTCGCAAAGTAAGTACGGCCATTACACCCGAGTATCCTGGTTTGAAAGAGCTGATTGACAATATGTGGGAAACCCTTTATCATTCCAATGGTGTAGGATTAGCCGCGCCCCAAATCAACCACAGTATTCGCTTGTTTTTAGTAGATAGTTTACAAATTGTAGAAAATGCCGACGAAGAAGATAAAGATGATTATAAAGACGAAAAAGCAATCAAACAAGTGTTTATCAACCCTACTGTTGTAAGCCTTGAAGGTGAAGAATGGAAATACAATGAAGGTTGTTTAAGTATACCAAAAGTACGAGAAGATATAATGCGTTCAGAAACGGTTACGCTAACCTACCAAGACGAAAAATTTGAACATCATACACAAACCTTCGATGGTATAACCGCTCGTATCATTTTGCATGAGTATGACCATTTGGAAGGAAAATTATTTATCGATCATATTTCTGCATTCAAACGACGTATGCACAAAGCGAAACTCGACGATATCATGAAAGGCAAGGTACGTGTAGACTACCGTATGTTGTTTGTCAAATAACCTTAACGGGTTATGACATAATAAATGACATAAAACCAACCAAAAAAGGCATGTAATATTGCCCACAACACTGACTTATTGCGCGTCCACGATGCCATAATAGCAATGATGGTACCCACACCTACGCCACCACGTACCATAGGATTGGAGGCCGCTTCAGACACATTAATCCCTGCATAAGAAGGTAGTGTAGCAACAAGACAAAGGATAATAAGGAATGCGAATTTTTTCATAACTATATGTTTTATTTTTTCAGTATTGTAAATATAGGTGTTTGATTTCATTATTGTATCATAAGCACAATAGGTCTATCCTTTTTTGTATATACATTTGCATTCAAACTACAAACAACGTGTCATACGAATCTATATCAGTTTTCGATATTTTTAAAATAGGGGTAGGGCCTAGCAGCTCCCATACCTTAGGGCCTTGGCGTGCTGCATTGCAATTTTTACAACATCAAAGCAAGTTAAACAAATTGCAACATATCCGCGCATTAACTGTTTTGCTCTATGGCTCTTTGGCCAAAACAGGTGTTGGACATGGTACCGATATTGCAGTATTGTTGGGGCTTTGTGGCGAAGATCCTGTAACGTTTGATGTCAATTCCATCAATTCGACTATTGCGGATTTAAAATCGTCCAAAAAAATCTGTTTAGATCATACGCATACTATCTCATTTGACCCTGCTGTTGATATTGCATTTTTGATGGATGAAAGCCTGCCTTTTCATCCCAATGCCATGACATTTTTAGTGACTTATGCAGATGGTGAAACCATAGCAGATACTTACTATTCTGTCGGTGGAGGCTTTGTAGTCAAAGAAGAAAAAAATGATTTGAACCTGTCTACCACACAACTACCTTTTCCGATAGACAAATCGTCGGATATCCTACATTGGTGTATGAAAACGGGTCTCAGCATAGCTGAAGTGGTGTTGGAAAACGAACATTCGTGGCGGTCGGAGGAAGCCACCAAGCAAGGTATCATGGATATTTGGCAGGTCATGCGCGAATGCATTTATAGAGGTTGTCATATAGAAGGTACACTACCAGGAGGCTTGAATGTGAGCCGGCGTGCTGCACAACTCAACAAAAAACTATTGGCCAACTCGACCTATACCGATTACGATACATGGCTTGCAGCCATTAAAGCAGGCGGTCATCAGTTCAAATATATTTTGGATTGGGTGAGCTGTTTTGCTTTAGCAGTCAATGAGGAAAATGCCTCGTTCAGTCGAGTAGTTACCGCGCCTACCAATGGTGCAGCAGGAGTTATACCAGCAGTATTAATGTATTATATTACGTTTTGCGAAGGCAATGACAAAGAAAAAATAATCAACTTCTTGTTGTGTGCCTCCGAAATAGGTTGCTTGTTTAAAAAAGGTGCTACCATTTCTGCAGCTATGGGAGGTTGTCAAGCCGAAATAGGTGTCAGCAGTGCTATGGCAGCAGCTGCGCTTTGCGAAAGCCTTGGCGGTACGCCTAATCAAGCTTTGCAAGCGGCTGAAATAGCCATGGAACATCATTTAGGTTTGACTTGTGATCCTGTGGGAGGTTTGGTGCAAATTCCTTGTATAGAACGCAATACGATGGGAGCAATCAAAGCTATCACTGCGGCTCAATTGGCATTGCAAAGTAATCCCTACGACGCTAAAGTTAGTTTGGATAAAGTCGTAAGTACGATGTGGCAAACAGCATTGGATATGAACCATAAATACAAGGAAACTAGCGACGGTGGATTGGCGGTACATGTACCGTTGAGTTTGCCAGAATGTTAAGATAGATATTAGATATGAGATGGGAGATATGAGAAGTTGTGAGTTGGAAGTTGTGAGTTGAGAGTTGAGAGTTGAGAGTTGTAGGTTGAGAAGTTTTTGATTTTTTTAATTCAAACACAAAAACCCTTTTTTTAAAAATATTATTACGAAAGATTCACTTTAGAGGACATAAAAAAACTAATAAAATCAAAAAAAATGTCTATTAAAAAATCAATGTCCGAATTAGATCGATTAACACAAGAAGAATTTAAACGTACGGATAAATTACCTATAGTTGTCGTATTAGATGAGGTACGCAGTATGCACAATGTTGGTTCGGTATTTCGTACATCGGATGCATTTTTAGTTCAGGCTATTTATCTGTGTGGTTTTACGCCACAGCCACCGCATCGCGATATACAAAAGACGGCCTTGGGCTCCACCGAAACAGTAGCATGGAAACATGTTGAAGATACAAAGACTGCAGTATTGCAATTAAAACAAGAAGGTTTTGTCGTGTATGCCATAGAACAGGTTCACGGAAGTATACCATTGCACGAATTTGTTTTAAAACCATCAGTCCCACATGCATTTGTCTTTGGTAATGAAGTGAATGGCGTAGCCGATGAGGTGGTCGAACTATGCGATGGCGTACTTGAAATACCACAACTCGGCACCAAACATTCGTTGAACATATCCGTCAGTGCTGGTATTGTATTGTGGGAAATAGCTAAAAAGTTCTTAGCATAGTTTTATGTTACCTTTCATTAAAAATACTGAAAGAATTTTTATATTCGCACATCATCGTATGGGAAAAGTTTACGTTTCATATTTCTTCATAGCACTTTTTGTTTTACTTAGCATCTGCCATACCACAAATGCGCAACGAAGGCAAGCTGATTCGCTGCGCAATAAACAACTTGAATACAACAAGCAACAAGCAGAATTAGCCAAACGCAACAAACAACAAGCTGAAGGAAAACCTATCAATAAAACAGAAGTGGTGACGTTTGATAGTAGAGGAAATAAAATTGAAACTAAGACGTCTAAGTCGGGAGAAAAAGTTACTACAACGACCATTACTTTACCACCAACTTTAAATAGAATATTCAATGCTGATACAATAGACAAAGACTCCGTTTCGATTAAAGTTTTTAAATCGAAGTTTCGATTAAATGTGTATTATAAAGGCAAATTGCTGACTGCTTATAAATGTGTTTTTGGACCAAACTGTACCATGCAAAAAATACAAGAAGGCGACCGTCGTACGCCTGAAGGTACTTTCACGATTTTAGATGTAAAAGGCCATGATAAATGGGAAAAATTTATGCTACTCGATTATCCCAACGAAGAATCACGACGCATATTTGAAGATGCCAAAGCCAATGGATTGGTTCCTTCAAGTGCTCGCATAGGTGGTGCAGTAGGCATACATGGTATTTGGAAAAACGGCGATAATGTGATAGACCTTAAACACAATTGGACCGATGGTTGTGTATCCATCAAAAATAAAGATGTTGAAGAATTATCCAAAATCATCAAACCTGGTTTTACCAAAATTACGATAATACGGTAAGGGTAAACGCTATTCTTCTCTTTTAATATCTTATTTAAATCCCCTCAGATTTTACTATGCTGTATGGTTTGCCTATTCTTCTTTTGTTTTTAATTCGTCTGTATTCGATTTATTTGATTCCAAATCCACTTGTATTTGATTCAAATTTCGTACGGCATTACAAAACAAATACATCGCCTCATTATCTTTCAAGAACTGAAATAATCTTTCTTCGGGTGATTTATCCAACCAAATTTTTAGTTGAATTTCATATATATGTGATGGCGTATCTGTCATGTTATATTAAGTCAAAAGTATGTATTTTTAATTTGTTTATCCAGAATTTTATATAAATCAAATCTACATTATTTGACTCCAGTAATTTTTTTATATCTTCCATTTGAATTGCGGATTGATACGTTTGAATCCAAATCAATTTTGATAAAATTAAATCCTCTTTGGTAACAATATAAATTGACTTTTTGAAGAAATCCATTTTAACTTTCCTCCTAAACTCTTCTTGCCTATATTCTTCATTCTTCAATATCACAAAGACCGCTTTATATCCAGAAGCATGATCTATTATATTAAAAATACTGTTGTATTTAATTGCATCTTTTATAGCCTCAACATTGCAGTAATAGTCCTTTTCAAAATATTTAGCAAAAGTTAGAATTTTGTCTGGCTGTATATGAACTATAAAATCAAAATCTCTTGTAGAGCGCGGGACAATATATAAACTCATTGCAACACTGCCCGAAAGCATGTAAGGAATATTTAATTCCTCCAACACATCTATTATTTTCTTAAAAAAATCAATCATGAAGATACGAAGTTACTCTTTTTCAAATGATGTATTATATAGTCTTTAATCCTATTTTTTCCTATTTAAAGATCCCTTCCGCTTTTACAATACTTTCTGGTTTGCCTACATCCATAAGGTGACATCCGCTATGGTCGTAACCAAGTATAGTATGCGCTTTCGCTAACTCAAGGTAAGTATCGACAATTGAAAATTTTCCTTCTTGTGTAAGGTATTTAAAAATAGAGGGTTCTATGATATGTATACCACTAAACGATTTTTCGATTAGATTACTTTCTGCTCGACTTATTTTTTCTTCTCCAGTTGCTTTATTTCGCCATCCACAAAGTTGATGATGGTCGTTGAACAAAAAGCAACGTGAACTTTCGCGTGTACTTACGGCCAGTGTAGCCATTGCTTGCTGCGATGCATGTTGGTCAATGACTTGTTGCAAATTTAAATCTGTCAATATATCAACATTCATTAACACAAATGGTTTTCCATCATCAAAAAACCAAGCTGCTTTTTTGAGTCCACCACCTGTTTCGAGTACTTGATCTGTTTCGTCAGAAATAGTTATTCGAATACCAAACTGATTGTTGTCGCTTATATGTTGTACAATCTGATCGGCAAAGTGATGCACATTGACAATGATTTCATCAATGTCAAACAACTTGAGGTATTCAATATTGCGTTGCAACAATGTTTTTTGGTTGACAACTGCTAATGCCTTTGGATGAAAATCGGTAAACGGTTTTAGCCGTGTACCCAATCCAGCTGCTAATATCATAGCCTTCATAGCTTAGTCTTTCTTTTTTTGTTGATGTAGCTCTTTGACTTTGACTGTTTCGATACGTGTATCACTTACAAGTAAGATGTCAAATTCATAATTCCCAATGATGATACGTTCGCTTTGTTTAGGTATCGATTCGTGATTTTCAATAATGAATCCAGACAATGTTTCAGCATCTTCGATGGGCAAATCCAAATCATATTTTTCATTGATGTATTCAACTTCTAATCTACCCGAAAAAATATATTCATTGTTCGACAGTTGTTTTTCGACATATTCTTCTACATCATATTCATCTTCTATTTCGCCAAATATTTCTTCTAAGATATCTTCCATGGTTACTATACCTGCCGTACCGCCAAACTCGTCCAAGACCCACGCTATACTTTTACGCTCGCGCGTAAACTGATTGAGTAGTTCTACTGCATTCATTGCTTCTGGCACGGTAGGTATGCGGTGCATGATGGATTTAATGGTCGTTGGTCTTTTTAAAAAATCAAGATGATGCATGTAACCCAATACATTGTCGATATTGCCTTCATACACCAATATTTTAGACAACTTAGAAGAAATAAACAATTGCTTCACTTCTTCTAAAGGTGTATTGACTTCGACCGCTTCGATTTCGTTGCGTGGAACAAGACATTCGCGAATGCGGACTTGAGATAAATATAAGGCGTTTTCAAACAATTCAGTATTGATTTCTTGCGATTCGCTATCTTGTCCTGTACGCAATTGTTTTACAAATTGTTCTAAATCTACTCTGGTATAAATTGTTTTTTCGGCTGTAATCCGAACGTTGAATAAGTACTTTAAAATAAACTCTGATATTTGAACAAAGAACTTTGCTATAGGGTAAAGCAAAAAGTAAAATATCTGAATAGGTATAGTCAACAAGGTTAGTGTTTGTTCGGGTTTGGAACGGAAGATTGCTTTGGGTATAAATTCGGCCAAGACCAACACTATAATAGTGGCAATGACCGTATCGGCAAATAAACGTAGAAATTCATTTTCGGGAAATCCTACGGCATTGAAAAAAACATGTGTTGCTTCCGTCATCAGCAAGCCATATATAACTAAACAAATATTAATACCGACTAAACTCGTACCAATAAACGTAGCAGGATTTTCCATAAACTTGGACAATACTTTACCTGCATAGCTGCCTTGTTTTCGCTTAAGTTCGATATTGAGTTTACTGCTCGATACAAATGCGATTTCAATACCTGAGAAAAAACCGATTAAAATCAGACAAATGACGATATAAAAAATGGTGGTCAACATAACGATGTAAAAGTAAAACTAATTAATTTATAAAGTTAGAAATCAACTTACTAACCTCATTACAAGCTGTATCCAAATCATCATTTACAACAATATGATCAAATTTGTCTGCAAACGTCAATTCAAGGGAAGCCTTATCCATTCGCTCTTTCAGGGTTTCTTCTGTCTCTGTACCTCTGTTTCGCAAGCGACTTTCGAGTTCCTCCAAAGAAGGTGCTTTGATAAAAATACTTAACGCATTTTCTCGATAATGTTTTTTTAATCGCAAGGCACCTTGCACATCGATATCGACTAAAGGTTGTTTTTGTTCTTCCCAAATTCGATGTAACTCAGCTTTGAGTGTGCCATAATATTTGCCTTCATATACCATTTCAAATTCGGCAAATTCATGATTGGCTATTTTATGGGTGAAATCCTCTAATGTCAAAAAATAATAATTGACGCCATGTACTTCGTTGTGACGCGGTTTGCGTGTACATGCACTCACACTAAATGCTAACGAAGGAATCTCTTCCATCAACCGTTGCACTATTGTTGTTTTGCCCGAGCCAGAAGGTGCGGTAATGATAATTAGTTTTTGGGTTTGAGCCATGCTTTATTTCTGCATTAACTTTTCAAGGTCTTTAACACAATCTTCTGCACGGTTGTATTTACCTATTACAGTCCCGTTGCCATCAATTAAAAATGCTTGAGGTACAAACATTACACCATATTCAGCAGCGGCTTTACTTTGCCATCCGCCAAGGTCGCTCATATGGTATGGCCAAGCTAATTTATCTTTTGCTATAGCTTCTACCCAAGGCTCTTTCGCTTTGTCTAAGGATACACTTACTATAGAAAAGCCATTTTTAGCTCCTTTGTATTTTTTAGCACTGTACTTGTTGTAAAACTCTACCAAAGCAGGATTTGCTTGACGGCATGGTCCGCACCAACTTGCCCAAAAATCCAATAGGATAACTCTTTTTTTGTTGATTTCAGAAAGTTTCAACACTTTCCCCTGTGGGTTTTCGTATGCTAATTCAGGTGCTTTTTGACCTACTTCAATTTTTGTATTGGTGTATTGAGCTTGTGCCAAAGAGAATGATGCCAAGGCTAAAACAAATAATGCTACTTTTTTCATTGATATTAAAATTATGAATTTCAAAGATAGCTTTTTTGCTTGAACTTGTCTTAGAATGGCGTTAAAGATTCGTTTATGTTGGTTTTACTCTTTCACAAATTTCATTGACTTAGGTTGTGTTGTTTCAATTTGAACAAGACATATGATCATTTGAAAAGACTCGCACGGTATTATATATAGAAGTCAAATTGTTTTGTGTAATATATGCCACTTTTTTAATCAATGTTGTCGATATGTGAGATTAAAGCTTTTATTTCTAAAACTGAGCATTTCCGAAATGGATTATTGTCGTTTAGAAATGAATTACGGCCTTTTAGAAGTGAAATACGGTCGTTCAGAAATGAATCATAGTCGTTTAGAAGTTGATTATGGTCGTTTAGAAATGAATTACTTATGCCTAGAAGTCAGTTACTGGGATTTAGAAGGAAAAAAATATGACAAAGAGACGTTTTAAGGATTTTAATAAGTTGAAAACTTGCTTTTGAAAGTGAAAAAAGTGTGGAGATAAATTGTGAGATGACCGAAAAAAATAAATAATTGAGATTGAGTAAGTTATGTAGTTTTTTTAAAATATGTTTTTTGGGCTGTTAAAGTTTAAAATGGATATTTTAAATTTGGTTTAAAATCATATAAAATGGCTGAACAAATTAAAGCGCTATACTCGATAGCACAGAAAGACGTCTACTCCGTAATGGAAACCGCTTGGGGAAATTTTGATACTCACCAAGCTGAATTTGAAGATTTTAAAGGCTTGTATAAGGTACCTTATAGTTCAACAGCTAAAACCGAAATAGTGAATGCCAAGGCATTGCCTGATAATGAGGCAAGAAGTAGCGAGGCAGAAACGCTAAGGATAGCTGTGAAGGAAAAGGGATTGGTATGCTTAAATAATTTTCAACGATTGAAACGCTATATTGTAACTGCATTTCCGAATAAGGCAGTGCAAAAACCACAGAATGAAGCTGCTGGTGATAACTACTATGAAGAGGCGGCAAATGAGGATTGGGAAAGTATGCAAATGATGAACCAAAGTGCGATGAATTATTTGAGTGCAAACCAAACAATACTGACTGCTGGTGATAATATGCCTGCAAGTTTTGAAACGAATTATACGACTGCTTCGGATGAATTTTCGGCTTTGTATGCTAGCTTTAAACTGGCAGAACAAACAAGTGAAACTACCGCTACGAAGATCAAAGCTACGAATGATTGTTTTGTGAAATGTATGGATATGTTGAAGGATGCTCAGGTGATATTTTCGACGCAACCTGATGTGAAAACTAAATTTGTGTTTCAAAACTTGGTAGACTTGATTAACCCCTCGAGAGCAGGACTAAAAGGCATAGTGAAGGATAATGTAAGCTTTGAACATTTGGCAGGGGCACAAATAGGTGTACAAAAACCAAGTGAACCAATTATGCTGTTTAATACTGATATAGATGGAAAGTATAGTATACAATTGGGAGAAGGGAGCTATACTATTAATGCAAGTGCTACTGGGTATGTGAGCCAAAGTGTAAGTATGGTAATAGAAAAGGGTAGTTTTAAAACTTTAAATTTTGAATTGGTGAAGGAATAATTTGCTTGGGTTTTTATGTGTAGCCATAGTAGGGGCTATATTTAATTGTGAAAAAAGGCGACAAGATTTATTCTTGTCGTTTTTGTTTTTAGGGAAGAATAGTTTGAAAAACTATTTTTTTCAATTAGTGGGAGACTAGGCAAAGCCTATCAAGAACATAGTGACCCCAAAGGTACAGCCTTTGGAGAGGGGTTCGAAGAACCTTATTTATCTAAGCTTCGAGATGCCGAACATCTCGAAGAGCGTGGGGCTGGAAAAAAGCAAATGCGCAAACAAAAGCGTTGGCGTTAAGTGAACCGTATTTGAAAATTTAATTTGATAAAAGAACCTTTATTTTCTCCAACTTCTTCTGCTCTCAAAACTCTTCCGAAGTCACAACGATGTGGACTACTATCAGGGTAGTCAATTTTTGTATGGTTCAATAAATAGTCTTGGAAGTCATTCCAATTATAAATATGATAACACAAAAGTTCCCCATTTCTTTTAACTGCAATGTAACCACCAGTTGCACTAAACGTTCCTGTCCAAAGTGAACCTGCTTTCAGCCCTAAAGCCGCATCAACTAATAGCCGTTTGATTTTGTATGTGTAAAAATTCGGATTGAGTTTTATGTTAAAATCACACGGATTTGTTTCATTCAAAAATTCAGTAAGTCCTGCAAGTTTATTTGGACCACCTAAATATCTATGCAAAATTAAATGGGATAGGATTTCAGGAAGTCTGCTGTCAATTAGTTCAAGATTTGTTCTAAAAATCTCACTGTTCATTTTTTCAAAAGTGAATTTATAGCCATTTTCAACTAACCACTTTATTCTTGCTCCGTAGGTGTCAAGATTATTTATTTCAATTCTTTTTTTGTCATCTATTTCAGGCTTAATTTTGTAAATCAAATTTGACGGCTTCCCTGCATTGAACAAGGTTGGTTTGCCTCCAAGATATGATTTGATGCTAAAACCAAGCAGTGGCTCGTGTTGTGTAATCGGGTCGTGAATGACAATTCGAATATCTGCTGTTTCTTTTCTTTCGTCCGATAGCGAATTGGTATGAAAAGTTTGAAGAACTGTTTTTGCAAAGTTTAATTCAAATGCTCTTTTTCCAGCTTCACCAGTTACTATTCCTTGATGAAATTCCTCTGCAAACTTTTTTACATCATTAATTGGAATTTCTGAAAGGGTTTCACCTTCAGCATTTTGAATTGTTATTTTTTCATTCCTAATATATTGGAAATCTTCTGCTTCGCCACGAATGATTTTTAGAATTAGATAAAAAAGATTTTCGTTTTTATTTAAATCTTTGTCGGCTGCATAAATTTTTCCATCAGCCAATAATTTAAGGAATGTATAAAACTCACTCCATTCGCCTTTATTACCTGATAATTCCTCTTTTTTATTTTTTGCTGGCATTTGTAATTCCAATTAGTTCCAAAATATTGTTTGCTGTCGCTTGTATTGAAGGCACGGCAACTGAATTGCCGAATTGTTTGTAAGCTGATGCGTCGGCAACAGGAATTACATATTTGTCGGGAAAGCCTTGAAGTCTTGCCCATTCTCTTGGTGTCATTTTGCGAATGCCTTGACGGTTAACAGTTCCTTTTATGTGAGTTGTTGGAGTAAAATCTGTAATTCTGTGGTCATAAACTAAATTTCTTTCTCTACCCATACCACCTACAACAATTGAATTTGCAATTCCATCATCAGGAATTATTGCATAACCAAAGCCATTGCCTTTACTTTCGTGTCTTTCTTTGTGATTAATTAAAGTTTGAACATATTGAGTTGAAAGAAAGTACTTTGTAGCCGGGACCTTTTTTTCTTTGACATCAGC
>Ga0247831_1001130_pt1 | contig 53092 bp, 68 predicted proteins | sample LaCruzMarch2015__9_FD_192406 | JGI IMG/M metagenome (GOLD analysis project Ga0247831, IMG submission 192406) | Freshwater microbial communities from meromictic Lake La Cruz, Castile-La Mancha, Spain - LaCruzMarch2015_1m | ecosystem: Environmental > Aquatic > Freshwater > Lake | place: Spain...
GGCCTGGAACCGTTGACATCGTTGAGATCGCTTCTGCAACAGGAGCTAAGAAGTTCGACGTTTACGTTCGCCCAACCGGCGAAGCTGCTGAGAAGGAAGCCGAAGCGCTTGCTTTGCAGTACTCGTTTTCTCGTACAACTTCTAAGACCTTCAAGAAGCTATCTCCTTACACACCTATTACCTCGGTGACATCACCTGACGACCTACTGGTTGAAAAGGGCGATGCCGTCAAGGCCGGAGATTACCTAGTTGATGGAACTCCAATTCCTCACGAGGTTCTAATGGTTAAAGGAAGCCGCGAAGCTGCTGCCGAAATCATCCGTGGTGTTCAGGCGATCTATGGTTCCCAGGGTGTTCCACTGCACGATAAGCACCTTGAGGTTATTGTTCGTCAGATGCTTGGAAAGGTCACCGTCATTGATTCCGGTGACACCGACATGCTTCCTGGTGAAATCATTGACCGCAACCGCTTTACTCAGATCAACCGCGCAGCGGTTGCCGAGGGTAAAAAGCCTGCCTCAGCTCGTCAGGAAGTAATGGGTATGACCCGTGCTTCCCTAGCTGCTCAGTCATGGCTATCGGCTGCTTCCTTCCAGGAGACAACCAGGGTTCTAACCCAGGCTGCTTTGGATAGAAGGTCTGACCCACTGGTAGGACTAAAGGAAAACGTCATCATTGGAAAGCTAATCCCAGCTGGAACCGGACTATCGGGCTACCGCAACATCGAGGTAGACGGTACCGAAAAGGCCAAGGAAGAGCGCTACCCGAACCGTATGTGGGGAGCCGAAGCATTGGTTCCAGAAACCGCCCCGGCAGTAGCACTTAGCTTCTCGATGGACGACGATGCTTTGGCTTCAGAAACCGTTGAAAATTCAGCAGATTCAGACTCCCAGCAGGTCTAAATAACCATTTGACCGCTAGGAGCCTAATCAGCTAGGCTGGGCGAAGCGTGCTTCAGGCACGCTTTGTCTTGCCAACAGGCCATTTTTTGGCCAAAAGAGCAAACTAAAGAATATTTCTTGCAGGAGATTTCCTTGCGAGAAAGCCAAAAAGGAGAATGTAGTGCCAACAATTCAGCAGTTGGTCCGTAAGGGACGCAGCGCAAAGGTTTCAAAGACCAAGACGCCTGCGCTTAAGGCCAGCCCACAGCGCCGCGGTGTGTGTACTCGTGTTTACACAACCACTCCAAAGAAGCCGAACTCGGCTCTTCGTAAGGTAGCTCGTGTGAAGCTCTCCAACGGTATTGAAGTAACCGCCTACATCCCGGGCGAAGGTCACAACCTACAGGAGCACTCAATGGTGCTCGTTCGCGGTGGCCGTGTAAAGGATCTTCCTGGTGTTAGATACAAGATTGTTCGCGGTGCCTTGGATACTCAGGCAGTGAAGAACCGCCAGCAGGCTCGCAGCCACTACGGCGCAAAGAAAGGTAAGTAAAGATGCCTCGTAAAGGCCCAGTTACCAAAAAGCCAGTAGTTGCAGACCCGGTCTACGGATCTCCTGTTGTATCTCAGCTTGTAAACAAGATTTTGCTTGATGGCAAAAAGTCCATCGCCGAGTCAATCGTGTACGGTGCATTGCACGGTGCTAACGAGAAGTCCGGTACCGAAGCAGTAGTGCTACTAAAGAAGGCACTAGATAACGTACGTCCAACCGTTGAGGTTCGCTCACGTCGTGTTGGTGGATCTACCTACCAGGTTCCAATCGAAGTAAAGGCACACCGTGCCAACACTTTGGCTATGCGCTGGTTGGTTTCTTACGCCAAGGCTCGTCGCGAAAAGACCATGACCGAGCGTCTACAGAACGAAATCTTGGATGCCTCAAATGGTTTGGGTGCTGCTGTGAAGCGTCGCGAAGACACTCACAAGATGGCAGAGTCCAACAAGGCATTCGCACACTACCGCTGGTAGAAAATACAGCACCCTAGCTGAGAGAATTTCTCGGCTTTTCAAGCAATAAAACTTTCGGAGGAGAACCGTGGCACAAGACGTGCTTACCGACCTGAATAAGGTTCGCAACATCGGCATCATGGCTCACATTGACGCTGGTAAGACAACGACCACTGAGCGCATCTTGTACTACACCGGTATCACTCACAAGATCGGTGAGGTGCACGATGGTGCAGCCACCATGGACTGGATGGAGCAGGAGCAGGAGCGCGGAATCACTATTACCTCCGCTGCGACCACCTGTTTCTGGAACGACAACCAGATCAACATCATTGACACCCCGGGCCACGTTGATTTCACCGTTGAGGTAGAGCGTTCCCTTCGAGTACTAGACGGAGCCGTTGCAGTATTCGACGGTAAAGAAGGTGTGGAGCCACAGTCTGAAACTGTTTGGCGCCAGGCTGACAAGTACGACGTACCTCGCATTTGCTTCGTAAACAAGATGGACAAGCTAGGTGCTGATTTTTACTTCACCGTAGACACGATTATTAAGCGCCTTGGAGCAAGACCTCTAGTAATCCAGCTTCCAATCGGTGCCGAGAGCACCTTCGAAGGTGTTATCGACCTAGTTGAGATGCGTGCACTGGTATGGCGCGGAGAAGTAGAGCTTGGAGCTAAGTACGAGATTGAAGCAATTCCAGCTGACATGCAGGCTAAGGCTGACGAGTACCGCAACATGTTGTTGGAAACCGTTGCCGAGACTGACGATGCTCTTATGGAGAAGTTCTTCGCTGGCGAAGAGATCAGCGTTGCTGAGATCAAGAAGGCAATTCGCAAGCTAACTGTATCCAGCCAGATCTACCCAATCCTTTGCGGAAGCGCATTTAAGAACAAGGGTGTTCAGCCGATGCTGGATGCGGTTATTGACTACCTACCAACTCCACTGGACGTTGAGGCAGTTGTTGGACTAGACATCAGAGACGAGACCAAGGAAATCAAGCGCGAAGCTAAGTCAGATGCTCCGTTCTCAGCTCTTGCTTTCAAGGTGATGTCCCATCCATTCTTTGGTCGCCTAACTTACATCCGCGTTTACTCAGGTAAAGCAGCTTCAGGTGATCAGGTTTTGAACTCCACCAAGGACAAGAAAGAGCGCATCGGAAAGCTTTTCCAGATGCACGCCAACAAGGAAAACCCAGTAGATAGCGTGACCGCAGGTCACATCTATGCAGCTATTGGTCTAAAGGACACCACAACCGGTGACACACTTTGCGACCCAGCTAACCCAGTTGTTCTTGAGTCGATGACTTTCCCAGAGCCAGTTATTTCGGTTGCCATTGAGCCAAAGACCAAGGGCGACCAGGAAAAACTAGGTCTTGCTATTCAGAAGCTAGCTGAAGAAGACCCAACCTTCCGCGTAGAGCAGGATCAGGAAACTGGTCAGACTGTTATCTCCGGTATGGGTGAGCTTCACCTTGACATCCTGGTTGACCGTATGCGTCGCGAGTTCAAGGTTGAGGCAAACGTTGGTAAGCCTCAAGTTGCCTACCGCGAGACCATCCGCAAGGTTGTTGAGCGCTACGACTACACCCACAAGAAGCAGACCGGTGGATCGGGTCAGTTCGCGAAGATTCAGATCAAGCTCGAGCCAATGGAGGTCGAGGGCGAGAAGGTTTACGAATTCGTCAACGAGGTCACCGGAGGACGTATTCCACGTGAATACATCCCATCCGTAGATGCTGGAATCAAGGACGCCATGCTTGTTGGTACCCTTGCTGGCTACCCGGTTGTTGGAGTTAAGGCCACGCTTATGGATGGCGCTTACCACGATGTTGACTCGTCAGAAATGGCGTTTAAGATTGCCGGTTCGATGGCCTATAGAGAGGCCTCCCGAATGGCGAACCCTGTACTACTCGAGCCGTTGATGGCCGTCGAAGTACGTACCCCAGAGGAATATATGGGTGATGTAATCGGTGACTTGAACTCTCGTCGTGGTCAAATTCAGTCGATGGAAGACGCCTCTGGCGTCAAGGTGGTTTCGGCCATGGTTCCACTGTCTGAAATGTTCGGTTACGTCGGTGACCTACGCTCGAAGACTTCGGGCCGTGCGGTCTATTCGATGACTTTTGAGGCCTATTCTGAGGTCCCAAGAGCCGTTGCCGACGAGATCGTCCAGAAGAACAAGGGCGAATAAAGTCCTTGGTTAAGGGACCCACCAATCTTGTAAGATAAGAAACACGTAAACCCCAAATCCTTTGGCCCTCAAGGTCTAAAGATTTACAACTGTCCTGAGGAGGACCAAAATGGCTAAGGCGAAATTTGAGCGCACCAAGCCGCATGTCAACATCGGTACTATCGGTCACGTTGACCACGGTAAGACCACTCTGACTGCAGCTATCACAAAGGTGCTTCACGACAAGTTCCCAACTCTAAACACCGCATCTGCGTTCGACCAGATCGACAACTCCCCTGAGGAGAAGCAGCGCGGAATTACAATCAACATCTCTCACGTTGAGTATCAGACCGAGAAGCGCCACTACGCACACGTAGACGCACCGGGCCACGCTGACTACATCAAGAACATGATCACCGGAGCAGCCCAGATGGATGGTGCGATTCTTGTAGTTGCAGCAACCGACGGTCCTATGCCTCAGACCAAGGAGCACGTTCTTCTTGCAAAGCAGGTTGGAGTTCCTTACATCGTTGTTGCTCTGAACAAGTCCGACATGGTTGACGACGCTGAGATCCTTGAGCTAGTTGAGGTTGAGGTTCGCGAGCTTTTGTCACGTTATGACTTCGATGGCGACAAGGCTCCTGTAATCCAGGTTTCAGCTCTAAAGGCACTTGAGGGTGACGCAACTTGGGGCGCTAAGGTTCTTGACCTTATGAACGCTTGCGACGAGTCAATCCCAGAGCCAAAGCGCGAAACTGACAAGCCTTTCCTAATGCCTGTAGAAGACGTTTTCACCATCACTGGTCGTGGAACCGTTATCACCGGCAAGATCGAGCGTGGAACAGTTAATGTGAACGACGAAGTTGAGATCGTTGGTATCCGCGACAAGCAGAAGACCACCGTGACCGGTATCGAAATGTTCCGTAAGCTACTTGACTACGCAGAGGCCGGCGAGAACGTTGGACTGCTTCTACGTGGAACCAAGCGTGAAGATGTAGAGCGTGGACAGGTTGTTTGCAAGCCTGGTTCGATCACACCTCACACCAACTTTGACGCCAACGTCTACATCCTTTCCAAGGATGAGGGTGGCCGTCACAACCCGTTCTACGCTAACTACCGTCCTCAGTTCTACTTCCGTACCACTGACGTGACCGGTGTTATCACCCTGCCATCAGGAACCGAAATGGTTATGCCTGGTGACACCACTGAAATGTCGGTTGAGCTAATCCAGCCAATCGCCATGGAAGAGGGACTACGTTTCGCTATCCGTGAGGGTGGCCGTACCGTAGGTGCAGGAACTGTAACCAAGATCACCAAGTAATTTCATTACTTATCTCAAACCCCCAGGGAGAAATCCTTGGGGGTTTGAACTTTAACTTCGAGACCAAAATCTGTTAACCAAGTAAAAAAAGAATTCACTTGCTAACAAGTCGTTAACCTTTTGTTCATACTTGCCCCATGGAATACTGGACGGATGAGTATTATTACTAGGTCCGCCACGAAGCCCGCGGCAAAGAAAACTGCAGCTAAAAAGCCAGCAGCTAAAAAGGCTTCACCGTCCAAGGCAACTCCTAAAAAGAAGAAGCCATTAACCCCAGCACAGGCATTAGCCAAGGCAACCAAGAAGGCATCTGTAAAGGTAGCCAAGAAGGTTGTAAAGAAGGCAGCAGCTAAGACCACCAAGAAGGTATCAAAGGTTGCTAAGAAGGTTGCTAAGAAAGTTGCCAAGAAGGTAACTCCTAAGTCCCCTTCAAAGAAAGCTGCCGTAAAGGCGACTAAGAAAGTTGCAACTAAGGTCCGTAAGGCCACCAAGAAGGTAGCAACCAAGGTTGCCAAGAAGGTAGCTAAAAAGGCTGCTCCAAGAAAGAAAAAGAAGTAAATCTCCTTATTCCCATTTGAGTAAAACCCCAGGCCAGTGGCCTGGGGTTTTTCCTTTAGACTCGTGCCTTGTTCATTGCAAATTCTTTAGGAGCAATTCAATTGGTCGATTCCAGGTGGGGCTATCAAGTTTCTGACACAGTTCAGCTTGCATATCTGACTCGTGCTGGAATCATCGAATCTCGTCACCACGGATTGGTTTGTCTTACCGGACCAGATGGCAAGCTCATTCAAGAACACGGCAACTCCAGAAAACTGATCTATCCGCGATCTGCCGTAAAACCCTTACAGGCACTGGCCCTAAGGCGTGCAGGACTAGAACTTTCCGGAACACAGCTTGCGATGTCTAGCGCATCGCATCAGGGAACTCCCAAGCACACTGCAATCGTGCTTTCGATTTTGGCTGACGCAGGATTATCAGAATCAGATTTGATGTGCCCGGTGGCATGGCCTGGAAACCCAACGGCAAGAGCGGCTGCAACCGCTGAAACCAGAGCTGCCTTCAACTGCTCCGGTAAGCACGCTGCTTTTTTATCTGCCTGTGTGAAAAACGGTTGGGACACCAAGACTTACCTTCAACCAGAGCACCCATTGCAGAAACTCATCGTTGAGGTAATTGAAGAATTCTCGGGTGAGAAGATTCCACTTTCCACCTTCGATGGTTGCGGAGCACCACTTCACCTAATGAGCCTGCAAGGCCTTTCCCGAGCCATCGGCAAATTTGCTGAAACAGAAAACGAGATCCGCGATGCGATGCTTGCCAACCCTTGGGTAGTTGATGACCATGGGGCCTCCGACACTTTGGTGATGGAAAAGGGCATGCTTGCCAAGATTGGTGCTGAGGGAGTTTTCGTTATTGGACTTGCCTCTGGCCACGGGGTGGCGGTCAAGGTTGCCGATGGCAGCATGCGACCAGCTGGTCTTGCGGCAATCAAGATGCTGCTCAACAACAACTTGTTAGACCAAAAGATCTACGACGAGCTTTTTGCCAAGCTCACTGTTTCAAGCCTCGGCGGAGCCGAGAAGCTGGGCCAACTGGAAGTTGCCTTCTAGTTTTACTGGAAGAAATAGCGACCCAGTTAGGTTGAAGTAAGTTATGGACCAGCAAAAGCCAATTCGCCTGATCGGGGTTTACAACGCCGATGGGGGAGTAATCGGTGAATTGAAGTATTTCTTCGGGCACCTCATCGGTATTGCTAAGTGTGAGCTGTGCGATATCACCCATTCGCCAATTAGGCGAAAAGCCAGCTTTGATCAGCTGGCCGGGGAGCTCAAAAGCGAATATGGGCTGGATTTTGCCCTAAAGCACCTAAACGAGCGCTCCGATGCTGAAACCAAGGCCTCGGCGGCCAAAGAACCCTGTGTTTTGGCCGAATATCCAGATGGCAGCCTGGGGATGTTCTTAGACCGGCAAGAGCTTCGGATGGTGGATGGCAATGTCGATCGGTTTGCCAAGCTGGTTCGGGCTCGTTTAGCCCTGTTTTTCTAGGGGTCGGGTGGGCGCCGGTTCGGGGGCGAAAATATAGACCCAGCTTGGATCTTTAACTTGCATTGAAATGCTGGACTGTGGCAGTATTGATAAGTTCACAAGTAGTTGGGCTCATCTAGCTCAATCCACTTCCGGCAACGTGTCTAGAGCCCTTGTATCACAAGGAAACTAGACCCCCGGAAGACCGAACAAGAACTTAAAAACTTCACTCGTTTTTTAGGTTTGTCGTTATTCGACACGCCCGAGCGCGGGTGTGGGATGCAGGAAATAAAAGCTTTAGAACCAACCATTTACGAAACGGAAGTGAGTCCAGATGGCGGCACAGAAGATCCGCATTCGACTGAAGTCGTATGACCACGAGGTCATTGATTCGTCGGCGCGCAAGATCGTTGACACGGTTACCCGTGCAGGCGCAACCGTAGTTGGACCAGTACCACTTCCAACCGAGAAGAACGTGGTTTGTGTAATCCGCTCTCCTCACAAGTACAAGGACAGCCGCGAGCACTTCGAGATGCGCACACATAAGCGCGTCATCGACATCATTGACCCAACCCCTAAAGCGGTTGACTCACTGATGCGTCTTGATCTTCCTGCCGACGTCAACATCGAGATCAAGCTCTAAGGAAAAGAAGATGTCTAACGCTAATAGAACTGTTAAGGGCCTGCTAGGCAAGAAGCTTGGCATGACTCAGGTTTGGGACGAGAACAACAAGATGATTCCGGTCACCGTTGTTGAAGCCGGCTCAAACGTTGTCACCCAGATTAAGAATCTTGAGAACGACGGCTACACCGCCGTTCAGGTTGCTTACGGAGCAATCGAGCCTCGCAAGGTAAACAAGCCTGACGCTGGTCAGTTTGTAAAAGCTTCTGTTGCTCCTCGCCGCTACATCGCCGAGATCCGCACCAACGATGCAGATTCATATTCAGTTGGTCAGGAACTTGGTGTTGAGGTTTTCGAAGTAGGTCAGATGCTTGACGTAGTTGGAACCTCAAAGGGTAAGGGTTTCGCAGGACACATGAAGCGTCACGGTTTCCATGGTGTTGGTGCTTCCCACGGTCAGCACAGAAACCACCGCAAGCCAGGTTCCATTGGTGCAAGCTCGACTCCTGGTCGCGTTTTCAAGGGAACTCGTATGGCTGGACGCATGGGTACTGACCGCGTCACCACATTGAATCTAAAGCTTCACTCTGTAGACGCTGAAAAGGGTCTTCTTTTGATCAAGGGTGCAGTTCCTGGTCCTAAGGGTCAGCTGGTTTTCGTTCGCAACGCTGTGAAGGGAGCCTAATTTAAATGGCTGAAAACACAATCGACATCGTTGACGTCGCAGGTAAGAAGTCAGGCTCTGCCGAACTTCCAGCTGCGATCTTCGACGTACAGACCAACGTGCCACTGATGCACCAGGTTGTAGTTGCCCAGCAGGCAGCTGCTCGCCAGGGAACTCAGTCAACACTGAAGCACGGTGAAGTATCTGGAACCGGTAAGAAGCCTTTCAAGCAGAAGGGAACCGGAAACGCTCGTCAGGGATCTCTTCGTGCCCCTCAGATGCGCGGTGGTTACATCACTCACGGTCCAAAGCCAAGAACTTACGAGCAGAGAACACCAAAGAAGATGATTGCTGCTGCGATCAAGGGTGCACTTTCTGACCGCGCTCGCAATGGTCGTCTGCACGTGGTTGCAGAGCTATTCAAGGATGGCAAGCCATCCACCAAGTCCGCTGCAGGAATCATCGCAACCCTAACCAAGGGACGCAACGCACTGGTAGTTCTAGACAGAAGCGATGACCTGAGCTACAAGTCACTTCGCAACTTGAAGGACGTCCACGTTCTTCCAGTTGACCAGGTAAACGCATACGACGTTCTTCTAAGCGACGATGTTGTGTTCACCAAGGCAGCCCTTGAGGTCTTTATTGCTTCTCAAGACAAGTCTTCTAGTTCACAGAAGGAGGGCTAAGTAAATGTCTGCCCTAAACAAAAACCCTCGCGACGTCATCTTGCGTCCGATCGTGTCTGAGAAGAGCTACAACCTAATTGACGAAGGTAAGTACACCTTCGAGGTTGACCCTTCTTCAAACAAGACCGAGATCAAGCAGGCCATCGAGCACATTTTCAAAGTGAAGGTATCTTCCGTCAACACGCTAAACCGCGTTGGCAAAGAGAAGAAGACCCGCTATGGAATCGGTAAGCGCAAGGACACCAAGCGCGCCATCATCACTCTAAAGTCCGGCACCATTGACATCTTCTCGAGCATTGGTTAGGGGTAGGAAAACAAATGGGAATTCGTAAATTTAAGCCAACCACCCCAGGTCGTCGTGGCGCATCGGTTTCTGACTTTGCAGAGATCACTCGCGGCACTCCTGAGAAGAGCTTGCTTCGTCCACTAAACAAAACCGGTGGTCGTAACAGCGCAGGACGCATTACTACAAGGCATATTGGTGGAGGCCACAAGCGTCAGTACCGCGTGATCGACTTCCGTCGTCACGACAAGGACGGCATTCCGGCCAAGGTAGCTCACATTGAGTACGACCCGAACCGTTCCGCCAACATTGCACTGCTTCACTACGCAGACGGAGAAAAGCGCTACATCATCGCTCCGAACAAGCTAAAGCAGGGTGACCGCATCGAGCAGGGACCATCAGCCGACATCAAGCCAGGTAACGCACTGCCGCTAAAAAACATCCCGGTTGGTACCGTTATCCACGCCATCGAGCTAAAGCCAGGCGGAGGAGCCAAGATGGCTCGTTCAGCTGGAGCATCTGTTCGCTTGGTTGCTAAGGATGGACCCTACGCACAGCTTCGACTTCCATCTGGTGAAATCAGAAACGTTGATGCTCGCTGCCGCGCTTCCATTGGTGAAGTTGGTAACGCTGAGCAGTCAAACATCAACTGGGGTAAGGCAGGTCGCCTTCGTTGGAAGGGTGTTCGCCCAACCGTTCGTGGTGTTGTTATGAACCCAGTCGATCACCCTCACGGTGGTGGAGAAGGTAAGACTTCCGGTGGACGTCACCCAGTAACTCCTTGGGGACAAAAAGAAGGTAGAACTCGTAAGCCGAAGCTTGAATCCGACAAGATGATCGTCCGTCGCCGCACCGTTGGCAAGAAGCGCTAGTAGGGAAAGAAAAGACTATGCCTAGAAGTTTGAAGAAGGGTCCTTTCGTTGACGAGCACCTGTTCCAGAAGGTTGCGAAGCAGAACGAGGCCAGCACCAAGAATGTGATCAAGACCTGGTCGCGCCGCTCGATGATTGTTCCAGCCATGCTGGGTCACACCATTGCGGTTCACGATGGTCGCAAGCACATCCCAGTTTTCGTCACTGAGACCATGGTTGGTCACAAGCTTGGCGAATTTGCCCCAACCCGCACCTTCCGTGGACACGTGAAGGACGACAAGAAAGGCCGTCGCGTTTAAGCGGCGCCTAGAGAGAAAAGAGAGGTAAGACAAATGGAGGCAGTCGCACGTGTGCGTCACATCCGTGTCACCCCGATGAAAGCTCGTCGTGTCGTCAACCTAATCCGCGGCAAGCAGGCATCAGAGGCAATGGCAATTTTGAAGTTCGCTCCTCAGCAGGCTTCTGACCCAATCTTCAAGTTGGTTCAGTCAGCTGTTGCCAATGCAAAGGTTATCGCTGACAAGCAGAACCTAAGCATTGACGAGGACGACCTATTCGTATCCCGCGCTTTCGTTGACGAAGGTACAACTCTGAAGAGGTTTATGCCTCGTGCTCAGGGCCGTGCATTCAAGATCTTTAAGCGCACCAGCCACATCACCATTGTGGTTGCCACCCCAGACGAGCTAGCCGGTGCCAAGGCCAGCGCGGGAACAAGGAGCAACTAATGGGTCAGAAAGTAAACCCATACGGTTTCAGACTCGGTATCACCACCGACCACCGTTCACGTTGGTTCGCCGACTCCACTAAAAAGGGTCAGCGCTACCAGGACTACGTCACCGAGGACATCCGTATTCGTCAGCTACTTACTGAGAAGCTTGACCGCGCTGGTGTTTCACACATCGAGATTGAAAGAACTCGTGATCGTGTTCGCGTTGACATCCACACCGCTCGTCCAGGACTAGTTATTGGTCGTCGCGGTCAGGAAGCCGAAGCGATTCGTTCCTCACTCGAGAAGCTAACCAACAAGCAGATCCAGCTCAACATTCTTGAAGTCAAGAACGCTGAAATGGATGCGCAGCTAGTAGCTCAGGGTGTTGCCGAGCAGCTTGCAAGCCGTGTTGCTTTCCGTCGCGCGATGCGCAAGGGAATGCAGGGTGCGCTTCGTCAGGGAGCTAAGGGTATTCGTGTTCAGTGCTCCGGCCGTTTGGGTGGAGCAGAAATGAGCCGCAGCGAGTTCTACCGTGAAGGTCGAGTTCCACTACATACTCTTCGCGCCAACATCGACTACGGCTTCTACGAGGCTAAGACCACATTCGGTCGCATCGGTGTAAAGGTTTGGATCTACAAGGGTGACCTAACCGCTAAGGAACTAGCTCGCGAAACTGCAGCTGCTCCTAAGCAGACACGTCCTCGCCGCGAAGGTGGACCTAGAGATTCAGCTCCAGCTTCAGCACCGGCAGCTGCACCAGTTGCTGCTGCACCAGCTGCTCCAACTGAGACTGTGGAGGCATAGAGATGTTAATTCCTAGAAAAGTAAAGCACCGCAAGCAGCACCACCCGAAGCGTTCAGGCGCTGCATCCGGTGGTACCACTGTGAGCTTTGGTGAATACGGTATCCAGGCTCTAACTCCTGCGTACGTGACTAACCGTCAGATCGAGGCAGCTCGTATTGCGATGACTCGTCACATCAAGCGTGGTGGAAAAGTTTGGATCAACATCTTCCCTGACCGTCCACTAACCAAGAAGCCTGCTGAAACTCGTATGGGTTCCGGTAAGGGTTCACCTGAGTGGTGGGTAGCAAACGTCAAGCCAGGTCGCGTGATGTTCGAAGTTTCAGGCGTGACCGAAGCTCTTGCTAAGGAAGCCATGAATCGTGCGATCCACAAGTTGCCACTAAAGGCTCGCATCATCAAGCGTGTGGAGGGTGACGCATAATGCCAATCGGATCTAAGGAACTAATCGTTGACAACCTTGACAAGATTGAGGACTCGCTTCTAGTTGAAGAACTAAAGAAGGCTAAGGAAGAGCTATTCAACCTTCGCTTCCAGTCCGCAACCGGTCAGCTTGAATCACACGGAAGATTGCGTGCCGTAAAGCGCGACATCGCCCGCATCTACACCATCATTCGTGAGCGTGAGCTTGGCATTAGGGCTATCCCAGCCGTAAGTGCACCAGCTCCTGCAAAGGCCAAGAAGGCTGAGAAACCAGCCGTTGCAGAAGCTGACGCACCAGTTGCAAAGACCAAAACTAAGGAGAGCAAGTAATGGCTGAGACCAAGAACGCTGCTGATACTGAAGCTCGCGGTTACCGCAAGTCTCGTCGTGGCTACGTAGTCAGCGACAAGATGAACAAGACCATCGTTGTACTGCTTGAGGACCGCGTAAAGCACCCGCTTTACGGCAAGGTTGTCACCCAGTCAAAGAAGGTTAAGGCTCACGATGAGTCAAACTCAGCTGGAATTGGAGACCTCGTTGTTATTAGCGAGACCCGTCCTCTGTCAGCTACCAAGAATTGGCGTCTCGTAGAGATCGTCGAAAAAGCTAAGTAACGCCCAACGGGCAAAACTTTCATTCGAAGGTTTTGACCAACTAACAAGGAGTATGAAGTGATTCAGCAGGAATCTAGACTCAAGGTGGCCGACAACTCGGGTGCCAAGGAGTTGCTAGCAATCCGCATCCTCGGTGGCTCAGGCCGTCGTTATGCAGGTATCGGCGACTTGATTGTGGCATCCGTGAAAGACGCGATCCCTGGCGGAAACGTCAAGAAGGGTGAAGTAGTCAAGGCGGTTATCGTTCGCACCGTGAAGGAGACTCGTCGTGCAGACGGTTCCTACATCAAGTTCGATGAGAACGCAGCGGTGATCGTAAAGGCCGATGGCGAGCCTCGCGGAACCCGTATCTTTGGCCCAGTTGGTCGTGAGCTTCGCGATAAGAAGTTCATGAAGATTATTTCACTTGCACCGGAGGTTATCTAATCATGTCGAGAATCAAAAAGGGCGACACCGTTCAGGTCATTACCGGAGCCAAGCAGGAACGCGGCGGAGACCGCGGCAAGCAGGGCAAGGTATTGGCAGTTGACTTTGAGAAAAACCGCGTCATCGTTGAGGGCGTCAACATGATCAAGCGTCACAACAAAGTCGGCCAGACCGATAAGGGCGCCAGAACCGGTGGCATCGAGACCAAGGAAGCTTCAGTTCACCTATCGAACGTGGCTCTAATTGACCCAAGCACCAAGAAGCCAACTCGCATTGGATCGAAGGTTGAGACAGTCACAAAAGGTGGCAAGACCAAGACCGTTCGTACCCGCATTGCAGTTAAGTCAGGTAAGGAAATCTAATGGCTGACGAGAAAGACACAACAGTGGATGCAGAAACTACCGAAGCAGTAGCAACTGAAGTTGTTGCAGAGGTAGCTGCAGAGAAGCCAGCAAAGGCCGAGAAGCCAAAGGCTGAGAAGAAACCATACGTGCGTATCGTGCCAAGGCTTCAGAAGCGCTACCGCGCCGAGATCAAGCCTGAACTTATGAAGGAGTTTGGTTTCAAGAACATCCACCAGGTTCCAGGTCTGACAAAGATCGTTGTGAACATGGGTGTTGGTGAAGCTGCCAAGGATGGCAAGCTAATCGACGGTGCAGTAAAGGAAATGACTGCAATCACCGGTCAGAAGCCAAAGATCAACCTAGCCACCAAGTCAATCGCGCAGTTCAAGCTTCGTGAGGGACAGGCAATTGGTTGTCACGTGACCCTTCGCGGCGATCGCATGTGGGAGTTTCTAGACAGATTGCTAAACCTAGCTCTTCCTCGTATTCGCGACTTCCGTGGTCTTAGCCCAAAGCAGTTCGATGGCAAGGGAAACTACACCTTCGGACTTACTGAGCAGAACGTGTTCCACGAAATTTCTCAGGATGACATCGATCGCGTACGCGGCATGGACATCACCCTCGTTACAACCGCTAGATCCAACGAAGAGGGCCTGGCGCTACTAACAGCGCTTGGCTTCCCATTCAAGAAACCAAACAACTAATCGGATAGGTCCCATAAAGGGAAACCACCGAGGAAGGCACAAACACTATGACAATGACAGATCCGGTCGCAGATTTTCTGACCCGGCTGCGTAATGCAAACTCTGCCCACCACGAGAGTGCTAGCTTGCCCTACAGCAAGCTAAAGGGTCAGATTGCTGAAATCCTCAAGAAAGAGGGTTACATCAAAAATTACACAGTCGCAGATGCCGAAGTTGGCAAGACGCTAACTATCGACCTGAAGTACGGACCTAACCGTGAGCGATCAATCGCCGGTATCAAGAGAGTGTCAAAGCCTGGTCTTCGCGTTTACGCAAAGTCCACCGAGCTGCCTCGTGTTCTTGGTGGATTGGGTATCGCCATTTTGTCAACATCCTCAGGTCTGCTTACAGACCGTCAGGCGGCCAAGAAGGGAGTAGGCGGAGAAGTCATCGCCTACGTTTACTAAATGTCACGTATTGGAAAATCACCGATCCCGGTTCCAGCCGGCGTCGAAGTAAATATTTCTGGAGCAGACGTATCTGTAAAGGGCCCGAAGGGTCAGCTGCAGCTAACCGTTTCTTCTCCAATCACTGTTGCCCTGGCCGACGGTCAGGTAATCGTGACCCGTCCAGACGACGAGAGAGTATCTCGCTCGCTGCACGGACTTACCCGCACACTTATTGCTAACCAGATCATCGGAGTGACCGAAGGCTACACAAAGGCACTTGAGATAGTTGGTACCGGTTTCCGTGTTGCAGCTAAGGGACAAGCACTTGAATTTGCACTTGGCTACTCGCACTCAATCACCGTGAACCCACCAGCAGGGATCTCATTCGCTGTTGAGGGAAACACCAAGATTGTTGTTTCGGGAATCGACAAGCAGGCCGTTGGAGAAGTTGCAGCCAACATCCGCAAGCTTCGTAAGCCAGAGCCTTACAAGGGCAAGGGTGTTCGATACGCCGGCGAAGTTGTTCGTCGCAAGGCCGGAAAGAGTGGTAAATAATCATGGGTCTAATTCCTAAACTCCGCGGAAAGAGCGCAACAGCTGCTCGTGTCCGTCGTCACCTAAGAATTCGTAAGAAGATCTCGGGCGACGCGATGCGTCCACGCATGGTTGTCACTCGCTCCGCTCGCCACATGCTTGTCCAGCTAGTTGATGACACCAAGGGTGTAACCCTGGCGTCAGCTTCGACCATGGAAAAAGATTTCAGAACCCTGAAGGGTGACAAGACTGAGAAGGCAGCCAAGATTGGTGCCGCCATCGCAGATCGCGCCAAGAAGGCCGGTATCGCCGAGGTGGTCTTTGACCGCGGAGGAAACAAGTATGCCGGTCGCATTCAGGCAGTTGCTGATGCAGCCCGCGAGGGAGGCCTGAAGCTATGAGCGAAGAAAACAAGGAGACTAACTTGGAAACAACCGATGCTAGTGCCGCAACTGCTACAGCTGTAGCCGTTGAGCCAGCAGAGCGTGAAGCTCGTCGTGGATCGAGAGATCGCGCACCACGTGGAGAGCGTCGCGACCGCGAAGAAACCAAGAGCCAGTTCCTAGAGCGCGTTGTAACAATCAACCGCGTTTCGAAGGTTGTAAAGGGTGGACGCCGCTTTAGCTTCACCGCACTTGTAGTTGTCGGCGACGGCAACGGCATGGTCGGAGTTGGCTACGGAAAGGCTAAGGAAGTTCCAGCAGCTATCGCTAAGGGAGTTGAAGAAGCTAAGAAGAGCTTCTTCCGCGTACCCCGTGTTGGAAACACCATCCCTCACCCAGTTCAGGGTGAGGCAGCTGCCGGTGTAGTACTTCTTCGCCCAGCATCCGCTGGTACCGGTGTTATCGCCGGTGGTCCAGTTCGCGCAGTTTTGGAGTGTGCTGGAATCCACGATGTACTTTCAAAATCCCTTGGATCTTCAAACACCCTAAACATCGTTCACGCCACCGTTGCAGCACTTCGTCAGCTCGAAGAGCCTTCCGCAGTTGCAGCTCGCCGTGGTTTGTCGGTTGAGGAAGTTGTTCCTGCGGGACTACTTCGCGAGCAAAGAAAGGCTGTTTAAGAAAATGGCTGCCCGTCTAAAAGTCACCCAAATCAAGTCAAAGATCAGTGAGAGACCTAACCAGGTTCACACTCTTCGCAGCCTTGGACTGAAGCGAATTGGCGACATCGTCGTCAAAGAAGATTCACCGGTAGTTCGCGGCATGGTTAAGACCGTTGCCCACCTAGTAGTAGTCGAGGAGATCAACTAATGGCTGAAGAAAAAAAGCCTGCTGCCAAGAAGCCAGCGGCCGCAAAGCCTGCTGCTGCAAAGCCTGCTGCAAAGCCTGCTGCCAAGACTGCCGCTAAGCCTGCTGCTGCAAAAGCCGCTGCTGCAAAAGCCGCTGCTGAGAAGCCAGCTGCTAAAGCTACCGAGCTAGCAACTGAGAAGCCTGCGGCTGCGCCAAAGGTTGAGAAGGTTGTAAAGCTTGAGCGTCAGGCAAAGTCAAAGAAGAAAAAGGCTGAGCCAGCAGATAAGTCTCCAATTCTGAAGTTGCACCACCTTCGTCCAGCACCTGGCTCCAAGAAAGACCGCATTCGTGTTGGTCGTGGTGAAGCGTCTAAGGGTAAGACTTCCGGTCGCGGAACTAAGGGAACTAAGGCTAGATACCAGGTTCGCCCAGGCTTCGAAGGTGGAGGTGTTCGTCTAGTCATGAGAACTCCAAAGCTTCGTGGTTTCAAGAACCCATTCCGTGTTGAGTACCAGGTTGTAAACCTAGACAAGCTTGTTGAGCACTACCCACAAGGTGGCGCTGTAACAATCGCTGATCTAGTGAACAAGGGTCTAGTACGAAGCAACGAGCCTGTGAAGGTTCTGGGCTCAGGAGACATCTCAGTTAAGCTTGATATAAAGGTTGACAAGGTCTCCGAGCAGGCAAAATCTAAGATTTTGGCTGCTGGCGGTTCAGTTAGCAAATAGCACTTAGCCAGGAGGCCCAAGTTGATTAATGCCGTGATTCGTGCTTTCCGCACACCGGATCTAAGACGCAAGCTGTTTTTCACCCTGGCTATCGTCGCTGTTTTCCGCTTGGGCTCTTTCATCCCTGCTCCTTACGTTGACTATGGCAACGTGCAGCAGTGTTTGGCACAAACCAACAACACTTCTGGTTTGTACGAACTGGTGAACCTGTTCTCCGGTGGAGCGCTGCTTCAGCTTTCAATCTTTGCTCTTGGAATCATGCCTTACATCACGGCATCGATTATCACCCAGCTACTTCGCGTTGTTATCCCTCGCTTTGAGGCTCTGCACAAAGAAGGTCAGTCTGGTCAGGCAATTTTGACCCAGTACACCCGCTACCTAACCATCGCTCTAGGCCTTCTTCAGTCAACTACCTTGATTGCCGTTGCCCGTCAGGGAGCCTTGTTTGGAGCTGACTGTGTGCTTCCGATCTTGACTGATTCGTCTCCGTTGGCGATCACCATGATGGTTATCACCATGACTGCCGGAACCGGTTTGATCATGTGGCTGGGTGAGCTAATCACTGAGCGCGGTGTTGGAAACGGTATGTCGCTTCTGATTTTTGCTTCCATCGCATCTTCGTTCCCAGCTTCCCTTTTGGCAATTGCTGAGACTCGCTCAATCGAGACTTTGTTGGTTGTAATCGTGGTTGGTGTTGGAATCGTTGGTTTGGTTGTTCTAGTTGAGCAGTCCCAAAGGCGTGTTCCAGTTCAGTACGCAAAGCGCATGGTTGGAAGAAGAACTTACGGTGGCCAGGCTACCTATATCCCAATCAAGGTAAACATGGCTGGAGTTATCCCGGTTATCTTTGCTTCGAGCTTGCTATACCTTCCAGCTTTGATTGCTCAGTTCAACCAGCCAGATGCCGAAGGACGAGTTGATCCTTGGGTTCAGTGGGTTTCTAACTACCTAACTCAGGGAGATCACCCGCTTTACATGGCGCTGTACTTCTTGCTGATCATCGGTTTCACATACTTCTATGTTGCGATTACCTTCAACCCTGAAGAAGTATCAGACAACATGAAAAAGTACGGTGGCTTTATCCCTGGTATTCGTGCCGGACGACCAACCACCGAGTTCTTGGAGTTTGTGATTTCTCGTGTGACATTCCCAGGTTCTATTTACCTAGGTTTGATCGCCTTGATTCCACTTATCGCCTTCTCTCTAGTTGGCGCCAACCAGAACTTCCCATTCGGTGGAACTTCTATCTTGATCATCGTTGGTGTTGGACTTGAGACAGTGAAGCAGATCAGCGCTCAGATGCAGCAGCGCAACTACGACGGTCTCCTGAAATGATGAAGCTTCTCTTGATTGGCCCACCTGGGGCCGGCAAGGGAACTCAGGCTTCAAAACTTTCAGAAGTCTTTGGTATCCCAGCAATCTCAACCGGGGATATCTTTCGCGCGAACGTCAAAAACGAAACTCCACTTGGCCTAGAGGCTAGGTCATACATGGACCGTGGTGCTTACGTTCCGGATGATCTAACCAACAAGTTGGTTCGTGACCGTCTGCAAAATCCAGACTGCGTAAATGGTTTTCTACTCGATGGCTACCCAAGAACTGCAGATCAGGTAAACGAACTTGATGACATCCTGACCGAAACCAATTCCGCTCTTGACGCTGTGATCCAGCTAACCGCTGACACCGATGAGGTTGTTAGACGTTTGGCCAAGCGCGCTATTGAGCAGGGAAGATCTGATGACACCGAAGATGTCATTAGAAACCGCATGGCTATCTATGAAGATCAGACCGCACCGCTAATTAGTTTGTATGCAGCGCGTGGACTATTGATCATGGTAGATGGCCTTGGCGAAATTGATGAGGTGACTTCCAGAATCGTGGAGGCCCTCAACGCCAAGAACCAGAGCTAACAAAAATGTCCCGCTCTGATTTCGAACTAAAAACCCCTGAGCAATTTATTGCCATGCGTAAAGCCGGCCTAATCACAGCTAAGGCTTTGGAGGCAGTTCGAGTTGCCTGCGTTGCTGGAGTGTCCACTCTAGAACTTGATCAAATTGCCAACGAAACAATTGAATCTTTCGGCGCTCATTCCAATTTCCAACTTGTTGCAGGCTATAACCACACCATCTGCGCATCGATAAATCACGAAGTTGTGCACGGCATTCCAGCCGAGGAAAGAATCCTTGAAGCTGGGGATATTCTCTCGATTGATTGCGGCGCGGAAATTGATGGTTGGAATGGCGATAGCGCCATCACCATCATTGTTCCAGATGCGGATGGATCAGTTCCTGAAACTGACCAGGTAAAGCAAAGAATCGAATTATCTCGAGTGACCGAAGGTTCGCTTTGGGCAGGAATTGCAGCTCTAGCAAAAGCTGAGCGCCTGAATGAAGTTGGCGCGGCAATTGAGGATTTCATCGATGCCCAGGGCAAGTACGGAATATTGGAAGATTACGTTGGCCACGGTATTGGTCGACACATGCACGAGGAGCCTCCGGTTTATCACTTCCGGACCAAGGATCTAGGTCCGAAGGTTACCCCGGGACTTGCGGTGGCTATCGAGCCGATGGTGACAGCTGGATCTAACAAAACCAAGGTTTTGGCCGATGGTTGGACTGTTGTGAGCAAGGATTCTTCGGCTGCCTCCCACTGGGAGCACTCGGTGGCCGTCACTGACTCCGGAGTCTGGGTTTTGACTGCCATAGATGGCGGAAAAGCCAGGCTGGAAGCGCTCGGAGTGCCCTTCGGTGGGCTTTCGGCCTAGGAATTTAACTTGTCGTTTCGGCGTGTTTTAGCCTAAACTGGATCCTTGGCGCCGTAAGGGCGAAATCCCATTTTTTGGATTGGTTTTTTGGTGCCTAAAAGACAAGAAGTTAAGTGAGGCTATGGCCAACAAAGACGGCGTCATTGAGATTGAGGGCTCGGTGGTTGAAGCTCTACCGAACGCAATGTTTCGAGTCGAGTTGACCAACGGTCACAAAGTCTTGGCACACATCTCCGGAAAAATGCGACAGCACTACATTCGTATTCTTCCTGAGGACAAAGTCATTGTTGAACTAAGCACTTACGACCTCACCAGAGGTCGAATCATTTATCGCTACAAGTAAATCGGTTTTGTAAAAAGCCCTGAAGAAAAGTAAGAGACATGAAGGTTAACCCAAGCGTCAAGAAGATCTGCGACAAGTGCAAGGTTATTCGTCGCCACGGTCGCGTCATGATCATCTGCGATAACCCGCGCCACAAACAGCGCCAGGGCTAAGTACCATCCGCAACACCACAACTGAATATCTTCAATAGTTTTCCAAACAGTTAGAAATAGCTGGTACCTCCGGAGAAGGCCGGAGCCTAAAGAAATTTAGGGCGGGAGGCTACAGACCTTCTAAACAAACAGGAGTAATCCAAATGGCAAGAATTGCCGGCGTTGACATTCCACGCGACAAGCGTGTTGAAATCGCCCTAACCTACATCTACGGAATTGGTCGCACTCGTTCGATCAAGACACTAGAAGACACCAAAATCGACAAGAACATCCGCGTCAAGGATCTATCTGACGAGCAGCTTGTTGCACTTCGTGACCACATCGAAGGTACCTACAAAACCGAAGGTGAGCTACGTCGTGATGTAGCCGCAGATATCCGCCGCAAGGTTGAAATCGGTAGCTACCAGGGAATCCGTCACCGTAAGGGACTTCCAGTCCACGGTCAAAGAACCAAGACCAACGCTCGTACTCGCAAGGGTCCAAAGCGCACCGTAGCCGGCAAGAAGAAGGCCGCTCGCTAAGCGGGTCGGATTAGGACCTAGGAGAAAATCATGGCAGCAGCGAAGACCGCGGCAAAGACCGCAACCAAGACTCCAGCAAAGGGCGCAGCCCGCAAGCCTCGTCGTAAAGAGAAAAAGAGCGTTCCAGTTGGACAAGCTCACATCAAGTCGACTTTCAACAACACCATCATTTCGATCACTGACCCATCTGGTGCAGTTATCTCCTGGTCATCATCAGGTGATGTTGGTTTCAAGGGTTCACGTAAGTCAACTCCTTTCGCAGCTCAGTTGGCAGCAGAAAACGCAGCCAAGAAGGCTCAGGAGCACGGACTTAAGAAGGTTGACGTATTCGTTAAGGGACCAGGTTCTGGTCGCGAGACAGCAATCCGTTCACTTCAGGCAGCAGGACTAGAGGTTGGCTCAATTTCCGATGTGACCCCACAGGCTCACAACGGTTGCCGCCCTCCAAAGCGCCGCCGCGTCTAATTTTCAAAGCTTTACTTCCATAGCAACAAACTGCCAAGTGGCCACTTGGCAGCCTAAACAAATGAGCGTCAAATAGCGGATGCTCAGCTGAAAGGAACCAACGCAAGTGCTAATTGCTCAGCGCCCCACACTAAACGAAGAAGTGCTTTCTCCGAGCCGCTCCAGGTTTGCTCTTGAGCCCCTAGAGCCAGGTTTCGGTTACACCCTTGGAAACTCACTACGTCGCACCTTGCTCTCATCTATTCCGGGAGCAGCTGTCACCAACATCAGAATTGATGGCGTTAGCCATGAGTTCTCAACTGTTGATGCAGTCAAGGAAGACGTAACCGAGATCATCTTGAACATCAAGGAACTAGTTGTCTCTTCCGAAAACGACGCTCCAGTTGTGGCTCACCTAAAGAAGGCAACCGCCGGAGTGGTCACAGCAGCTGACATCCAGGCTCCAGCCGGTGTTCAGATCCACAACCCAGAGCTAGTTATTGCAACACTTACCGGTAAGGGCAAGTTCGAAGTTGAGCTAATCATTGAGCGTGGCCGTGGCTACGTTCAGGCTTCTCAGAACCGAAACCCAGACTCTGACCCAGGTGTTATCCCAATCGACTCGATCTACTCACCAGTACTAAAGGTGTCTTACCGCGTTGAGGCTACCCGTGCGGGAGAGTTCACAAACTTCGACAAGCTAATTGTTGATGTTGAGACCAAGTCTTCAATGAGCCCGCGCGATGCAGTTGCATCAGCTGGTTCAACCCTTGTTGAACTATTCGGTCTAGCTCGCGAGCTAAACGAAGCAGCCGAGGGTATCGAGATTGGCCCAGCCCCAGTTGAGGCTGCACTTTCTCCAGAGCTAGCACTTCCAATTGAGGAGCTAGACCTAACCGTTCGTTCTTACAACTGCCTAAAGCGCGAAGGCATCAACACCGTTGCCGAGCTAATCGGGCTAACCGAAGAGCAGCTAATGAATATCAGAAACTTCGGATCCAAGTCAGTCGACGAAGTTCGCGACAAGTTGGTTTCCATGGGCTTGAGCTTCAAGGAGTCAGCACCTGGCTTTGACGCAGCTTACTTCAGCTCAACTTACGAAGAAGAGGACGACCAGGTCTAGTACCTGAGTCCCAAGAAATACTAGAGGAGAAATAAAATGCCTACCCCAACTAAGGGCCCACGTCTCGGTGGCGGACCAGCCCATGAGCGCATGCTGCTCAACAACATGGCTCGTTCGCTGTTCATCAACAAGTCGATCACCACAACTGAGACCAAGGCAAGGCGCCTTCGTCCAGTTGCCGAGCGTCTGGTAACCTTCGCAAAGCGCGGTGACCTGCACTCTCGTCGTCGAGTAATGCAGTCGATCACTGACAAAAACGTAGTTCACGAGCTATTTGTGAACATCGCACCCCTAGTAGCAGAACGCCAGGGCGGGTATACCCGCATAACCAAGCTTGGTTTCCGCAAGGGTGACAACGCTCCAATGGCGGTTGTCGAATTGGTGTTGGACCCGCTCCAGGCCAAGAAGATGAACAAAAAGCCAAAGCTCGAAAACGCTGTTAAGGCAGCTCCTAAGGCTGCAGCTCCGCTTGAGGAAGCAGTAGTAGAAACACCGGTTGAAGAAGTTGCAGTTGAAACTGCAGCCCCTGAAGCTACTGTTGAAGCACCAGCTGAGGCACCAGTTGCCGAAGCTGAAGCAACCGAGACAGTAGCAGAAGCACCAGCAGCCGAAGAGGCTCCTGAGGCTGTTGCTGCCGCTGAAGAAGCACCTGCTTCTGAAGAAGAGAGCAAGTAGTACCGAGCAATGACAAAGTCCGTTGACCAAAAGGTCGACGGGTTTAGTCGTTACCGGATCGACTTCGGCTACGACGGAACTGATTTCGCGGGCTTTGCCAAACAGCCTGGCCTTCGAACTGTTCAGTCGGAGCTAGTAAAAGCTTTAGAAGTCATCTTCGGCAAAGATAATAAAGACTTTTCTATGAGAGTTGCCGGTCGAACCGATGCTGGTGTTCACGCCCAGCATCAAGTTATCCACGTTGATCTATCGCCAACCCAGCTAAAGCGCATTGGCAGAAACCCCGATGTTGCCAGCCGCGTCAACACAGCACTGCCTCAGGACATACGTTTGTTCAGCTTTGAAAAAGCTCCAGCTGGTTTTGATGCCAGGTACTCGGCTATTTACCGACGCTACCGCTACAAGATCGCCGATCACGCTAGCTTTTTGGATCCGCTGTCTGTTCGCTATGTATTGAAGCTCAAGGTCGATCTTGATCTAAAGCTGATGCGTCAAGCTGCCAAGCAAATGGTGGGCTTGCATGATTTTGGGGCATTCTGCAAACCTCGAGCCGGGGCAACTACCATCCGCAACTTGCGATACATCCGAATCACAAGAAACCGCAAGGCAGGCAACATCGTCGAGATCGAACTGAAGGGCGATGCCTTTTGCCACAACATGGTTCGCTCTTTAACCGGAGCACTGGTTGCCGTGGCTAGGGGACGAGCCAGTGTTCAGGACGTAAAAGATCGGCTCAAATCAGCCAACCGCGCAGGGTCATTTAAGGTCCTTGGGGGGAGGGGTTTGAGCCTGATTGAGGTGGGCTATCCGAGGGATTCAAAGCTGGCCGAACAGGCCGAAAAAGCCCGTAAATTGCGGTCTCTGGAAGAAAATTAGGGTTTGACCGTACCGCCTGGCAGGGGCTAAACTTGGAACTTGTTGCGGGTCCTAGGGCCCCTAGATTCCAGGGTTCAGATTCTGGTTGAACACATTCGACTAAAGAAAAAGTAAGGCAAATTAGCGTGCGTACGTATTCACCAAAGGCTCACGAGCTAGATAACAAGTGGTTAGTCATTGACGCCACCGATGTAGTCCTAGGCCGTTTGGCAAGCCAGGCAGCAACGCTGCTACGCGGCAAGCACAAGCCAACCTTTGCTCCTCACATGGACAACGGTGACTTCGTCATTATCGTAAACGCTGAAAAGGTTGCACTTACCGGTTCTAAGCTTTTGCAGAAGAAGGCTTACCGTCACTCCGGTTACCCAGGTGGACTAACCGCTACTACTTACGCAGAGCTACTAGAGAAATCCCCAGAGAAGGCAGTTGAAAAAGCCATCCGCGGAATGATTCCAAAGAACTCTCTAGGTCGCGACCAGCTAGCAAAGCTTAAGGTCTACAAGGGTGCAGAACACCCACACGCAAGCCAGAAGCCAACCAAATTTGTAATTGATCAGGTAGCCCAGTAACAACTGGCGCAAATTAAGAAACTAGAGGAATACCTTGCCAAAGACCGAAACCGAAGCAGCAGTTTCTAGCTACTCGACCGAATCTCCAGCTGACTCAGTAAAGACTGAGGCCAAGAAGGTTCGCAAGCCACTGACCGTTCCTGGTGCGGGACTTGGTCGTCGTAAGGAAGCTATCGCACGCGTTCGCATGGTTCCAGGTACCGGTGTTATCAAAGTCAACGGTCGCGAGCTAGCAGAGTACTTCCCAAACAAGTTGCACCAGCAGCTAGTGAAGGACCCTTTCACAGTTCTAGATCTTTCTGGTGCATATGACGTAATCGCAAAGATTTCAGGCGGTGGCTCTGCAGGACAGGCTGGCGCACTTCGCCTAGGTATCGCTCGCGCGTTGAACCTAATCGACGAAGACAACAACCGCGCGACTCTAAAAAAGAATGGTTTCCTTTCTCGCGACTCTCGCATCAAGGAGCGTAAGAAGGCTGGACTTAAGAAGGCTCGAAAGGCTTCTCAGTTCTCCAAGCGTTAATCTTTCCAAGATTTCGCTAACCTTTTCATCATGGCTCGCCTATTCGGCACCGACGGAGTAAGAGGTCTCGCTAACCGAGACATTACTGCTGAATCTGCTCTCAAACTTGCTCAAGCTGCTGCAATCGTTTTGGGTAAAGAAGCCAGAAGCCGCGGACAAAAGCCAAAGGCAGTTATTGGCCGCGACCCTAGAATCTCTGGTGAATTTCTTGCCGCTGCAATTTCCGCAGGGCTTTCTTCAAGCGGTGTAGATGTATTCGATGCCGGAGTACTTCCAACCCCAGCCGTTGCCTTCCTAACCGCCGACCTAGATGCTGACTTCGGTGTAATGATTTCTGCATCACATAACCCCGCACCAGATAACGGCATCAAGTTCTTCTCTCGCGGTGGACACAAACTTCCCGACCAGACCGAAGATCAAATCGAGGCTTCGCTCGATGTGTCTCCGCTTTCACCAGTTGGCGCTGAAATCGGTCACGTGCAGCGCTTTGCCGATGCCGAAGATCGCTACCTAGTTCACTTACTTGGAACTCTTCCAAACACCCTAAAAGGTCTAAGCGTTGTTGTTGACTGCGCCAACGGCGCAGCCAGTGCAGTTTCTCCGGCAGCTTTCAAGGATGCCGGTGCGAACGTGATTGTTATCGGAAACGATCCAGATGGGTACAACATAAACCTTGGTTGCGGATCGACTCATCTAAGCGCGCTGCAGGCTGCAGTTCTAGAACACAAGGCTGATCTAGGAATCGCCCACGATGGCGATGCCGATCGAACCCTTGCTGTTGATCACACCGGCGCAATTGTCGATGGCGATCAGATCATGGCAATTTTGGCGCTGGCTGCCAAAGACCGCGGCGATCTGGCACGCAACACACTGGTTGCAACCGTGATGAGCAATTTAGGTCTTCGAATTGCCATGAAGCAAGCCGGTATCGAAATAATCGAAACTAAAGTTGGCGACCGCTACGTGCTCGAGCAAATTCGTGAGGGTGGCTACACCCTCGGCGGTGAGCAATCCGGACACCTGATTTTCTCTCGCTTTGCTACCACCGGCGATGGAATCTTGACAGGCTTGCAGCTTGGAGCCCAAATGGCTTCGACCGGTAAGAGCTTGAAAGAGCTGGCCTCGGCGATGAAGGTCTATCCGCAGGTACTAATCAACGTCTCAGGCGTCAACAAAGACGGCGTCGATTCAAACACTGAATTACAAAAAGTAGTGAAGGAAGCCGAAACTGAACTGGGCGATAACGGTCGAGTGCTGCTTCGAGCTTCTGGAACTGAGGCCCTGGTGCGGGTAATGGTTGAAGCCTCGGAGTCAGGTGCAGCTCAAAGCTGGGCCGAGCGCATTGCTCGGGTAGTTGAACGCGAACTAAAGCTTTCTTAGCAGAACGCTTTCGACGGCGTGCTGATCGCCCTTTCGCAATACCAGGGTTGCTCTGGAACGAGTTGGCAAAATATTTTCAATTAGGTTTGGCAAGTTGATGGTGTCCCAGATTTCATTAGCTCGCTCAAGAGCTTTTTCAATAGGCATCTCGGCGTAGCGGTGGAAGTAGCTTTCTGGATTTGTGAATGCCGATTCCCGAAGCTCGTAGAAGCGATTTAGAAACCACTTGGAGATGTTCTTGGTTTCGGCATCCACGTAGATCTTGAAGTCAAAGTAATCGCTCAGGGTTGTTTCTTGATCGGCTCCTGGGGACTGAAGAACATTTAGTCCCTCGATGATTACAACATCCGGTGAGCTGACGTTCTCAGATTTTCCAGGCACCAAATCGTAGGTCAGATGCGAATAGACCGGAGCTTTGACATTTTTTTTCCCACTTTTGATATCTGCCACAAAGTTAAGCAGTGCTAGTCGGTCATAGGATTCCGGAAAACCCTTGCGGTGCATTAGCGAGCGTTTTTCTAATTCAGCATTTGGGTATAAGAAACCATCGGTAGTAATAAGAGCTACCTTCGGAGTTCCTTCCCAGCGGGCAAGTAGTTCACGAAGCAATCTGGAAACAGTTGATTTACCGACGGCTACCGAGCCAGCAATTCCAATAATGAATGGCACTTTCGCACTTCGTTCTCCAAGAAAGTCGCTGGTGGCTCGATGAAGTTTTGAGTATTCCGATACGTAGATGTTTAGAAAACGTGATAGCGGAAGGTAGACCTCTTTAACCTCTTTTATGTCCAGGAAATCTCCAAGACCTCGAATCTGAGATATCTCAGCTTCGGTGAGGGGGAGTTCAGTTGCGTTGCCAAGTTCGGCCCAGTCGGCACGCGAAATCTCAACAAAAGGCGTGGGGTTTACGCTTTGTTTGCTAGCAGCGGAGCCGGAAGAGTTCACAACTAGCCATTCTGCCGTAAATTAGTAGGGTGTGCGGAATCGTTGGCTACGTAGGACCTAAATCAACCCAGGAAGTTCTCTTGGGTGGTTTGCGTCGTCTGGAGTACCGAGGCTACGACTCAGCGGGTATCTCAGTTATAAGTGACGGTCAGCTAGCAACTCGTAAAAAAGCCGGAAAGCTCGACAACCTAGTTGCCGACATCAAAGCTCACCCAATAGCCGAGGCAAGAATCGGAATTGGTCACACTCGTTGGGCAACCCACGGTGCGCCGACCGATCAAAACGCCCACCCGCATCTTGGTGGACCATCAAGCAAACTTGCCCTCATTCATAACGGCATCATTGAGAACTTCTCCGAGCTAAAGCAGGAACTGCTAGATGCCGGAACCTCTTTTGCCAGCGAAACTGACTCAGAAGTTGCAGCTCACCTGATTGCTAAAGAGTATGAAGCTTCTAAAGATCTAGTGTCTGCCTTTGGCAAGGTAGTAAACCGCCTGCACGGAGCATTTACCATTCTTGTAATTCACGAAGATTTCCCGGATCTGATTCTTGCTGCTCGCAAGAACGCACCTCTTGTTATTGGACTTGGTGAGGGAGAGAACTTCCTTGGCTCTGACGTCGCGGCTTTTGTTGAGCACACCAAAAGAGCAATCTCGGTTGGTCAAGATGAGATTGTAATTCTTCGCCCAAGCGGTGTTGAGATTCAAGGCTTCGATGGACACAAAGTTGACTCTAAAGAATTCACAATCGATTGGGACGCTTCCCAAGCATCCAAGGGCGGCTGGCCATCATTTATGGCTAAGGAAATTGCCGATCAGCCGCAAGCTGTTGCCGACACTCTTATGGGACGCATCAACTCCGAAGGAATGGTGACCCTTCCAGAAATTGATGGACTCGACGCCAAAGAGTTAATGGCAATTGACCGAATTATTGTTGTGGCCTGCGGCACCGCAAGCTACGCCGGCGAAATTGCCAAGTACGCCATCGAGAAGTGGGCAAAGATTCCGGTCTCGGTTGAGCTAGCTCACGAGTTCCGCTACCGCGATCCGATTTTGACCCCAAACACTTTGATTGTTGCCATCAGTCAGTCTGGTGAAACCATGGACACTCTTATGGCCACTCGCTACGCCAAAGAACAAGGCGCCAAGGTAATGGCTATCTGCAACACCCAGGGTGCGACACTGGCTCGCGAATCCGATGCCGTTGTTTACACCCATGCAGGCCCTGAGGTTGCAGTTGCATCCACCAAGGCGCTCACTGCACAAATGACTGCTGTTTATCTGCTGGCACTTTTTCTTGATACCGGCAGAAAATCCATGACAGCTTCTGAACTATCTGAACTGGGCAAAGAGCTACTCAAGCTACCAGCCAAGGTAACTGAAGTTCTTGCTTCCTTAGATCAGGTAAGTGCACTGGCTAAGAAGATGTCGAATGCCAAGACTGTTTTGTTCTTGGGAAGAAACGTTGGTTTCCCGGTTGCAATGGAAGGAGCACTCAAGCTCAAAGAGCTTGCCTACATCCACGCCGAAGGTTTTGCTGCTGGAGAGCTAAAGCATGGGCCAATTGCTCTAATCGAGCAGGACCAGCCGGTTATTGTCATCTTGCCTTCACCTGCTGACCCACTTCACCCGAAAGTTATCTCTAACATTCAGGAGATCAAGGCTCGTGGAGCAACCGTTATTGCGATTGCTGAAATTGGCGACAAAGAAGCATCTAAGTATGCCGAGAACGTTTGGTTTGTTCCTGCAACCAATTGGCTGATGGCACCGGTGCTAACCGTTATTCCACTGCAGGCATTTGCTATGGAACTTGCCAACGCCAAGGGTTTGGATGTTGACCAGCCTCGCAACTTGGCTAAGTCGGTCACGGTCGAGTAATGATTGTTGGAATCGGGGTCGACTTAGTCGATGTCGCCAGATTCGAAACGGCGATCGCAAACACACCAAAGCTCAAAGACCGACTTTTCACTGACGGTGAGAAATCTCTAAATAGCTATTCACTGGCTGCGCGCTTTGCAGCTAAAGAAGCTCTTATGAAAGCTGTAGGCAAAGCCCAGGGGCTGTCATTTCAGGAAGTTCAGATTGTCAAAGACGAATTTGGAAAGCCTAGCTTTTTGCTTTCTGGCCAGAGCGAGCAAACAGTTTCTGGCAAGGGAATTGCTAATTTGCACCTTTCCTTGAGCCACGATGGCCAGATGGCAATTGCCTACGTGATTGCCGAGGGTAGCTAATGCGCACTATCTCCGTGGATCTTGAAGCAATCGCTTCGAATTACAAAACTCTAAAGTCGCTAGCAAACGCCAAGGTAATGGCAATTGTTAAAGCCGACGCCTTCGGTCACGGCATCATCGAAGTTTCAAAAAAGTTGGAATCCATCGGCGTAGATATGCTGGCAACCGCAGATCTAGAAGAGGCGCAGGAAATTCGTGCTGCTGGAATCAAGTCTCCGATTCTGGCTTGGCTGCACGGATCAGAAACTGATTTTGCAGCAGCTATCAAAAACGATATTCAGATTGGCCTATCCACCGTTGCAGGATTGGAAGCGGTTGCAGTTTCTGCGCGTCAAGTTTCAGGAACAGCGAAGGTCCACCTAAAGGTGGACACCGGACTTGGTCGAAATGGTGCAACCCTTACTGATTGGCCAAACGTAGTTGCAAAAGCCGTAGAGCTAAAAAACGAAGGCCTAGTTGAACTAGCTGGCGTCTTTAGTCACCTTTCGGGAACAAGTGCAAAAGATGATGGCGATCAGCTTGCCGTTTTTGACCAAGCTGTTTCAACTGCAGAATCCCTCGGTGCTCATTTTCAACTTAGGCACCTGGCAGCATCGGCTGCAACCTTGAGCAACAAAGCAGCTCACCTGGATATGGTGCGCGTGGGTATTGCACTATACGGATTAGATCCAACACCTCATTTGAAGGCAGCCGATTTCTCTTTAGTTCCTGCAATGCGAGTTAGCTCTGAAGTTGTTTCAGTCAAGCAAGTGCCAGCAGGTCATGGAGTTAGCTATGGCTATCTTCACAAAACATCAGGCCCGAGCACTTTGGCACTTGTGCCATTTGGCTACGCGGAGGGTATGCCTCGAATCGCAACCGGGCGAGCAAGTGTTTTGCTAAACGGCAAGAGGTACCCAATCCTTGCTCGAATTGCCATGGACCAGTTCATCCTTGATGTTGGGAGTGACTCGGTCAAAGTAGGCGATGAAGTCGTAATCTTTGGCAACGGGGCCAAGGGGGAGCCAGCCGCTGAGGAGCTGGCAATAGCCTCCGAGACTATTAATTACGAGATTGTCACTCGAATTGGCGGACGGGCAAAGCGGGTATTCAAGTGAGCGGTCAAACCGCCCCGCTAGTAATTGAAATCCCGACCGAAGACCAGATGCACGAGTTGGGGCTTCGCCTTGGATCATTGCTGATTGCAGGAGATTTGCTGTCACTTAATGGCCCGCTCGGGGCAGGAAAGACCACTCTGACTCGAGGCATCGGCGAAGGCGTTATGGCCGAGGGGAATGTCTCATCGCCGACTTTTTTGATTGCGCGCACTCACTCGACTAAATCTGGAATACCTTTTCATCATATTGATGCTTACCGATTATCTTCAGCTGCAGAGTTAGACGATTTAGATATTGACTACGCCGGAAGCATTTCGGTGATCGAATGGGGAAGCGGCTTTGCCGAGGGCTTGAGCGAATCGTTGCTAGAGATAAACATCGAGCGCGATTTGGAAACTGATCTTCGCACAATGACCATTACCGGATCTGGGCGCTTTGCAAATCCCGCGCAGTTTTTGGGGGACACTAAATGACTCAGGTGCTACTTGCCATTGACACAAGTGCCGGAACCGCAGTTGCGGTTTTGGTTGACGGGGTAGTTGCTAGCGAATCCTATGACGCGAATTCCATGCAGCACGCTGAGCAAATCGGAATTCAAATTCAACAGGGTCTTGAAGCAGCAAAGAAAAAAGCTTCTGATGTGACAGCAGTTGCGGTGGGTGTTGGACCGGGGCCTTTCACAGGTCTTCGAGTTGGAATTGCCGCTGCCAAGATGTTTGCCGAAGGAGTCTCCGCACCAATTTATGGAGTTGGTTCTTTAGAGGCGATTGCGTTTGCAAATTCTCTAGATCAGCCGACTTTAGTTTTGACCGATGCCAGACGATCAGAAGTTTTCTTTGGTCTTTATAAGGGTAAAACTTCAGCAGGTGTTCCAAAGACCCTTTTGGTCCCAGGTGTAAAAAAGCAGGCTGAGCTGGAAGTGCAGCTAAAGGCAGCAGGTCATAACTACCTCCTAGCAAACGCCCAGGTCAGTGCCGCGAACCTGGGCCTTTTGGGCTTAGCTCAGCTAGCAGAGGGCACCGCAAACACTTCGGTGGTTGCCAATTACCTGCGTGCCCCAGACGCTGTTCCTGCCAAGGGTAAGAAGGTAAGCGGATGAGCCATCTAATTCGCCTGGCCACTGAGGCCGACTTGGCGGCGATTATGGAGCTTGAAAAGGCCAGCTTCGGCAATGATTCTTGGTCAAGACCGACGATGCGGGCTGAGCTTATGGCCCCGCATACCTATTATCTGGTTGCCCACAAAGAAGATCAGATACTGGGCTACGCCGGCTTGAGCAAGGTGGCGAGCTCGTCATCGGCGGATGTTCAAACCATCGCGGTAAGTGATTCACATCGCCGAGCCGGAATTGGTCGAGAGCTTATGCAGGCGCTGATCGAGCAAGCAGCCAAGTTAACAGCTACGGAAATGTATCTAGAGGTTCGCGAAGATAAGTCAGCTCCGCAAAAACTTTATGAGCAGCTGGGCTTTGAAAAAATTGATAGACGTGAGAAGTACTACCAGCCCGATGGGGTTGCAGCGATTGTGATGCGTCTGACAATTCCGACAGATGTGAAAAGCGAGCCAGTTGTTTTTGGAATTGAAACAAGTTGCGATGAAACCGGAATTGGAATTGTCCGTGGCACAACACTGTTAGCTAATGTGATTTCTTCTTCAATGGATCAGCATGCCAGATTCGGAGGTGTGGTTCCAGAAATTGCAGCCAGGGCACATCTTGAGGCACTCGAGGCCACTTTGCAAAAAGCTCTAGAGACAGCTGGTATTTCAATCAAGGAAATTGACGCAGTTGCAGTCACGAATGGACCAGGCCTTGCCGGTGCGCTAATGGTTGGCGTTGGTGCAGCTAAGGCACTTGCCGTAGCGATTGACAAACCAATCTATGCGGTAAATCATTTGGTCGCACACGTTGCGGTAGATATCCTTGAGCGCGGCAAATTAGAAACTCCGACCGTCGCACTTTTGGTTAGTGGTGGACATACCTCGTTGCTATTGGTTCGCAATCTCCTAAACGATGTTGAATTACTTGGAGAAACAATCGACGACGCTGCTGGCGAAGCCTTCGACAAAATTGCTCGAGTGCTAGGGCTTAGCTATCCAGGCGGACCGGAAATCGACAAGGCTGCCCAAAATGGTGACCCCAAAGCCATCAGGTTCCCAAGAGGACTTACCTTGCCAAAAGATCAGGAAAAGCACCGCTATAACTTCAGCTTCTCTGGTCTCAAAACCGCCGTTGCCAGACACGTCGAACTTGCCGAATCCAAGGGCGAGCAGGTCTCCATTGCCGATGTTGCAGCCTCTTTCCGGGAGGCCGTGGTCGATGTCTTGGTGACCAAGGCCATCAATGCCTGCCAAGACAACAATGTTCCAAGGTTGATTCTGGGCGGTGGAGTGGTTGCCAATTCAAGGCTTCGGGAGGTGGCAAGAGCCAGGTGCCAGGAGGCTGGCATCGAGCTTCGGATACCGGCGCTTAACCTGTGCACCGATAACGGGGCGATGATTGCATCCTTGGGAGCCCAGAAGATTATGGCCGGGGAAGCCCCAAGCAAGTTGGATTTCGGGGTTTATTCAACCCTGCCGGTTTAGCCCCTTAGTGGCAGAGCTATACCGATTGCAATAAAGATTCCGCCAAAGACGCGGTTTACTTTCTTTCCAAACTTGGCCAAAAATGGCTTGATCTTGTTTGCCGCAGAAGCAACCGCCAGCTCATACAAAAACTCAATCACAACAAAGGTAAGCGCCATCCAAACAAACTGAGTAAGCAGTGAAATCTTCGGGTCAATAAACTGCGGCAAGAAGGCCACGAAAAACAAAATGCCCTTTGGGTTGGTAAGAGCGGCAAGTAGTCCCTGCCGAAAAAGCAATAAACTCGAAACATCCTTGGGAACTGCCGCTTTTGTTTCTCCGATCGAAGGAGATCTCCAAACCTGGATGCCTAACCAAATCAGATATGCCCCACCGACAAATTTCATAACAATCAAAAGTTGAGTGGAAGCTGCAAGTAGCGCACCGATTCCAAAAAGTGATAAACCGATCACGGTTGCAAACCCGACCGAGCCACCCAGAATAGTTGCGATGGTTTTTCTGGTTCCGTAAATCGCCCCATGGGTTAGGGCAAGTAATCCATTAGGGCCAGGAGTAAAGGTAAGACCAAGAACTGCTAGAAAGTAAATTAGCCAGTTGGATAATTCCATAAGTTACCTGTTTGCTATTTCACGCAGCGCGGTTGCCTTGGCAGCTTCGGCTGTGGTTTCTTTCAAGACAGCATTCGCAACTTCTTTGGCGTTAGCAAGGGAAAGCGAAGAAAGAGCGTTGTGAACCGCAGTGACCTGAGATTTTGAAACACTGACCGAATCCATTCCAAGACCTGCTAGCACCACAGCGAATGCCGGATCAGAAGCGCTTTCGCCACACACCCCAGAGGAAATCCCGGCTGCCTTCGCCCCAGATGCAATTCGGGCCAGGGATTTGATAAGAGCTGGCTGCCAGTGGTTCAAAAGTGCTCCTAGAGAGGGGTTCATTCGATCGGCAGCAAAGAGGTACTGAGAAAGGTCATTGGTGCCGACCGAGACAAAGTCCAGCACCCCTTCAAGCTGGTCAACGATCAGTGCAATAGAAGGGGTTTCGACCATGATTCCGACTTTGTAGCCACCGATTGAGCGGGCTAGATCGGCAAAGGCTTTAGCCTCTTCAGCCGTTGCAATCATCGGGGCCATCACCCAAACCTCGCGGCCGGAGGCAACCCTGGCGCTTTCTAAGGCCTTGAGCTGGCCTTCAATAAAGTCCCGGTGCTCCGTTATCAGGCGGTAGCCGCGCACTCCGAGGGAAGGGTTCTCCTCGGAAGGCATGTTCAAGAAGGGCACCGGCTTATCGCTTCCGGCATCGATGGTTCGAACCACAATCGGACCTGCGGGGGCAGCTTTTAGGATCTCGGTGTAGCTAGCAACCTGCTGCTCAAGCGTCGGCTGGGTCTTGGCCGAAAGATACAAAAGCTCAGTTCGAAATAGGCCAACTCCGTTGGCCCGAGTTTCGCTAGCTGCCTTGGCATCTTCTAGTGTTCCGATGTTGGCGCGAACAGGAATCAGTGGCTCGGAATTAATCGCTACAAACTCAAGCGACTTGGTGGCAAGCGATTGATCGTCGCTGACCAAAACTCGATCGCCCACTGGGTCAACTAGAACTCGGTCGCCTGTTTCAAGAGATGCTGCGTCCGGACAAGACACTACAGCCGCAATTGACTTTGATCGGCAGATAATTGCGGTGTGAGAAGTAGGACCACCTTTGAGGGTGATTACTCCAATAACCGCTTCGGTGAATTGTGCGGTATCGGCGGGTGAGAAATCCTCACCGACTAAAACGATTTTTCCTTTTTCAGGAATCGATAGCGCCATTTCGATTCCGGCAATTCTTGCCTGGACTCTTTTGGAAAGATCTTGGAAATCCGCGACTCGCTCATCGAATGTTGAATCGCCCCCGAGAAGTTCTGCAAACTCATCAACTGCTTTGCCAATGGCCGCTGCAGCGCCCCAGCCATCGTTGATGTGTGCTGTTGCAACTTCCATCAGCTCTTCGTCTTCGATGAGCATCTTTAGAGCTTCGAAGATTTCTGCCGAAGTTCCGCCTGCTTTTTGGCCAAGCTCATCGAGGTGGTTGCTAACAAATTCAATCGCTGATTTCAGCTCTAGGATCTCTGCGTCTTTTGATTTGGTGGAGCGAGTCCATTCTGGAAGAGGCTTGGATTGCTTTATAACCAGCACATCGCCTACGGCGGAAACTAGTCCGACCCCAAGGCCTTTGAGAATTGCGCCTGGCTGCGAAGGCAAGTTATTCGCCCTTTAGAAATTCTTGAATTTGAGAAATCAGGCCATCGGCCAAAGCCTGGTCAGTGGTTGGAATCTCAACGGTTAGGGTTTCACCGGTTGAAATCTTCAGGGCCATCAGGCGAAGGGCCGAATTGGCCTTGGCGAACTCCTGGCCTGATCTTCCAATGGTGATTTCAAGCCCGGATTCTTTGACCAGCTTTACTATTTGGCTTGCAGGGCGAGCGTGAAGCCCGATTGGGTCTAGGACTTGAACTTGGCCTTGAATCGAAGACAAACGCTTCTCCCGGAACTTAGGTGGGGTCTTGAAGCTCTAATTATGCTCGTTTTCCCTAGTTTCCCGCCCCAAGCTTGGCGATTGGCTTTCACAGCTAGCTAGCAGGTTCAGTTCACTGTTTACACAGCCAGCCGTGGTGAACTAAAGCTAGGTAATTCCAATAAGAAGGAGCCAAAAAATGGCAGATACCAAGAACAAGAAATTCGACTTCACTTCCCTGAACACCCTGGCGGTTGTTTCAATCGCTTCAGCACTAACTTCTATCGGAGCTGTTGCGGCCATCATCACAGGGCACGTAGCCCTTACTCAGATCAAGAAATCTGGGGAATCAGGTCGTGGACTAGCTCTGGCTGGAACCATCATCGGATACGTAACAGTAGCCCTATGGGTTCTTGGAAGCATTGCCTTTGCAGTTGCCGGAGCTTACCTAAAGGGTAAGTACGGCATGGATGGCATGGGTATGTACCGCATGGGTTGGATGGACTAAAAACGTTTAGTTGCTAATAGGTTGAGCAACTAGCACTCGGTGGGCGTCGCCCACTCTGGTAACTATCAGAGTGGCGGCGCCTTCACCCTTGGGGGCCAATTGCTTCCGCAGCTCTTCAGGGGAAATATCACTTCCGCGTTTTTTGATTTCAAGAATGCCGATGTTGTTTTCGCGAACGTAAGCCTTCAGCTTCTTGCGATCAAAGACCAAGTTATCGATTACTTTGTATCCCTTGAGCCATGGGGACGAGATTAAATCATTTGAGCTCAGGTATGCAATCTCAGGGGCAATTAGCGTAAGGCCCAAAGGCTGTGCGAAATCTGAAATCAGTCTTGATCGAATCAATGAATTATCTGGCTCGTAAACGTAAGCACCTAATTCACCAAGATCCGCATTCGGACTATCTATTTGCGCGGAAGTGATTTCATGTTGGCCGTTGGAACCCAACAAGAGGGCAGAGCGCGCGATCTTTTCACGAGCGAGTTTTCCAAACCACAAACTCATCTCAACTAAATCGCCATCAACCGATACCCATTGCGCCTCAGAGCCTTCGGGGATTTGTTTTCTGTCGTGACCGGGTCCAAGTTTGATTCCCGTTGGCTTGGTCTTGGCTTGCTCGATGCAGAAGTTGTAGTTGGGGGAATAGTTAGCAGGATCAAAGTGTCGCTGTGTGCTGGATTTTTTGGCTCCGTGAAGCTCCCGCCTTGCCGGGTCAAAAAACAAAGCTTCAAACTTTGACAAATCAAGTTGCTCAACATTTGCGATTTCGACCGTTGCATTTTCAAAAGGGGCCAAGTTATAAGTTGCTACAGCGGCCGTGACCTCATCGAGCTCGAAGGCGTGGACGTTGATCCCTAAAGAGGCCATGGCCATCGACTCAGCGCCGATGCCACAACCGAGGTCGGCAACTTCTTTGATGCCGGCAGCTCGGAAGCGGCCAGCGTGCAAAGCAGAAACTTTTAGCCGGGAGGCTTGCTCAAGCCCTGCCTCAGTAAAGAGCATTTGGGAGGCAAATTCTCCGAATTTGGCCTGGCCCCGCTTACGCAATTTGGCCTGGGTTAGCACGGCAGCCACGGTAGCTGGGTCGTGGCCATCGGATCGGAGCTTAGCCACCAGGGCCAAAACATCTGTAGCGGAGGAGTAGTCAATCTGGGCCAAAAGCGCCTGGCCGGCACTGCCTGCCAGCCTTACAAAGTCCTCGCGCTCCATTGTTAGAGGCTACCAACCAGGGCCCCTTGGCTAGAGGCCGCAGGCCGTGCTAATGTTCTAGTTAGCACTCTCACCTCGAGATTGCTAATCATCCAAAACTTATCTAAAGAAGAGGTCATAATGTCGGTTTCAATCAAGCCGCTTGAAGATCGTATTGTTGTCCGTCCTATGGCTGCCGAGCAGGTCACATCCTCAGGTCTTGTAATTCCTGACACCGCTCAGGAAAAGCCTCAGGAGGCCGAGGTTATCGCTGTTGGTCCAGGTCGCGTTGACGACAAAGGAACCCGTATCCCGGTTGACGTTTCAGTTGGCGACATGGTTATCTTCTCGAAGTATGGCGGCACCGAGCTAAAGTACAACGGCGAGGAGTACCTAGTACTTTCAGCTCGCGATGTACTAGCTATCGTCACCAAGTAGCAAATCAACTTTGATAAACCCCAAGCCCTAACCGGCTTGGGGTTTTAGCTTTAACCCCTAGATTTGGTTTGTGAACGAAAAGACTAAAGGTATTGGCTACGGTCTTTCGGCATACCTGATCTGGGGCAGCTTCCCACTGGTCATTGCGATGCTTTCTTTTGCCGACCCATTTGAGATTGTGGTGTGGCGGGTAATCTTTGGATTCGCTTTTGGACTCGCTGTAATTTTGGTGACTAGAAAGTTTTCCGAGTATCTCTCGGTTTTCAAACAGCCTAAGCAACTGCTTTGGATTTCCCTTGCTGCAGTTGTGATTTATATCAACTGGCAAGTTTATGTTTACGCCGTTGCCGACAACCACGTGCTTGAAGCATCACTTGGCTACTTTATAAATCCGCTTGTGACAATTGCGCTCGCAACCATTTTCCTAAAAGAGAAACTAAATGTGATGCAGTGGGTTGCAGTTGGACTGGGCGGGGTAGCGGTAATGATTCTCACATTCAATTACGGGCAGCCACCAGTGATTGCACTTACTCTTGCACTTTCTTTTGGAATCTACGGACTTGCTAAAAACCGACTCGGTGGGAAAGTTTCTGCGCTGAGCAGTTTCACGGTTGAGACCACACTGCTACTTCCACTAGGAATAGTTCAGCTGGTGGTTTTGGCCGGGATGATGCAAATCCAGTTTGGGTATGCGGGCCTAGCGCCTTCACTTGGACTGGCTGCCTACGGAGTACTCACCGCTATACCGTTATTGCTCTTTGGAGCAGCAGCGAAGCGGGTTCCGCTTAGTTACATCGGCTTCATGCAGTATTTGACCCCGACGTTGCAGTTTCTACTCGGGCTCATTGTTTTCCAGGAGCCAATGCCAGCGGCCAGATGGCTCGGTTTTGCCATGGTTTGGTTTGCGCTGTCGATACTTTCCTTTGATGCCTTGAGGCAACTAAGGAATCGATCCCGGTTGGTAGCTCCGGTGGCCTAAGGCCCGACACAGGCCGAATCTGAAACCCAATTGTTACCTTTGCAGGAATTGGGCCAATAATCTGCGGAATCCGCTGAAATAGGGGTATTTTGCTGCCAAATAGTCCCACTTTTTGGACTAAATGTGCGGAATCCGCGCCCTTCATTTGAGAATAGGCCTGCCGTGCCCGAATCTTCAGGGTGCAATTGGAAACCTTCAAACTATAGTTGAGGGTGTGAGGCCGTGCGCTTTTTGGCATGGTCTCCAAATCCATTAATTAAGGAGAAAAATGAGCTCATTTTCATTCTCTCGTCGTAACAGAAAGACCGCTGCTGCAGTTGCAACACTAGCTGCTGCTGCTCTAGTTCTTTCTGGCTGCGCAGCCACCGATGGTGGCTCTGCAGGTGGCGACTTGACACTAAAGATCGGTACTGCACTTCCGCAGACCGGTAGCCTCGCCTTCCTTGGCCCACCTGAAGAAGCTGGTGTTGCCCTTGCTATCAAAGACATCAACGAAGCTAACAAGGGAATCCAGGTTGAAGTTGAGTGGGGAGACTCAGGAGACCTTGACAACAAGGCCTACGAGACTGAGATTCCTCGTCTACTAAACGCTGGAGTGAAGGCGATTGTTGGAGCTGCATCATCCGGTACCTCACTTGCGTTTATCGACCAGGTTGTTGGCGCTGGAGTACTACAGTTCTCACCAGCAAACACCTCACCTACCTTGACAACTTACGACGACAAGGGACTTTACTTCCGTACAGCACCTTCTGACCTTCTACAGGGTGAAGTTCTAGGTAACCTAATGGCTGCCGATGGACACGAGAAGATCGCAATGATCGTTCTTAACGATGCATACGGAACTGGTCTTCGCGACGCTACCCAGGCTTCATTCGAAGCTGCCGGTGGAGAAGTTCTAGCTGCACCGACATTCAACGCTGGAGACACAAACTTCAGCGCGCAGATCTCGGAAGTTCTAGCAACCAGCCCAGACGCGATTGTTCTTATCAGCTTCGACGAAGCCAAGACAATCATTCCTGCGCTAGTTAGCCAGTTCCCTGCAGAGAACCTATACATGGTTGACGGAAACCTAGCCAACTACTCTGAGGACTTCGAGCCAGGCACCCTAGCCGGTGCTAAGGGTACTGCTCCAGGTCTTGACCCAGACACAATCCGTGACTTCCTAAACAGAATGGAAGAGAACTGGGTTGCCGAAGGAAACGCGTCACTTGACGACGTATTCCTATACGGTCCTGAGTCATACGACGCTGTTGTTCTACTAGCTCTTGCAGCTCTTGCTGCTGGATCAGTAGAAGGAGCTGACATGGCTGGAAAGCTTCAGGAAGTTTCTGGAGGTTCCGGTGCGGGCACCAAGTGCACCAGCTTTGCTGAGTGTGCTGACATCATCAACGGCGGCGGCGTCGCTGACTACGATGGTGTATCAAGCCCAGTTACTTTCGATGAGTTCGGAGACCCAACACAGGGTAACATCCTTATCTCTATCTACGGTGACGACAACACCTACACCGCAGTTAAGTAATTTATAACTGATAGAAAAACCCCCGGGAGCAATCCCGGGGGTTTTTTATTCGCTTGATTTATCTATTCGCCCAAGGTACCTAGGTACAGGCCGATGACCTTCGGGTCATTTAGTAATTCGCGTCCGGTTCCAACAACCGCATCCTTACCCTGATCCAAGACATAGGCGCGGTCTGAGATCTGTAGGCAACGGCGAGCGTTTTGCTCCACCATGATTGTGGTCACACCAGACTTGTTGATCTCTGATACTCGAATAAATGCCTCGTCCTGACGAACTGGTGATAGACCTGCTGATGGCTCATCCAGTAGCAATACTTTCGGATCCATCATTAGAGCTCGGCTCATGGCAACCATTTGGCGCTCACCTCCGGAGAGCGATCCAGCGCGCTGCTTGAGACGCTTGCCCAATTCAGCAAAAATGCTGGTGACAAACTCAAGGCGCTCCGGGTAACTCTTTGGGTTCTGGAATAGACCCATCTGAAGGTTCTCTTCAATGGTTAGCGAAGGAAAGACATTGTTGTTCTGAGGAACAAAACCAATTCCGCGGGCAACCAACTGGTTGGCCTTTAGGTTAGATATCGATTCGCCGTTCAACATAATGTTGCCCTCGCGCACCTTTACAAGTCCAAAGATTGCTTTCAACAGAGTGGACTTACCGGCACCGTTAGGTCCGATGATTCCTACAAGCTCGCCCTGGTTAGCAAAGAAGTTGGCACCGTTCAAGATGTTTACCCCCGGCAGGTAGCCGGCAACCAAGTCCTTGGTCTCAATTACTGGAGTGCTGGCCATGGTTTACTTCTTTCCTGTTTTCGGAAGTGTGATTCGACCGGTGATGGTTCCAAGATCGGTGTCCTGGTGAGAGCCCAGGTAAGCATCGATAACAGCAGGGTTTTTCATAACCTGCTCCGGTGGACCTTCGGCAACGACCTTACCTTCGGCCATTACAACTACCCAGTCGGCGATGTGACGAACCATGTGCATGTCGTGCTCTACGAACAAGACGGTCATGCCCTCTTTCTTTAGCCCAAGAACGTGCTCAAGCAGAGATTGGGTAAGTGCTGGGTTTACTCCAGCCATTGGCTCATCGAGCATCACAAGAACTGGATCGGTCATCAAAGCCCTGGCCATTTCAAGAAGCTTTCTTTGTCCCCCAGAAAGGCTGGCTGCAAAGTCATCCCTCTTGGCATCTAGCTTGAAGCGCTTTAGTAGCCCCATAGCCTTAGCTTCGATTTCAACTTCCTTGGCCTTCCAAAGGAAAGGGAACACCGCATACAAAAGGCTCTCGCCCTTTTGCTCCTTGGAACCAAGCTTCATGTTCTCTAGAACAGTGAGCAGGCTAAGTGCTTTGGTCAGCTGGAAAGTGCGGACCTGACCCATCTGGGCAACCTTGAATGCTGGAATGCCTGCGAGGGACTTGCCTGCAAATGTCCAGTTACCAGTGTCTGGCTTATCAAAGCCAGTTAGCAAGTTGAACAAAGTTGTCTTGCCGGCACCGTTTGGACCAATTAGCGCGGTGATGGCGCCTCTTGGAATTTCTAGGTGCTCAACATCAACTGCAGTTAGTCCTCCGAAGCGACGGGAAATTCCATCCATGGTGACAATTGGATCGACCTTGGCTACCCCTGGACGAATCTCGCCCTTGTGTAGACCGGTTGATTTGGTCGGGGTGTTTCCCGATGCCTTAGCGCTACTTGACAAAGGTCAGCTCCTTCTTGTCTCCAAGGATTCCCTGGGGGCGGTAGATAACCAGCAGCATCAGACCTACTCCCACCAGGATGAACCTGATGGTTGAAGCCTGGATGCTGCTAATAAATGGCAGTAGCCCACTTGAGACAAGCTGCGGCAAAACGTTTGATAGGAATGCCTGCAGCACCCAGAAGATGATTGCTCCAAGTACCGGACCAAAGATGGTCGCTGCGCCACCAAGTAGCAGCGCGGTCCAAACGAAGAAAGTCAACGAGGTGACATAGACACCAGGGTTAATCGATGATGGAAGAGCATAGACAACGCCTCCCAGCGCACCAAATATTCCTCCGATGATCAGAGCCTGCATCTTGTAGGCAAAGACGTTCTTGCCCAAAGCTCGAACCGCGTCCTCGTCCTCGCGGATACCCTTGATGACTCGACCCCAAGGGCTCTTCATCAACAGATACAAAATTCCAGCACAGACAAGCAAAGTCAGAAGTCCTAGTAGAAGAACCCAAAGCTCAACGTTGTTGTATGTCCATGGACCAAATCCGTAGTCGCCTTCTGGGAACGGGTTAGATGCCCGGAAGCTGTTGTGGTAACCGGATAGACCGTCAGCACTTCCAGTGATGTCATCAAAGGCGGTGGTTAGGAACAGCAGCCTAAGAATCTCGGCGGCGGCAATTGTCACAATCGCCAGGTAGTCACCGCGAAGTCGAAGGGTAGGGATACCAAGGATCAACGCAAACACCACAGATGCTGTGAGGCTAACTAGAATTCCCTGCCACCACTCGAAACCGAAGCTGAGGATAGAAATTGCGTAGCCGTAGGCACCAACTGCCATGAATCCGGCGATACCAAAGTTCAACAGACCTGCGAATCCGAAGTGCATCGCAAGTCCTAGAGCTGCAAGTGCAAACGCCATCGTCGCAGGGCTCAAAATACCCTGAGCGGTGTTGTTGAGAATTGCTAACCAATCCATAGCTCGCCCCTAACCTATTCGTTCTTTTCGACCCAGGATGCCCTGAGGTCTGACAAGCAGGATCACGATCAAAACGACCAAAGCTCCTACGTACTTTAGATCCGCTGGGATCACAAGGCTTGATACTTCAACCAACAGACCAACTACTAGAGAGCCAAGAAGAGCTCCGAATGCGGTTCCAAGGCCTCCCAGGGTTACTGCGGCAAAGATAAGTAGCAGAATCTGGGCACCCATGTCCCACTTGATGCCTGGGCGGAAATACGCCCAAAGCACTCCAGCAAGACCTGCAAGACCGGCGGCTACAATCCAAACGGTACGGATTACTCCGTCCACGTCGATTCCAGAAGCTGCCGCTAGATCAGGATTGTCTGAGATCGCACGGGTTGCTTTACCGGTTTGGGTATTCATTAGCCACCAAGCAAACCCGATGATAACTACCAGGCTCAGCACCATGCTGGCCATGTCGATAATGCTCAAAGAGGTTGCTCCAAAGAGTTTGATCTTTGGAGAATCAAAACCTGGTAGCTGGGTGGTTCCTCCACCAACTAAGAATTGGAAAATGTATCGAACGGCAAGAGACAGACCAATCGAAACAATCATCAGCTGGACTAGTCCCAAGCCTCTTCTTCGAAGCGGACGCCACAAACCAGAGTCCAGACCCCAGCCCATGAGGCTGCTTACCAAAACTGCAACCGGGATTGCAATCCAAATTGGAAGCCCAAGAACGCCACCTAAGAAAAATGCTGCGATTGCACCGAAGGTCACCATTTCGGCGTGCGCAAAGTTTGATAGACCGGTTGTTCCAAAGACCAGGGATAGTCCCACGGCGGCAAGACCCAACATAAGACCGAAGTTAAGACCGTAAATTACTCGAGCCACCACCTGGTCGAACAGGCTAACTACGATTCGCTCGCCCTCGCCGATGAAGAAGTTTTTGGTAACCGATCCCGACTGACCAACTTCAACTGACTGCTCAGCCCCGCCCTCTTCCATAACGGCAATGCCGGAAGGCAGTGTGGTCTGGTCCAGGGTTACGCTGTAGGCGGCTTTCTCTGGAACACCGATCAGCCACTTACCGTCAGCGTCGGTAACAGTTTCGGCTGTGTAGCCACCACCGGAAACAACTATGCGAACGCCTTCTAGAGGCTCACCCTCGTTTTTAACGTTTCCAACGACTTTGTAAGGAAGGTCTGCGCCAACCTCGTCGGATGAAGCACTGGTTGCGAACAGGCCGCCAAAGATAAGGGTCAAAACGGTCGTCAGAAGACCAATTTGAATCCAGTACTTGGAACCGGTTTGGCTTTTTGAGGGGGTCACAGTGCCTCCAGGTCATTTCTAGGCATCGGTGCCCATCACTTGCAAACCTTGTCTTTTCAAGGTTTTTCCAACATTACCACTGTCTTTAGTAGTCTTAAAAACCTAGACTTAGTCTTTACCTCTTTATACGCATCAAGGCAGGCTCAAATCATGGCTCAGACCGACCCCTTTGGACTAGTGGGCCTGACCTACGACGATGTCCTGCTATTGCCAGGGGAATCCAACGTGGTCCCATCTCAGGTTTCAACCCGCACAAAGCTCACAAAAAGGGTAGAAATCAACATCCCACTGCTGTCTTCAGCCATGGATACCGTCACCGAGGCCAGATTGGCCATCGCCATGGCCCGCCAGGGCGGTATCGGCGTCCTTCACCGAAACCTTTCTCTTGAGAACCAGGCCGCCCAGGTTGACCTAGTAAAGAGGTCTGAGGCTGGCATGATCACCCACCCGGTCACCATCGGACCCCTTGCCACTATCCAAGAAGTTGATGACCTTTGCCGAACCTTCCGAGTCTCAGGTCTTCCAGTTATTGATGAAGACGGGCTACTTCTTGGAATTGTGACAAACCGCGACATGCGCTTTGTTCTCGATGTTCAAAGAACCACCACCCTGGTCAAAGATGTGATGACCCCGATGCCGCTGATCACAGCGCCGGTTGGCATCAGACCTGAAAATGCGATTGCCATTTTTGCTCAGCACCGAATCGAAAAACTTCCGCTGGTTGACGACGCAGGAAAACTACGCGGACTTATAACAGTGAAAGATTTTGACAAGAGCGAGAAATACCCAATGGCGTCAAAAGACTCAAGCGGAAGATTGTTAGTTGCCGCTGCAGTTGGCGTTGGCCAAGACGCCTGGGAAAGATCAATGGCTCTAGTTGATGCTGGCGTAGATATCTTGGTGGTTGACACCGCTCACGGTCACAACAAAGCAGTTTTGGAAATGGTTGCAAAGCTAAAGGCAGAACCATTCGCAAAAAACGTAGACATCATTGGTGGAAACATCGCAACTCGCGAAGGAGCACAAGCTCTAGTTGATGCAGGAGCAGATGGCGTGAAGGTTGGAGTAGGTCCTGGATCTATTTGCACAACCCGAGTTGTTGCTGGCGTCGGCGTTCCACAAATCACCGCCGTCTACCAGGCAAGCCTTGCTTGCAAACCAGCCGGGGTCCCAATCATCGCCGATGGCGGATTGCAGTACTCGGGAGATATTCCAAAGGCCCTAGTTGCCGGCGCTAACGCCGTGATGCTTGGTTCGCTATTGGCCGGTACTGATGAGGCTCCAGGGGAGATAACTTTCGTTGGCGGAAAGCAGTACAAGACCTACCGCGGTATGGGTTCCCTAGGTGCCATGCAGTCCCGCGGCGAGGCCAGAAGCTACTCGAAGGACCGCTACTTCCAAGACGATGTTCTTCGCGAAGACAAGCTTGTTCCGGAAGGTATCGAAGGAAGAGTTCCTTACCGCGGATCGGTAGCGTCTGTCACCCATCAGCTCATTGGAGGTCTTCGCGCTTCGATGGGTTACGTTGGTGGCGAAACCATTGCTGAGCTACAGCTCAAAGGAAAGTTTGTTCGCATCACCGCAGCAGGACTCAAGGAGTCTCACCCTCACGATGTTCAGATGACCATCGAGGCTCCCAACTACGGCACTCGCTAGGAAAAAGCCATGACTGAAATTGAAATTGGAAGAAACAAGCGCGCCAAGCGGGCTTACGCCTTTGACGATGTTGCGATTGTTCCGACCCGAAGAACCCGTGACCCTAAAGATGTATCAACCAATTGGTCAATCGATGCCTACGAATTCAAGATGCCGATTCTGGCAGCTCCTATGGACTCTGTTATGTCTCCCGCCACAGCCATTGAAATGGGCAAGCTTGGAGGTCTAGGCGTTCTAGATCTCGAGGGGCTTTGGACCAGATACGACGAGCCAGAAAAACTACTTGAGGAAATCTCAAAGCTTTCAGATGTTGATGCAACTACTCGGATGCAGCAGATTTACTCGGAGCCAGTCAAGCCGGAATTGATCCGTGATCGCATCGCCCAGATTCGAGCTGGCGGAGGAGTAGTTGCGGGAGCGCTTTCTCCACAGCGCACTGCGCAGTTTGCAGACGTTGTCCTAAAAGCTGGAGTGGATATCTTTGTGATTCGCGGAACAACAGTTTCTGCCGAGCACGTTGCAAAAGAATCCGAGCCGCTGAATTTAAAGAAGTTTATCTACGAGCTAGATGTTCCAGTAATCGTTGGTGGGGTAGCAAACTACACCGCCGCATTGCACCTGATGAGAACTGGAGCCGCCGGTGTATTGGTTGGTTTTGGAGGCGGGGCAGCAACCACAACCCGCGCCGTACTTGGCATCCACGCCCCTATGGCTACTGCCGTGGCGGATGTGGCCGGAGCTAGGCGCGACTACATGGACGAGTCCGGTGGCCGCTACGTTCACGTAATTGCTGACGGTGGATTGGGCACCTCGGGAGATATCGTCAAGGCAATTGCCTGCGGAGCAGACGCTGTGATGATCGGTTCGATTCTTTCCAGATCTAAAGATGCTCCGGGTCGCGGTTGGCACTGGGGAGCAGAGGCTTACCACCAGGAGCTACCACGCGGCAACCGAGTTAAGGTTGGCCACAACGGAAGCCTTGAGCAGATTCTTACCGGCCCATCAACTTCTGCTGACGGCGTGACAAACATCGTCGGAGCACTAGCTCGTTCGATGGCAACCACCGGCTACTCAGACCTGAAGGAATTCCAGCGGGTTGAAGTTGTGCTGGCTCCATATCACAAGAGCTAATGACTAAGCCAACTTTCTTTTCGGTAGCGAAAAGACCTAAGTGGATTTTCGGATTACTTTTTGCTTTGGCCTCGGCGGCAGTGTTTGCACTGCTGGGACAGTGGCAACTAGATCGCACATTTACAGTTGTTGAACCCGCTCCCCAAAACGAACAAGTCTTTGTTCTAAACCAAATAGCAAACCCCGGTGCTGCGCTCACAGCGCAAGCTGCCAACGTATTGGTCTCTGCCAACATCATGCTTGATCAATCAAACGTTTACATTGTTTCTAATCGATTGCAGCAATCTGGCGACCAGATAGTTTCTGGTTATTGGTTAATTGCAAATTCCGGAGCACTGCTAGCAGATAACGACACAACCGGTTCACTGACTGTTGCCATCGGTTTTTCCGAAAGCCTAGAAACTATCGAAGCTGCAAGAGAACAACTGCAGTCCTCGATGCTGCCGCAGGCGTTTTTGGAATCCACCGGCAGGTATTTACAGACCGAAGCTCCGGTGCAAGTGCCAGATGAGTCAAAGCCTTACCTTTTGGGCTCATTGTCATTAGCTCAGCTGGTGAACCTTTATTCTGCGGACCAGGTCGAAAGCTTCGCTGGCTTTTTGGCCCTTGATGCCGAGCCTGGTTTGGGGCTAGATCCGATCAATTTACCTGCCCAGGAGGTAGGTACCAGCGTGAACTGGCTGACCCTTTTCTATGCCGTGGAATGGGTTCTTTTCGGGGTTTTTGCTGTGTTTTTGTGGTGGCGGCTGGTTCAAGACCAGAGACTGCGGGAATCCACAAAAACAAACGCCTAATTTTTCGGCCTTTTTCGCCCGAAATAGCCTGTTTGGCAAAAAAAGACCGAAAAGTCTGCTAATTTGTCTGGAAATCAGTCATAAAGCAACAGAAACCGACAGATTCGGACAGGATGCAGATGCTCGCAGAAGAACGTCGCATGCAGCTAATCGAGTGGTCAAAACTCGATGGTCGAATTGATGCGCTCGCCGCTGCCGGAAAACTAAATGTTGCAGTTGAAACTGTCAGGCGCGATCTAGATGTTCTTCAGCGCAGAGGCTTACTTCGTCGAGTCCATGGTGGAGCAATCGCTGCCAGTCGTTACTCACACGAATTCACTTTTCCAGAGCGCCAAGGTAGGAACCCCGAGCAAAAACTTCGCATTGCTCAAATTGCTTCGCAGTACATTCCCGAAGAAGGATGCATCTTTGTTGACGGTGGAACCACAACAGAATTTCTTGGAGAGTTTCTTCGGAACCGTCCGCAGTTGATGGTTGTCACAAACTCACTTACTCTCGCAAGTCAAATCGGACAATCCACCACACCTGTTTTCTTTTTGAGCGGACGAGTTCGACCAACGACATTGAGCGCTGTTGGATCAAAGACGGTTGAAGACCTTAGAACCTACAAAGCACAGATTGCATTCTTGGGTGCAAACGGAATTGATTTGGATTCTGGTTTTTCAACTGTTGATCCTGATGAAGCGGCTGTAAAGCGAAAGATGATCAAGAATGCAACCGAGACAATCGTGCTTGCAGATAACTCAAAGTTTGGATCCAGCTACTCAGCAATTTTTGCCGGCTTTGAAAACATTGACCGTCTGGTGACAGATGTCGATGCTGACCCAGCGCACGTTGATGCGCTAACTGAAAAAGGAATTGAGGTTGTACTCGCATGATTACAACCGTCAAAAAAGCTTCGAGTGCAGCTGCACTCGAAGAAACGAAGGTAGCAGCCGGAAGAGTATTTGTTCCGGTCGAGCTCGTCGTTATGAGTGCAACTCAACCTAAATAGCTACAGAGAGGTAGTCGACTAAATGAGTAGTTTCATTCCAAGCGGAGCTGGCACCCACACCGGGTGGCGTGCAGCAGTCCAGAAGCTGGGTGGAAACCTTGCAGGTATGGTGATTCCAAACATTGGAGCCTTCATCGCCTGGGGTTTGCTAACAGCCCTATTTATCCCAACCGGATGGTTGCCTAACGAGCAGCTTTCCGCCATGGTTGGCCCAATGATTATCAACCTGCTACCAATTCTGATTGCCTACACCGGTGGTCGTATGGTTCACGGTCAGCGCGGTGCCGTTATCGGTGCAGTTGCAACCGTAGGTGTAATCGTTGGATCCACTATTCCTATGTTCCTTGGCGCCATGATTATGGGTCCATTGGCAGCATGGGTTCTAAAGAAGATTGACGACGTCCTAGACCCAGTAACCCCTGCTGGTTTCGAGATGCTGATTGGAAACTTCAGCCTTGGAATCTCTGGAATGCTACTGGCTATTGGTGGCTACTACGGAATCGGCCCAGCCGTGACCGTAATCTCAGACACCTTGGGCGCAGGAGTGAAGTTCCTAGTGGATAGCTCGCTATTGCCACTAGTTTCAATCCTCGTTGAGCCTGCCAAGGTACTGTTCCTAAACAACGCTATTAACTTCGGAGTTTTGGCTCCTTTGGGTGTTGCAGAAGCTGCAGAAACCGGCAAGTCAATCGCGTTCATGATTGAGACCAACCCAGGTCCTGGTCTTGGTATCTTGCTTGCCTTCTGGCTAGCAGGTCCAAAGGTTCTTCGCGGTTCTGTACCGGGATCAATCGTGATTCACTTCCTTGGTGGAATCCACGAGATCTACTTCCCATACGTACTGCTAAAGCCAAAGATGATCTTGGCTGCAATCGCTGGTGGAGCCACCGGTGTTGGAACCTTCATGGTCACTGGAGCGGGACTGGTAGCAACACCATCACCAGGTTCGATCTTTGCTTGGCTTGCAGTTACCCCTCCGGGAAATCACGTTGGAGTATTGCTAGGTATTGTTCTTTCAGCTAGCGCTTCATTCGCAGTTGGATGGCTACTACTAAAGACCGGTGCTCAGGATGACTACGCTGACCTAGCCGGAGCAAAAGCTGCATCAAAGAAGATGAAGAGGGGCTAGAAAAAGCCATGTCTTCAATTTCCGGAGCAAAAGTAAAAAAGTTAGTGGTGGCGTGTGAAGCCGGCATGGGCTCAAGCGTGATGATTGCCAAGCAATTGGCAAAGCAGCTTAAAGCTCATGGCGTAGAAGTTACACATTCACCGGTGAACCAGTTGGATGATGCCGACCCAGACGTGGTGCTTTGTCACCGCGGTTTAGGTCAGCGCGCCAAACAGGCCATGCCAAAAACCCCGGTTGTGGTTTTTGACATGTTTCTGGGTGATCCACGCATCCAAGGTGTTGTAGACGCCATCTTGAATGGCGACACCATTTCGGATGACTAACTTTTTACAGTTGGCCGGAATTCGCTTAGGCGCTACGGCCTCCTCGCGAGAGGAGGCCGTACGTCTGTGCGGAGAACTACTTCACAGCCTCGGTGCTGTGGAGAGTGGATACATCGATGCGATGTGGGAGCGAGAGAACATCATCTCTTCCTACATGGGAGAAGGGGTATCTTTACCCCACGGCACCGACGCTTCAAGGAAATACGTCAACTTTGCTCAACTGGTATTCGTTCGATTTTCAGAGCCAGTGGACTGGGATGGCGAAGAGGTAAAGCTTTGTATTGGAATTGCCGCCAAGGGGGACGAGCACGGGGAGCTACTGGGCAATCTTGCTGAAAAGCTTCTAGACCCAAGCTCGTACAAATCACTCATGGAGAGTGCTTCAACTACAGAACTACTTGAACTAATCAATCTCTAGAAAGGCAACAACAAACGTGAAGGCAGCAATCTACCGCGGGGCACAGGACCTAAAAGTTGAAGAGGTCCCAGAACCAGAAGCTGGAGCTAATGAAGTAAAGCTCCGCATTCACGCCTGCGCTACCTGCGGTACCGATGCCAAGATTTATAACCACGGACACCCACGACTTACCCCACCACAAATAATTGGCCACGAAATTGCCGGAGAAGTAGTTTCAGTTGGTGCCGGTGTGAATTCAGTAAAGGCAGGCGATCGCGTTCAAGTTATCGCTGCTATTCCTTGCGGAACCTGCTGGGCTTGCCTTGCTGGCAAGATGACAATTTGCCCCAACCAGCTTTCGATGGGATATCAATTCCCAGGCGGTTTTGCCGAGTACATGATTGTTCCCAACGAGGTTATTCGCGTTGACGGGTTAAACCATATTCCTGAAGGCGTCACTTACGAAGAAGCATCGGTAGTTGAACCATTGGCCTGTGCGCTAAATGCGCAGGAACTAGTTCGCGTCGGTGAAGGAGATGAAGTTCTTGTGATGGGAGCGGGTCCAATCGGTTGCCTGCACGTTCGTCTAGCCCGAGCCCTCGGTGCTAAGAAGGTATTTCTTGCTGACATCAACGGCGGAAGATTGAAGCTTTCTGCCGATGTAGTAAAGCCAGATCGTGCAATAGATATGTCCACAGAAAATCTTGCGGAGATTATCAAAGCTGAAACTGACGGCAAGGGACCTTCGGTGATCATCACTGCAGCGCCTTCCGGTCAAGCTCAAGAGCAGGCCATCGAGATGGCTCGTCCTGGCGGAAGAATTAGCTTTTTTGGCGGACTACCAAAAGACAAGCCGATGATTTCTGCCGATTCGAACTTGGTGCACTACAAAGAACTGATGCTGATGGGCGCTAATGGTTCATCGCCTTCTCACAACCGTCAGGCTCTTGCGCTGATTGCCTCAGGTAAGGTCAAGGTCGCAGATTTGATTACCACTCGGGTTGGCCTAGCTGATGTCCAAAAGGGCATCGAAGCTGTGCTGTCGGGTGAGGCCATCAAAGTTGTCGTCCTCCCAAGCCAGTAAACTTGGGGCATGCCCAAGCCTTTAGATCCCGCTTCTTTACCCGCGATCGCCAAGGCGCTCAAGCTTTTCAAGGCCTCCTCGTTTATCACCGGCGGTTTCCTACTTCTTCTTATGCTCACCTGGGGACTTCGCCGTCTTGAGAATGTGACCTTAGGTGCCTTTACTGGATTTGAGCTTTGGGCCTTTGGCCCAAACGGGGTTATCACATTGGAGCCCTACGTCAATGAAGGACAGGGACTTCCAGAAACTGGACTGAATCTAACCGTTGGCATCTTGGTGGTTCATGGCTGGCTATACGTTCTTTACCTGTTTGCCGATTTTAGAATGTGGACTTTGATGCGTTGGAGTTTCTCCAGGTTCTTGTTTATTGCAGCCGGCGGCATTGTGCCGTTCCTTTCCTTCTACACCGAGCGTCGCTACGCCAAAATAGCAGCCGATGAAATGCGAGCTGCAGGATGGGACGGAAAAGATTAACCGTCCAGTACTGGTTGTTGACTTCGGTGCACAGTATGCACAGTTGATTGCTCGCCGCGTGCGCGAAGCTGGCGTCTACTCCGAAATCGTTCACTACACCTTAACCGCCGAACAAATCAAAGCCAAAGATCCTTTGGCAATTATTCTTTCCGGTGGACCATCAAGCGTTTACGAAGAAGGTTCCCCGCAGCTAGATGCAAAGATTCTTGAACTTGGAATTCCAATACTTGGCATTTGTTATGGATTTCAAATGCTCGCATCCTTGCTCGGCGGACAAGTAGACAAGACCGGCAAGCGCGAGTATGG
>Ga0247831_1001134_pt1 | contig 52987 bp, 40 predicted proteins | sample LaCruzMarch2015__9_FD_192406 | JGI IMG/M metagenome (GOLD analysis project Ga0247831, IMG submission 192406) | Freshwater microbial communities from meromictic Lake La Cruz, Castile-La Mancha, Spain - LaCruzMarch2015_1m | ecosystem: Environmental > Aquatic > Freshwater > Lake | place: Spain...
TTCAGTCAGTCGATTACTCGAACTGGCTGCTTGGTCGACTACATGGCGAACGAGCACTTACCATGGTTAGTACCTTTCAACTAACGAAAACTGCCAGGTTTACCTGGCGCACCGGAACACACGGAAAAGGAGCCTGACTTCCTGATGTCTTCATTCCGTGTATTCCGTGTATTCCGTGATTCCATAATGCCATTCACGTACGCCTTCGGCTGACGGTTAAACGAAATGCATTTGGAAAATGCATTTGATCAACAAGCCCTAACCGTTGGGGTTGTCTTACGAGTGGACTTTAATCTATATGCCATATTCGCGGAACATTTTTTCCGATCCAGGTATTGATCCATTAGCTTGCAATTGAACTGCCATTCATGTTTGGTCGGTGGAAACAAAAATCAGAACGAGTGCTTCTCGACGCGGATTGGCTTCTGGGCGATTCGCCTAGCCCTGCCGTTGCCCAGAATTCCAATTTTAAGAATTCTGACTCAAAACGACCTGGATTTCTATCGACTCTGATATTCTTGAGCTTGGTAGCTGCTGCTGTTTGTTTGTGGCCGATTGCCTCCAAGAGTTGGTTGCGTTGGGAGTGGAGCAAGCAGATCATCCAATCAACCAAGAAGTCATCCGAAGATGTGCTTCCTATTTTATTGGCTCTCAATGATCTCAGCCCCGACCATAGTGTCGCCGTCGTCTCGCAACTTGCTAGTGACGACGAAGAAAAGCGATATGTTGCTTATCATTTGCTTCAAAAACGAATCGATCGCTGGGAAACGGAAGTAAAGCCCAGTCCTTCGGAATTAGCTGCCTTGGCAAAGTCGCTTGACAGCATGCCGTCCAAAAATCACGACTCCGCAATGCTACGCGCTCAAATTGCAGCACGCATGTTACGATTTACTAGCCGGGAGGCGGACGGTCCATCAGCTCTTCGTACTTCGCTCGATCGTATGATCGCTGTCGCTGCATCGAACAACTTGAACAATGGTCTCAACCCCAACATCGCGAACTCTCCCATCCCCAACATTGCAATCGTGGATCCAACGTTGGAAGATAGCCCAACGCTTGCCCTGAACAAACCCGCTCCCATTGCAGAAACTCGCGTCATTCGAAATCGAATTACGGATTCACCTGCCCAAGCGGAAAATCCAGCACCTAAACTTACGGTTCTAGAAAACCAGTCGTCGCCATCGGCACCAAGAATCGCAGCTAAGAAAATGGGCTCATTCGAGACCGACGGTAAAACCGTAGCACCCTGGAACACTCCTATCGATCCCCCAGTGCCTACAGAGCCAAAGTCTTCCACGAATCGGTTAGCGGAATCGAATGCACCCAGAGCCCCGCGACGTGGCAGCTCTGAACCGCCGCCTCTCCTTGAAACGTCTCAGAAGACTGAAAACTCGACGGAAGATTCGGAATCGGAAGAAACACCTGTCGCTCTCCAAGGGATGGAAAAAAGACCTTTCGAGGAAATCTTGCGTCTACTGGCCAGCGCACAATCCAAGATCGCCGTCAGCGCTTCTGACGAATTGTTGCGTCGAGGAATGAATCGTTCTCAACTGGAGATTGCGGTTGCCTTGGCTCAAGGGGATGCGCAAGCACGTTCGGATGCCATGGACCAATTAGTCAGGGATACCTCGTTCAACTCGGTACCCTGGTTGGTTTGGATGGCCGAACAAGCGGACCCGAAAGTGCGTCGCAAAGCCATTGCGATGCTTGGATCCATGTCTAGCCCTGAAGCAATGCGTAAGCTGCGGTTACTCAAGCAACGAGAATCCGATAGTTCCATCGCAGATCAAATCAACCAAGTTCTGCTCGCAACCGGAACCCCATCGAACCCCCTTCGATAATAGGACGCAATTCATGCTTCATTCATACCGATCGTTGTGGGCCTTGGCACGCTCGCTGATGGCACGGATGCTGATATCAGCACTGCGACCAAGCTTTGGATTCGCCAGCCCACATTATTTCTTGGCACATTGCTTCGTGATGGCAATATTCTTAGCATCTTACGGTCGTGCATTGGAACCGGTCGAAAAGAACAAAGGGAAAGAAGTCCCTGCCTACATCACATCGCAGCATGAAAAACCACGAATCCGATCGGTTCATACCCTCCAAGCTGTCGTTCGATCCGGCCCCTCGGACAAGAACTATCCAACAAGCACTTTGAAGCAAGGTGCCGTGGTGGATGTTTACCTTGAAACGTCAGACGGGTGGTCCGGCATTCGCCCACCTTCCGGAAGCCATGGTTGGATTCCTGCGAGCGTGGCCTATTTATTGCCTGGGGCTAAGGCTGCCGAAATCAAGGACGATGAAACGCCCGCTTGGATTGGCAGCGATGCCAACGATGTCTCCGATTTTCAATGGCAGGTTGCTCTCAAAAAGTCACAACAAGTGGTCGTCCTTGGTGAAGAGACGCACGTCAACGAAGATGGCTCGAAGCAACTTTGGTACCGCATCGCTCCCCCGCAGGGTGAATTTCGATGGATCAAATCGTCTCACCTCTCTGATGAACTTCCACCTGTTGAATCCAAATCCATTGCATCCGCGCCGTCCGAGACCACCAAGCCCCAGCTCCGACCAAATCCAAGCCGACCCTTGAAGTCTCCCGTAACCCTTGCCAATCATCAAGAACCTGTTGTCGATTCGCAATCCATGCCAGGAACGGAACTGGATGAAATCCCTATGTCCGACGAACCTCCTGGGAGCGACGACCCAGGAACCATTGTATGGTCGAATGAACAAGAAGTTTTGGCTCAAGTGGAAAGCCAGATTCGCAACGAGCAAGTGGAATCGCAACAGGGAATGGGGGACGAAAGCTCCACAGGCATGCCGATGGCAACTCAATCTTCTGGAATGAAGCAGACCAAAATGCGACCGATCCCAGCGAAAGGCAAAACCAAAAAGCTACCCTACGATCCCGCGGCTGATTCGCTTCACCATTGGGATGCAGTACGCTCCAGCGAACAAAAATCGGGAAAGCAACAGAACTTGCGTGTCGGTCCTATGAACAGCGTTCTGGGACTGATTGGGTTTAGCGTGATGGAAGCGGACCGAGTTCCCGTCCATTCTCAGATTGCTCGCAATGCTCACTCTCAGAGCAATGCGAATCTGGCACAAGTTGGACCGGTTGGTTCGAGCCGTCTTGATCGCCTTCCTCGCCCGAATCAACGCGGTCCTGCGATGACACTTCCGTCAAGCTCTTCATCGGCATTCGATCCAGCCTATGGTCAAGTCAGCCAAAGCACTCTAGCCAGCCCAACCAATCAAGGGCCTTGGCAGGGGGGCGAGAGCACTTTCTCCAAGTGGTTGAATTCTCGCGATCCGATCTTTGGCCAGTCGCCTTATCCCGCAGGCTATCCAAGTCCATATCCCGTCGGCAATCCCAACAACATTGCTGCAGTGCCCCCCAATTACACCGGTACCTATCCGCCGGGACAAATGATGTTGCAAAACATGGTGCCGCCATCGGTAGCATCTGCTCCATCGTCTTCTCCAACTTGGAATGACAATTCGTGGTACGGAATTAAATCCACACAGCCCAGCAGCAACGGGATGTCCAGGGTTGCAACCGAGATGGATTCTTTCCAGGACGCCGAGGAAGAAGAAAACAAGCTTGACGAGTTTCGTACGCCCGAGATCCAATCGGCACTGGTAGAACTGACACAACAAGTGGCCAGCCCCACCGAATCCTGGAACTTGAGTCCGCTTCGCAATCAAGCTGCGGCCTGGGTCGAAAATGGACCAACGGCCATGGTCCGAGGCGAAGCGAGATTATTGATGGAACGTATCGAACGGTTTGAATCGCTGCGACAACGCACGTTGGGTATGGCTCAAGACACTTCCAACATCGCCCAGCAAGCCATTCGCGACCAATCGATGCGACTGGCTAACGCGGCCGCACAGGGTACGGGGGTCATCACCGCCTCGGCGACACAACCGACAGGCACGCCAAATGCCATGCAACCCGGGGCAGCTCCACCCACCGAAGGGGACGCATCGGGTTGGTTGGTCCAAGTTCACACTTCCAATCCTGGCCAGCCTCAGTTTGCTTTGACCGACGACGCTGGGAATGTCATCGCCTATGTCCAATCGACAGCCAGCTTGAACCTGCGCCGCTATCTGCAACAGCCTGTCACGATTCACGGAATCCGAGGCTACTTGCCGGGCCTGGCCGCAAAACAGATTGTTGCTGAACGCGTGGTCCGGGTTCGATAGGTGCAACCATCATGAGCCATGGTCTTGCAAAGCAAATACGCATCGGACTTCATCGCAACTTGATCCGTTTCGGGATCGATATTCGAAAGAAACGCGCCGATCGGAAAATTCTGGAACAAGTTGTCTTTGCCGAACTATTGCGAGACAGATCGATGCAGCGAATTCTATTCGTGGGTTGTGCCTGGTATACCCTGCACTACCCGCAAATTTTCCAGGATCGAGAATTCACCACGATGGAACTGTGTCCCACCGAATCACGTTATGGCGCATCGCGGCATATCTGCGATACTTGCGAGAACATCGACGAGCATTTCGACGAAGGTGCGTTGGATGCAGTTGTCTTCAACGGCGTTTATGGCTTTGGCCTGAACACCATGGACGCTCTGCAACGGACTCACGCAGGGATCCATCGAGCCCTGCGTCCCCAAGGGTTGCTGGTTTATGGTTGGAACGACACTCCCGATCGAGCCCCTTTCCCGTTTGATCAACTTCGGGGCATGGAGTTGTTTCGACCTTACGTCTTCCCGTCGCTTGGAAAATCAATTGTCGAATCGGATGCTAAGAATAGACATCGATTCCATTTCTTCACCGCAGCATAAAAAGCCGCCCTCGAAATTCGACCGAGTTCGGCGACTGAAAAACGATCTTATCCCAAATCGCTAAACGTATGGCTTAGCTTGGGCTTAATGCACCGTAGATAGGCCGATGCTTCGTATAGCCGCCGTCGGTGGTCAAAACCTCACCCATGCACCAACATTCTTGGGCCCAAAAGTACATGGTCGCTGCCGAGATATGCTTGGGTTCGGTCAAGCCACCCATGGGCATCGCATCTTCGACCGCTTGCAATCGTCCCGCGCTGGTTGGATTCTGAGCCGCCATGGGGCCTCGCAGGGGCGAAGGCGCTAGGCCATTCAAGATGACGCCATACTTTTCGACGAAGTGTCTCGATTGAAGCCTTAGGAAATTCAACAGGCCACCTTTGGATTCTTCGTACGCCGAACTGGCGCGACCTTCTGCACCGACCGTTGCCGAAGTGGACAACACGATCACACCGCGTGTACCCTTTCCAAACGCCCCGGTCTTCACGCCATGCTTGAGAACATTGTGTGCTCCCCATAAGTTGACTTCGCACGCTCCCATCACATCCTCCTTGGTCAGTTCTTCTGGCGGAGTTAAAGGTTTGGGCGAGATGCCAGCCGTATGCATGAAGTAGTGGATTCCAGGATGCTTTGAAAAGAAACCGTGAACGGCTTCCTCGCTGGTGATGTCCACCGATTCAGCGACAACTTCCGTGCCTCCGGCATTCTTGTCGGACAATCCCTTAGCAAAATCCACCAATGCCATTTTGGTGGTCCCAACCCCAATGGTTTGCGAATGGTCGATCAAAATCAATTTTTTCGGTTTGATCCACTGCAGTACATGAGAAGCCATATGCTGACCCATCAAGCCAACACCGATAATCAGAACCGTCGAATCATCATGGTACGTTAAAGGGGCAGTTGCCAAGATCAAAATTCCTAATGCGTTCGTGTTGTTGGGAAGCGGTACTCGCAGGGGACGAAAATCTATTGTAGCCGAGCCCGTCAATACGTGGCAGCGCGGATTTGAATCGTACACTTATTGGCCAAATGTATCCGACAACCAGTTAGTCTTCTCCTACATCTTGGCGTTGATTGCCAATAGTCTTGCAAAGGAATACAATTTAATGATCGAATTCGCACCGCGCTTTTTCGACTGATTTAGGGAATTGAGCCGCCGGCGCTAGCCGATTATTGCGATACTAAAGAACTCGGCTAGCGCCTCAGGTTCATGCATTTCGCGTACGAGTACCATTTCATTGAGTACGATGAAATACCAACCTGCGAAAACTCAAAAACTGCGATAGCGGCCTATTAGGATACTTCAGCTAAGAATTCAAAAACCGCAGAAGATTCTTTGCTGGGTTGGGCGGGATCTGTAGCCAGATCCACTACGGCTTGCTGGACGGATCTGTAGCCAGATCCACTACTGGAGATGGGCTCTTACCATCCGTTCTTGTCGCCGAAGAGCATCTGGCCATCGTGGCGATTGCCAAGATTGCCGTAGAGCTCTTTATCGATGTTGCTAGAAAGGAATTGAACAGAACCATCCGCAAAAGCGAACGACGCTCCGCCCGTATGGTAGCTGCCAAACCCTCCGACACTTAAGCTTCCCAATGCCGCTTTGGGTGAAGCGAGCGAGGGAACCGATCTATTGGGAGGAAGCTCAAAGGCTTCCGTGTTGCGCAACGAAGACGAAGTGCCCGAAGCCCATCCCAGCTCGGACCCTTGATTGAGTACTTCTCCCAGCAGAATCGTCTGAGTGGTCCCGTCCGTGATGTCGCTGAACCTAAGCCGACTATTCAAAAACAAAATCCCGTTATTCTCGGCATCGATCGGCGCCTCTTTGCCGTTGTGACAGCCAACATAAGACGTCGCTGCGAAATCCTTCGTGTTCGAAACGTCTCCCGACGATGGACACTGAAGTGTAGCTAGATGTTGCTTCCGAACTGGCAAATTGGATTCGGCATAGGTGCCTGCCTTGATGTCAAAGTTCCGATAGATCGAAGTCTGCTCCATGTAGGGAAGGATCGAAATGATCCAGCTAACATGCTGGCCTACGGGTTCGTTGCGAATGGGGCCAGTTGGATTGATAACACCCGATGGAAGCCGTTCGTAATGAAATTCATGATTATGAATCGCCAAAGCGAGCTGGCTGATATTGTTGGAGCAACTGCAGCGACGAGCGGCTTCGCGAGCGGCTTGTACCGCTGGCAATAACAACCCAACCAAGATCCCGATGATCGCAATGACCACCAATAACTCTACCAAGGTAAAACCACGTTTCATCTGATGGATTCGATTACCAATTCGCATAGTTCTCATGAGCCTGTTTCCTTTTTCGATAATTGATTTTGATTGATTTGAAGAGAAAGAGTTGATTGGACAGCCCGTTCAGGGACGTTCTTGTTGAAGATTTTTGCAACGACCTGGATGTCAAACTTTTGATTCGCTTCGGGGCTTTGCTCCCCATCCGGCTCACTTCGAACTTCGATCGCGATCGATGCTGATTCGAATTGAGAGGTTCCTTGAAAGTCAGGTGTCCAGGCCTCGCCCTTGTATTCGCTATTCGACCTTAATTGGTCAACGGCCCTTATGACTCCCGCTTCCGCGAACAATTGGGTTTGCAGCCAGGATCTTTGTGTTCTCGCTTCGATTCGAGCTCGCAATGCGAACTGGGCTGCCATTGCTCCCACCACCAGGATGGTCGCAATGCACCCTAGAACGCAAATGAGTACCGCACCACGTCGCGTCGACAATCGTCGCGTCGGTAATCGTCTTGTAGAGCCTAAGGAGATCGAATGCCGCATCATGGTTGCTCCTTTCCTGGAAGGGCCAAGTCAGAGGTCACTTCCGGCTTGGTGTCCCAACCGGCTCGATGGACTCGCGATGAAACCACAAACTTTGCCCCTGCGTCCGAGTGTTCTGAAGCGTGTTCGGAAATGTCTTTTTCATCTACCTTGGATTGAATGCTCAGCGTCGCGCGGTGACCTGAAGGATCGAATTCGAATTTGGCTTCTGTTCCAGTTGCAAGCGAGTACCTTTCGAAACTAGCCGGCGCTGCCGCTCGCTGGGTTTCGCGTTGCACAAAACCACTTATGTTTTGGTAGGTAATCGTTGCTGAATCGCTTAAGCGAAATACAACTTGCTCGGCGTTCGCCTGAGCTTCAACAGCAGCCCAAGCATCGGTTCGAAACTGACGTGCCAATCGGTTTTGAGCGATTGCGACGTCGAATCGGCTCTTGGTTTGGCGCGAGTGCTGGAATGATTGGTGCAGCAACTTCACAGCCAGCAACATCAGCACGCTTCCAATTCCCATGCAGATAATGGTTTCCATCAGGACGGTTCCAGATCGTCGTCTCATTCTGTGGTCCCCTTCAGCGTGGGATCGCTAATCCAAGCGGTCAAAGACACAGGCTCGGACGGCCCAGATCGATCCCACTTGATGGAAAGCGTAATGCGATTTCCATCCGCATTGTTGTGCTCCTGCAGCGTGAACACCGCGTTGCCCAGGATGTTTTCCAATCCGGGAGAAACCGCGATTTTCTGAATCGCTTCTTCCCTTTCTTTCGGATCGAGCATCACAATCCTCTCCAGTTGATTCGCCAATTCATCCACGGCCGCTTGATACTGCTGGGTCCCTTTTTCGATACGCTGGATCCGCCCTAAGAGACCTCCAGTCAAACTGATCACGGCGACCAACAGAACGGCTGAAACCAGGATTTCTGCCACGGATACTCCTTTGCGTTGCGACCGACGAGACCATTGCCTACGGTAAGTGTTCTTCACGATGATAAGCTCTTGATCGTGGAAGGGATAATGCTAAAGAACGCGACGCACACCCACAAAACGATCAGCCCGAACACGATCATCACGATAGGGTGAACGAACGCATGCAAGAAAACTTTTCGATTGTGACTAATGACTTCTCTATTGGTAGCAAGTTGTTCCAGAGTCCACGCGAGCGACTTTGGATTCGGAACCAAACGCAGCAGTTCCGCTTCGGATTCGGTGAGCACTTTCGCCTTCACCAAGCTCGTCCACTCGTTCTCCCCTTGCTCCATTTCGTTTATGGCGAGAAGCAATCTTTGCCGAGTCGCACGATCGTAATGGTATTTGGCAAGCGTCGACGTGGCGCTGGAGATGGGTCGGTCTGAAACGGAGGCGATCGCTAAAACTCGCAAGACGCCGGACGACTTGGCTTGGCTTTGAACCAGGGATGTCCACGAAGAGACTCTTTTACGAACGAAGCGCCGGAAGAACGAGGAACTCAGCAAGACCCCGAGGACCACGCCGCCGATCACAACCCAAGTAAAATTATCAAAAAACCACTGAAATACCACTCGGAACCAATAGAAGGCAGATGTTGTTGGCACATCCAGCTCCGAACGCAACTTTGCCATCGTTGGAGCAATAAAATAACCCAGCATCAAAACCAGCATGGCAATCGCCATGGACAGAACCACGTAATAGATTCGGTTCGAACCTTTCTGAATCCACTGATCTTTGCCTTCGCGTTGGGAGCGCAAAAGGCTATCGAAGGTACTTGGCAACATGCCTAAATTGCTTCCACATCGGATGGCCAAAACATCATCGTCATTCAGAGCGTCGGGCGTTTGCTCCAACGCGGAATGCAAAGTACCTTCGCCTCCCAATCGTTTCGCGAGCCGCCGCAAGGTACGTCGATAAGCTCCGGTGTGTTCCTTGGAAAACTGAGAAACGACAGCTCCTGTGTCCAGTTTCTCTTGAGTCGCCAGTGCCAAAACCTCCAGCAGTTCAGCCTGCTTGATGGGTAATGAGCTCGGCTGAAGCAAGGAGCTGCCACGCCATGCGGCTCCGTTTCGGCCCATTCCGGAGAACAAGCCTAAACCATTGTCCACAGGGTCAGCCCAAGAAACCTCGGTTCCGGTGCGAGTGCTTTCGGTCATTGGATTACGAAGCTCCACTTAACGAGGTCACGAGACTGATTAGAGGCATAAACAAGGCGATAGCAATGAAGCCCACTAAGCCTCCAAGAGCCACCATGAACAAAGGCGCTAAGCCCTGGTCCAACCAAGATTGTGAACTGCTAGACCGGGATCGGTACAGCGCAGCAACTTGTTCAAGTACTCGAAGATTGGGCTGGCCGTTTGTTCCCACCTTGGCAGCACTCAACAACATAGGCGGAAAGACGTGGGCAACTCGCGAGCCTTGCAGAATGCTCTCGCCATTCCTCAACTCGCGAGCCAACTGGGACGCTCGCAGGCGATATTGAAACCGTTGACTCGCGATCCCAGCCACATCCATGGCATCTTCTTTGGGCATACCAATGCGAATCGCTGCGGAGAATGTGTCCGCGAATCGAGCCATCGCCGCCCTGTTGGACTTAGAGCCTGCAGTAAGGAATCCAATCGGCTTCACCATTTCGAGTACCTGAAGCAATCGGCCTGAAAGTCGGACGCAAACCACGGCGGCTATCAAGGACAAAAGAACTGCCGTGATAAATTGATATGGTTGATTTGTAATGAAACGGGCGAACCTGAATACCATGAGCGTTGGGGCTGGCAACTTCAGTTCGAACTCCCGAAACATCTTGCTGAAGGTTGGAACCACCGTCACCGAAAGCAGCACCAGCACGGCGATCAAGATCAGCGACAAGACCAACGGATAAACAAAGGCAAACCAATTCAAGCGAGAGCGACGCTCGATCGATTTGAGTTGCTCGGCCAGAACCGTTAATCGCGAATCACTCTCGTCCGTCTGTTCTGCAACAATCAAAGACAGCCAGCAGACCAATTGAGGGTCCGCCAAAAAGCTCTCCGCATCAGCACCTTCAACGAGAGCTCTTTGAAATTTCTTAACGCTCTCCAATCGGGCAAGCGATGGATTTTCTTTGCAAACCGCATCCAACGCCGATAGCAAATCTTTCCGGTCTTTCAAAGCGATGTCGATTGAATTCAGGTAGCTGGGTCGGCTTGATAAGGAGCCGCTATTGGATTGCATCATGTGTTCCTTATGGCTGAGAGATGGAGCTGAGCAACTCCATCACGGGTGTAAACAAACCTAGCCCCAAAGCCAATACGACTGCTCCCCCAAGCCCCGCACCCAGAACAGCAGGGAGCAAAAAATGCCAACGATGAGCCGATCGCTCCCGTACATCCTGATGGAAACTTGCTGCAAACAGCAACGCATCGGATGTGCGAAAGTAGCTGCTTCCCTCCTGCTGCGCCCACTGAATCAAGGAACTATCAAACGCCCCGCTGGAATCTACGCCGAGGGAATGAATTGCTTGGAATTGACGACCATCCACGGGATGCGTCTGGTTACCGGCCAGGATCGAAAGCGTCTCAGATACGTTTTGCTTCTGGGCTGCAACAATTTCTTTAGCCCGCGGCGTGAAGAACGAAAAACCTAGTTGCGAAATTCCTGGTCGCGAAGACCCTTGGCGTATCCAAAACCAAGTGGCAACAAGGAGAACGGGAATGCCAATGCCCCAAACGGGAAGCCAATCACGAACCGCTTTCATGATTCGCCACCCCCAACCCGGAACCGTCGCCGTATCGAGATAAATCACTTCCAGGTTCTTTACAAAAGTAAAGGACAAGCAAAGCAGAACAAGATAGCCCAAAGCCATGACAAGCAAGGGGCTCAGATAAGCCAACTCCACTCGAAGACGCGAATCTTGCAAGTTGTAGCCGATCGCATGGAGCGGCGAGACTGCCTCCGGACAACGGTCACCCGCCCACCATGCCAGTAGAGATTCGCGGTACTGCAACGGGACTTTCTTATTCCCCAGCATTGCTTCCTCCAGGCATTTGCCATCCTTGCAGTCGATCATTAAATCGGAACTGATGGCGGCCAATTGATCCTTCAAGCTTTCCCGCTGCCTACCGAATTCCAATGCGATCGGAAGCCCGGCCTTTTCGAGCGCCAGCAGATACTGATTGAACTGGAGCATCTCGTTGACGGAAATGGTTGGTTTGGACGGATCGTTCATCAGGTTTTCTCAAGGGAAAGTGGCGTTCTGGAGACAGATGCGCCTGGCGACGGAATTTGTTTAAGTTCGACTCAAAAATCTCGCCGTTGTAGAAAATGCCTCGGGACGGAATAGCCGCTCAAGAAAGGCATAGCCAAAGTTAAGACGAGGTAGAGATCAGGCATGCTCTACCGTTCCCTTTGTCTTGCAACATCAGGTCCCACCCTCGATAAAAATGGAATAGAATGTGTCGACGGTTTTCTCTCCTTACCCTCCCTCCTTCACCGACAGAATTTGGCATTCTCCATGATGTTCTCACCACAAACACATTCCAAATTTTGGAACTCGCGTATCGCTTACGCAGGTCGTTCGATGGCAACCGTTCTGTTGCTGTTGGGGTTACTGTTCGCGTTCGACAATCCAAGCTGGGCCCAAGACGTTGCTTCCAAGGCAAGTTCCGTTGACTCCTTGGAACTACCGACCGATGTTGAGAAGCAGATCGGGGTTGGTCCACTTCGACAAGCGGACTGGTTTAAAGGACTGTGGAAATCGAGACGGACAGATTTTGCGAAGGCCAAGGATGCGGACCAAGGAGCTTTAGTGCTCTATGGCGATTCGATTACGCAAGGCTGGCCTGATTTGAATGCTGCCTTTCCTGGCGTCAAGGTTGCGAACCGCGGCATCAGCGGTGATACAACGCGAGGCATGTTGATTCGCTTGCAAGGAGATGTGATTGCACTGAATCCAAAAGGGGTTGTCCTTTTGATGGGCACGAATGACATCGAGGAAAACGCATCGCCAGAAACGATCGCTCAAAATGTCACTGCCATCTTAGCCGAACTCAAAAAGCATAATCCCGACATGCCGATTGTCTTGTGCTTGATCTTCCCAAGTTCGGAAACCAAGTCTCGACCCACAGCGACCATCCAGGCGACGAACAAATTGTTGCTTCGTGCAGTTCGAGGTGACAAGCAGATCACGGTGCTAGACACTTTTTCGCTCTATAAGAATGAAGCTGGCGATGCCACCCCCGAACTCTTCCCGGACTTGTTGCATTTGAATCCACAGGGGTACGCTGTTTGGGCTGCTGCCTTGCGACCTGTCTTGGCCACTCTTGGGTTTATGGAGACTGAACCGGAGAAATTTACGATGGAACCGGGCTTTGTCAGTCTGTTCAATGGGAAGGACCTGACAGGCTGGGGCTTTTTGCCAACTCCGCCGATGGCTCCCAACAACAACCCAGATGGCCCCGTGTTTCCCGTGGTCGAAAAAGCGATTGCGTTCGACGGCCAGACAGCATCGTCAGACGGTCGGTATGTCGCCAAAAACGGACGGTTGATTGTCACGACTCCATCGGAAGGAAGCCGCATTCAACAACTGTGGACCACCAAGGAGTTTCCGAAGAACTTTGTTATGAAATTAGAGTTTCGAGCGACCCCGAACGCGGATAGCGGTATCTTTATTCGCCAACCTCAATTGCAGTGTCGCGATTACCCTTTGGCTGGCCCCTACAAGAATCTCAAAAAGTACCGCCCCTTAGGCTGGAACGAAATTGAAATCAAAGTGCACGGGGGCAAAGCCTACTGCACCTGCAATGGCGAAGTGCTAGAAGCAGAATTCCCAGTACCAAGCACCGGCCCCATCGGCTTGGAAGGAGATCGTGGTCAGATGGAGTATCGTCGCATTCGAATCCAAGAGCTTGAATAGTCCATGATCCCGATTTCTACGGACGCACCGATCTACCACTACCCGATCGCAACGGTCAGCATGATCGTTATCAATGTGATTGCGTTCGTTGTGTTTTGCGCCAACGCAAACATGTCTGAGGTTGCGTTGAAGGCTCCGGATGGAAGAGAGTTTCATAACCCCTTCGAACTACACCGTGCACTGGAGGAATTCGAAAGTCGCGAGAAAGCAAAAGAGTTTGCGGACTCGTTGGAGATCATATCAGCCAGCGAGCCATGGATGAAGACGCTTTCGGTCGAATTTGGAACCTTCAAACCTTGGCAGTGGTTAACGAACAACTTCATGCACATGGGCTGGATGCACTTGATCGGCAACATGATCTTCCTGTGGGCGTTCGGGCTGATCGTGGAAGGGAAAGTTGGCTGGATGGCTTTTTCATCGATCTACTTGGTGATCGGGACTCTGTATGGACTGTTCCTGCAGGTCTCTAGTTTGGTTGTGGGTTGGGATGGATTCGCGTTAGGAGCGTCCGCGGCAATCTTTGGTTTGCTTGCCATGTGCATCGCCTGGGCGCCTGCGAACGAGTTCACATTGTTATGGCGATTCGGGATGTTCGATATTACGGTGCTAATGTACGGCTTCTTTTTCGTAGCAAAAGAGTTGTTTGTGTTCATCGTTGCAGGCTTCCAAATGAGTTCCGAACTTCTCCATATGCTCGGTTTCGCCGTAGGACTTCCCGTTGGGTTATGGATGGTTCGAACTGGATACGTTGATTGCGAAGGATGGGATCTATTCTCTTACTTGAGTGGAAAGACCGGTACCGACTCGACCGTGGGTCAAGACAAAATCCGCGAACGTGAAAAGAAGGCGAACGTGAAACAAGAGGAGGCTTACCGCAAAGCCAATCTGCTCGTAGATCCGGTAGAAAGTGCTAAGAAACTGCAAACACAAGTCGAACACGCGATCGCAGAAGGGGACTTGGACCTGGCGATCAAGATTCAGAATCGCATCTCCGTTTCGCAACCGTCGGTCACTTGGAAACAGGTTGACTTGTTCCGTGTCATTCAAGGAATGCTGAAGGCAAAGAGATTTGCTGATGCAGAACCTTTGATGGAGCAGCACATTGAACTATTCGACGACAATCGTTTTTCGATTCAAGTTCTGCTCATCAAGATCTGGCTTCAGGACCAGCGACCTCGCCGCTCGCTTCGGTATATGCAAGGCTTGAATCTTGCATTCTTTTCACCAGAGCAAACTCAGCAGATCCATCAATTGGCAGCCCATGCCAAGAAGCAAATTGCTGCCGGTGTGATTGAACTAGAAACTTGATGCAGCGACCGAATGGACTTGCTATAATCCGGACGGGTTCTGTTGTCTCTTTGATTTGCCCGTGCAAGGTGTTTTCGATGAAATCTATGTATCATCTGTTTTCCGCTTCTGTCTTGGTCGCGTTTGGGTTGTCGACCGCTTCGCGTTCCGTTTTTGCAGAAGACTGGCCAGGCTGGATGGGGCCCAAGCGAGATAACGTTTGGACGATTGCTAAACCACCAACTAAGTTTGCTCCTGGCAGCCTGAAGACGAAGTGGTCTGCACCCGTTGCAGGTGGCTATTCGGGGCCTGCCGTTGTTGGCGACATGTTGTATGTGACCGACCTGGTTACCGATGCCAACGCAAAAGTAGATAACTTCGGCCGAAAAGAGTTTGAGGGTACGGAGCGGGTTCTGTGCCTGAATAGCGGAACAGGCAAGCCAATTTGGAAGCACGAGTACCCCGTCAAGTACGCTATTTCGTATCCTGCTGGCCCGCGATGCACTCCCCTTGTCGACGGCAAAAATCTGTACACGCTCGGTGCCGAAGGTGATCTCTTTTGTTTCGATGCAGCCACGGGAGCTGTTGTTTGGTCAAAGAATCTTAAAGACGAATACAATACAACATCGGCGCTTTGGGGCTACGCCGCACATCCGTTCATCGATGGCGACAATCTGATCACCTTGGCCGGAGGTGAAGGCTCGCACACTGTTTGCCTCGACAAAAAAACCGGCAAGGAAAAATGGCGATTCGGGACTGCACCTGAGCAAGGTTATTCCCCCCCAACGATCATTCAAGCAGGCGGAGTGCGTCAGCTGATTTTGCCCAATCCAATCGCAATCAATTCAGTCGATCCAGAGACTGGCAAGCTCTATTGGACCCTCCCCTACGAAGCGAGCAATGGGTCGATCATCATGAGCCCGATCCAAGTCGGCAATTATCTTTTCGTCGGCGGCTACAGCGACAAGAACTTGCTGATCGAACTGGATGATAAGGCGCCTGCTGCGAAAACTCTTTGGCGAGACGTTGCTAAAAAAGCCATTTCGCCGGTCAACGTGCAGCCGATGGCCATCGGAAACATCGTCTACGGCATGGACCAAAGTGGCGAGATGATCGCCTTCAATATCGCGACGGGTGATCGACTGTGGGAAACCAGCAAGCCAGTCAGTCGTCGACCACAAGGAAGCGGAACCGCATTTATTGTTCGCAGCGGAGATTTCTTTTATCTGTTCAACGAACTGGGCGAAATTGTGATCGCCAAAATGACTCCGAAGGGATACGAAGAGATTTCACGTGAAAAGATTATCGACGCAACCAACAATGCTTTTGGCCGCGATGTCGTTTGGTGTGCGCCGGCCTTCGCGAACGGATGTTTGTATGTTCGCAATGATGAGAAGCTGATTTGCGTTCCGCTCGTCAACTAGCCGTACGACGTGACTTTCCTGCATGATTTTGCTCAGCGTTGCCAATCGACCTGACATTGTTCTCCTCCAACGATTCATTATTTCCTCTCCTCAGAAAGCCCACGTGTTATGCAACGAGAAAATTCCGATTCTGAAACTTCGATCTCCCGACGATTGTTTGGCGCAAGTGCCGCAGCGACCACGCTTGCTGCCGGCACGCTTGCAGCTGGCTCAGTGACGACGGGAACAGCGGCAGCAGCTGCGTTCACTCCTGTTGCTTTGGTCAATGCTGTTCCAGCGGTGGACGCCAAGTCCGGAAAGCTAAATCAATCGGTCTGCAAATGGTGTTACGGAAGCCTGACCGTCGAGCAAATGTGCCAGGAGGCGGTCAAGCTCGGTCTGGTTGGCATCGACCTTTTGAAGCCAGAAGACTTCCCGACCTTGAAGAAGCATGGCTTGGTCTGCACGATGGTCTCGGCCGGTTCGTTATCGGATGGCTTGTGCGATGAAAAGTATCACGAAGCTAGCCTCAAAGCCATGAACGAAGCGATCGAAGCCACCTCTGCTGCTGGATATCGAAACGTCATCTGCTTCTCAGGCAACTCCCGTGGCATTGACCGCAAGACGGGTATGAAAAATTGCGTCGCTGCGCTCAAGAAAATAGTTGGGGTCGCAGAGAAGAAGAACGTGATTCTCAATATGGAATTGCTGAACAGCCGAGTCGATCACGCGGACTACATGTGCGACAACTCGGCTTGGGGTATTGAACTGGTGAAGGAGGTTGGCTCCAACAACTTCAAGCTTCTGTATGACATCTATCACATGCAGATCATGGAAGGGGACATCATTCGTACCATCCAAAAGAACCACCAGTACTTTGGGCATTACCATACCGGGGGCAACCCAGGCCGGCATGAACTCAACGATCAACAAGAGCTGTATTACCCTGCCATTGCGAAAGCGATTGCGGCGACCGGTTTCGACGGCTACTTCGCTCACGAATTCATTCCAGCAGGTGACCCGATCGCTGGTTTGACCGATGCCGTTCGCCAATGCATCGTTTAGCGACAATACCGTTCAATCAAGCAAAGTAGTAGGCACATTCCATGTGCCGTAACCCTCAAAAAGCAAAGCTTTTTGAGGCTCGGCGGACGGCACTCGGAGTGTGCCTGCTACTTTTTGCACGGTATTGCGTTTAGCGATGGGTTGAACCATCTGCAGGACTCCAGGCCTTGAGTTCGCTTTCGGTCAGCATCAGTCGCTGAATGCGGATTGCTTTTCCCGACTCGATATCCACGTCGACCCAAGTTCCCGAAAGTCGCACATCTTCGGTAGCGATATGAAACGGATTCGGGTCGAAGGATAGAGTGGTATTCAGCACGGGTTCGATGGCTCGACCAAGAATGCTTCGGTACGGGCCCGTCATTCCGACATCGCATTGGAATGCGGTTCCACCGGGAAAGATCTCTTGATCAGCGGTCGGAACATGCGTGTGAGTTCCAAGAACCGCGCTGACTCGACCGTCAAGAAAACGTCCCATGACTTGTTTGTCGCTGGTCGCCTCTGCATGAAAGTCGCAAATGCGAATCTTTACCTCCGGCGGTATGCTTTCCAGCACCCGCCCGGCAGCCGTAAAGGGACAGTCGACCGGCCGCATGAACACTCGGCCGAGCAAACTGATGATCGCAACAGGAACTCCTGATTGAGACCGAACAATACAGTGATCCAAGCCCGGTGACAAGCTTGGGAAATTAGCGGGCTTGACGATATTCTTTTCGGACTGAAGAGTCGCGGCGATTTCTTTTTTGCGATAGATATGGTCCCCTAACGTGATGGCATCCACACCGGCGGCTACTAATTTTCGATAAATCGCGGCCGTTAAGCCTGCTCCGTCCGCTGCGTTTTCGGCATTGGCAACAATCAGATCAATGCCCATCACAGATCGCAGCCACGGGACGGCGTCGCAAAGCATGGAAACTCCTGGTTTTCCAACAACGTCCCCCACCAAAATGAAACGTAAATGCTGTGAAGACTTTTCGAGGTACGAAACCGATGATTCTGGATTTCGGTTAGAATCGAACGGTAGTTCCACGGTTTTCTCTCGGGGGAAATGGCGATGTGGCAATTGTCAGTGGACCAGTCTAACGCATTCCCATCCTACTTGTCTCTAGCCCAAGTGATTCCAACCGAGCCGCGAATGCTAGAACTCGACAGCACGCAACAAGATCCCGGCCATTCAGCCAAGCGCATTCTTCTGTTCATTCATTCGATGAATGGTGGTGGATCGGAAAGGCAAATGAGCTACCTTGCGAACGAACTGGCCAACCGTTATCGAGTTCGACTTGTGACTTTGGACAGTATGAAATCAGCCAGTTACTTTATCGATCCACGCGTCGAATGCATCGGGTTGGGGCTGACAGGTTCGTCCACCGGTACCTTATCAGCTATTTTTTCGAACAGGAAACGCATTCGTGCCCTTCGTGATCAAATTCAAGATTGGAACGCGAATGCGGTGGTAAGCTTTTGCGATTCCAACAACATTCTTGCGTTGTTGGCTACCCCCAAGAAAGTCCCTGTGGTGATTTCGGAGCGCAGCGATCCACGCAAGCAACCATTGAGTCGCTTTTGGGAGTTCCTTCGGCGACGCACTTATCCAAAATGTAGCCTGTGCGTGGCCCAAACCAAAGAGGTTTGCGACTACTTTCAGGAAACTCAATGGGTACCACACGATCGTTTGCGGATTATCCCTTCCGCGTTTGTTCCACCCATTTTGGATCAAGACCAGATCGATCGTGAGCGGGCAAGGAGATCGCCGAAGGTCCTGATTTTTGTTGGAAGGCTCTCCAAAGAAAAAGGGATCGATCGACTGTTGCAGGCTTGGGCAAATTTAAAGCATCACCATACCGACTGGCGACTTCGGATTGTTGGGGACGGCGCTGAACGCAGTGCATTGCAGCAAACGTCCGATCAACTTGGCATCGCATCGACGGTCGAATGGGCTTTATGGAGCAAGGATGTTTGGGCGGAGTTGTGCGCTGCAAATGCGTACTGCTTGGTGAGTCGGTACGAGGGCTTCCCGCAGTCATTGCTGGAAGCCATGGCGACGGGCCTTGCAGTGGCAGTGACGGATTGTTCCCCCGCGATTCGAGAGACTATTACGGATCTTGATAACGGGATTGTTATTTCGGATGACACGCAAATGGTCGATTGCTTGGATCGTCTTTTATCGAGCCAAGAATTGCGGCAGAGTCTTGGAAGTAGAGCACGGGAGCGAGCCAAGGATTTCCAATGGAACCAGATTGCGTCCAAGTGGCATGCTGCCATCGAAACTGCGATGCGATAAATACGGACGTGTGTTATACTGGGGGGCATGACAAGATCAGGGCGACGGTGGTAAGTCGCTCCAAGCCTCTCCATCGAAAGCGAATGCATGTTTCTGGCACGTATCCAAACGGCTCAAGGGCCCACTGTAGCTCGAATCGTCGATAATTTTGCAACTCCGTTGAACCTTGCTTCGACTGGATTCACTTCCTTAAGCCAGCTTTTATCCAGCGATCAACTGGGATCCCTGGCGCGGGAGCTGCCCGCTCTTGCTGCATCGATTCCGCTGGAGGCAGTGCGTTGGTTGCCCCCCATCGATGATCAAGAAGTATGGGCCGCCGGTGTTACTTACAAACGCTCGCAAGCTGCCAGAATGGAAGAGAGCGAAGCCGCCGCCAGTTGTTACGATCGAGTCTACACGGCTGCTCGGCCTGAACTGTTCTTTAAGGCAACACCGAACCGCTGCCGAGGCCATCTGGGCGAACTAAGAATCCGAACCGACGCCACCTGGAATGTGCCCGAGCCAGAACTGACGCTGGTGCTTTCGAATCGAGGAAAAATCGTTGGCTATACGATCGGCAACGATATGAGCAGCCGAGATATCGAAGGGGATAACCCTCTCTATTTGCCTCAAGCCAAGGTATACAACCAGTGCTGTGGGCTGGGACCATGGATCGCCTTGGCGGAAGACATGCCGCCCCGCGAAACCATCGGTATCGGGCTCAAAATTGTTCGCGACAATCAAGTTGTTTTCTCCGGCGAAACTTCGGTTGCCCAAATGGCGCGTCAATTAGAAGACTTGGTCCAATGGCTGATGCGAGATAACGACCTGCCTAACGGTGCTTTCATGTTGACAGGAACGGGAGTTGTCCCAGACAGCTCGTTCACACTGGCACCCGCCGACACCGTCCATATCTCGATCGATGGTCTTGGAACGCTGACCAATACGATTGTCCAAGGTTAACGTCATCCACATTGGATGCCGTTTAAGACTGATCTCGAAAAATCTATTTTGTTATGCCCGACAAGAAGAAACAGCCGCTGGACGATGTTCGTTATCAGCATCATGCCGCGACCTCGGAGAATCGATTTCCCAAAGCCAAGCCGCAGACGGAGCCTTTGCAGTTAAGCGGCGTATGGCGAATGGAGTCGACCGAGCAAGCGGATGCGCTGCTGGGTGGAACGGCCCCGGGCTTCGCCTACCGACGCGAAGGGCATCCGAATGCTACCTCGCTCGCGGACGCCTTGCGATCTTTGCACAACGCGCAGGAAGCGATTGTTACGGCGCAAGGCATGAGTGCTATTTCGATCGCTTGCATGGCGTTGCTCAAGCCAGGCGATCGCGTTCTTTTGGCTCAGCCCGTGTACGGCCGGACGTCCTTCTTCATCAAACAGGATTTAGCTCGATGGGGGATTCAGTTTGAGGACGTGGTCGCAACTGATCTCACGGCGCTCAAGAATGCGTTTCGCACTCCGGCACGGATGGTGATTGTCGAAACGATTACCAACCCGCGATTGTCGGTTCCTGATATCGAATCGATTGCGACGATGGCTCATGAATCAGGTGGACCGGCTACTTCGGAATCGGGCACGGTGGTCTTGGTGGACAATACGTTTGCGACCCCGGTGCTATGCCAACCCATGAACTTGGGAGCGGATCTTGTGATGGAAAGTCTGAGCAAGTTTGTGTGCGGTCACGCGGATGCCATGTTAGGATTTTTGTGCGGGCATAAAGCGGTCTGGCAAAGGATACGTCAGACGATGGTTTCTTTTGGGATGACCAGTAGCCCGCTCGATTGTTGGCTCACTCAACGCGGTTTGGCATCTTTGCCAGTGCGAATGGCTCATGCGGCAGCTTCCGCCAAAGCAGCAGCGGAAGCCATCCAAGGGCATGCGGCAATCGATCTCTTGGATTATCCAGGCTTGGCTTCGCATCCTGAACACGCGATGGCGAGAAAGCAGTTTGGGGAATCGTTTGGCAACATGATGACCTTGCGGCTACATGGTGGGCTACGATCGGCTCAGCGATTTATCGCGGCGGTGGCTCCGAACATTCCATTTTGCCCAACGTTGGGGGAAGCTCAAACCACGTTAAGCCATCCCTGTTCGACAAGCCACCGATCTTACAGCGACGAGGCGCTTGCAGCGCTTGGGATCACCGGTGGAACGCTTCGTTTCTCGATTGGGCTGGAGCCTACCGATTGGCTGATCGAAAAGCTGACGGAAGGATTGGACGGAGTGACAAAAGGCTAACACTGCCAGTTGCTTTTCGGCTTGACTGAAATGGCGGAACACTGTCGCCATGGACGAGACAACGAGTCCCTGTCTTCGCGTAGTGGACGAGGCAACGAGTCCCGGCTGCTAAAGCTAAAGTTGAAGTTGAAGTTGAGGAGGCTCCTGTTTGCACGGAGCGAAACTGGGCCTTGAGCCCAGATTTCGCAACAGGTTTGGCGTGCTACCCCCAAACGGGAACGCCGTGATCGAACGCGGTCAAGGGCCTTGCGCCCGACGACCGCAACAGGACTCGATGGCAAGCGTTGGGATGGCAAGCGTTGGGTGGCACCGCTTGATCCTCTCAAACGTTCTGATCTCCCCTGAGTCTGAAGGCCCGGCGGGCCGATACACCCTTTGCCGGCGGTCCGCGACCGCCGGTTCGCGACCGCAACTCAATTTCTTAAGGCCTGCAGGGCCGACACATCGCGACGATGTCAGCGAGACGGCGCGTACTGTGTCGCCCCATTCGGGGCTTTCGAGGATCAAGGGAAGAAGGACCGGTGGCCGCGGGCCACCGTCAAAAGATGTATCCGCCCATTCGGGCCTGGACCACGAACCGGTTGCTTCGGCCATATCTTGTCGGTCGTACTGGCTTCTTCGGACGGTGCGGGCTTCTTCGGACGGTGCCACCCACGAATGGCACTGCAGGGCTTCTTTGGACGGTGCCACCCACGAATGGCACTGCATGATGAGATACCGGAACAATCCAACGCTCTTACTCCTCGCCAGTCAGGCCGCAATCTAGCCCGCCAAACCTATTGCGGTCGTCGGGCTCGAGGCCCTTGACCGCGTTTGCATTCGGTTCCCGTCGAGTGTTAGCGCACCAAACCTGTTGCGACATCTGGGCTCAAGGCCCAGTTTCGCTTTTGCGACAACGAGCGTGTGCTTCGGACGGTGCCACCTGTGCTTCGGACGGTGCCACCTGTGCTTCGGACGGTGCCACCCACCTGTGCTTCGCCCACCTGTGCTTCGGACGGTGCCACCACCGGCTTCTTCGGACGTACTGTGTGCTTCGGACGGTGCCACCCACGAATGCCACTCACGCCCACGAATGCCACTCACGAATGGCACTCGCACGTAATAAGTTAAGATTGTTGAGACAGCTGATAGCTGGGAGCCGGATGCTTTCACTGGGCCAGTCCGGTTCTGAGAGGGTGCGGAGTATCCATTGGTAGGGAAGGGACAGTGCGGCGCTGCCATTGATTTGGTAGCATACCCATGGGCACAAACAACAACCCAAAAAAGAGACTCCAAACGTTCGCCCATTCAGTTTTCAACAAGGTCAAAGCAATTCGGCATGCAGGATCCGTATAAAGCACCTATCGCCTCCTCCGCCGATCAGCCCCTGTCGCAACGTTTCCGCAAGCTCCCCATTGCAGTATGGTTGATTGGATACGCTCTTCAATTCGCTCTTTTCGCCGGGCTCATGGAGTCGTTGTATTCCAATCGGGTGTTCTTGAACTCAAGGTCCGACGATTTGAAATTACAGCTGTTCGGCTGTGCGATCGTTCTATGTGGATTGATTTCCGTTCTTGCGATCTTGCTTATGATGAAGAACTTGACTGCCGCATCACGGTTTTGGCTTGCTATGGGATCCATTGTGTTGTTCGGGGCGACTTGGTTTGGGTTCTGGATTTGCGTATTGATCAAGGCGTACTCGGGGATGGGACAAATCCGCTGACACCAAACAACGGAGGAACCACCTGACAAGCAGACCCAGATACCGCGACTGGGTGACAATGGTCATTCGTCCTCAGAGAATCGTAAAAATGACAGTTTAGTGGTTGATGCGACGATCGATACCCGAAACTGCACGGTGGATCGTGTTTGCGACATTCATCGGCTGCGACTAGGCAAGGATATCTTTTGCGACTTTGCCTGCGACATCCGTGAGTCGGAAATCGCGGCCTGCATAGCGGTATGTCAGACGCTCGTGATCCAATCCCAGCAAATGCAAAATGGTGGCGTGCAGATCGTTGACGTGCATCTTGTTCTCGACCGCATAGTACCCGTATTCGTCGGTCGCGCCATAAGCGTAACCACCTTTCACCCCGCCCCCTGCCATCCACATCGTAAAACCGTTCGGGTTATGGTCGCGGCCGTCGCTGCCCTGCTGGCATGTTGGCGTGCGCCCGAATTCTCCGCCCCAAAGGACCAAGGTGTCTTCTAACAAACCTCGAGCCTTTAAATCACTCAAGAAACCCGCAATCGGCTTGTCCACTTCGGCTGCGTTCTTGGTATGTCCCTGATAAAGCCCACCGTGCTGATCCCATTGCACTTCACTGTCGCTGTGCGTCACTTGGACAAATCGCACTCCACTTTCTAAAAACCTCCGTGCCATCAAACATTGCCGACCGAAATTCTCAGTGACAGGATCGTCGATACCATACAGCTTGAACGTGTCTTGCGTTTCTTGAGAAAGGTCCTGTACGTCGGGCATGGTGGCCTGCATACGGTACGCGAGCTCGAAAGAGTTCAATCGGCCATCGAGCACGATATCCGCATCCGATTTTTCAAAATGCTCTTGGTTGATGGAACGCAGCAAATCCAGTTGCTTGCGCTGCATCTTGGAATCAATACGCCCATTACGGATATGTTTCACTTGAGCTTGTTCGGCCGGCAAACTGGCGTTGCCAATAGGCGTCCCCTGACAATAGGCTGGCAAAAACGCCGAACCCCAATTGTTCACACCACCATGAGCCAACGTGGGACAAATCGTAACGAATGCAGGTAGGTTTTCATTCTCTGTCCCTAAACCATAAGTTACCCACGAGCCTAAACTGGGGCGAACGAATTGGTCACTTCCCGTGTGAAGCTTCAACAAGGCTCCGCCGTGGGCAGGGTTAGTACCGTGCAAGGATCGCAAAATGCACAAGTCGTCTATGTGCTTGGCAACATTCGGAAAGAGCTCGCTTACCGGTAGGCCGCTTTGTCCATATTGATGAAACTTCCATGGCGATTTGAGAAGGTTCCCAGCCTCTGCAAAGAGAACCTTTGGCAAGGCAAATGGAAGCGGCTTTCCAGCATCCCGGTCCAGCAAAGGCTTCGGGTCAAACGTATCGACATGCGATGGCCCCCCTTTCATAAATAGAAAGACAATCCGTTTTGCTGTTGCGGGAAAATGAGCCACTTTGGCCTTTAGGGGATTGGCTCCTTGAGAACGCACGGCAGAATCAGCAGAAACGACCAACGGATCAGCCGAACGAGATTCGCGTTGTAACAATGCACTGAGCGCTAAGAAACCGAAACCCGCCGCCGAGTTTTTTAAGACACTTCGGCGCGTGGTTAACGAGCTCGTAAAGGTCTGACTATTTCGTCGGACGAAGAAGTCTTCAGCAGGAACGTTTCGCATCGTGATTACCTGAGATAGAAAAATTCGTTGGAGGATAGCAGGCTTTGGCAAATCATGGACCAAACCAATGGATCGTTCGAAGCTTGGGTCTTCAATTCTGTGGAAGTCGATTCTGCGGCATTCGAATCTGCAGCCCTTGCACTGACCAAAAACTGCATGATCGCGGTACGTTCGGTATCGCTTGGCATGCGCCCCAAGATCGATCGGTATGCTTGGCTGGTTTGTTCATTTGGGTCGCTCGACTGACTCAACAGTTTTTCAGCCAACCGATCGGAAGCTTTCAGTACCAAGTCGGAGTTCATCATCAGCAGAGACTGCGGCGCGACGGTGGTTGTATTGCGGCGTCCAGTCGGCATGGTTGGATCCGGAAAATCAAATTGCTCGAACAGAGTGTATAAGTTGTTTCGAACCACCGGCAGGTAAATCGCTCGTCGCAGGCTGTCATACTTGGTGTTATCACAAGAAGTATGATCGAACACAAACTGGCGATTTCGAAGCGGTACCGTTTTGCCATGCAGCGACTTGTCCAACAGACCCGACACCTCCAAAATGGAATCGCGTATCTGTTCAGCATCCAGACGCAGCATTGGAAAATGCCAAAGGAGCTTGTTGTCGGGGTCGATCTGCGTCGCTTGAAGGGATGTGTCCGATGCCGATTGATACGTGCTGGAATTCATGATCAAGCGATGCAGCTGCTTCGTTGACCATCCCGATTCGATAAACCATCGCGCCATCCAGTCCAGCAGTTCCGGATGAGTGGGTGAATCGCCGACCCGTCCGAAGTTCTCGGTAGATCGAACGATTGCGTTGCCAAAATGCCAACCCCAAATTCGATTCACGGCTACGCGGGCTGTCAGAGGATGCGACGAGCTGGCCATCCATTGCGCGAGCTCCAACCGCCCGCTTTGCAGCTTGGGCAAAATCGGCTTCACATTTGAAACGCTCATAACTTCAGGGAAACCGCGTTGGACGACTTGGCCAAGATTGCGATGGCTGCCTCGAACATGGATCGGGATTCCATCTACAATTTTATTCTCGCGAACCGACATGGCCGCCGAGGCATCTGGGGAGAAACTCTCTAGGATCCGAGCCTCGTCTGCGAGTCGATAGAATTCTTGAAGGGTCGCATCATCGAATGCAAAGCTAGGTTTTGCAGGAACCGCAAGCAGTCCAGCTGCATCATTCAAAACCTGCCGGGCTGTTTCGAGCGTTTCGTCTGGCAGTTTGGTGAGCGGTGGGGTGGCTTGCAAGCCTTCTTGCCATGCCTTGGTAGCAAGCTCAAACAATGGGCGATAATGGGCTTCGACACCTGCGACATCGCCCGCAGCAGCAAGCTCGGTCCACTTGGAAAAGAAAGGATCGTCGCGATGAAAATCCAGGTGCTTGCGACAATGATGCAGGATACGAGGGTGCAAACCTGCGGGTGCGGCTGCTGCTGCAATTTCCTGAAGTGAGCTCATGGAAGACACATGGCAGGCCGCAATCATGTATTCGGTCGCTTTGGATTTAGCAGCTGCCCGCAGCTTTTCCATTTCGTCGGATTTGAATTTGTTTGCCAACGCTTGCTTCTTTGCGATCTCCGCATCCACTTCTTTGATCTTGGCGATTTCTTCTTCGGTTGCGAAAGTATGTTCGTTCCAATACTTGATCGCACCAAAATTCTTGCCGCTGAATGTTTGTGTGCTCTTGAAGATCGCTGCCATGCGGTAGTAATCGGCTTGTTGGATAGGATCGAACTTGTGATCGTGGCAGCGGGCACAACCCATGGTGATGCCCATGAAAGTTTTTCCGATCGTGTCCAGTTGCTCATCGATGGTATCCATCATGAGCTTTTCGACATCGGGTTCCGCAAGTACCTTCGCCCCAAGCGCAAGAAAGCCGGTTGCAGTATGAGTGTCCTTGTTGGCATACGAGACCAAGTCACCTGCAATCTGTTCGATTAAAAACCGATCGAACGGTATGTCTTGGTTCATCGCGTTGACAACATAGTCGCGGTATCGCCAAGCGTTCCCAAAGGCGACGTTTTCGTCTAGCCCGTTGCTATCCGCGTAGCGTGCAACATCCAACCAATGCCGGCCCCATCGAACGCCATAGTCCGGGGATTCCAACAACCGGTCCACCAGTTTTTCAAAAGCGTCTGGCGATGTGTCCGCAACAAACGCATCGACTTCGTCGGCGGAAGGGGGAAGGCCGACAAGATCATAGGTTGCGCGTCGAATCAACGCCCTACGGTCCGCTTTCGCGGGTGGTGGCAATCCGGCAGCATCCAGTTTCGACAGGACAAATGCATCGATAGGCTTTTGCACCCATCCCGGATTCGAGACCGCAGGGATGTCGGGATCCGAAATAGGCAACATCGACCAAAAGCGTTTCCCTTCTTCGATCGTCATGCCTGTGGGTTTAGGAGCCCCATCGTCAATTGATCCGTTCTCCTTCGATCCTTCTCCTTGGGGGGCTTCGCCTGGAAAGGCAGCTCCATCGCGCACCCATCGTTCTAAAATTTCGACTTCGGATTCCGGAAGTCGATTTTGTGGAGGCATCTGCAAATCATGGTTTTGGTATCGGACGGCTTCGATCAGCAAACTGGCTTGTGGGTCACCAGGTCGGACGGTGGCTCCCGATTCCCCACCCCGTTCAAGCCCCGACCGTGAGTCTAGCCTTAGTCCACCGTTCTGCTCACTTGCCGAATGGCACTCGTAGCAACGAGCGACCAAAATAGGGCGAACCTTTTTTTCGAAGAATTCAAATTCGTCCGGACCTTGAACCCACGCCGAAGACAGGACGGCAACGGTCCGAATAAGAAGGAGAGAGAAGAAACCCATCGTCTTGGTCTTCTGTGGTTATAGGCGGGACCGAACGAGTGCAAAAGTCACTCATGAACAGCAACATAATCTTGGCTGATAAAAGAGGCGTTGTCAAGGATTGCAAGGTTTGCCAAGGCACAAGACCATGACTGGATGTTCTTGGATACAATGACAGCTCGACGCCGTTGCTTGAACATTTCCGTTCACCGACTTTGGCAACTACTTTCCTTGCAATTCTTTCCGCTCCCTTCATGAAGCCATGAATCTGTCTGCCCAAACTCAACCCATTGAAACTTTAGCAGACTTAGTTCGCATCAATAGCGTGAACCCAAACTATCCAGGAGGGGTCCCCGAAGGGGAAATCGCCAACTACATCGAGCAATTCTTTTTGGAGCATGGAATCGAAACTTGGCGGCAACAAGTTTACGCAGATCGGCCCAATGTGATCGCTCGGCTTCCAGGTCGCAATCCAAATCGTCGCATTGTGCTGGAAGCTCATATGGATACGGTCTCAACAACTGGAATGGAGATCGCACCGTGGGATGCGGAAGTACGAGACGGTCGATTGTATGGACGTGGGGCTTGCGATACGAAGGGCGGCATGGCTGCGATGATGCATGCCGTGGCAAGCCTTGCTCGGGAAGGGTTTGTGCCCGAATGCGAAGTCCTTTTCGCCGCTACCATCGATGAGGAGTATTCCTATCGTGGAGTTGTTGCCTTATGCAACTCGTTGGCTCCAGGCGACGTTGATCCGGAAATTCTTATCGGCGAGCACGCCCCCAGGGATCCATGGCAAGCGGAGGCGGCCATCATTGCCGAGCCGACTTCGCTGGCCGCAGTCATCGCGAGCAAGGGGTTGATACGGTGGAAAATCGAGACGTTTGGCAAAGCCGCTCATTCTGCTAAACCCCATTTGGGAACGAATGCGATCGAGCACATGGCTCATCTGTTGGTCGCATTGCAGCAAGACACCCTAATGCTATCGCAACATACTCATCCGCTGCTGGGTTGTGCCACCTGCAATGTGGGGGTTGTTCGAGGCGGAGTGCAAGTCAACTTTGTTCCGGATCGATGCGAAATTGAAATCGATCGACGGCTGCTTCCCAGCGAGACTCGCGAATCGGTCTTACAACACTATCAGCAATTGGTTGACGGCGTTTCTAGTCAGCATCCCGGAATGAAAGTGGTGATGCATCCATCGATGCTCAGCGATCGACCGCTGGATACGGCTCCTGATACGCGTGCCGCTCAAGTGATCGCTGGGGTTTTGAACTCGTTTGGTTTGGACAGCACATTGCGGGGCGTTCCGTTTTGTAGTGACGCAAGCAAATTCGGAGCGATTGGCATCCCCAGTATCATCTTGGGGCCTGGTAGCATTGACCAAGCACACGCCTCGGTGGAGTATATTGACGGCGAACAGGTGATCCAGGCTATGCAAATCTATCGCCAGTTTATCGTGGAATTCCAATAGCGCTCCAACGATCACCACCCTTCCTTTGTTTCCTTCCACCTTGGTCTTGGTCTATTTTTCATGACACCTATTCGTATTGCTAACATCGATGATGTCCATCGGGCGCAACTCGTGATCCGTCAACATCTGACGCCAGCCCCCTTGATTCGATCGTACGCTCTGGAGAAGGAACTTGGGCTGCCGCCGAACAGGCATGTTTGGATCAAAGATTATGGCTGGACACCGGTCGGATCATTCAAGTTGTTAGGTGCATTGAACTGGATGGCCAATCATTTAGAACAGATTGGCGATCGCCCAGTAGCAGCTCATTCGTCGGGTAACTTTGCATCCGGCCTTGCGTTTGCGGGAATGCGATATGGTAAACGTGTGATCATTGTCATGCCCGATGATGCACCGTCGGTGAAGTTTGCTCGTACGCGTTCGTTTGGCGCCGACGTTCGAACCTACAACAAGGCCACTGATTTCCAAACTGGACAGCGCGATCGATTGACACGCGAGATTGCGGAGAATGAGAACGCAGTTCAGGCTTCGCCATACGACGATAACGATGTGATTTCGGGAAACGGGGTGGGAGGACTGGAGATCGCCGACGAGCTGAAGCGACTTGGCCGTGACTTGACTCACTTTTTCTGTGCCATCAGCGGTGGCGGGTTGATGGCGGGGCATGCTTTAGCCATCTCGGATGCTTTTCCTGAATGCACGATTGTGGGAGTCGAACCGGTTGGAGCCAACGACTTTAGTCTTTCCAAAGCCAAGGGGGATCGCGTCCGAATCGATCAGCCCAAGAGCATTTGCGATGGACTGTTATCCTACGATGTCGGTCAACACAATTGGCCCATCTTGAAAGACAAGGTTTCGGTGGCCGTCAGTGTTTCCGACGAAGAAAGCTGCTTGGCAATGCAATGGATCGACAAGCACCACGGCTTGAGAACCGAACCCTCGGGAGCGATCACCATCGGCGCATTGCTCGCCAAAAAGGTGAACCTGGATGCGACGGGCGATATCGTTGTGGTACTAAGCGGTCGGAATGTGGATCCGGAATCCTACCAACGCTGGACGGCTAGCCCAAGCGCCTTTTGAAATCCGGCAAATGGTTTTCTGTAGTACTCGTGCTCTAATTCTTACTCGTACTCGAAAAATTCCGGTCGAGTACGAGTACCGCTGGCGCTCAGGACGAGTACAAGTACGAAAAAACACGTTTTCCTTCGGTGCACGAGTTGGGATTCCATTTGGGCAACATTGAAACAAAGGCCTGAGCCTAAAGTAATCCCTTATATCCATTGCATTCAATCGGTGTCTCAATTTTGGCTCCGATGTCATTGCCAGCCCCAGCGATCGACTAAGATGCATGGTTCACGAGATCGTTCGTGCGACTTCTCATTGAATCGATCCCTTGCATTAACGTTGTGGTATTCTCGACGGAGGACTTTATGAATTACAAGATCGCGTGCCCTCTGTGCCAACATTCATTTTCCCTCAAAGACCCGAAGCCGGGCCAGTATAAGCCGAAGTGTTCGGCATGCTCGCAAGCCTTTGCATTGATCGTTGAATCAGGCGATCCGGTCCAAATCAAAGTTGGGAAGCTCGCAAAAACGGTTGCAAAGCCAATGGATCAGACTCAGGATGTTGAGCCGGCGCCGACCCGTTTAACGGCGACCGACGATCTCCAGGCAACGCTTCCAAGCGAAGTGTCGCACCAAGTTTCTGGTATTACTAGCGTTGCCAGTGCTGTTGGCCTGGACGCAACCATGGAGCGATCCAACGATCAAGATTTTTCCGTGAATGAAGCGACCATGGATAGCAATGTTGGCTTGGCCTCTGCGTCCTCAGTTGGCAAAGACTCAGTTGGCAAAGACTCAGTTGGCAAAGACTCAGTTGGCAAAGACTCAGTTGGCAAAGACTCAGTTGGCAAAGACTCAGCCAGCAAGGGTGCATCCATGAAAGCCTCGGAAGGGGCAAGGTCCAGCGCCCCAGCAGGCTCGAATGCTTCTTCGCCAGCCTTGATGCTCAATCGGTTGGGAGGCTATAAGATCCTGAGCGAGCTTGGGGCGGGTGGTATGGGATCGGTCTATCTTGCCAAGCAGATATCGCTCGATCGATCGTGTGCTTTGAAAACGATTCAAGCGCATTGGGCCAAGAACCCGCGTGTTATCGCGAGATTCATTCGCGAGGCTTACGCGGCCGCACAATTGACCCATCACAATGTTGTACAAATTTATGACTTGGGCCAGGATTCCGGCACGAACTACTTCAGCATGGAGCTGGTATCTGGCGGCTCACTGGATGATCAACTGAAGTCGAAGGGAAAGCTGCCGCCGAAACTGGCTGCAACACTTATTTTGCAAGCGTCGCGAGGGTTGAAGTTCGCACACGATCACGGAATGGTCCATCGCGACATCAAACCAGCGAACCTGATGATGACTGCTGATGGTCTGGTCAAAGTTGCGGACATGGGCTTGATCAAAACACCCAGCCCCGATGACTTACCGCCAGAAGATGATTCCGACGTGCAATCGATGATGCTGGCCTCCGCGAGAAGCCAAGTCACTGCCGTTGGATCTTCGATGGGAACGCCTGCATATATGTCGCCCGAGCAGTCACTGGACGCGGCAAGTGTCGATAAGCGAGCCGATATCTATTCGCTCGGTTGCACGTTCTACGCATTGCTCACTGGCAAGCCCCCTTTCGACGGCAACACCTTGATGGAAGTGATCTCGAAACACCGTGCGGAAAAAATCGTGCGGCCCGAGCGAATCATTTCCGGACTGCCGACCACGTTAGGTGACATCATTGAAAAGATGACGGAAAAGAAACCCGAGGACAGGTACCAAGACCTCGAAGAAGTCATTCATGATTTGGAGGTGTATCTTGAACTGCGCGAGGACACTTCGAAAGCCCAGATTATTCATCAGCCAAGCAGTCCCGATGAAATCTTGGCTGGGCAAAAGCATGTGGAGATGAATGACAAGCCGGCGAAAGCTGAGCCTGTCATTCCACCCGAGTTAGCTGGCCAGCTGAAAATCGCATCCAAACGCTTTTCGAGTTCGCCCGTGTTGATCGCACGTCGATTTTTACCCATGGCCTGGAACGTTGCCTGTGGATTGGGTGCAGTTCTGTCGCTGCTCTTCGCCTTGTGGGCTGGACTCTCGCTGCTGGGCGAAGGAGCCAAAAGCCTAGCATCGCAAGCCAGTACCGTGGTACAGGGGTTGGGTGCGAAAGCACCAGCAGACACCACTGCCGCAGAAACGACTGCAGCAGAAACCCCCAAAGCGGTGGCACCGACGACATCGAAGGCGACCGAGTACTACAGCAGCATGGCGTCATGGCTGAAAACAACGATCGGTATGGTGCTCGCGATGTTTCTTGCCCCCGTCTCCGCAGTGGTTTTTTCGGGACTAGAAGGTGCAAGTCCATTGGCTCGGCGTTGGCGAGAGTCCTTGATCACTGGCGGCGTTTTGGAGTGGCTATATTGGCTCTTTGGCGGGCTGATCGGCTTGCTGGCAGTGCACTATTTAGGGCTATGGATGCCATTGATCTTCGCTTCGGTTTTAGGTGTTGGGGCTGGGGCTGGATACTACTTTGGTATCGAGAAGATGTTATCTAAACAACGAAAACCATCTTTGGACCAAGCACAAGGTATTTTGCGGCAATTGCGATTTCGCGGAATGGATGAAGATCAGATATGCAATGCTACCGTTCAACAAGCCAGTCCAAATTGGGAAGAGTTCTTTGAATCGCTCTTCGGCTACGATCGAATGCGAACCATGCGAGCCAAGTTGCAGGGGATACAGAGTTCGGAGGGGAAGACTCACCCATCACGTCGGGACAAAATGATTGATCGTTGGGATGCGAAGCTATCGGAAGCCAAACGAGAGAAGGATGAAAAGTTTCTGCGGGTCGCTGGTAAAGCAGAGATGATCGCAGAGGGGGTTTCCGAGGCTGAGGCTGGCAAACGCGCTACTGAGCTTGCTGCGTCGATGGTCGAAGCGGCTCATGAAACCAGGCAAGCCATGCATGATATCGCTACGGGCAGACTCACTGTGCATGCGGCAGAAGCAAAGCGTCAACGCATCAAACAAATGCTGGCTGAGGCTCGATCTGGAAAGGTTAGCAAACGCGAGGTGCGCAATCGGTCGCTCGACAGACTTCTTGGACAATTACTCGGTAGCAAATTCCGATTCGTCTGTGCCGCGGTGCTCTTCTTGGGAGTTGGCATGTGGCTCCAAACCAACCAGCAGGCGACACAAGGGTACTGGCAACAGGCCCGTTCCACCATCGACAGCCTGAAGAACACGAAACTCGATTCCAGTGCGATCGAAAGCGCCAAGAATGCGATCGCAACCGCCTCTCAGCAAACTCAAGCTGGAGGAACGAAAGCATGGAAATCCATTTGGTTCGGTTCGATCAGTCAGAAGAACGTCGTGTGGGTCACGCTAGCCGCCATGGTGATGCTGTTCGGAACAATGTTGTCTGGCTGGAAAAAATCCTTGCTGCTGATCCCGATTGTCCTAGCCCTTTGCGCGATACCACTGTGGTTATAAACGCAATTCTCGCGAACCCCGTTGAATCTGAATGGGCTATTGCCTGCGGATCTTGGCGGAGAAATCGGAGCTGTCTCGGTACAGCTGAGCCAGATCCGTGATGCGGGCATTTTGACGAGCGATCGCGAAGGGCTCCACCACGTCCAGCAAACCAAGCTCATAAGCCAACCGATCCGAATGGCCCGGCAACAAGACACGAAGATCGCGCGGGATTCGACCTGGCCGAAGCTTATTGATGTGGTCGACTAGATTGGTGGTGCAGTTGTTGTTGATCGTATCGTAGTATTCGGGAGAACGTTGTAGCTTGTTCGCCCGCTCCAGCATGTCCACCAAAAGGTCTTGAACCCGGTCCGGCGTCGCGCGCGCCGGATAGAGCAAGACCTCCACTTTTCGAACGTCCGTGCGTAACAAAATCAAATCGCGCTCGTCACCAATCACATACATCAGCTGGAACTTGTTGGTGATCCCGCGAATAGGTGAATAAGAATCTCCTTGATCCAAACGCGCCTCCACGGAAACAATGAAATGCCGTCCGTCCACAAGACCGAAACTAAACATGGTATGTGCGAGCAACGAATTGTTGTTGAACGGAACGATGATAAAGTCCAACGTTCGAACATCATCCAAGGCAAAGTGCAAGTCGTAGTGCCGAACGTCGTAATCGGTTTCTGTCCGATAGCGACAGTTGCGAACATGCTTGATCAAGATGTCTTCGTCTTGAAATTCGATAAACGGCATGACCGCCAAATCCGGACGCCACAATCGTTCGGCAGAGTCGGCTTTAGGAAGGACGCGATCCCGAGCAACTGAAATCAGGTTCGATGTTCCCTGCTTCACAACGGGAGATCCGCAACCCACGGACAGCAACAAACACGCGGAAAGCGATAGACAAACCAACAGCAACCAAGATTGGAAGAACCACCCAAGAGCGATTCTTCGCGGCCCGCATTCTAACGGGTTACGTTTTTTTGTGACGGAGCGGGTTAAGGTTGAGAAAGCCTGTTTCATCAACGGATCAGACTGCAGTTTGAAGAGGACACATCAGGCTCCGGTTTCCCAAAAAATCAGGGAAATACGCCAATCGAAACATAAGTTCGCCTGATTTTCTTGGTCATAGCAGGTATTCGAGGGGCGCGTCCAGCCCAGGAGACGTGAACGGTTCTGGCGATTGAAGGAGTAAAACCTGCTGAATCAAAATGAAATTGGGGCGATATCGGTCTTGCAGCGAACAAGACAGCTCTTATAATCTTGTCCCGCGATTAAGAGAGAAGAGATGCTGTTTGCGGCTTCCGCACCTTCCACTCGCGGTTTTGAAACGACCGACTCGTTTCAGTAGGATAAAGCAACGGGCATAATCGAACAGGTTCCTTTTGCGGGCGTAGCTCAGGGGTAGAGCACAACGTTGCCAACGTTGTTGTCGTGGGTTCGAATCCCATCGCCCGCTTTTTTCTGTTTGATTGTGCCTTTTTTTGTAACTTTTAGGATTTTTGAACCGACATGTCGACCGTTGAAACCAAGGCACCTGATTCCAAGTTGGAATTGGTAGTAAAGATTGACAAACCTAGCACTTGCCAAAGGCACGTCGTCGTGACCGTTCCACGCAGTGAAATGGAACGATACTTTCGCAACGCTTTCAACGAAATTGCTCCAAAAGCCGATCTTCCGGGCTTCCGAGCCGGCAAGATTCCTCGGAAACTTTTGGAAAGCCGATTCAAAAAAACAGTTGCCGATCAAGTCAAAAGCAGCTTGGTCATGGACAGCTTGCAGCAAATTACCGATGGTGGTGAATTTTCGGCGATCTCGGAACCCGACATGGATTTCGGAGCTGTTCGACTCCCAGACACCGGGGACTTCACGTTCGAATTCAAAATCGAAGTGCGTCCGGAATTCGAAACCCCCAACTGGGAAGGGCTCGAACTCGAGAAGTCGATTTACAACGTCTCAGACGTGGATGTCGATCACCAACTTGCAAGAACTCTTGAACGAATCACCCCGGGCGAAGCCTTCGACGGCGAAGCCTCCACGGGCGATCGCTTGTTGTTGAATGCAAAATTCTCCTCCGACGGGAAACAAATCAGCGTTCTTGAAGAGTCGATCGTTACCCTTCGTCAAAAGCTTAGCCTAGCCGACTGTGTCGTCGAAAATTTCGGCGAACTAATGGTTGGCTCCAAAGAAGGGGACAAGCTTACCACCAAAGTAACCGTCCTGGAAACTTCCATGAACGAAGCGTTCCGTGGCGTTGCAGTGGATGTTGAGTTCGAAGTACTTGAAATTCGACGCGTCAATGTCGAAGGACTTAGCAGCAGCATCTTGGAATCCGTTGGATTCGACGACCCTGCTGAATTGCGTGCCTTCGTTCGTGCAGAACTAGAAAAGCAAGCGGACTACCACCAAAAGCAATTGCTCCGCCAACAAATCACCACCAAGTTGATCGCTGGCGCCAATTGGGAATTGCCACCATCCTTGGTTCGAAAGCAAACGGAACGCGAACTGCAACGCCGAGTGCTTGAGCTACGCCGAAACGGATTCACCGACGATCAAATCCGATCCGTTGTCAACGGAATGCGAAGAAACGCAGAAGCAGAAACTCAAACTGCACTTCGTGAACACTTCGTCCTGGAAAAAATCGCCGAAGCTCTAAGCATTGAGCCAGCGGATGAAGAGTACGAAGAAGAAATCAACATGATTGCTGAGCAGAGCGATATCTCGCCACGTCAAGTTCGTGCCAAGTTAGAACGCACTGGCCAAATGGATGCCTTGCGAAATCAAATTCTAGAACGAACCGTCATCAATAAGATCACCGAAGCCGGCAAGGTCACAAAGATCACCGGCGAATCAATCTTGAAGGCTGATCCAGATGAGTTCGCTGTCGAGTTCTTGGTAGCACCTGTTTCACAGTCGCTTCCAGAAGCAAAGTACGACGAAATGCCAGAAGACGGTAGCATCGACAAATCAGTAAAACCTACCTAATCGGAATCGGTTCCCTGCAAAGATTCATGGCTCGTACAATTGGTCTTGAACTTGCCAAATGATTTTTTATCGGCGGCTCCGTCAGGCAACCTGAAACGCCGAGCCGCTTTGCTGAGATCGCTCCGTGCATTCTTTGATGACCGGGGCTTTACGGAAGTGCAGACGCCTGTACTATCGCGCGACACCATCATCGATCGACATCTCGACCCGATCGAGGTTCGAATGCAATTGCCAGGTGGTAAAGCGGAAACTTGGTTTCTGCAAACTTCGCCCGAGCAATCGATGAAGCGACTTCTGTGCTCCGAGATCGGTAGTATCTATCAGATTGGTCCGGTCTTCCGCAGTGGAGAACTGGGACGACTTCACAACCCTGAGTTCACCTTGGCGGAGTGGTACGACGTGAATGCAGGCTTGGAAGAGGGGCTAGTATTTTTGAGCGATCTGATCTCGGAACTACTTTCGACTCCCATCGCTGACCGCATCCGATTCGAAGAAGCTTTTCGGCTTGCGACGCAACTTGATTTGTTCGAATGCTCGGTCAAAGAATTAGCCGAGTGGTCGGTCGCCAACGGATTGGTGGAACGAACGGACTGGAGCCAGGATTGGGACGACTGGGTGAATCTGATTTTTTCAGACCGAGTGCAAGGAAAGTTAGGGGCAGATCGTCCTGTCCTGGTGACCCACTTCCCTATCTCGCAAGCGGCATTAGCACGTGTTAGCGAAAGCGATGCACGCACTGCAGAACGATACGAGGCATTTTACCTCGGGGTGGAACTTGCGAACGGTTACCACGAGTTACTGGATGCTGACCTGCTGGAAGCACGCGCGAGAAAATCGAATGAGCAACGCCAAGCAGATGGCAATCAGGCACTTCCAATGCAGAATCGATTGCTGGATGCCATGCGTTCTGGGATGCCAAGTTCCTGTGGATGCGCCTTGGGGTTCGATCGCATTGTAATGTTAGCCTGCCAAGCAAGCTCGCTCGAGCAAGTCATTGCGTTTACAGCGCAGAATGCATGATCGATGGTAACGGCACGCGAAACAGGAACGCCTATTTTCCTTCGGGTGATGCAACTTGTTGCTGTGAAGGTGCGTTGAGTCCCGAGAAATTGCTGAGTCTTGGCACGGGAGTCGAGTTATCGATGGCTCTTGAAACGCGTGTTTGGTAAGCACCTGAGGAGGTCGTTGGCTCGATTTCTGTCACGAGAATCTGGGGCAACGGACCTGTTGGGATCAGCTGGGAAACGGCAAGCTGGACGCTTTCCACCCGAGCGGCAGTCTCTTCCGACGACCGACCCGATTTAACATAAACGATGCGTTGATTCAGGGGTGCTTGCGTTACGATCCATTCCACTTTAAGTTGGCCCGCATCGTTCAATCCATTTTTAGTGAACAGTGCTCCACCAACGGTGTTGTGCTCCCGCCAGCCATTGTTTCGCATGATCTCAAAGGGTGCAACGACCGAATTTGCATCCATTCCTCGAAAAGGTTGAGGCCAGGAATTGTTTCGCGCATAGTCCCGCCCCATCGAGTGCCTGATCTCGGGCCACCCTGCTAAGCATGGATGGACCAAGGAGACCAAAAGCCCAAGGCTCGCAAACGAACCGATTGTTCGACGCATCTCGTAAATCCTTTTACGGCGGATCGATAGATCCTAATGGAACAGCAGGAGGAGCACATTCCATTTGCATCCTCTACCTTCCGACATCGGCAATCGTGTGGACTGTCCATTGCAATTGGACAAGAACCCTGACTAATCGTCGGGACCGTTAAAGTCGCGACAGGGGTGCTAGCATTGAGCTTCGATTGGAATTCCAGCAACTTTGCATTCGCTTGCCTTCAGTTGGCCACGCGACCAAAGCGTTCGCTCCACAAGCACTCGAAGAATCCACTCCAGTTGCCGCTGCACCGATTCGGATTCCAGGATCCCAAGGGCGCGAGCAATGGCTTCCAGAGTGCACAGATTTTCGTCGGTGGCCTGAGCTCGAAGCAGGTATTCCGACGGCGGCCCCGGTGGCAATTTAACATGTTGGATGCCCGCGAGCCCATGAGTGCGGCGTACGAATCGTGTTGTTTGTCTCCAGCTAGCATCAGGAACAATCAACTGGATCGGCTTGTCGATGGTGCTAACCCAATCTGCATCGAGCACGATTGCTTTGGCGCTTGGAAACAAGAGAAGCGAGGTACAATCAGGACTTACCAACCCATCGAAACTCATTGGCGTATGTTCCCTGCCATGAATTCGAAGCTCGCTGTTCGTCAGAGACTTCGCAGCTAGCTTGGCCGTGTTGGACGTAAGGACCTCTTCGCACGTATGCATCAAAATCAGGACACGAGTTTTCGTTTCCAGTTTTGGGATTAGGTCGCAGAAGCAAAGAGCCTTGCGAATCTCGCATCCTGGACAACGCTTGGGTGAAAGAAAAGGTCGCATGGCGTTTCGAAATCGAACGAGATCAATATTGGTCCCCGGCTCCGCTCAGTTGTTGCTCCACTTCGTCTGCTTGCCATGCAACCGCTGAGATGATCTTGGCCATCTCCCCTGCATCGGTGAGATCGGCCAATACATTGGAACGCAATACCAACACTTCGCCATCGGTGGTTCGACGAATCGCGAACGCCCCATGCACCACAGAATCATTGTTGCGCAATACGGTCATGGCGGCTGCAGGATTGATGGTGCCGCATGTGCTCCAGATTCCTAGAACCCGATTTCCATCGTTGTCCTTACGATCAAGCTCCAGATAAACTTTTTGTCGACGGGCAGAAGCCAATTGAACGGTGATCGCCAAACTGTTCTTGTCTATTTCTTCCATCGGCCAGCTAAATTGCTGAGCCATCCTCTTCATTTGCCCGTGCAAGTCTTCTGGGGTGGTGGACTTTACACCCGAAAAATCCAGTGGAGGTGGTAAATTGCCTGCTGCTGTATTCGCCGGCGCGCTGGGTGAAAACGAAGGAGCGGGCATGGCAGGGACGTTAGCTTGCTGCTGTAGAATTTGGGGAATCGCCATTCCTAGCCCGAAGCCAAGAGGGTTACCACCGCTTGCATTGCCAGCTGCTTGAATTGCATTGGCGGTTGCGTACATCGAATACGATTTCAGGTCGCCGAGAACGGCCATGCTGGACCGAGCGTCGATTGCTTTTTGAACTTCGTCAGGCGGCGAAATGTTGCTGATGAAGAACTCCGTCAGCTCCAGCCCATATTTGGAGAATTGATCGCCCAGCTTAACGCGAGCCGCCGCACTGATATCGTCCATACGAGCTGGCATATCCAAAAGACCGATCCCTGCCGTTCCCAACAAGTCCGTCAGCCCCGCAACAATGATGTCACGCAGGTAGTTTACAATCTCTTCTGTCGTAAACTTACCCTGGGTTCCAACAATTGTGTTCAGCAAAAGAGCTCCATCCGCAACGCGATAAGCGAATTTGCCATAACCACGCAGCCGAACAACTCCGAATTGAGGATCGCGAACGGTGATTGGATTGCGAGTCCCCCAACGCTGATCGATGAAAGTCTGTTTGCCGACAAAGTAAACACAGGCCTGGAACGGCGAACGCTCAAAAGGAGCCGTCAAGATGCCACCAATGATGGGCAGATTCGCAGTTGTTAGCGTGTATCTACCGGGGCCAAAACTGTCCATAGCCCGACCGTCGCGAAAGAAGATCGCTTCTTGCGACTGCTGTACAATCAGCTGTGCTCCGAATTGAATCGCCGCCGTACCAGCTTCGGGAACTCTTGCTACCAGCGACTGATTGCTTTGGTCGATGTAGTCGATGACTTCAAGACGAAACACGATAGACTCTCCCTGTAGACGTATACGGTAATTGGATGGTGAGGGCGGATACTGCCGATGGATAAAAACGGGTCAGGAACAAAACAACGCCAGAACGCCAGGCGGACGAACCGGCCTGAGGTTCCGATTGCGTATTGTACCCCAGCAACTGGAATTGGAGAGGCTCGATTCGAACGACTTGAGCTGAATTTGGGGCAGGGTTCCTATTGGCTTTTCTGGTTTTCCGCCATAATGTTGGAGGGCTAGCAACGCTCGCCACATTCCGGACGGAGCTTCGTGCCGAATGCAATTTACCGAACCAAGGACGAACAGCAAGTGAACGAAAAAAGCGAATCGAGCGAATCAGCCAGCCACAAGAACTTTATCGAAGTCGAAATCGAAAAGGACATGGGGACCAAGACCGAGCTGATCGGTAAGCACGTGGCCACACGCTTTCCACCGGAGCCCAACGGCTACCTGCATATCGGACACGCCAAAAGCATCTGCTTGAACTTTGGCTTGGCAAAAACCTATGGCGGTACGTGCAACCTTCGTTTCGATGACACGAATCCGACCAAAGAAAGCGAAGAGTACGTTAACTCCATCAAAACCGACGTTCAGTGGCTTGGTTTTCAGTGGGACAATTTGCTGTATGCCTCGGACTACTTTGGCCAACTGTACGATTGGGCGGTCCAGTTGATTCGCGAAGGCCATGCGTTCGTATGCGATTTGAATTCTGAGCAAATGCGGGAGTACCGAGGAACGCTTACGGAACCTGGCAAGAATAGCCCTTATCGCGATCGTTCCGTCGAAGAAAACCTGGATCTGTTTACCAGAATGAAACAAGGGGAATTCCCGGACGGTGCTCGAACGCTTCGAGCCAAGATCGACATGAGCTCGCCCAATCTGAATTTGCGAGACCCCGTCATGGTCCGAATCATGCATGCACATCATCATCGCTCGGGGGACCAATGGTGCATTTATCCCATGTACGATTGGGCTCACGGACAAAGCGATTCGATCGAGGGCATTACGCATTCGATCTGCACCCTCGAATTCGAAAACCATCGGCCCCTGTACGATTGGTTCTGCAAGACCCTCAAAATCCATCATCCTCGTCAGATGGAATTTGCCAGAATGAACCTGTCGTACACGGTGATGAGCAAACGAAAGCTGTTGCAACTGGTTACCGAAAAGCACGTATCGGGCTGGGACGATCCGCGAATGCCCACTATCAGCGGCTTACGCCGACGAGGCTACACGCCGGAAAGTCTTCGTTTGTTCTGTGAAAAAATCGGTGTCGCTCGATTCAGCAGCTTGATCGATGTGATCGTTTTGGAAAACAGCATTCGGGAGCATCTGAATCCGATTGCCCCTCGTTACATGGCGGTGCTAGACCCGATCAAGATCGTTTTGACAAACTACCCCGAGGGCAAAGAAGAGCTGCTCGAAGCGGTCAACAACCCGGAAGACCCAAGTGGTGGCTCCCGTCAGATCCCTTTCTCGAGAGAACTATTTATCGAACGGGATGACTTCATGGAAACACCTCCTTCGAAGTTCTTTCGGCTCAAGCCGGGCGGAGAGGTTCGATTGCGCTACGGCTACATTATCAAGTGCAACGAAGTGGTGAAGGACTCCGATGGCAACATCACTCATTTGAACTGCACCTACGACGAACAAACCAAGAGCGGATCGCCCGCGGCCATCGATCGCAAGGTCAAGGGAACCATCCATTGGGTGAACGCTCGGCAGGCATCGCATGTCGAGGTCCGGTTGTACGATCGACTGTTTTTAAGCGAAACTCCTGAGGACGCACCGGAAGGAAAAACCTTCTTGGACAACATCAATCCCGACAGCGTTCGAACGGTGACAGCCGTGGTAGAGCACGAGCTCGCGAAACAAGAACCTGGAGCTCGAGTTCAATTCGAACGCAACGGGTATTTCTGCGTCGACGTGAAGGACTCCCAACCCGGCGCTCCGATCTTCAATCGCATCGTAACGCTGAAAGACACCTGGGCCAAGATCGCCAACAAAGCCTAGGTCTGAATGGTCACATCGTTTAACAGTCAGCCGAAGGCGTACGAACGCAACCGCTTCCGTCGAGTTTATCTCGGCGGAGCGCATAACTGAAAGCTACCAAGCAGACACGCAGGCTCCGACCGGGCGAAGCCCAACGGAGGCCTAGGAAGAAGATGAGAATCTTAAGGGCGCGAGAGGATCTATACCTGGTAGCTTCCAGTTGCTGCTTCCGATTGGGGTAAACCCAACGGAAAGCAAAAGGCAAAAGCTTCCGTCGAGTTTATCTCGGCGGAGCGAACAACTGAAAGCTACCAAGCCCATCGGCACCGCCCGGAATTCCGTTTCCGTCGAGCTCGTCTCGGCGGAGCACACAACTGAAAGCTACCAAGCAAGTGATAAGCTTCAGCATCGATCTCCGTGCGGGTTCATCCCGGCGGAATCAGCGACTCATCTTTCCTTCCTTCAAACTCGAATCGTGCAACCGATCTATACGGACTTCAATACCAACTTCGCCTACCAATTAAATTGGTCACTATCGCTATTCGGAAAATCTTCTTTGCCTTCCAAAGAGATTTGGTTCAATGCATTATCGATAGCCACCGAAGCAGACGAAGTTCGAGTCTTATCTGCTGTAAATCGATCGGACAATGTTGTTCAGATTCTAGTGAGCACCAAGCCGAAATCATCCCCTTCGGATATAGTTCGGAGCGTCAAAGCAAGGTTACAGTATCTCTTACGCGATCAAGTTCCAAGTGCATTTCGTCGCAACCACCATATCGCAAGTGTTGGTGACGCGAAGGCCTCGGTTCTCGATCAATATGTTGCGAGTCAGGCTGATAAACATCCAATGGCGGCCTCCATTATTCAATCCAGAATTGTTGGGATGCAATTTTACGATGCGTCGATAGATCTTTCGAAGACGATGGTTGGTACTTATGGGATGTATTTGAACTCGATGCAGATAGTGCTTGAAAACACAGAGGGCTGGCATGAGGTCAGCGACGACCGACTAAATCGAGTGCGTAGGACGCTGATTTCAGCAGCGAGCAAGAAAAGCTGGCGGCTATCTCGAATCGGATTGCTAAGCAATCATATTCACATTCTGCTTGGAGCCGGCGCAACCGAATCGCCTCAAACGGTCGCGTTATCCTTGATGAACAACATTGCGTATGTGTATGAGATGAAACCTATTTTGAAGTACAGCTACTACGCTGGTACCTTCGGCAGCTACGATCGAGGCGTGATTTGGCAGAATCAATCCTGAGCAGTCACGCGGGCTCCGACCGGGCGAAGCCCAACGGAGGCCTAGGAAGAAGATGATAATCGTAAGGCGAGAGAGGCGCCGTCGCTGGTAGCTTCCAGTTGCCGCTTCCGATTGGGGTAAACCCAACGGAAAGCAAAAAGCTTCCGTCGAGCTCGCCTCGGCGGAGCACATAACTGAAAGCTACCAAGCCAACCTGCGCCGCCCGGAATTCCGCTTCCGTCGAGTTTATCTCGGCGGAGCGAACAACTGAAAGCTACCAAGCAAGCGATAAGCTTCATCGTCGATCTCCGTGCGGGTTCATCCCGGCGGAATCAGCGACTCATCCACCCAAAATCGGTGCCACCCACCCAGCAATGCCCCGAGTACGCCTGCGGCTGACTGTTAAACGTCCAGGTCCAGCCAAGCTAGCGGTGATCGGTGGCCACTCGAGTCGCCACCGTTGTTTTTGTCGAACCAGCCCATGGCAAGGCCTGGCTGAGAAAGCGTCCTAGCTGGTCGTTTTGAACCAGCGACCCATCGGCGTTGGTACCGCAACTGGACTGCAGCCATGCTGCCACTGTTTTCAAATCAACTCGCAAACCGTTGCCAGTAGCATTGTCGATCGGACCAGCGATATGCTTGCCATCCACGATCATCGCGATTCTTGGCCAAGCTTCATGCGGCGGAGCACGCTTGCCCTCGATCAACAAGCCTCGATCGTCTAGCTCAAACGACATTCCGAAGAACTGTAGCGGAGCTCGTTTGTCAGTAACTTCTTCGATGCGTTTTTCTGCTGCCATCAGCCCGATTTCGTTCGTTCGGTTGACCCACTGGCCATCGACGGACTCATGGCCCGTCATTTCGACATCCATACTGCCTTGAGCAAACTGCAGCTTCGAGTCGATGATTTCAGCTTGATGAATTGCTAGCTGGCCCTTGCCACGTAAAGGAGCCCCCAACGGCAGCGATAGCACCGCCATATCCACGGAGCTGAAAATGCCGTTCACGTTCGCTATCCAATTCACATCGTTTTGGATCCAAGCCATTTTGCCTTTGAAGGAGGCGTCCTGGCCCAGGGATTTCAAGATGGGGAAACGCGACGCGATGGCGTTGCAGGGAATGGAGATATCCTGGGACTTCAACGTCCAAGTTGTTGTCGGATTTTCGAGTGCATGATTTCGTTCGACGACGAGAATTCCAGGCTCTGCGAATTTTTGGCCTTCCACCGAGAACTTCACGTAGACGGTCGAAAGCGATTCGGTCGGTTTGAGTCCGACTTCAATGTTTTGAAAAGTGGTAGTAGCCACTCCATCGAAGACAGCTAATTCAGGAACGCTCAGCCTTAACAAGCTTGCGGATTTCTGGGGACGACACAAAAACCAATCGTGCAAGATCTGCATGGCGTTCTGAATTTCTTGGCCATTCAATTCAGGTTTGCCCAGCGTGACGCTCCAACCCGACCGGTCCATGGCAGCATCCACATGGGCCACCTTCAGAATTTCTTTACCGGTCTCAGGATGCAAGCATACGAAGTTGTTCGCTCGGAAGCGATCGGGGCTTGGAAACGTGATGGAGCTGAAGCGGCAATGCACGCCCAAGTTATCGCTGATGCGTTCTTGCCAGAGGTTTAGTTGGTAGGTCTGGTACCACGGAGTCGATCGCAAGGCGGTGTAGCCCAACACGAACAGGCACGGCAGCAAAGCAATCAACAAAAACACAGCCCGACACAGTTCGCGCTGCATCGTTTCGTGTAGTCGAATTTTTTTGCTCCAAGCCTTGGATGCCATCCGAAAGAGCCAGCCCATTGCGAGAGAAACCTAGTTTTGCAAAGTTCTGAATAGCAAAATCACCGATTTCAAACAAGGGAAACCTGAGAACAGAATACAGTCGGCCTAAGCAGTGTCATCCATCAAGCTGTCCCTTATGCGGCAGCATGTTTAACAGCAATACCGTTCAAAAAGTAGCAGGCACACTCCGTGTGCCGTCCGCCGAGCCTCAAAAAGCTTTGCTTTTTGAGGGTTACGGCACATGGAATGTGCCTACTACTTTGCTTCATGGAACGGTATTGTGTTTAACAGTCAGCCGGAGGCGTACTACGAATGCAAGCTAAGGCGAATGGTAGCCTATGTTATCCCAACCCGACGCGTGACGGGCGGTTGATTTAATGGTACGACGGACTTCCTAGTCCGTCGGATTCCCAATCGACGGACTAGGAAGTCCGTCGTACAGGTTGCCAAACGGTGCCACCCACCTAGCTGTCCCCTTGTGCGGCAGCATTGTTTAACAGTCAGCCGGAGGCGTACTACGAATGCAAGCTAAGACCAACGGCAGCCTATGTTATCCCAACCCGACGCGTGACGGGCTGTTGATTTAATGGTACGACGGACTTCCTAGTCCGTCGGATTCCCCATCGACGGACTAGGAAGTCCGTCGTACAGCCCTTACCCACCTTACAGGTTGCCAAACGGTGCCACCCACCTAGCTATCCCTTTCTATCGTCCTTGCCGCGAAAGATTGCGTTTACGCAAAGCGAAGCCGGGCCTTGTGCCAAGCTTCGCAAGAGGTTTGGTGCGCTAGCCTATCCAACACCAACAATGATGTCATTAGTTGTTCAGGTCGTGGACTACCGAGATCTGCTGCAGATTACCAGCCGTAAAGTCTTGGACCCGGATGGTTGCTTGGATAGAGGGCAATCGACCAGAAACAGGTGGCTTTGTGTCGGTGTCTGGAAAAACAGGATCAGCTGCGCCATAAGCGGTCGCAAAACCCAACCGTCGAAGCCCTTGTTGCCAAACTAGTCCGATCAAAGCACCGGTACCTGAAGTTGGTCTTAAAAGCTGTTCTCCATCAAAATCGTACGCCGTCGTATAAGTGTCAAACGACGGTTGATACACCTGATGAACGGTCGGGTCGAAATAATGAGCCCCCGCGAGCTTCAAAGAATCAGCAGGCAGCAAATTGGCTCCGGCTTTATCGAGAACACTCAGGTTCGACGGAAAGAAATTAGCAATGTTGGCGAGCTGTGCCGCGGTCAATGCGTTCAACCTGATAGGAGTCGTTGAAGTTTGATGACTGGAGTTGAAAACCTTGCCCCCCCAACCCACGTCAACAAAAGCGCCCGAACCGGAAATGGCACGCGAAGATGCTCCAGTTAGTGCAATCTGTGCCAGTTGTAACGCGTAGCCTGGATCCGAAGGTGTCAATGATAGGTCGTCGGAACCTGGCCAGTTGTACTCCGCGTTGTTATTTGCTGTGCCATCTAGATTATCATCCAGAGGTACTCCACCTGTTGGAGAAAAGGCAACTCCCCACTCTCCATCAGCACCACGGTGAGCAAGTTGTTTCACCGAAGCGTCGAACCCTTTTACATCAAATGCAACCACATCTGCCGAAACAATTTCCTCCAAAAGCGGCACGGCGGTAATCACACCTGCAGCATTCGCAACCGGCTTGGTCCGCATGAAACAAGAAGGCAAGAACCCACGATCTCGAAACGTTGCAAGGGTCGGTGTTACAAACGAAGCGAACAACGGATTCGTCATCGCAATGTAGGAAACCGCATTTGGATTCGCAAACTCTGTACTAAGAGCAAGCGACGGTAGCGTGGTGCCACCCGTGACAGGGAAACCGTAATGCGCAAAGCGGTTCTCGGGCAAATGCAGCGTTTCAATCGAGTTGGTTTGTACGGACACAAAACCACTACCACTTGTCAGCGGAACCAAGTGTGGACGGACGCTCAAATCGCATCGTTGATACGGGTTTTGCATCATGTACCGAAAGGTATTGGGGGTCGCCAAAGTAGGCACTGCCAAAGTAGGCACTAAGGGTTGCATCCAAACATATCGATTGGTGGTGTTCCCCGCACCGAAGAAGGTTGTAATCAAAATCTCCGGCAACGAAATATCTAAATCAGGCCGAATCAGCAAAACGCGTCGACATAACGCGATTCTGTCAGGCATTCCATCAGGGTCTTCGACACCATCACCAGTTCGGTCCACACCTGGAATCACATCAAAAACCATGTTGTCTGGATTCGATGGATCTATCGTATTGAGTTCATTCAGCGGCATCATGAACCAAACGATCTCTGCGTACTCGGACGAAATCGTTACGTCGGTAGTCCAAGCCGCTTGCCATTGTGCAGCACTCCAAGCGGGAAGTGGGTTCCCAGTTTTTTTTGCTTGACTGATGACTAGCAAAGCATGAGGCACTTTACCTCGAAAGACCTGGCCTTGCCCTGCTTTTGCGGTGAACATCAAAATGTCATCAATGTCCCCCCAACGACTGGCCGAAATACGACTCTCGACCTCTGTCGCAAGCGGCAATTGATTGAACAAGGTCGCGGTGGAATCGGAAATGGGACCATCGTAGTACTTGATGTAACCAGCCGGAAGCAGGGCGGATTGAGGAGTCGAACCATCGGTGGTGATCCCCCTAAGATCGCTCCGAAGCAGTTCATTCATGCCGCGAAGCTTGTCGCTCAAGTTCAGATACGAACGCCCCTCGCTAACCGTGTTGCTCAGGGACTGGAACCCCTTAGCCAGCGCCAACATCATCAGCAGGGTGATGGTGGTTGCAATGAGCACTTCGATCAGGGTCAAACCAAGCCGAATCGGCAAACGATTCCGTTCGCCCGCTCGATTCGATTTTCCGGTTTCTATAAGTTCGGTTGTCATGATGTTGAATTTGATGGTGTCGTTGAAATAGAAATTTCGTTTCCTGCCCCCAGACCGGACGGATCTATTTGAGCCGCGGGCGCTAGCCGCGACATATGCTTGCTTGCTGTGTTTTCGTAACGCGGCTAGCGCCCGCGGCTCAGTAAGGACAGGGCGAGGGGGGCACCGCATCCCCACCTCGTTTGCCTTACGGCAACTTGCGTTGCAACAAAATAGTTCTGTCCGTATTCAGATCCTCACCCGGTTTGAACCCTACAGGGATCGTTCGATCGACGATAAAGAATTCGCGTTCACGTTTCGGCAGGCCGTCATCGCCGACATATTCGTTTCCGTATCCGGAAATCGGATCGTATTCGAACAGGCTAACGGTTACCCAAACAGCAAACACATTGGACTGATTGGTGACCAAGTTAGGCAGACGCATCGCCCGTTGCATTCGAGCGAAATTGTGTTTTGCATTTAGTGAATCTAGATCGCTATCCAAACCAGTTCCTGCAACCTCGGTGGACTGAAATAACATAGGCGTATCGCCCGCTTTGCTTTGCCGATCTTGCGCGGTGCTTAGATTAGGCTCTGGTTCAGCAGGATCTAACGATCGAAGCAATGTGGACTCCACTCCGAACCTACCTCGCATCTTTGCATTGGCGTCTGCAGTAGCAAGAGCCGGAGCAATATTCGAGGACATCGCAGGACGAAACGCCCCCACATAGCGAGTTGGAAAATCTGGGTGCATAGCCGGGTGAGCCACCGTCCCCAAGAAGGCGTTGGCAGGAACAGCGGCATACCCTTGCCTCGATTGGGCAAATTGCGTTTGGAAGGCAGTGTTAAACAAATTGTTACGCTCACCAGCAAGGTAATTGTATTCCAAAGCTCGAAGAGCACGGCTATTGCCGCTGCTGTCAAACGAAATGGTATTCAAATTGATTTTGCCAGCCGCAACATAACTTGGCTTGTAATGAAAAGGTGCAAGGATCGAAGGACCACGCACGGTCGATGGTTCGCTATTATCAATTTCATTCGGCATACCACGAGCGATCGTGTAAGCATCAGGAATGAATGAATTCAAAAAGCGAGTCGACAAGGAATCGGCAAGCGTGGCAGTCGTTACTGCTGCTCCGCTGTAATGTTGATTCGCATCGATGAAACCAGGTTGGGTCTCGATGAATTCCAACAAGAGGGGCCAATCAGCGAGTCTTTCTTCCGTTCCTAGAATAGCTTGGGGCTTGGCCCAATAGCTGTTCAAGCTATCGGGCAGTCCAACCTGATTCACATTCCACGCGTTCGAGGTTTGAAAGCTCGGGATAAATCCGCTTGTTTCACGGTCTTGAACGCTAGTGTAAGCAGAATGGTAGAAGCCAAATTGCCCGGGGCCTGTCAGCGGGACCATCATGATCTCATAGGGAGAGGCAAATGGTCGGTTGAACCATGTTGCACCCACGATTCGTGCCGGCGCACCACGGAATGCGTTGATGGCAGCGGGATCATCAATGGGTGGACCGAAACCATCAAACGCGGTCCAATTGGCCGATGCTAACGCTGCATTCGTCAGCGGTGGGGTTGTAGACGGAGTCGTAGGATATCCAACATTGCAGTATCCCAATGAAGTTCCGCTGCTTCCAACGGCACTAGTCCAATTGCAAGCGCGATCAAAACCAAGTTGATATCTGCAGTAAGGCTCTGGATTGACGGCTCCTGAGATGTTCGGAACCGTTATCGAAGCTGGCGCAGTCTGCTCCACCGTATCTCGCATATCGCCTGTCAACGGTGAGTAGTAACTGATTCCCTTATTTTCCATCACAGCATGCCCTGCGGCCAAGGGTGACAAAGCACCATTCTTGTAACGTGCTTGCAGTTGTGGTCTTGGCCCTGTTGTGTCACGAGGAGCTTCGCCATTGAACACGGTCAAATCAATGGACATCCAGTCTACTGTGATGTACGGATTCGAAACGGGGTCATAACCAAAATCGGGATCCGCCAATCTTTGCAAATATGCAGCCCGTACATTCTGTAGCGTTCGTGTTTGCCTTAGCAATGTATCGCTAGTGCCTGGTAACACTCCGTTCTCAAAGACCAGTGGGTTTACCATATCAAACGGCGTATCTGGGAATGTTCCAGGTATTGGATCCACGCCCAAATCCGCCCAACTGTCTGGTGGATTGGTGGGTGAACCAAAGCCAGATGTGTTGTCTGGTCGAGAAGTCCCACCCGCCACGTCGGTGCTATTCAGCCTTCGTGTAGGAACGCGACCAGCCGCCCAATACGTGGGTGAGGTATCTGGTCGAGGGTAGGAAATGTTCAGGCCAACTGCTCCCACCGTCTCAAACGAAGTACCAGTAGGACCAGGAAATGCCGTTGCCCAACCTGTAGGAGCTGTCGTGGAGCAAATCATCACTTCAGGCTGCTTGATTCGGCTTACCCAGGGCTGATTCGCAATTTGATTATTCAGCATCATTGTGCTTACCGATGGAGTCGCTCCACCCGTCAATTCGATTCGTTGGAACGAAGGAGAAAGCTGCGGTCGATTGTCCGGTGTTGTCATGTCCGCCCTAAGCGTTTGCCCAGTGTATGCATAACCATTGAACTGATTGTGCGTTAGCGAACCAAAACTCGTAATAGCTCGCGGACCGATCACCATATAAGAGCCTCCAGCTAAAGAAGCATCTGGCATTTGTGCCGAAAAAACACTCGCATGCTCGGCTACCGCACCTGCCGTTCGAATTGCAGGTAGAATATCTGGAATAGGTTGGTTGAAACCTGGCCGTGCCTCAGGCCGTGTACCGGCAAACCAAATGAATCGCTCAAAGCCAACAGCGTCCACGGGGGCTGGTGAGTACGTCGTGGTGCTGAGATCGTTTCTCAAATCATTGCCGACGTACTGTTCAATATACTCAAGCGCCGTGTTGCTATGATTTAAATTGGACGCCCCCCTGATCGCAGTTTCCGTTCCGCTTCCACCAGGCACTCCTTCAATGGAGCGTTGATGTGTCAACGTTTGAAACGTTTCTGGGTTGGCCAGTCTGGCCTGTGGATGATTCGATGCAGTGGTTGATGTATAAGCCTCGGAGATGGCGATGCGCCAAACGGGTTGTGATCCCCAGACAGGAACTGCAGGAGCGAAGCGATCCAAATCAAGCTTCATCGTGGATAGATCGTACAGACTGCTCGGAACTCCAGGAATCAATGCATTGTTCGCAACGTCGGTCGTTCTTGGATTGTGGATTTCCATAAACAAAGACGCATGAGGCATGCGGAACTGATCGAAGTCATCGTCCGCATTCATAGGAGCGGTTGTTGTTTGACCCATCGGACTTTCCATGTCCGTATCGCGGATTCGAGGGTCATGAATGGCCAACGTTTCTGTGAGTAACAGTTCTGGCATCTCCATGCCCCAAACCACACCACAATAATCTTTACTGGCGTGTTCAATGCGGTCAGGAGCCCAGTATGCGAGCTTAGCAGGAAGGCCTCCACCAGAACCACTTCCGAAATTGGCGGCCGTCGACGTATTCGAACCAAAGGGAAGGATGTCAAATTCAAAACGGGTCATCGCTGCATCCGCATCGCGGAAATCCACCACGTTGACTGCCCACTGAGCAATCGCGGTCGCACGGATACGTGCTCTGCCCAACGCATCCGGTGCGAGATCCATACCTGGGAACTCGTAGTCTCTTGGAATAATCAACTGAGCCAAACAGTACAGATTGCGTGCAAGCAGTTGCCTTGCCCCAAGGCGAAAACGAGTTGCACTCTCCATCAGATTAGAATTCGAATGTGTTTCAGTCACGGTCGCGCTGGTTTTCCGAATGTCGGTCTTCATCTCACGAATGTAGAAACCCAGTTGACCGTATTCAGTCTCGGTCCCAAGCGTGACTTCTTGAGGTTCATCCACTTGGCCATCCAAGTCATCATCAAAACCATTTCCAAAAGGTCGATTTAAATCCATACGGAGCCCACGCGCAAAATCCGATGGGAACAACTCGGAAAGTGCCGCATAAGAAATCTCGGGATCATCGGTTGCAGCAGGTGGGAACGACCGTACTCGGTATCGTTGCGAATGCAACATCTGAATGTAACGAAGATAGCTAGGCACCGAGGAATCAGTGACAGTGCTAGTTGAAACCCCTTCGTTTCCTAGTGTCGCTTGAATGGCTGAGCCAGCTCCCAAAGGAGCCACTTTCATTGCGGCTGCGATGTTGGGATAACGAAGTTCCCCACTGCGAGTCGTGACTTCAGAATAAATGCTGTCCAGTAATCCCGTCGCAGCAAGCGGATTCAAAACCTCGCGAAGTCGTTGCGGAAGTGCAGCTGCATCCTCATCAAACCTTCTAAGAACCGCCTCCAAGTCAGCTAACCCCAATGGATCGTCCGCAATTGGATTCCCCATGACTGCTGATTCGTAGCGATCGT
>Ga0247831_1001138_pt1 | contig 52828 bp, 49 predicted proteins | sample LaCruzMarch2015__9_FD_192406 | JGI IMG/M metagenome (GOLD analysis project Ga0247831, IMG submission 192406) | Freshwater microbial communities from meromictic Lake La Cruz, Castile-La Mancha, Spain - LaCruzMarch2015_1m | ecosystem: Environmental > Aquatic > Freshwater > Lake | place: Spain...
CATTTGTCTCTTCATTTGTCTCTTCATTTGTCTCTTCATTTGTCTCTTCATTTGTCTCTTCATTTGTCTCTTCATTTGTCTCTTCATTTGTCTCTTCATTTGTCTCTTCATTTGTCTCTTCATTTGTCTCTTCATTTGTTTGTATTACTCCTGTAAATAAAAGTTGGTCTTCATCATTGTCATCGTCATCAGAATCATCATCGTCATAAAAATTATAATTAAGATACTTATATGATAAGTGATCTTTTAAAAATTCATCATTATCATATTCATAAAAGTTTATATGTAAGTCATTTATTTCATTTTTTTCATTTTTTTCTTTAAAATTGCGTATTTTTCCATCTTTACAAATTTTTTTTTTATATATAATTTTTATTCTTCCAAATAAAGGATTAAATTTTTGAAACTTTTGTAATTTTTGTTCTAGTTCACACGAAGCTTTGTATTTCAATGTTGGGACTAACAAATATTTACTATTTAAATATATATTTAAATATGGATTAAAAATATTGACTATCTTGTCTTTTGGAAATTTTGCATCAATATAAATTTGGTTTTTCATTAATTTATTTTTATTAAACTCATTTATCATTTCTATATTTTGGTTATATAAATCAAAATTTACTGCATTTTTAATATTATTTTCAATCGTTTTTTCTCTCAATAAATATTCATATTTACTTAAAAAATCTGTTAAACTAAAATAGCAACTATGAAACTTTAAAAATAATTCTGTTTCATTTAGTTTAAAAGTTAAATTTGTTTTTTCTGTAAGAAAATAATATATATAATATAATATATGTTTCCCAAAAGGTAAATTATTATATGGATTTTTAATACATAATGGTGTTGCAAAAAAATTATGCGCGTGAATTAAATACATATTTATAATTTTTAATAAGTCTAATATTTTGAACAAATATTTGGAATTTTCTTGATAAATACATATTACATTTTTATCAATTTCTCTGATTTCATTTAATCCCATATCTTTATTTACAATTAATTTTGCCTTTTTAAATTTATATTTATATACAAATCTATTTAACACATGATACACCCTTTGAATTTTATTAAAATAGTTAAAAACTTCTTCTTCGCGACTATTTTTTATTATAAATGAGTTTAAAATATTTTTTAATAATTTAAATTTTTTTTTGAATAGAGCTATATTTTCATTATTTATATTGTTAAAACCAAAACCAAATAGCATTTTTAATAAAGGACATATCTTTTCTGTTGTATCATATTGAAAAAAATTATTTTTTTCTATTTTAAGTATTTTATTTATAATCAACTGAAAAGTAGTCATATATTAATTTAAATAACACATATTTAATATTTAATTTTATAAATATTAAATTTTGGTAAAATATTATTATACATTTTCTTTTATATTTATATTGAAAGTACTTCTAGATGAGATGGTTTAGATTCCGAATAATACATATTATCTACACTATTTATAAATTTCCAATTTGAGACAACCTTTTGTTTCGTATACGTAGTAATTAAATAACCGCGCCTATATGTATCAATCCATTTAACATCTGGAAATAATGTTTCAAATAATTGCTGTACTTCATTTGGAGGTATATTTGGAAAAATTGTTTCAAATCCTGGACTAGTAACTGAAGTTACAGCGAATTCTTTACCTATTAACTTATTATTATTATTATTTAAATAGTTAAACCAAGAGTTATGACTATCACCTGATAAAACAATTAGATTTTTATTGAGTTCTTCTACAATTTTATATAGCTTCTCTCTTTCAGCTGGATAACCATCCCATGCATCTAAGTTATACCCATATAACGGGTTTATATTTGGGTTTAATAAGGCATTTTGTTCTGGTGTTCTAAATTCTGGTGGAGTATTTAATGCAGTTAAATAAACTTTTATTGATTCAATTAATAATGTTTCATCAGTTCCATTAATTAAAATAGAAACAGGCAATTGCGTTTTCGCCATAATTACTTGATTTCCTAAAACTTGCCAGGGGTTTTTTGATTTTATCATTTGTTCAGTAAGCCAATCTAATTGAGATGGTCCTAATAATTTTCTAGTAGGTGAATATAATATTTTTCTATATTTTTCTGGTTCTACTAATAGTTCTTGAATTGTAACTTGTTTATCTCTTCTATAGTGTCTTGTATCTAACATATGTAATGACAAAATACTTCCAAAATCAAATGTTCTGAAAATAATATGAGGATCAATCCCTGTTCTTATAGGCATCCATTCATGATAGGCTTTAATCGCATTTTCTTTTCTTATCATATATGCTAAACCTGGGTTTTCATATTCAGCTCCAAATTCCCAACTATTATTTGATACTTCGTGGTCATCCCATACTGAAATCATCGGATGACGCGAATGCATATATTGTGAGTCAGTATCAGTTTTAGATTGTGCATGTCTTTTACGATAGTCATCTAAAGTTAAACATTCATTAATTGGATTTGGTATACGTGATGCAGAAAGAGGACGACCATAGTTATTATAACTACCATCTATTCCGTATTCATATATATAATCGCCTAAATGTATTACCGCATTAATATCATCTAGACGTCCTATATCTTGATATACATTAAAATAACCTCTAGTATATTGACTACACGATACAACTGCAAGATTTATACTATCTACATCTGATGTTAAATTTGGAATTGTTTTTGTTCTACCTATTGGTGAAGTGTTAGTTTTATTATTAATATTGATAAAACGATAATAATATATTGTATTTGGCTGTAAACCTAGTACATCAACTTTTAATGTAAAGTCAACACTTTTATTTGTATTAACAATATCACTTTTTACTATTTTTGTAAAAATATCATCTAATGAAACCTCATACTTCAAATACACATCATTATCTAAATTATTATATTTTGCGTGTGTCCATATAATAACTTGTGTTGCTAATGGATCACCACTAGCAATTCCATATTTGAACTCTATATTTATACCATTGTTAATAAGTAATGATTGATATATTACATTTGCGTCATTATTTGCATCATCATTTGCTACATGAATAGCAACTTCTAATGCTTTATTATACGCATCGTGATAAGAAATATCGGATTCCGCAGTAGCTGAAGCTGTCGCAGTAACCAAAATATTATTTTGAGTACGTGCTTCTCCACTGCCAGTAGCATTTGCCTTAAAACTCATTATGCATATATATAACAAAAAAAAATACTAAAATTTATAATTATAATGCAACAACTTTTTGCCTAAAAGTGGATTAGAATCCTGGATTATAGTCATTGTCATCACCCATATCTTCTGCTTGAATGGTAATAACATTGTTTTGTATAGCTATTTTATTAGCACTACATTTATCATCAGGATTCTCTACTTGACCAAAGAATTTTTCTATTTCATCTTGATCATTTTGAGGTTTATATTCACTTGCAGCTTCTAACTTCTGCATTTCTTCAATATTTAATACTATTTGGAAAGCTCCTGTACCAAAGAATCCTTCTTGGCCACACATTACATTAGCAGAAACTCCTCTGAGTGTATCTAATTCTGCATGTTTAGCTGCCTTCAAGAACATCTCTGGTGTTTCTTCAAAAGATGCCTTGGCAATAGGACCAATATTATCATTATTAATTCCGTGTCTAAAGATTGAAATCAGCTTTTCTGTATAAGTCATTCTATCTACTAGAACACTATAATTATGAAAGTTAATATAAGTGCCATCAAACTCTACGACTTCTACCAACTCATTATAAATAGCTTGTCTAGCTGCTTCAATACCAAGGACATTGAATATTTCTACAATATTATTACTTAGTGTTCTCTTGTTATCTATGAAGCTAAGACCCAGAACATCAATTAAATTTGTACCTATGGTATCTAGCACCCAAATATCTTCTTTTTTATAAACACCATTGTGTTCTACCATATTATCAACTATTTTACGTAATATCACTTTATGAATACCTTTGATGCCTCTTAGTACTACATTTTGTAGCAGTTGGTCTTGGAAATTCTTGAGAATATAAATTTTATCTGACTGGTCTAGTGGATTTACTTTTGTTTTATTTTGACCTCTTCCAGCACCATTCTTGATGACCTCGCTCATTCTTATTCTGAATATTAATTTGTCTGCATTAAAATCTGAATATACACAACTCACTTGGTCTTCAAAGCAGCTCTTTAAGGTAAAGTTTACATCATCCATTGTAATATTTTTCTCAAGCATTACTTCAGGATCCATTTCCATACGGATAATCCATTTGGATTTCTCATTTTCTGCATTTTGTAACGATTCTTCATTACATTCATCTATCATATTTTCAAAAGCTCTGTATTGCTCAATTGTATCTTTATCCTCTGCGATTAAAGAGTTTAAATCATCAGGATCAAAGCACACTTGAACTCCCTTTACTATTTCTTCCAACTTTGTATGTTCCAACATGTACATAATGGTCTGTGCCTTTTCTTTACTTCTTTCATCTTCTGGATTTAAATAAATACTGAGCGATGGATTCTTAATGTCGCTAGATAAAGATAATATTTCTTCAATTCTTGGCACACCACGAGTTACGTTGGATTTAGACGCCACTCCAGCAAAATGAAATGTATTAAGCGTGTTATGAACAATGACACCATAATCAGTCATAAAAGTTTGATTTCCTGGAATTGTAAAATCATAAACATAATTTTTCTGATCTGGTGTATAATATTCAATTTTAATAATTTCATCCCATATCACATTGGATGTAATTGCTTGTTCAATTAATATAAGTTCTTCGCTAATAAGATTTTGAGTATCATTTTCTTTAAAAGTTTGATAATATTTTTCCAAGGTTCTACGTCCAATACTATCTTTGTTTTTCCAAAATCCATATGTTCTACTTTGACCAGGTAGTTTTAAAGTCTTGCCACAATGAGCTACTACTTCTCCAAGTCCATTAATCTTATCAATTTGTTCCGACAAGAATTTTATATCATTACGTTGTATATATTGAACAAGATTATATAGCTTTTCAGTATGCAGTTGAGTACCAATAGATGTTTGGTATTGTTTTGCATACTTGGATGAAATATTCAAATGATATAATGGTTTGCCTTTATTTTCTTCTGTTTTAATGTTTCCAAATATTTCAAAATAATTTAATATAAGAGCTAAATCTTTGATTAATTGTTGACTTCTACTACAACATCGGATTTCATGATGTTTTTCATCACATTGAAAGTTTCCATCTCCATCAAAATAACCTTGAAACATAGCAGCTTTAAATTCTTTAGGTGCAGTAAATGCAAAGTCAGGCACTTTCTTGACAAAACTACCATTACCACAAGTATTTAATAATATAGTTGCTAGTTCCTTGCAATTAAATTTAGTTGTAATAGATCTGCCGTATACTCCCTGTTTTTCTACGACACGACATTCTTTTCCAAATAATGCTGCAACTTTTTTAGTATTTTCTATATAATGTTCAGAAATATTGGTAATAGAAATTTCATGATAGTTCAAATTTCCTTCTGCTAAGTAAGCACCAATAAACCATCCCATTAATGCATCTAACTTTATATTTTGATAAGTATCTTTGGTAAATAACTCATTTTTAATACGAGCACAAACAGGGATGCGCATTCCTTCTACCATGTCTGAACCCTTAATAGCACTCACTTTATGTTCTTTTCTAATTAAATGACTATGACTTGTTGTTGTTTCTACAACTCTACCAGATCTAGTAGTTACTTTCATCATTTGACCATTGACTGGATGCTTGCTAACATGCGAAATCTTGTTCCAGGAAGTTTTTTCATCTTCTGAAACACCAATAATATAGTATTCATTTTCTAGGTCAGATAACAAAGTCTCTACACTATTTACATGTCCTGTATCAAATGTTTTGTCCAGATTATTTGCAATTAATTCATCACAAAATTCACCCATAATCACTGACTTGACTTCAAATTCTTGAGTCTGTTTATTTTTAATAACAATTTTATGTTGTGACTCATATGCAACTGACATCTGTGTTGAGACCTCACCAATGCTCTGGCCTGCAATCATGCCAACCATTTCTCCAGGTGCAACGATGGCTCTTTTGTAATCAATAGTAATGGTGTCAAGTAATAAAGTAAGAGAAGCTTTATTAAAACGCTTTATAATAAGCAGGTCTTTTGGTGATAAATAATAATAATAAAGCGTTTTGAAAAGTTCACTAGGAGGTGCATAATAAATTTTAGTTAAATTATCGTAGTAATGTTCAATCATTTCTAATGCCTCTAATAAAGTAATATCTACCAAGGAAGAAATAGAAATGTTACACTGCCCTTGAATATTACTAATAATATATTGAAATGCAACTGGACAATTTACTATTGAATCACTCTTATTTTTAAATACATATTTAATAATGGATTCACGTTTTTCTATCATCATGTTAATATACTTTTGTGTTTTGTCCATAAAATCAACTAATTGCTTCTTGTATCTAGTATGTACATTTTTTAAGAATATATTACTTAGTGTCTTGATTTTGCCTGTTTCCTCTGGAATAAGAAAGTGGGCATAAATCTCTTGTGTACTCATGGATACTAGTGGTATCATTTGGTTTTCTACTTTGGTTGTATCAATATTATCATCGCCATAAGCAAACTGAACTATTTTATTTTTATTTGTACGAATTGTCATATCATATGCTACCATCAAATCCTCTAGACCTTTAATTAAACGGCGCTGAATATAACCAGTGGTTGATGTCTTGACCGCTGTATCAATAAGACCAACACGACCACCCATTGCGTGGAAGAATAGTTCTTGAGGAGAAAGTCCATTAATATAAGAACTCTCCACAAACCCACGAGCACTAGGAGAATCGTCATATTTGGTAAAGTGTGGTAGCGTTCTATTTTCAAAACCATAAGGAATACGTTTGCCGTCTACGTTTTGTTGACCAAGACAAGAAATCATTTGGGAAATATTTAAATCTGAACCTTTAGATCCCGCATTCACCATAATAACAAATCGGTTATCTTTATCTAAAGATTTAAGACCAATCTTGCCGGATTCTGAAGTGGCTTGATTTAAAATACTATTAACTTGTGTCTCAAACTCTTCTTCATTTGTTTTTCCAGTATTGTTTTCAAATATACCGATTTGTACTTGGTCAATTAAATTCTTTACATCGGTTTTCTTTTTTGTGATGACTTGAACGATTTCATCATTTGTTTTCTGATCTGAGATTAAATCACTAATTCCAACACTGAAACCTGCTGATTTCATGTATTCGGTGACTACATTTTGTACATCGTCTACAAATTTGGCAGAGGCCATGTTACCAAAGTCATTGCAAACGCGTTGTAGCAAACCTTTGGTTCCAGCACCCATGACACTTTTATCTATTTGTCCACGAATGAATTTTCCGTTTCTAATTTCAAGTACAGCATTAGATGTTTTTATGTCATCTTTATCGTCTTTGAATGCTTTGGTCTTATATTTCATGGACAAGGGTGGCATGATTTGACTCAAAATGTCAAAGTTAGTTATACCACCTTTCTCTTTAATGTTTTCTAGCAATTCGCGTTCATTTATTCCATTAAACATCATCAGTAAGTTCATTGCATCGCGAGGATTAAATTTTATATTGGGTCTCGTAAATTGGTAGCATCCAAGCATGGAATCTTGATAAATTCCAATAATGGAGCTGTTATTTGCTGGGCTGACTATTTGATATGGTACTGCAGCCAAATTTCTTAATTCTGCCTCAGACTCTGGATCTTGTGGCATATGTAAATTCATTTCCATGAATACCCCTAAAGTTTCCAATAGGGCCGGAATACACCTTGTGCCTCATCAGGTTGGTTAAACCATCATTTGAGACCCGTGATCATCTACTCTCTGAACCTTCCCCATACTCTTACCATAACGAGGTTAGGGGCTTGGCTGCTGATTATCCAATCCTTTACATTATTACCATCGGGTTCGGCAATTAACCGAGATCCTCACAAATGTTTCCAGATGTGAGTGGTAGTAAAGGCTCTAAGGAACTTCCAGCAGTTTGGTCACGTTGCTAATTGATTCTTTAAATTCTGAATAAATTCTATTGCACTTATTTTGCTTTTTTCTAATGAAATATGAACTCCACCAAAATCCGCTTTAATCTTGTCTATATAGACATACCAACCATATTGCTCATTGTATTTTTTTAAAGGTTTAATATACTTTTCAATGTCGTCATCTATTTGTTTGACATCTTTAAACCTTTCAGATTTTTTATCTTTGTAATAATTTAATACTCCATTAGAGACACGTTTCTTGCTTTCATCACTATGAGTAAATACACTTCCTCCGTTTTTCAAGTTATATCCATTATGATATAAACTATTAAACTCTTTAATATAGTGTATCTCTCTTTCATCCGCATTTGTTATTTCACAACACTCAATTAATTCAACCACAAAATCTGCAACACCATATTTTCTTATGGCATTATTTAAATAGTGTGATTGATTTTTCTTTGTTGAAAATGCTTCTGATATGTGACATCTAAATCTACCTTCGTGTCCATATGGTCTATACCTTTTATGATTCAATATATGAGAAACAGCTTGTCCTACATATATCTTACCATTTGAAAGGTTATTTATTTTATATATTTCGCAATATCTTTTGGTTGGGTCGTCTAATATAATTTTTGACAGTTCTGAATATTTTGATGGTTCCATATTATATTATTAATATATTTATATTTAAGTGCTTTTGTAATTAGAATCAATTAACTAGGGAGTTACACGCTTTTCACGCTCCCTGTTGGGGACAAAATGCTTTTACATATGTCTATCCCCGTCAAAATCGGCATTGTAAGGTTTTGTCAAAACTTTCCTTACCATTTCTGGTAAGGCCGGAATACACCTTGTGCCTCATCAAGCTGGTCAAGCTATCATTTGAGACCCGTCGTCGTCTACTCTCTGGACCTTCCCCATACTCTTACCATAACGAGGTTAGGGGCTTGGCTGCTGATTATCCAATCCTTCACATTATTACCATCGGGTTCGGCAATTAACCGAGATCCTCACAAATGTTTCCAAATGTGAGTGGTAGTGAAGGCTCTATAGGAACTTCCAGCAATTTGGCGACGTTGCATCCACCTTTGAGATTATTAGAACCAAATATTTGGCTCCACCTTTCCCAAAGGTGGACACTAGGAGGTAACACGCTTTTAACGCCTCCTGTTGCCGACACAAAATCTATCGGCCACGTTCATTCTGAATGTATCACCTCGCGTCATGATGCGAGCAATATGACACATCATACTCATTCTATGTAGTGTAGGTTGCCTATTAAATAGGATTGCATCGCCGTCCATCATATGACGATGTACGATGTCGCCTTCTTCAATACCAATTGAATTCCTATCCAAATAGTAACGCAGTGTAATCACTTCACCATTTTTCTTTTCTAAAGTTTTCGCTCCTGGCCACACATCTGCGCCATTTTGCACCAACTTGGTAAGGAAATCCCTGTTAATCTTATTGACTACTACAGGTTTGGTGATATTCTTGGCAATTTTCAAAGGAATACCTAATTCCCGAATAGAAATATTTGGGTCGGCAGTAATAACAGAACGTGCACTAAAATCTACACGTTTTGCCATCAAATTGCCTCTCATACGCCCACCCTTTCCATTCAAGCGGTCCTTGATCGACTTTAAAGGACGTCCAGATCGCTGCGCAACTGCAGCCACGCCAGGTATTTTATTGTCTACCTGGGTTGCCACATAATATTGCAACACTGTTGTCCAATCGTCAATTACATTTGCCGGTGCATTATTTTGTATTTTTTCTTGCAACGTTTTATTAGTTTTTATAATATTTACTAAAATGTGACTCAAATCATCTTCAGAACGCTGCTGAGCATCATGTTTTACAGAAGGACGAACTGCTGGTGGAGGTACAGACATCACCTGACAAATCATCCAATCCGGTCTGGAAAACACTGGACTGAAACCCATAAAGGTCACGTCGTCATCTGATATGCGTTTAAAGTTCTTCAACACCATTTCAGGAGTCACTTTTATAATAATAGGTTCTGCATCTGGACCCTCATTTTTCCATTCAGCAAAGATCGTTGCTAGACCTTCCTTGCGAATAGATTTTGGTTGCAATGTTCCGCAACCATCTTCGCTGTCATCACCACAGCGTTTGACTTTACTACATAAGGAAAATACATACTTCCATCGCGCGTCTCCTTGTATTTTTAGCGCTTGTTTATATTTATCTTTACTAATTAAAAGTTTACTACATTTGAAACAAACACATCTCATACATTTCATAATAGTGCTTAAATATTGAATATAAAATACTGGTCTTGCCAATTCAACGTGACCTGCATATCCAGGCGTTTGCATATAATCAAGACCATCTGTTGGGCAAATCAGTCCAGGTTCTAAAACACCCATTCGCGGATCAAATAGTCCTCCAATCACGGGTCTATTATTTATATAGGTATCGCGACTGGTAATTTCAGCAACAGACCCTTTTCTAATTTCTTCTGGTGATTGGATACTAAATTGAATTCCAATTACTTTAGAACAATTAACAGGTTTACTATTGGAAGTTGCGAACTTAGACATCTCTTATAATATAGTATAATACATTTAAATTGTTTTTGTATATCAATTTTATTTAATAATATAAAAAAAAATTATTCGTATAATTTATAATGGATATTGAAAGTAAACTTTGGATTATTATTATTATTGTAATTTTAATTACTTTAAGAACAATTATTGATCTTTTTTATTCTACAAATTACAATTTGTATGTTACAAAAAATCCGGAAAAACTTGAAAAGATATATGATAAGTACATGTATGTTAAAGCATTTTTAGATGTTCCGATTATATTACTATCTATCTTTTTACTATTTAATATAAATTTTAATTTAAAAATTTATTTCTTTTTATTTTTTAGCATGTTGAACATATTTGTGGATCACTTTTTTGAATATTTAGATATTCCATTAAATGATAATGTTGCTTACTTTATGGAAAAATATTATACTTTAATTTCGGATATTATAATTGTTACAATAGGAATTTATATTGTATACAAAATTTTCAAGGTTTAATGTTTCAAAATATACATATTAAGTTTAAGTATACTTTTTATTAAAAATAAAATTATTTATTTTGAATAAAAAAATTGATTTTGATTTAAAAATAAAATTATAAGATACAATATACAAGAATGCCACGTGATAATCAAACCAAATTATCTAAAAAAGAACAAAATAAAGTTTCAAAAAAAGAAGAGTTAAGAAAGAAAAAAATTGTTGATTCAGATAGTGATAGCAATGATGGTAGTGATACTGAGAATGATGAAATGGATGTTCATGAATATCGCAAATTCTTATCTAAAATATTTCCTTCCAAGCATCTTTCAAAAAAAATTAAAGCTGGTGAAAAATTAAAAAAAGTTGCAGATGATGATGACGATGATGATTCTGAAGAAGAAAAAATTATTAAAAAGAAATCTAAAAAAACAAAAAAACAACTTGTTGAATCAGATTCAGAAGACGATGAAGATGAGACAGAATGGGAAGATGAGGAAGATACAAAAAAAAAATATAAAAAATTCTCAAAAAAACATAAAAAAATTGTTGTTTCTGATGACGAAGATGATGAAGAGGAAATTACTAGTAATAAAAAATTAAATATCATATTTACTATTGGTGGAGCAAATGAAGATGAAGATGAAGACGACGATGAGTATGATTCTGATTACGAGGACTATGAAGATGATGAGGATGAAACAGAAGATGAAGATGAAGATGTTTCCTCTGATGAATCAGAAGAAGATTCAGACGATGAAGATGAAGTAATTGTTAAGAAAAAATCTAAGACAACTGAAAAAAAAACAGACAAAACAGACAAAACATCTGAAACTTCTACAGAAGCTCTTGTACAATTAAAAGAATTACTAGAAAAAAATCCGAAAGATAAATCTATTCAAAAATGTATTGATGTTTATGAAGAAGAATTAATAAAGGAAAAAGAAAAAAAAATAAAAAAACAAGACAAGCAAAAGGATAAAAATTTGCGAATTTTCAGAAGAATTATTAAAGATAAAAATACAATGAATGATTTTGCATTTTACGAAAAATTAGACATAGAAATACAAAAGAAACTTATCAAAGAGCTACGAGAGATAAATAAAATTACTCGTATTGAAAAACCATATAGAATGACACTTCTAGAATCCACTATTCCAGTCCAATTTAAAGCTGCAGCAATGAAAAAGATTAATTCATTAAAATATATGGATCCTGGTAGTGGAGACTTTTATAAAATTAAGAACTGGGTAGATACCTTTATGCGTATTCCATTTACAAACTATGATAGTTTACCATTATCTATTGAAGATGGTGTAGATAAATGTCATGATTTTATGGAAAATGCTCAGAAAACATTGGATGAAGCCGTTTATGGACTCAATGACGCAAAAATGCAAATTATGCAAATGCTAGGCCAGCTATTGACCAATCCAAAGGCAATAGGCACTGCAATTGCTATTCATGGACCACCTGGTACTGGTAAAACGAGTTTAGTGAAAGAAGGAATTAGTAAAATTTTAAACAGACCATTTGCATTTATTGCTCTTGGTGGTGCTACAGATAGTAGTTTTCTAGAAGGTCATGGATATACTTATGAAGGATCAACATGGGGTAAAATTGTTCAAACATTGATTGATAGTAAGTCTATGAATCCAGTCTTTTATTTTGACGAGTTAGATAAAATTAGTGACACTCCTAGAGGTGAAGAAATTGTGGGTATATTGACACACTTGACAGATACATCTCAAAATTCACAATTTCACGATAAATATTTTGCAGAAATTAATTTTGACTTAAGTAAATGTTTGTTTATCTTTAGTTATAATGATGAATCAAAGGTCAATCCAATTTTGAAGGATAGAATGTATAGAATCAAAACAAAGGGTTATAGTGGAAAAGAAAAAAGTAGTATTTCCAACAATTATTTGTTGCCAAAAATACGAGAACAGGTAAGATTTAATGAAGGTGATATTATTATACCAGATGATGTAATTAGTCACATTATTGAAACGCATTGTAATAAGGAAGATGGTGTAAGAAATTTAAAACGTTGTCTAGAGATTATTCATACAAAGTTAAATTTATATAGACTAATGAAGCCAGGATCTAATCTATTTGAAGGTGAAATGTCTTTAAAAGTAGAATTTCCATTCAAAGTTACAAAAGATGTAGTAGATAAACTTATTAAAAAGGAAGGTGATGGTTATTGTGCCATAGGAAGTATGTACATTTAAAACTATTTAAAATAAATACTAGATAATATAATAAATAAATGGATATAAATTATTTATTATTACTGAGATGTAACTACAATAATATTTTAAGTTACATAAATTCTATTATAGATGAATTTGATAAGACAAAAGAATATGTAACTAATCAAGATAAAGAATTTTTTATTTTTACTATTGAAGAAAATAAAGAATTTTTTATAGAGAGAAAAAAAAATATTTTACATGCAATAGAATTGTGTAATGCAAACATTCAAAATAGTTGTAATCATGAATTTATTGAAGATGTTATAGATATAAATCCAGATGAATCAACGAGTATTTCTTATTGTAAATTCTGTGAATTTACCCGGCTTTAAGTTGTTTTTAAATCAATATATAGAATGGACTTAAAGAAATGGGTCTTGTTTCTCTCTACACTATGTAAGGAAATCCTAGATTTTCTGCGAAAATGGGCAAAAAAAGTTTCCTACTCATGTAGGCCGACTCTTTCATTTTTTCTTGGGAAAGTTTTTCCAGAAATTCAAAAATGGACATTTATTTTTGTCCATTTTTCAAAAAGCCAGAATACTTTGCTCAAAAGGGCGGCCGTTGTGACCATAATTGAATTTTATGGTCTGGTTACCAAAAAAATAATTATAAAAGTGTTTGCATAATTTTTTTTTATTTTTTTAAAAAAAGGGTTTAGGAACTTTTTCTGTCAGTATAATATACTGACAAATGACTGACATTTTAGAGAAAAAAAGTTCCGCTAATTTTATTTGTCAAAAGTGTTACTATATAACAAGTAGAAAAAGTCAATATGACAGACATTTATTGACACCAAAACATCAAAATACTGACAAATTACTGACAAATACTGATATTGAAGGTTCAAAAAGTTCCTTATCATTTACATGTAATTGTGGTAAAAATTATAAACATAGACAAAGTCTATTTAATCATAAAAAAAAATGTATTCATTCACAAGAATTAAATTCTACAAATAATGATAAACTTGTAGAATATTTAATGAAGGAAAATTCAGAATTTAAAAACTTAATATTAGAAGCATTAAAAAATGGTTCTATTAATAATAGTAATAATATAATTAATAATAATTCAAATAACAAGTCATTCAACTTACAATTCTTTTTAAATGAAACATGTAAAGATGCAATGAACATAACAGAATTTGTTAATTCTATTCAACTACAACTGAGTGACTTGGAAAAAGTCGGAGAACTGGGATATATTGAAGGTATTTCTAATATTATTGTGAAGAACTTGAACGCATTAGATGTAACTTTAAGACCGGTTCATTGTACTGATAAAAAGAGAGAAACAATGTATATAAAAGATGAAGATAAATGGGAAAAGGAGGATGAAACGAAAGCTAAATTGCATAAAATGGTAAGAAAAGTCGCTAATAAAAATATAGGTTTAATTTCTGAGTTCAAAGAGTTGTATCCTGATTGGAAAAAAAGTACATCCAAAGTGTCAGACCAGTTCAATGCAATTATTATAGAGTCCATGGGAGGTGCAGGAGATAATGATTTTGAAAAAGAAGAAAAAATCATTAAAAAAGTTGCAAAGGAAGTATTAATTGATTCCACCTTTAGAAAAGGTGGAGCCAAAATATAAGTAATATGGAAATCCACCTTTAGAAAAGGTGGAGCCAAAATATAAATAATATGGAAATCCACCTTTAGAAAAGGTGGAGCCAAAATATAAATAATATGGAAATCCACCTTTAGAAAAGGTGGAGCCAAAATATAAATAATATGGAAATCCACCTTTAGAAAAGGTGGAGCCAAAATATAAATAATATGGAACTAAATTAGTAGGTTTTGCTCCACTTTTTCTAAAAGTGGATTAAAGTAGTAGGTTTTGCTCCACTTTTTCTAAAAGTGGATTACCATATTGTATTTGTATTATGCCACCACATATCATCTCCTTTCTTTACATCGTATATTGCTTTAAAAATTTCTGAACGAGATAATGGAACATTACATCTATATTTATCTAGAGGATGAGGATTTGTTTTTAATTGTGCTCTAAGTGCTTTCTTTCCAACTTTTTGTCTTTGTTGGAAAGCAAAATAAGTATAAAAACCTTCGTATGACAAATAACGAATAGGTATAAGATCTTCATTTTTATCTTGGAAATCTCTCAAATATTCATCACAAATAGCTAATGCGGAAATATCTGCAAGACTCTCTCCGATACCAATAGAAGCGTCATACGTAATACCATCTCTCTTACAAAATTCTTCATATTGTTTTATAATATCTTCTTGAATAATCTTATATTTTCTTTTATCTTCTGGCGTCCACCAGTCATATAAATTACCATCCCAACCATATTTGCTACCAGTGTCGTCAAAACCATGAGATAATTCGTGAGCAACTGTATTGCCAAGATGTGCCAAATTATATTCAATACCACGTTCATCTAAATCAACAAATGGTTTTTGTATATATCCCAAATTGATATAAATAGAATTCTTTGCAGGTGTATAAGAAGCGTTGACAATATAGGCTTGTGTTCCAATCATTTTAACTGGGTATTGTGTCCAATCCATCAGTGGTATATCAATAGTTGGTTTACCAACTAACTCAATAAAACGTTGATGTCTCCATTCATTTATTTTTTGCATGTTATCATATAGTAATGTACCATAATTTAGATCAGGGTCTTCTCTCAATCCTTCTGGTTTACCATAAACAAAATTAAAATGATCTAATTTTTTCAATGCATATTTTTTGGTTGAAGGTTGTAACCAAGTGTTTCTTTCTAATATACGTTTAAATACAATTTTTAAATCCTCACATAATATTTTAACATATTGCATTTCTCCTTGATTCTCATATTTTTTCACATATTCATTTGTAAAAAAAGTATTAAATGGAACTGACATATAAAGAGCTGCACTAACAGAATCACTTTTGTTTATTCTTTCTTGTCCGCGTTCAAATTCACCTTTAAACTTGAAAATTATATCTTCCCAATCACGAGTGATGCGAACAATTCTCTTTAATAATATAAACAACCAAAATGTTTTCCATTTAGGTGTTTTCCAATTTTTTAAAAAGTTACCAGTAGTACATTTTAAATAACTTAAATTACTTGTAATGAAACTATCAGGTGTTGTTTTAAACCCCATATGTTTTGTAAATTCAGCCCAGTCAAAGCCATATGTTTTTAATGCTTCACTACTAGTCACTTTATTATATAATGAATTTGGATCCTTTACTTTAATATCTGGACATGCGAATGCATTAATAAATTCAAGTTCTATATCAAAAATATCTTGAGGATTATAATCATTTTTACCTAACAAAACGTTAAAAATATCTTTTATATATTTTTTATATGCTTCCCTATATTTTTTCTTATATGTTACTTCTGTGCCATCATCAAAATAAACGCTTATATCAACAATTTCAAAATTATGTCCTGTAACATATGATGTATAAAGTTTTGTATTTTTCTCATCAGGTTGCAAAGACCATACTAATGGCGCGCTAGTAGATGTCATTTCATCATTATTAAAAAAAGCTAATAATTTCCAAGGATTATTTTCTTCAAATAATGCATCAATAGTTGAGACTGCTTCTAACGCTAATTTTCTAGAGTAAGCCTTTGGGTTCATTTCAATAACAGATTTACGATAATTTTTAAGATTTTTTGCTAATTTATTATTATATGTCTTTATATATTCTAAATTAAGTTCATCTAATGCTTTATAAACTTTATCTTGAGTTAATCGGAAATCATCTACTTGAACAATATATTTTTGCTGTTGTTCTACACTAACATCTTTTAACCATTGATAGTTTATATAGTCATAAAAATCATCTTTTGGTTTAATACTATTTGGTGCAAATTTACTTAGCAATTGTTTTACAAATTCTTTTTTCTTTACTGCTATAGATTTTTTATTACCATTTATTTTTTTGCTAAATTTTTCTTCAAATGGTTTTAACCCAATTGGGCAAATAACCATTTTATTTTTTTGTGTGCCATTACTTGCTCTTTTAATTTTTCTATTTGTATGTGGCATATATATATATATATAAATAAAAATAGTTATATATATTTAATTAGTATTCAGAATAAGGGACATTATTACCACCACGATTTATTAGGTAATTATATTGTTGGCCTGTCATACAAGCACATCCTTGGCTATTACTATATGTGTTAGGACAGCATTCTGGCTTAAAAGGTGTATTGTAAAATAAATCCAGCTGTCCTTCAGGAAGAGGTATTGGTTGTTTTGGTCTAGCTAAAAATTCTTTTTCTGCGGGATTCAGTGGTTGACCAGGAGTAACAACCATATTAGGAGCCATCCAAGAAGAAGTATCAATAGGGTTGTCCATTGTTAAACTATAAACTGATGATTCACCATAGTTGGTATTAGCACCTGTGAAACCTTCTGTTGGATTAGCAGCCCCATCACCAGGTTTAGGAGTAGAATCAGTGTCATTAGTTTTATTACCACTAGCATCCATACCCATCGTATCTGCACCCTCTATTAATGCATAAGGGTCGTGGCAACCACAATATGTATGACTTACTAAAATTATAACAATGGCAGCAAAAATAAGAGTAATTATATTCATCTTATAGCCAAATAAGGAAATATTCATATTATACATATTTCATAGATAATAATTTTTCATCCTTCTTTTCTAAAAATATGTCAATTGCCGCATTATAATCGTAAAATTGAATATTTTCAATAGTAAAAGTTTTTTTATCTGTTAATAAATGATATAGCTTGTCATATTTTTCTTCCAAATTTACTTTATTACAACTACCTAATGTAGATGAAAAACATATTTTTTCATCACAAATGACTAAATTAGGTCCTCCATTTATTACTAGTTTTTCTCCTAAAATATATCTATATTGTTCACTTAAATTTTTACCATTAATTAGCACAACACCATATACTTTTTCACCATTTTGTAGCTCATCACCTATAACAATATCTTTAATTTGTTTATATTTGCCATTATAAAGTTTTATTCTAGTAGATTCTTCAAACCCACTATCTAATTCTACATGAATGTCTTTTAGTTTACTTATTTTGATATATTCATTATTCATTACTTTTTTAATACTTTCATCCCCTTGAAAAACTTCATCCCCTTGAAAAACTTCATCCCAATCTGTAAACACAATATTATTTATAACAATAGTTTTGTTGGATGTATTTAAACAATATAAATAAGGTTCATTATATTCCACACATTTCATTGAATCAGGATGTTTTGAAACAGGTATCCATTTTCCTTTGTAATTTACGATATGTGTATCTGAAACAATTACACTATCTAAGTAATACATAGTAGAACCTTTCGTTTCTACTTTTATAAATGCGGTAACTTCATTATTGTTTTCTAGTACATCACCTACTTGAATTTCATAAATTTTTTTGATTGTTCCATCATTCAATAAAATAGAAGTATTTTTATCAAAACATTTCAAACGAGGAATATTATATCCATAAATACCCAACACTTCACCCATGAATCCTAATAATATAGCAAATGGTATCGACATTAATAAAAATATTCCAGTCATTACACCAGCCGTCATTGCAGCAGGAGGAAAAAGCATTCCAATAATAAATAAAATAAAAATAAGGATTGCTAACGCTATTAATATATTAGCAATAAATTGTGCAATAGCTCCAAGTAATGACTTTAAAGCATAATAACTACCTAATGCAGCAAATAATGTAGTGACCATAGTACCTTGCATTTTACCTAAAATATCCTGTGCTCCTAAAATTATAGTTTGTATAGGTGCCATGATATTCATCAATCTGTTAATAATATTTCTAATAACGGCTTCTATAAGGCTTCTTATTCTGTCAAATATAGAACGAACAGCTTGGACCGCATCATTTAATTGAGTAACAATAGTATCAAATATTTGAATAATATAAACGAAAGGTTCTACTGCTACTCCTGTAATACTAGATAATATTTGTTGTGTACAATAGTTAAAATTCTCTTGAGTATACTCAAAAGCAGTTACCCCCTCAGGATGAGTTATATAACCAGCATATGGTATAATTACAGGATTGCAACGTTGATTAGGCCAGTCTTGAGCAATTATCTCAGCATTACTTGCATTAATACAATAAGAAAAAATAATAAAAATTATGATAGTAATAAAAATAAATACAACAACAGATCCACCATACTGATCCATATAACCTAATTTTTCATATATTTTTACTAATTTAGTTAATCCAGGATTACTATCCATATAAATATACTTTTAAAAAAATATGCATTTTAAAAGTATAATATCTAAACTAGTTTATTTAATTAAATAATCGTCCCAATCCCAGAAAGTTTCATTTTCTATTTTTATTGTATGATCACTTGTAATTAAACAACTGAACCAATCTGAATTTACGTCTGTTATTAATTTTGCATTTGAATATTTTTCTACTGGAATATATTTTTTGGATTTAATATCATATATATAATGTGAACCAGTAACATAAATATCTGATCCGTTTACGCCAGCCTTTTTGATTACATAAAATGGTATTTCATTATTTTTATTATTTATTCTCATAACTGATTCAACGATAGAACCATTTTCTAAGACATCTCCTAAATTGAGATCTTTCATATGTTTTATTTCATTATTTTGTAATTTAACAAGAGTATTTGGATGAAAACATTTACCTATTTTTGAAACAAAGTTATATCCAGACGTCATAGTTTTAACACTTCCATCTAAAATATAAATAATACTTACCATAACACCTGTAATTTTACCCAACATATCTCTTATTCCAATACTAATTTTTTCAAATTCAATAATTAATGTAGAAAAGGAACTAAAAATAGAACTAAAAATATTTGGAATAAATGTGCGAATTTTATCAAACATAGCACGAATAGCATTTATTTGTCCTACTAAACCGCCAATTGTACTACCTAAGATATTTACTATATACATAATAGGTTGCAATAAGTAATCCATATAACTACTTTGCATGGTTTGGATACAATATATAAAATTTTCATTAATATTATCTGCTAAAGGCATATAGAGAGGATTACAGCGATATAAAGGCCAGTTTTCCTTTATCTCTACAATTTTACTATAATAAAATACCCCTAAAATATACAATACAAATGCTACATTTATATAAAGAAAATTGAACCAATTTTTTCCAGAAGGCATAACTTATATTATAAATATAAAATTATTCATTTTGTTTACTGCTTTTGCAAAAATGATATAAAAAATGTGTTAATGTCTAATGACGACGATGTCTACGTCTTCTTGTATGTTTAGTTTTTTTATTATTTTTGCGTCTAGTTCTTCGTCTTTTTGACTTTCCTCCTTTGAATGCGCCACTATCATATTCACCATTTACTTGTGATATTATATTTCTAGTCATATTATCTCTTACAGTACCATTTGCATTAAAGGAAGATTCATTTGTAGGAGGTATTTCAATTGTACCACCTCCCCTCTTTTTTCTTTTACCTCCTAGACGATTCATTGCCGCTTGTGTTTGATTCATATTGTCAATTTTCATTACAGCAGATTGCTGTGGTGAATTTGCACCAGGTTGTAAAGGTGTGTGTGTTTGTTGAGGAATATCTAGTTTTACTGGCATTTTACTATATATATATATTTTAAAAAATAGCGAATTTTTATGTTTAAAAAGAAATTATTGAATATCCAGTATAAATAGAATGGACGATAAACAAAGGCTCCAGTTAGCAAATATGATTCAAGTAAATAATGTTGAAGATCAAACTGATTTAATACGTAATTTGAAGCATAGTCAAGTACTTAGAAATGAAATCAATAACATGATTTTAATTAAAGCTAAATATCGTGATAATGAAGCAAAGATAACTGAAGAATGTATTAATGAATGTGGTTTTTTATATACTTATTACACTGATATTTTTAATAAAGTAAAGAAGGATGAAATAGATATTCATATTTTAAATAAATTTTTAGATGTATTAAGACAAATAGAAGATGGTCAATTAGATCAACATGAGGGATCATTTTTAGTTGGTACATTACTAAAAGAATTGTATGTGGATAGTGCTTTGAAGAAAGCTGAAAAATTGGATGCAGAAGCAGAAAAAAATAATCAAAATCATCCTAAAAGTGCTGAAAATAACATATCTTGGAAGCAATTTAAGAGGATGAATAAATAAAAATCTTTTAATTTGTAAATTTATAGTGTAAATGACATAAATGTATTTGTATATACAATTGTATATACTGATATGTCAAAAAAATATGGAAAAATAACAAAATCTCTTGTCATTGTGGAGTCACCAGCAAAATGTAAGAAAATAGAAGAATATTTAGGACCAGGTTATAAATGTGTCGCATCTTATGGACATTTGCGTGAATTACCTTCTCTCAAAAATGTAGATATAGAAAATAATTTTCATCCAACTTATACGATTTCTAACAATGAATTAAAGAAAAAACAAATTGAGTTAATAAGAAAAGAGATTAAAAAGGCAAATGAAGTTATAATTGCAAGCGATTCAGACCGAGAAGGTGAGGGAATTGGTCACACAATTATAGAACTATTCAAACTGCCTCTTACTACAAAACGTATCATATTCAATGAAATCACTGAGCAGGCAATACAGTCCGCCATCAAGAATCCGACAACCATAGACATGGACATAGTACATGCTCAGCAAGCACGACAGATTTTGGACCTCCTCGTTGGCTTCAAAGTGACGCCTATCTTGTGGAAATGTATAGTAACTCCTAGCAAAGATAATGCATTAAGCGCAGGCCGTTGTCAGACACCAGCGCTGCGACTTATTTACGACAATGAACAAGATATTAGAGAAGCCAAAGAGAGAAAGTTGTATAATACAACTGGATACTTTACGAATTCCAATTTGCCATTTGAATTATCAAAAGAATATGAATCAGAAGATGATATAATAGATTTTCTAGATGGTTCAAAAGTCTTTGAACACATATATACATGTTCTGAACCAAAAAAGATTTATAAAGCGCCACCAGAACCCTTTACTACATCGCGAATTCAACAAGTGGCATCTAATGAGTTGCATTATAGTCCTAAAGAAACAATGCGTCTATGTCAAACCCTATATGAAGGCGGTTTTATTACCTATATGCGAACCGATTCAAAGACCTATAGTGGCGGGTTTTTAGACGATGTTGCAAAATATATTGTGACTGAATATGGTATGGATTCTAAATATATAGGTTCGCAATTTGATACCACGATTATACCGACGAATGATATCAAAAAAACGGCGAAAGAAAAAAAAGCCGTTACCCAAGATGCTCATGAGGCAATTAGACCGACTAATATATTTTTACGAGAATTGTCTGATTCTGAATTGGATAATAAGAAGCGTCGTATGTATAAATTAATTTGGGAAAATACATTGGAAAGCTGTATGTCACCGGCATCATTTTCCCAAATTACTGCATCAATAACCGCGTTTGAAAATAATAAATTTACTTATAAGAGTGAACAAGTAGACTTTCCTGGTTGGAAAATAGTATCAAAAAAAAATGTAGAAGAAATAAAAAGAGAGAATACAACCTATACATACTTACAAATCATCAAGAAAAACTTTCCAATTCCTTATAAAAAAATAGTAGCACGTGTAACAATGAAAGGATCAAAGTCTCATTATACAGAGGCTCGTCTTGTACAGATGCTGGAAGAAAAAGGCATTGGTAGACCTTCTACCTTTTCTTCTCTCGTTGATAAGATTCAAGAACGTGGTTACGTAAAAAAAGAAGATGTAAAAGGTAAAGAAATCGTTTGTTCTGATTATGAATTGGAAAATAGTGAAGTTTCCGAAATTCAAACAAAGAGAGAATTTGGTAATGAAAAAGGAAAACTAGTTATTCAACCATTAGGTATTATAGTTATGGAATTTCTAGAAAAACATTTTTCACAATTATTTGAATACAATTATACATGTCAAATGGAAAATATTCTTGATAAAATTGCAAAGGGTAATTATATATGGCATGAATTATGCAGTGAATGTAATAACCAAATTGACAAGTTAATTGAAATAATAGGTCCACAGGGAAAGATGGAAATCCAAATAGATGATAATAATACATATATGGTAGGTAAATATGGTCCTGTTATAAAATGTACTGAAAAACAAGCAGATGGAAAAGAAAAAACGACTTTTAAATCAGTACGTAAAGATGTGGATATATCTACTTTAGAAAAGGGAACTATACAAATTGAAGACATTATTAATGACAAGAAGTCGGAGACTAAAAGTAGTTATAATCTGGGACAACATGAAGGTCATGACGTTATTTTAAAGAAAGGTAAATTTGGGTTGTACATAACGTGGGATAAAAACACAAAGACTCTAAAAGAACTTGGAAATAGACCAATAGAAAATATAACCTTTGCTGAAATTAAAAAATACTTGAATGAAGGTAGTAATTTTGTAAGAGAAATAAATCCAAATGTATCTATAAGAAAGGGACCAAAAGGTGATTACTTATTTTATAAAACGTCTCGCATGAAAAAGCCTAAATTTTATGATGTTAAATCATTTATAACAGAGTTAAGTGAAGACTATAAAATATGTGACATAGATATTTTAAAGTCATGGATATCAGATAAATATGATATATAATTTTATTAGTAAACAGAAGTACTTTGAGAATTTGTGTTTCTTAAAATTTGTGGTAATTGCAAAGTAAATTCAATATCAAATGAATAATTAAATATTCCAAAATTTACTGGTAGACCGTTATGGTATCTTAGTTTAATACTTAATTTACGTATTCTCTCTGCAGGAGGATAATAAAATTTATAAGGTAGTGAATCGCGATCAAACCATTGTGAAATAGGTGTAGTTGGAACTGCTATTTTTGCAAAAGCTGAATTAACTATACCATTTGTTGAATTTGTTTTAATAGTAAAGTTACTAATATTATAAGGTTGTGTTTCATCAATACAATTTTGTTCAGCTATTTCCATATAAAAATAAGCAGGACCCATTAAATTTATTTTATAATCTGCTTCTACCCAATTTACAATAGATCCAGGAAAAGCAGGATTTGGAAGTAACCAATAACCATTATCTCCTAAATTGACATCGCCATAATAAAATCTGGGAACAATAGATCCATTATATAACGCTGATTCTGTAAAATCGCTAACAGTCGCACCACTTACCGAATTTGTATCACAACGCGATAATCCTAGATAACCAGGTAAACCCCAATTACTAAAATCAGGAGCTGCATTTCTTGTAGCACAAATAAAATTGGATTCAGTTGTTTGTTTTGTAATTTGTGATTGATTGGTTAAAATAAAACCATCACATACATTTCCAAACCACATTTTTTGACTTATGTTATTATAAACAACAACAAAATTATTATATCCTCCGCTAGAATTTAATAAATTAATTGCAAGCAAATATTCAGATCGCTGTGCTGGTGTAAGTGATTGATTTGTTGATTGAGATATAAAATAAAGATTTATTCTAAGAGTAACAGTTGTATTAAACTTGTTAGTAAGTTCTGTAACCATTTGATCCGGATTATAAAAGCCTGTCTCAATTAAAAAACCAAAGTTAGTATCTTCGTTATACACCAAAAATTCATAAATTTTTAGAGAAAGTAAGTCACTTATACCATGATCATTTGGATTATATGGATTATTAATTTTAAAACTCATTGCTATATTTTCATTTAGTATAGAAAAGGTATTATAATTTGAAGGAAATGTCCATGAAACAAGTCGTAATGAAACTACATTTAATAAATCTTCAGGCAATTCTATTTCAAATTCAGAAGAATTTTGATATTTTAAAATATTTCTATCTTCTGAATGTATAGATACATATTTTTTATAATAAATATATTCTTGAGAGTTTTGTATTAATGGATGGGTAGTATTTGTATTAAAAATCCTAGGAGTTTGAAAATCACTATATTGACTCATAATATATAATATAAACAAATTTTTTATATTATAATACATTTTATTTAAAATAATTATTATATTTTTTTAAATAATAAAAAACTATTCATATATATTATTATTATGAGTAGTGTTTCATCCGTTGCAAATTATGGTGGTTCAATAGGAGACTCTAAACAATTTATAAAACATTTTGTTAGCGGTGTTCCGCGTAATCTAGCAATATGGAAAAATGTAAGTTATTCTACTATACCAGTTGGTGCAATATCTACTCTGCCATTAAATACAACACTTTTAACACCTGCAGTTACTAAAATAATTAATAGTGCTATACCTGTATATATTCCAACTAGTTTATATGTAGATGGACCTATATATGGAACATTAGGAATACCATCTGATCAAAAATTAAAAGATAATATATATCCTATATCTGAATTAAAAATAACCGATTTTATACATTTAGAACCAAAAGAATTTATATATAAGACGACACCCTTGAAAAAACATTATGGATTTATAGCACAAGATGTTGAAAAAATATATCCAGAGTTGGTAAATAATAGTGAAAATGGTTACAAGACAATTAATTATATTGAATTAATACCATTACTAGTAGCAAAAATAAATGCTATGCAAAAACAAATAGATGCGTTGATTCACCTTTAGAAAAGGTAGAGCCAAATATAAACCCAATTTTACAACTTTTTATTATGGTTTTAGCAAAATTGTGTCTCTACCTTAAAAAAATGTAGATTTGGCTCCACCTTTTTAAAAGGTGGATATATATATATGTTAGGAGATTTTTCCGAATTTCAAAGTAGTATTTATAAGTCATTAATATGTGTTTCATCTATTGTTTTTATACTTGGTATGACTACAACTGGTGAAATGTCTCTTAATTGTTATAACACTGGTTACGCTGCCCTTGCAATATCTATTATTTTAATATTAGTTCAGCTATTAAATAATATACAAACAAAAAAAGAGGGTACTATGTCTATAGGAAGTATTGCAATAAGTCTGTTACCATTTTTAATTATGTTAAGTGTTATTTCTACACAAATATATTTTAATATAACATATAAGGATAAAATTATTGAAGATAGATTATCCTCTGGATTTAAGATTTTTAGCAATATAGTTATTATTTTATTAATAATTCAAACATATATTATATATTCAGTAGTATCCAGTAAAACTTTTAATGATACAGGTATTACAAGTGTAACAACAAGTGTACTTTTATTACTTGCAGTTTTAAGTGGTATTGCTACCAATATTATAAGGACTATATTAAAATATTTTACTACAGATGGGTTTATATCAAATATAATAAAAGTTTAATTCACTTTAATAAATTTATATGTAAGACCATAACTAGTATGTGTTTCCCAAATTCCAGATATTTTAAGTATAAAAGAAGCAGATGATTTATTGTTTAATTCAGAAAAAATTTTAATATTACCATTTTTGAGTTGTTCATATATTTTAAATTGTGCAACTTTCTCTTTAATTTCATATTTTTTCAAAATATCTTCTTCAATTACTTTTAAATTATCAATAATATCTTTATGATTAAAAACATTAAAGGTACATTTATATTTCATATAATATTTTTCACATATGATATCATAAATATTAATAAGCAAATAGATGCCGTTCAACGTGAAATTTACGGAAGAATATAATATTCTAATAAAGTTTCCATCGTTCATAATATTATTTTTAATTGGTTCACAAAAAAAAATATTATTATCATCATATTGATCAAGTCTTTTAACAATATTCATTATATAAAACTAGTATATCTCTTGATTTGTTTTTAAGTTATATATTTTACTTTGTTATTTCTCAATACATTTTTTATTATATGTTTATTTTTAATATTTGTTTATTTTTATTATATGTTTATTATTATATATTTAAATAAAGAATATATTATTATATCATCTATGAAATTTCATGAGACACATTTTGAAGAATACATAAATGAAAGTAAACGAATAAATTTACATCCTAAGCTAGAAAAAATATTTGAAAAATTTCCAAAAAAAATAAATGATCTTAAAAATATAATATTTTTTGGTTCAAATGGTTGTGGTAAATATACTCAAATGTTAAAATCTATAAAAAAGTATAGTCCTACAGAATTAAAATATGAAAAAAAAATAAGTTTGACATTTAATAAGCAACAATATTTTTTCAAAATAAGTGATATACATTATGAAATAGACATGTCTCTATTGGGTTGTAATTCAAAGTTGCTTTGGCATGACATTTATCAACAGATAATTGATGTTATATCAGCAAAAGTGGAAAAATTTGGCATTATTGTTTGTAAATATTTTCATGAAATTCATAGCGAATTATTAGAAAACTTTTATAGTTATATGCAGCAAAACAATGCAACATCTATAGATTTAAAATTTATTCTTATAACAGAAGAGATAAGTTTTATTCCAGACAACATATTAAATGCATGTGAAATCATTAATGTTCCAAGACCAACAAAAACAGCTTACATTAAATGTATTAATGAAAAACTACCAAAAACTCTAAAACCTGAAAATATAACAAATATTAAAATTTTGCATTCATATAATGAAGATTTAATGATACAATATAAAATTATATGCAATAAGATAATTAAAAACTTAATAAATATAAATGAGTTACAATATTTAAAGTTCAGAGATATTTTATATGATATATTTATTTACAATTTAGATATATCAGATTGTATTTGGTATATTCTCTCTTCACTCATTGAACAAAAAAAAATAAAGAGAGAAGATATTTCAAATGTATTAATAAAAACGTATCATTTTTTTCAATATTATAATAATAATTATAGACCAATTTATCATGTTGAAAATTATTTTCTGTATTTAGCAAAAATAATCAATCATTTTTAAAATAAATACTATACAAAATGAAACTAGACTAAAAGTTGATAATTTTTAATTATTCCACACTAAAGAAAGTCTGCCACTAGTTACATTTGTAATGTTTCTATTATAGAACTGATAACCTCTCAAATATAGACTCATTGGTTGAATAATAGTATTATTTGCTTGTGCTATAAAGAAAAAGTTATTGTAACCTTTTGGAATACCTCGTGTATAAGTAATTGCACTTGTGTGAATTGCCATTTATATATAAACCAAATATATAAAATTTTCTACGATACAATAATTTTAAATCATGTTATTACTTAAAGTTTATACAAGATATTTTACATGAATTATACATCCAAGTTTTTGGACGCATTTGAAATATTAGAAATTGATTTATCTAAAACTAATTATAATGATATAACAAAAGAATACTTAAAGAAGCAATATAGAAAGTTGGCATTAAAGAATCATCCAGATAAAAATGGTAATTCTATAGAATCTAATGAAAAATTTAAACAAATAAATGAAGCGTATGATTACTTAAAGAGAGAAATATCTTCAGACGAATTTAACGAAGAAAATGTTTCTGATTATAATTCTTCTCTCTATGTTGATGTTTTAAAGGAGTTTATGAAGACAATGTTTGAAGGAACATACAATGAAATGTTATCTAAAATAGTGAATGATATTTTAATTGCAGGTAAGAGTTTATCAGTAAAATTATTTGATGGTTTAGACAAAGACACTGCAATGCATATTTATTCTTTTCTCTCTATAAATCGTAATACACTTCATTTAACTGGAGAGATTCTTGAAATAATACGCGATATTGTAATAAAAAAATATGATAATGTTCAAATTTATAAGTTAAATCCAAGTATTCATGATCTAATCAATAATAATGTATATAAATTATATGTCAATGAAGAATTATTTTTAGTACCATTATGGCATAATGAATCCTATTTTGATAGCATTTTAGGAGGAGAAATTATTGTATTTTGCGAACCAGATTTGCCACCTGGTATCACGTTAGATGATGACAATAATATTTGTGTTGAAACTATTATAAATTTGGAGAATGATTTGTTTCAATTATTTAAAGAGAACAAACCTATCTCAATAACGATTGATACAAAAATAATTGAAATTTCTCTTTCTCTCTTATATATAAAGAGAGAACAAATTTATAGAATAAAAAATGAAGGATTAACAAAACCAAAAAAAGATATTTATGATGTATCTGAAAAGACAGACATTATTGTTACTATTAATATCATATAAATTTATTATTTTCTTCTTGTAAAAAAATATATATAAAGAAAAATTAAAATAATAAAAAATACATATAAAACAGGATACTTACAAAAAGTTTGACGTTTACCATTTGGAATATTTCCTGAAAAAACATCGCATAATTTATAACTTATATAAAATGATAGTAAAATAAAAATAATAACATAAATAATATTCATTATATAATACATAAATATTATTCTTCATAAGTATTTAATTATTTTTTATAAAAAAAATAATTAATGAAAAAAGTTTATATTTAAAATTTTTATAAATTTGATTATTTGATTATTTTTATAAATTTGATTATTTAATTAATTCTCAACACTTAACTTCTTTTTAGTTACAATTTTCTTTTTCTTAGGTTCTTCAATAGCAACAGCTACTGGCTCTTCAACAACTACTGGATCCTCATGAATAACCTTTATCTCTTCCCTTACCAAAGGAGGAGGAGGAGGAAGTTCTCTTTCTTCATCATCATCAGAATCTTCAACAATAGTGCTGGTTACTACACCATCATTGTAAACCTCATCCTCAGGTGGAGCTTGCGCCTTGAGTCTCTGAACATCCTCGGCCTTTGGCTTCAAGAAGCAAACCCCCTCAGTAATAGCAGATGATCTTGGCTTCTGTGTAATTGCTTGCTTCAAATTCCAAGTAATAGAAACTTTACCATTCACAAACCAAAGACCACCGCACTGCAACAAACAAATTACATGAGTCTTTGGCTTCAAGAACTCAAGAGGTGTGATATGAGCAGGTGTCTTTCCTTTGACATATAATTGAGTACCTTCTTCGTCATAAATCTCTGGCTGCCAAACTCCCTTCCAACATGGCAACTTAGCAGTAAGAGTAGGTGGCTTAGAATAGTCAAGAGCATCCTTTCCTTTTTCTAGCTTAGGATATCTAAGCATAATATTAAATTTTTCTTCCATTACTTCCATGCTCTTAATTTCTTTACCAAACCAATCCTTAGAATAAATAATTGCATCTTCTTTAATCTTTGTCTCAACTTTTTTAATTTCTCTTAAGAATGCCTCACAATCCGCATTAGGATACTCTGAATTAGGAAACTGAAGTGAAATTGTCCACTTTCCAGTAAAATTTCCTTGTTGATCCTTTCCTTCTTGAGCACCCCATGTCAGAATTAATGGTGTACTAAAAGTAAGAGATTCCTTAAAATTCTTATTATAGAGATTCACTACTTTTCCTCCGGCCGGATTGGCCTTTGGAGCAGAGTAAGAGAATACACTGGTATCAATATTAGTTCCGTCTAGAATTGCGCTTGCCATCTTGTTATAATATACTTTATATAACAGGGATATCTTTAAATCAATTTTTTTTTAAATTATAAATGCAAAATAATAAAAAGATTAAAATAGTCTTACGATACATGGTAAGCATTTTAATTATTAATATTATTTTAATAATATATAAAAAACTTGGTTAAAAAGAAAATATGTATTATTAATATATATATGGAATCTTTTAAAAAGTCAAGCAAAGAGGTAATTGATGAATATATGGATTGCATTTCTAAAAAATCAGAACATAAAATACCTATAGTTAAAAAGGCAATTAAAATAACAGATGAATTCATTGTTATTCCTACAATTCAGAGCTATAATGACATAACTAGATATAATTATAGTTTACCACAATTGAAAATGATTGCAAAAGAATATAAATTAAAAATTAGCGGAAACAAGTCTCAACTAGTATTAAGAATTTTTTCTTATTTATATTTTTCGTCATATATTATTAAAATTCAAAAAAACTTTCGTGGGCTATTAGTAAAAAAATACAAGGCTTATCATGGCCCTGCATCTATGAATAGGAAAATCTGCACAAATGCAGATGACTTTGTTACAATGGAACCTGTGGAAGAAATTAATTTCCATCAATTTTTAAGTTATAAAGACACAGATGGTTTTGTATATGGTTTTGATATAATTTCTCTCCATAATTTATTTTTAAAATCAAAAGATATTACATCAGTAAAAAATCCCTATAATAGAAATCTAATTCCAGAGGCTGTTATTAGAACAATTAAAACCATTATTCGTCTGAGTAAAATTTTTAAAATACAAATAAAATTACATTATGAAGATGATACACAAAATCTTTCTATGGAAAAAGCATTAGAATTAAGAGCATTACAATTATTTCAACACATTGATGCTCTTGGTAATTATTCTAATTATCAATGGTTTCTCTCTTTGAATAGAATTCAAATAGTAAAATTCGTGAAAGAATTGAATGATATTTGGAATTATCGTGCTCAACTAAGTAATGAAGTTAAAAGAAATATTTGTCCACCTAATGGTGATCCATTTCGTTACTTAAGTATTCAATATATTCAGACTGAAGCTGAGTTATTTAATGTAAAAAAAATTGTTTTAGAGTTGATGGAAAAATTTGTCAATAGTGGTATAAACAATGATAGTAAATCTTTGGGTGCCTATTACATATTAGGCGCCTTAACATTAGTAAATACAGAAGCTGCTACATCTCTTCCTTGGCTTTTTCAAAGTTTTGAACATTTTTAATTAAAGTATAGAGAACTTTTTATATAACGCATTTATTAATATTACCATATTGTCGTAACAATATATATTATTTGCTTAAAATCACTTAAAAAGTAGTTGTTAGTATATAGTATAATAAGATGCCAAAGAAATCATCCGTCAAAGAGACTGAACCTGTCGTTGCTGTTACCCCTGTTGTTGTTGAGAAGAAGTCTAGAAAACCTAAGACCCCTAAGGTTGAGGTTTCAGCTTCTTCTACTCCTGTTGTTGATGCCCCTGTTGTTGATTCTGTTGTAGAGGAGGTTCCTCTTGCTGAGCAATCCAATGAGTTTTTGGCCAAGCTCCATCATATTAGTGTTTCTATTTCTGCACTAAAGTCTGAGTACAGAACCCTTGAGAAGAAGTGGTCTCGCGAGATTAAGACTGCCCAGAAGCAGACCAACCGCAGAAAGAGAAAGGCTGGAAACCGCGCTCCTTCTGGATTTGTCAAGCCAACCAAAATTTCTGATGAGCTTGCTTCTTTTCTTGGTAAGACCAAGGGAACTGAGATGGCTCGTACTGATGTTACCCGTGAGATTAACACTTACATCCGTGAGAACAAGCTTCAGGATTCCAGCAATGGCCGCAAGATTAATCCTGATAAGAAGCTTGCTACTCTTTTGAAGCTTAAGACCACTGATGAACTCACTTATTTTAACTTACAGAAGTACATGTCTCCTCACTTTGCCAAGGCTGTTAAGGCTGAGGTTGCTGTTGTTGCCCCTGTTGCTCCTGTAACAACTGCTTAAAATCCACCTTTTTCCACCTTTAAGAAAGGTGGAGCCAAATATAAAAATGTTTAAAAATATAAAAAGATTTTGATCAACATTCTATACGAAGTTGAGTAAGATACAGGTAAGCCATTATTTATTTTATTATTTTATTAATTTATTTTTCTAACTTTTTTTGAATTATGTACATTTTTTTACAGGATTATACATCATTTTACGTAATATTTTTCAAATACTTTTTTAGACCTTTTCATTTTATTATAAATTTAAAATATATAATAAAAAAGTTTAAAATTAAAAGTTTGTCAAAAGTTTGTCGAAAGTTTGGCTCCACCTTTTTAAAAGGTGGATTAGAATAAAAACCCATCCATTTTCAAAATATTTTGTATTTCTTCTTTTAAAATAGGACCATTTGCAATGCGAATAGAATCAAATATTTGTACTTTTACATGATTTCTACTTAAGTCAAACATATCATAAATTTTTGTTAACAAATTATAGTCTTCAATATAGTTTGTGTTTTCAAATAACCAATTATAAAATTCTATATTATTATTATTGGTTTTTTTCTTTTCTTTTAAATACTTTTTAAATAATTTCAATGTGGAATTCAAGTTATGCGAATCTTTAATATCATCATTCAAACTATTATAATCTGTTCCTGATAATATACAAATTTCTCTCAACTCTTTTTGAGTAAGTCCTAGATTTTGCAAAATATTTTTCATATCATAAAGAACCGCTGTATGATTTAATAAACTTAAATATCTTATTACATGAGGACACCCGTATACAAACATATCCATATCTTCACTTAGTGTAGCCCATACTTTTCCTTTTGTAGCAAGAAGAGCGCAAACTTCATCTGCTTCTCCAGGAGCATCATAATAAGTACCACCATAAGCTCTAATTAAACTTTTTACTATTTCAATATCGCTTCTTTTTATTTTTACAAAATTTCTTTTTAATATATCCATCTGTCCTAAAATTTCTTGTTTTTCTGTATCTTCCATATTATCATTATTTTTAAGAACATTTTGCAGGTTATTATATTCTTCAAACGCGTCCCTCCTATCCTCCCGTCTTTTCAATAGTAGTTCTTTTTTTTCAGTAGGCGGTTTACCATCAAAAACAAAGATAGGTATAATATTATAATACCTAAACATTGACAACATTGAATACATATTTTCAATTAATGAATCTTCTGCTGCATACTTGTGCATATAAATACTAATATCTACAGCAATTTTTTTCCCAGATAATTCTGCAAGAGAAATTATTTTAATTGCGTCTGATGCATTCTCACGAAAGAATCTATTTAAATAACGAATACCCATACGTGTAGCTTTTTACTTATCTTTATATTCAGATTTAAATATGTCAATTTTTTTTTATAGGGAACCAAGGTTCCCTATAAAAAAAATTGAAATCCTTTTTCTCTCTTTTATGAAATGCATAACTATATTCAAGATGCAGACTAGAAGCCAAACTAAAATGAAAACCCTTTTAGAATTCGTATTTGATTTTGATGCCTCCATTGCAGCGTGGAAGGCTAACAAAAAACGTGGACCAAATTGCACTTACACTTATGTATGCCAAAAAATGAATAAAAATGGTGAATTCTGCAAGAGAAAATGTCTAGCAGGTGAACACTTTTGCAAGTGTCATTTGAAAAAATAAATAAAAATAAATACAATATGATAACATTTTTAGATTTTTAGATTTACGAATATTATATTTATATCCAAATCATTCTTCTTATGAAACAAAAATTGAAAACAGATATAATGGAAATGACTGGGCAAAAATGCAAATATGTAATAGTGGTAATTTTTTAATGAAAAATTTATGGTGGACGCGTATTTTTGGCGCTATTAACTACCAAATTGAACATCATTTATTTCCAAATATGTCAAATATTCATTATCCAGAAGTATCTAAAATAGTTCAAGAATATTGTAAAGAAAATAATATACCTTATGTACATAAAGAAACCTTATATGAATCATATAAATCTTTTATTAAATATCTAGAATATTAATATAATTAAATAATTTAAAGATGTTTTAATTATAAATTATATGTACCAACATTTGTTACCTATTATAGGCACATATTTTTATGTAAATTGGCCAAAACATATTCGTATAAATTCAACATTATTATATTTTTTATCTATTTTTCATAATACAGCTCTTGCAGTTTTCAGTGGATATACATGTATGTCTTTAACTAGATTATTATACAATGATGGTAATCAATTTGGTCATATGATATATTTAAATAATACATATGTAACAAAATATGATAATCTTATTTTTTGGTTTTATATATCAAAATACTATGAATATTTTGATACAATTTTGTTGTATATGCAAAATAAAAAACCAATATTTTTACAAAAATATCATCACATAGGTGCTGTTATATGTTGGCACTTATGTTATTTCTATAAAGTAGATGCAATCATAATAGGTTCAACTTTAAATTCGGGTATTCATACCATTATGTATACTTATTATTTATTATCTTTATTTAAAATAAGACTTTCATATTTAAAACCATTTATAACAACAGGTCAAATAGTCCAACTTATTTTTGGTAATATTTATAGTATTGTATATTATTATCCTCCAGTAGAAAAATGGTGGAATTATTCAATTATAATTTTTTCTAATTTATATATTGTTGTATTAGTTTATTTATTTTTTCAATTTTACATAGATAATTATGTAAATAAAAAACAACTAATATCAAAAACAACTAATATCAAAAACAACTAATAACAAAAACAACTAGTATCAAAAACAACTAATAACAAAAACAACTAGTATCAAAAACTATTTATAATAATATATTTATAATTTCTTTATAAATATATTCAAATACTTATAAATTTTACTTACCCATATTCAATTCAATACCTTCAAGACCATACACATGATCTAGTTGTATATAAGCAGGATATACATTTTTCTTAGCACCAGGAAGAATATTCCAGTTTTCATCAAAAAATAATTTTATTTCTTTATAAGGAATTCCTCCATTTATTATAGGACATTTCAGTAAAATTTTTTTTATTATTTCATCGGCTTCTCTAAATCTTAAACCACCTTCTCCAAAATCATTAAATAAATGATAATGAAACTCTTCAGGATGTTTATTTATCATAAAAGTAGAGTATGTTTTGTATTCACTAAATCTATAGAATTTTCTTGAAAAAGACATTAATAATTTTGGCCAAGGGATATTCAGATAACCCGTATGTTCTATCATAAGATTTATCATTTCGGTCACACGTTTTTTTTCAAATATCATATGATGAGAGACAAATGTACCGCCTTCATTAGGTACGACTGGAATCATATTTATAAGAGCTTTCATACAAGATGCATATTGATATGAATTAAACTCTGATCTTGTTTCTCCTTGAAGAATCGCAAAATAAAATATTTTCTCTCTATTATCATTATAATCACAAAGTTTCCATCGTCTTGTAGGAACTAAATCACCATCCCATACGATGTATGTTGGAGATAGATTATCTATTTGAGTAGCAGCTCCTAATTTTATTAGCTGTTGTATCCACCAACCGGGTTCTCTCTGTTGAAAACCTCTTGTTATATCATACTCTTCAATAATTTCTTCAAACGATAAGTTAAAATTTGGTTTGAAAAAATCTTCTTCATGAATTAATTCTAAATGATTAATATCCCAATGAATTGTTAGATTTCTTAAAATATCAGCTTCTTTTTTAGATGTAACAACGATAATTTTACGCGGCTTATAAAATAATTCTAAAGCCTCTAATACAGACCTTGTTATTAACCCAACTTGTTTTAAAGGAACTAAAAAATCAACTTCTGATAAAATTTCTAATTGCTGGGCTGTAATTTTATGCTCCATATATTATTGTATAAATTTAAATATATCTATAATTTAAATTATACCTCTAACATAATTCACAAATACTCATACGCAAATTAGAGAGAATATATTTATAATTTGCTGTTTTATTTTTTCTATCTATTGAGTTTAAAAAAATAGTAGTTTCTTTAATAGAATCCAACATAGACCTAGTTTTATAGTTTTTCTCTATAAAATTACAATAATCTCTCTGACTAGAAATAGTCTTTTTAAATTGCAAAAGAGAGAAATTATTTGTATTACACCATGAAAGATAAGATTGATAATTATTCATTAAAATACATTTAATTACATAATAAGATAATATATTTGTTTTTTCTTTATATAAATTGACTCTCATCATTTGACTATGGTAAGTATTTGAATATAAATCATTATATGTGAGACCCATAAACTGGAGCGTCTTTACCATTTGAAAAAAACTATATGTTCTCTCAAAATTAATAAAAAACTCAGAATGTTCTAAAAAATCTTCCATGTTTGTTTTATCCTTTATTGAAAAAAAACTACAAAATAATGCATTCATTATTTCAGCCCAAAACTCAGTATAGGATTCAAATAAATTTACATCTGATGTTACTTTAAATATTTTTAGTATGCATTTATGTGCTTCATCATTATTCATATCAGAAAAATCCAAACCAAAGTTATGAAATGTTTCATGAATAAATACCTTCAACCATTCTTCTTTACGGAAAACTACTATTTCAGAATCTTTTTGACAACTTGTTGTAAATGCGGTATTCACATTTATTTCGTCTAATATGAAAATATTAGAACTAGGTAATTTTTTTTCTAGAGAAGTAAAGTATAAATATACTACTAATGTATTTGAACAAGTTTTTAACGCATATTGATTTAATATATATAACCACATAATCATTGTATCTACATATTTATGATATAAATCTAATTTTAATTCTATATTGTCATCTTCTACTATAAAAATAATTTTAATAGAACGCCCGAAGAGAGAAAAAGTATATGTTAGTTCAGACATAGCTAAATGGTCAATATGTTTACGAACAATATCAGGAAAACTTTTAGAATTAAAATTTTGTGGTCGTGTAATTTGACTTGCATTTATTAATTTTTTTATATTGAATGTAAAATATGATGTTTCTTTTTGTTTTAACTGCATTAAATATTTGTATGCATCAAAGATATTATAATATAATTTTTTTAAAATATCATCTGTTTTTTTTGTCTGAATAACTTGATTAATATGTTTATTTTTAGTAAAAAATAACATAAGTTTTCTGCTTTTATCTGATAATTTCATGTTTAATATAATATATTATTTATTTTTATTACTTTTTTATATTAAACTATTTATAGAAAGTAAAGTAGAAAAAATATATAATCTTTATAGAATTCATATGGAGTCTCTTATCATTCTTATTTTAGCATTTATTTTAATTGCTTTTATTATACTTAACTATTATAAATATCAAAATACTACTATTATAACAACTTCTTCATCAGCATCTTGTGCACAAACTGAGTTCGGTTGTTGTCCTAATGGTATGGATTCCAAAATTAATTTTTACGGAACAAATTGTCCTGGTTATGTTCCTGGACCAGGATATTTACCTACACCAGTTGTTATTCAACCTGTTTTACCTCCACCACCTCATCGTTTACCTCCACCACCTCATCCTATTTATAAACCTCATCCTATCGGTGGTTGTGTTGGTACTAGATACGGTTGTTGTCCCAATAATATTAATGCAAAAATTGATGAAATTGGTAGTAATTGTTTAATAAAATAAAAAAATATGTAAAATTAAAAATCTTTAAATTAATATATAAAATGTCTACTATAGATGAAAACAACTTTCTTGTTCCTATTGAAGCAACTATTATTATTGAACCAAAAGTAGAAGAACCTGAAGTACCAGTACAAGTCCAAAATGTCGTAGAAGAACCTGAAGTACCAGTGCAAGTCCAAAATGTCGTAGAAGAACCTGAAGTACCAGTGCAAGTCCAAAATGTCGTAGAAGAACCTGAAGTATCAGTACAAGTCCAAAATGTCGTAGAAGAAAATACTACCGAATTTGAAGAAGTTATTGTTAAAGTAGAATTAAATACTCTAGAAGAATCATTGACTACTATTATTTTAAATATTATAAAAACTTATGATGAAAAAAAAGAAGAAGCAATTAACTATTTTAATAAAATTGGTATTCAAGAAAGTAAAGATATAATTGATCTTACACAAAAAATAATAGATAGTAACCCGTCTGTATTAAATAATATTGAAAACATATTTATAGAGATAACAAAAGACAATAAAATAGACACAAGTGATATCCCACACTTTATTTTGATTCTTCAAATACTTTATGAAAGAATATTTACCCAAAAAGATTTTTCATCAAATCCAATAAAACGATCTGAATTCAGTGCTAATATTTTAAAATTTATTATTCATGTTTTAGTAGAGGAGAGAAAAATAATACAAGATAAAAACAAAAATGATTTTTTAATACAAATAGATAAATTAATAGATTCATGTGTAAGTTTATTAAATTTTTCACATATTTTAGAGACACCCAAAGTATGTTGTTCTGTTATGTAAATCCACCTTTTGAAAAGGTTCTGCGGAGCTAAGAGCCAAACGATTCTATATAAATATTTATTCAAGGTTATAAATATTTATTCAATTTTGGCTCTTAGCTCCGCAGAACCTTTTCAAAAGATGGATTCCCTCTTCAACTTATCACGTATCAACATCAATTCATCAAATACAATAGGTGGTTGACCTCTTGCAAAATGTGTTAACTTTGCATCTTGTGTAGCTAGTAGAAGTTGTTTTAGGTCTTCATTTTGCGTAAATTTTGCAAATTGTGCAGCATACATTTCTTTTTTTCTTCTATTTCCAAAGAAATCTGAATCAGCCTGTGATACCTCTGCAGGTCTTAGTAATTCACCTTTAAACTTACCCGATTTACTTCCAGCTGCTTTTGCTAATGTGGGATCTTTTGACAAGTCCGTACCTGAATCTAGAGAGAAACTCAAAAAGAAATCAGGATAAGTTTTCTTGTATTTTGAAGCTTGATAATAATGTTCTACAGAAGCCCATTGATGATTCGCTAATGAAAATGGTTGAACCCAAAAGTTGGATAGTTTTTTACGCCATTGAGGTATTGTAGCCAATTCTGCAAAATCTTTCATTCTTTCTTTTGGAATCTTCTCTCCATTTCCTTGTCCTGGCAATTTTTTGTCAATAGACTTGGAATAAAATTGGAACACAATATTATCATCATATAGTCCGCGTAGTTTGCTTTCACTTAGATCTTCATAATCTACTTCTTGTACTACGGATTTCCCTTTATTTTCTCCAGCTTTAAATTTTTGGAAATCGGGAATAATAGCAAAGGGACCTGCATTTTTTTCCATACAACGTTCAACAATCATCTTTTTTATATCATAAGGTATCTCTGTAAATTTAAAAATCATTTTCTTTTTATAACCAATCAATTTATAGTGACTTCCTGTATGTTCTATGATTATATAAAACTCTGGTGTAAATCTTCCACGTTGTTGCAAAATTTCGTCATTCAATTGACCACATTGCACTACATTTTTTAAATCACCACTTCTATATAACTCACTTGACATAACAATAAATTTAATATTTAAAATTCTCTCTAATGTAGAAATTGCCCATGTGTCTGCCCAAAAGTTACAAGACCTGACTTTACTCTTAAATGCTTCTAGAGTGTCAACCCCTTTCATAAATTTATATTCATTCAAAATTTGCGCAGATACTTTTTTTTCCTCTACAAGTCTGTCATGTTCTTTTTTAACTTCCTTTGCAGCAGTTGAAATCATCTTTTGCTCATTACGATCCAATATTTCTGCAAAACGTTGCTTTAATAATAAATATTCACCTTCTAATTCTTTTATTTTATTAGTATCTTTAAGAATAGAACCTTTATACATATCATAATGTTCTTTATAATTCATAAAAATTTTATCATTTACTTCACTAGATAGCTTCTTTCTAATTTTATTTACAGCGGTTTGCTGAGCAATACTTGAAAAAGCGTCACGAATTGTAGCAAATAAACAATCACCTGCACCTTCATTATCAATGGTTGTATAATTTTTATTTTTCATAAATTTTTGCACCCAAGAATCTTTGGGACCCTCATGATATTTATCTCTATAATCTTTTGCTTGTTTTTTGGTTTCTTCATGCAATAAAGGCGGTAATGGTATACCTTTTGTCATAATAAAAATATCAACACGTTCTGGTGGTATTTCGTAATGTTCATTATATTCTGCAACCTTTTCTTCGGACTCAGAATCCGTATCTTTATCAGATTCTTTATCAGGTTTTTTCTTGGTATCTTCTTCAGATTCAACTCTTCGCAAAGGTACATCGGGTTTTAAATGAATTTTATTAATAAATGCACTTTTTGCAAAAGAATAAATCAGTGGATCATCCATTTTTTCTATATCTAGATTGTTAGATTCATCCATATAAGACAAATAATCTGAAGCTTTTATTTCATATAGACCAATTTGAATAACTTTATTATTATGTTTAACTAAATAAATAGGAAAATAAATTATATTTTTATCCTCAAACGTATTTTTTGAATTACCAATGGCAATAATTACATCAATCTCTCTAATTTCTAATTGATATAAGTTTGCCTCCATATTTAAATCAGTTGCATCTACACTTTTAAGTTCAGGATAACTAACATCGCTATTTATTCTTGATAATACCATATATATTTTATTATATTATTTTTATATTTTTATTTTACCATTAGAATAATATATATTTCTTTGTGAATTTATCATTTTTTAATTCATTTATGTAAAACCATAAATTTTTTCTTTTAGAAACTATTTCAAAATTTTCATAATTCGTTTCAAAGTTTGTCAAAATATGTACGATTGTATCTTTTTTATACTTATTTGTCTTCATTTCTTTAGCTATACCATAATAATCACATATAACTAATAACTCTTTAATAGTAAAATTTTCATGATAGTGAATAATATTTGGAATTATTAACTCTTGTTGTAATTCATCCTTTTCCATTTCATTTAAAAAATCATTTATATTAAAATTATTTTCTTCGTCAAAATTTGAATTTGCATTTGAATCTTCATGTAAAGAAAAACTAATATTGTTATCTTGTAAATTAGACATTGTTTAAATAGATGTTTATTATTTAAATAGATGTTTATTATTTAAATAATATTTTTTGTAAAATAAAAAATATTCATTAGTTTTATAAATGTCAAATAATTCATCAAATATATTAAGCACCCTTTATTATAGAATTAATCAACCAGAAAATCAATCAACCAGAAAATCAAACGCATCTGTTATTGATTTTATTCCTTTTATAGACAAACAAAGTACATATAGTGGATTAGAAAATAGATTTATGATGAACTCAAATGGTGTTCCAAATAAGGATATCATATGTTTTATTGGTTATAGAACACCTGCAACTGAGTTAGGCATTTATTCTTTGTATAACGAAACCACTATTATTCAAACAGAAACAGGATATATTAGTTCTGCAGCAATATACAACGATGGTGGTACTGGGTTTGCTACAGAAAGACCATTTGTTGAATATGCAGTAACTGGTGCAACTGGTGAGTTTGTAGGTGCTAAAATATTAACTATCTTTTTTGATAATGTCAACAAAACTCGTGTAGTAAAAATAACTGATTGATATCAAACTTTATTATTTATTTTCCAAAATATGAATACATTTTATATTAACATCATTTTCTTCAATGCATTTATTATATAGTTCATACATTTTTGAGGTTGTTATGTTTGGTTTATTTGTATCTATATGGCTATTTGTATCTATATGGCTATTTGTATCTATATTATTATTTATATCTTTAGGTTTAAAAAATGAACCTACAACATTATGAGCAACTGAACTACCTAAACCAAATGAAAAACCTTGTTTCATAGAATCTGTCATTGAAGGCTGTTGTGATACAATATTGACACTTTGTGGAGAAGGACTTTGCGAAGGTGGGGATGGTATATGATTTTTTGAATTTGTATTACTATGTAATTTTGAATTTATTTGTTTTCTTGAATGTGGCATATAATATAAATATATTTTTTATTTAAATTTTTACATATTTGAATATTTTCAAACAATAAATTAAAAAAATAATTATTAAAAAATAATTATTTTTATAAATAAAATTAGTAAGGTTTGGCTCCACCTTTCTTAAAGGTGGAAAAGGTGGAATTACATATCAATCAAGTCCATAAATTTAAATAAAGACTTATTTGTCAAGCTCTTATAATCCTTCACCTTAGAATTTGCTATTTTTTCAATAACTTCCGTAATGGTGTATCCTTGTATTAATGTATAATCATCACCTTCATCATCTTCATATAATTCTTTCTTATAAAGAATACCGATCGTTTCAGTAAGTTCATCCACTTCATTCTTTTTTTCTTCTTCTGAAATAAAAGAATACAACTGATACAAAAGATTTCTTGTGATTGTCATAATAGTTTTCTTAGAAATAATAGTATTGTACATTAAATTCAAATAAAATGCAGCAAGCGACTTTCTCTTTTCATTTGTCTTGTTAATTTCACAAAATTTATCATAGTCTACCTTTGGATCTACATATTCAATCTTATCAAATAAATTAGTAAATAATGCCAAATTGTTTTCAAATGTTGATTTCATCATATCATACTTTGTAGTCAAATCTGAATATAAATCAGCGTATATTTTTGAATAAAATCTATTATTTGACGCAATTTCAAATATAGTAGAGCTTAAACGCGTCATGTCTTCTACGCTAATATTTTCTTTAACTAAATTATCAATTATATCAATAATCTTGTTACGAATATCAATATAATTTTTATCTGTCATTTTATTCAATAATCCACGAATTAAATCTATTTGTGCATCTAATCCAACCTTTTCTTCAATTTTTGTAGTTTGAAAACTTCTTATATTATCCCAATCTTCATTATTTATAATTTCTACTGCCTTGTTACGTCTTCCACCTTTTTTAAAACCATTAGTTAGTTCTTTAGATGGTTCAACTTTCATAGGATTTTCCCTCTTTTGAAATACTGGTGTTTTTACATAATCTGGAGATCCAACCTGTAATGCCAACTCTGATATAATTTTTAATGTTTCTTCTGGCAATATAAAATCAAAACCTTGAAATAGAATATCTTGAATAGTGCTTAATGTATATTTCATTGTCTGAGTCGTCATCTGTAATCTTATGTATTATAGTATGTATTGTATTATTTATATCAATTTTTTAAAAATATAATTAATAATAATAAATAAACTTAAACAAATAACATGATATTATAGTATAATGTCAACTCTGGACTCTGAAGTTAACCCTGCTATAAACGAAGAAATTAACAATTCTTCGTACGAAATACAAAATTGGGATGAATTAGAAATAAGCCCAAATTTATTAAGAGGTATTTTTGCGTATGGATTTGAAAAACCAAGTCCTATTCAACAACAAGCTATAAAACCTCTCGTCTTAAAGAAAGATATTGTAGCTCAAGCACAATCCGGAACAGGCAAAACAGGAACATTTACTATAGGTGCCCTTGCAAATGTAGATGTAAACGATAATACTACACAAGTACTTGTTTTATCTCCAACAAAAGAACTAGCTTCACAAACAGCAAAAGTGTTTGTGAGTTTGGGTTGTATGATGGATGGACTACGGGTTCAAACTATTTATGGTGGTTCTGTTATAGAAGAGAGTAGTAGTTTTTCAAATAAAAATGTTCCTCACGTTATATGCGGTTGTCCCGGTCGTGTTTACGACATGATGCGACGAGATAAAATTTCATCTAAGAAAATCAAACTTGTCATTCTTGATGAGGCAGATGAAATGTTATCTACAGGATTTAAGGAACAGGTATATAATATTTTTCAATATTTAAGTAGCGATATACAGGTTGCATTATTCAGTGCAACATTACCAGATGGTATTAATAATATAATTGATAAAATTATGCATAATCCTGTTAGAATAAGTGTAAAGAAAGAAATGCTCACTCTTGAAGGGATTAGACAATATTATATTGCAGTTGACGATGATCGTCAAAAATATGCAACTCTTAAAAATCTGTTCTCTTTTCTAGCAGTATCACAATGTATTATTTATTGCAATAGTATTAAACGAGTACAAGATCTATATGAAGCCATGATAGAAGATGAATTCCCTGTTTGCCGCATTCATAGTAGCATGGAACGTCCAGAAAGAGAAAGCGCTTTTAATGATTTTAGAAATGGCAACTCGCGTGTTCTAATCTCATCTAATGTTACTGCACGTGGAATAGATATTCAACAAGTTAGTGTAGTAATTAATTTTGATCTAACAAAAGATGTTCATACTTATTTACATAGAATTGGACGAAGCGGTAGATGGGGAAGAAAGGGTGTTGGTATTAATTTTATTACTAGGAGAGATGTTACTAAATTAAAGGAAATTGAAGAACATTATTCAACTCAAATTAAGGAAATGCCTGGAGAACTTTCCATTTTGTCATCAATTTAGAGAAACACGTATTATAAAAATTATTTTTTTGAAACAACTTAAATGTATTCATATTCATAATATAAATGAACTTTACAAATAGTAAAAATAATAAAGATGATTCTGATTCTGATTCTGATTCTGATTCTGAGTCTGATAGCTCAAATATTTCAAGAGAAAATAATCATATTTATTTTTATAGTGAAATAGATAGAAATACTATTTTCAAATTAATTGGATTTATTAGAGAGGCAGAAGAATATTGTGTTTTAAATTCTTATAAATTAAATGTTGATATTCCTATTTATCTACATATTAATTCAAAAGGAGGAATAATTTCAGATGCATTTGCTGCGATTGATGTTATTATTTCATGTCGTGTTCCTGTATATTCTATTATTGAAGGAGCAACTGCTTCTGCTGGAACTTTGATAAGCATTATTTGTAAGAAAAGATATATTCGTCCAAATGCATATATGTTAATTCATCAATTAAGTAGTGAACTTTGGGGAAAAATGAGTGAAATTGAAGATGAGTATAAAAATTTAAAAGAAACTATGAAAAAAATAATTAAATTATATGTTAAAAATTCAAATATTCCTAAAAAAGATTTAAAAAAAATGTTGAAACATGACTTATGGTTAAATGCTAGTAAATGTATAGAATTTGGATTAGTAGATGAAGTGTATAAATAATAAAATAATAATATAAAAATAAAATTAATAATTTATTTAATGTCAAATGACTATCTTATGAATACTGCGTCGGTTCTTTTTTTTATTTGTTATATACCAGAGTATTATGCAAATTATGTAAATAAAAATGCTAATTTATATAATGTATTTGAAAAAATTGTAATGCTTTCTGGTTCAACTTTTGGTTTAAGTTATGCAATTACAATAAATAGTAATGCGTTATTATTTAATTATATTCCTTTAATTTGTTTAGACATTATCGCTTTATGTATGAGAAGTTATTATGCTTATAAAAATAGACATCTTGATGTACGTGTTATATTAAATAAAAATAATTTAGAACATGATATAGAAAATCCTATACATGATATAGAAGAAGATATTGAGTTATAAATTATTCGTAAAATACATTCATTATATTTCTCCATTTAGATATAATGAATCTATTTTCTAATGTTAAAGAAGAAATAAAAGAAGAAAAACCTATTATTAGTGTGATTGATAAAATTAATGATCATTTTAATATACCTATTTTTTATAACAAAGATAAGGTTGATCTAAAGGAAAATATTGCAATAGATTTAGAATTAGTGCAGCCAATTGATCCTTCAGGTATTCCTATTTATTCTTTTTATTTTAACAATGAAGAGGATGTACCAAAAAAAGTAACTAAACAAGTTGTAAAGTATTATACTACAGATACTACTTTTTTAGAAGATAATCAAAAATTATTAAAAAAATATGTGCCTTTACAAAATAAAGATACAAATATCTATAAAAATATTCTAAAAATTTGGAATGATATTAAATTTGATGAAGGCTTTAGAGAGAAGTATTATTATGTTGACTGGGAAATACTAGAATTTTTAAATAGATCAGAAATATTTTTACAATTTATTAGCATTTATAATTTATTTTCACCTATATTTTCTCTTATGATGCCAATATTTATTCTAATTATTCCATTTTTTATTATTAGAATGAGAGGGTTGTCATTAACAATAAGTGAATACTTTGATGTTTTGAAAATTGTTGCACAAACAAATTCTATTGGAAAACTTTTTACAACAAATTTTAATGAAATACATACACAAGAAAAAATTTATATTCTTATTTCTGCTGGGTTTTATTTATTCTCTATTTATCAAAATCTTATGGTATGTATTAGATTTAATAATAATATGAAAAAAATTCATGAATATTTTTCTAATATTGAAAGTTATTTAGATAATACAATAAAAAATATGGAAAATTATTTACTATTTTCAAATGATCTTGAGTCACATAATAAATTTAATGAAATAGTAATTCAAAAACGTATGATTTTAAAAAATATCAAGGATAAATTATCTAGCATTTCTGAATATAGTATGTATAATTTTAGTAAATTCAAAGAAATAGGAAATATTTTTAAATACTTTTATGAATTACACACGGATGATACATATAATGATGCAATTATTTATTCATTAGGTTTTAATGGTTACCTTGATTGTTTGGAAGGGTTACAACAAAATATTAAAGAGAGAAAAATATCATTTGCTGATTTTATTATAAAAGATAAAAAGGATAAAAAGGATAAAAAGGATAAAAAAGGTAAAAAGGATAAAAAAGAAAACATCTTTAAGAACAACTATTATGCATGTTTAAGTAAAGAAGGATCAAAACCAATTAAAAATACTATTAAGTTAAAGAAAAATATAATTATTACTGGTCCAAATGCATCTGGTAAAACAACTATTCTCAAATCCACATTAATTAATATTATATTGTCTCAACAATTCGGTTGTGGATTTTATGATTCAGCAGAATTAAGACCTTTTCATCATATTCATTGTTACTTAAATATACCAGATACTTCTGGTCGCGATAGTTTATTTCAAGCAGAGGCACGCAGATGTAAAGAGATTTTAAATTGCATTACTGAACACCCAGAAGAGTCACATTTTTGTGTTTTTGATGAATTATATTCAGGAACAAATCCGGAAGAAGCTGAAACAAGCGCGACATCTTTCATGCTTTACTTACAAAAATATAAATTAGTTTCTAGTTTGTTAACTACACATTTTGTGAAAGTTTGTAAAAATTTAGAGAAAACAAAAAGCATTCAAAATTATAAAATGGTAACACAAAGGAATGAAAATAAAAAATTAATTTATACATATAAAATGGAAAAAGGAATTTCTGAGGTTAAAGGTGGTATTAATGTTTTGACTGACTTGAACTATCCAAAAGAAATCATAGATAGAACTCTTTCAGAGATACACTAAAACCAATAAAATCAAAATAATATAAACTAATTCGTTAATTCAACAATTAATTTATATACTCTCTTTTTAATATAACGTCTATGTCAGAATTATTTAGTGTATCCTTTTTAGTATTCTTAGGAATTCTTATTCTTGCAATTGCAATTCTAGTCGTATACTTTGAAAGCAAATCAAGAGAACAAAACCACAAAATTACTTCTATGTTTAGTGTTGTTTCTGCTTTAGCTGAAGATTTAAATAATGTTAAAATGGGACTTAATCAAATAGCCTTTAATGGATTTAATGGTGGAGGGCCATCTTTAGCAGAAAATAATCATCCTTTCAATATTTTACAAGAACAGAATCATTTAATTGAAGTATCTGACGATGATTCTGACGATGATTCAGATGATGATTCAGATGATGATTTAGACGAAGAAGATGATGATGAAGTTTCTGGTGAAGACTTGGATGACGATGATTCTGAATCTGATTCTGATTCTGAACCTATAAATGTAAAGGTTTTAAAAATTGAAGATCCACTTTTAGATCCACTTTTAGAAAAAGTGGAGCAAAAATTTGATAATTTAGATGATTTAGATGAAAATTTGGATTCTGAATATGATCAAGAAATTTTTGAAGAAGAACCTTTACAACTTGTAGAAAATGATTTTGTTCCAGAAGAAAATATTCTAAATAATAAAAATGAAAAAAGTATTAAAATTGATTTAGGAGAGGTTGTAAATGATGCTATAGATTATAGAAAGCTTACCTTACAAAAGTTGAAGAGTATTGTTACAGAAAAAGGGTTGACCATAGATACTTCCAAATTAAAAAAACCTGATTTATTAAAATTGCTTGGAGTTGAATAAAGATTTTATCTTGTAACTATATAAATGTCATGGTCGACCTGCTATTCTGGATCTAATAATATAAATTTTAATTTTCCTCCATTGATGGCTGACGGAAGAAACTACGCATCATGGCAACCCGATGCAATAGTCAATGAGAGAATCCAAAAACAAGAAGGGATTCAAAATAATTGGCAATATCGACAATATTTGCAAAAACACGGCCTTCAAGTTATGAACTATAATTCTACCGAAGCTTGTTATGATTTAGGTCTAAATCCTCATATTCAAACTGATAGAACTCCTTCTAGCAATGTTCCTTATACATTTAGAAATACTTTTGATACTAGCACACCTGGTTATGGTTACTGTAATAGCGATTTAAAAAATCCTTATTTAACTAGTGAACAATTAAACTCTAGGTTAATTTCAGTACATGTTAATGCTGCAAATACTATACCTAAATAATGTAAATACCTAAATAATGTAAATACATATATAATATAAACTATTTATATATGTATTTTTTCTTAGCCATTACTCAATTATTAAAAACGTTTAATCCTTATTTTCGTAAACATATTTTATATACTTTAGAAAGTCATGAATATTTATTTATAAATACATTTTTTGTTGGTTGTTTTGTTTTTTTATTTTTTTTATACAAGTCAATATTTCACGAAAAATCACTTGATCAATTCGTTGATAAAATTCAAAATTTGTCTTTTCTACATGTAATTTATTTTTTAATTATTGCATTTATTACAATATATTCCTCTATTGTTTTGATTCATATGGATAAACATTATAACACACCATTAATCAATGGATTATTAACCAAAGTAATTGCTGCAATATTATTGTTGTGCGTTGGTATATTTCTTTTTGGAGAGAATTATAATTATCAACAATTATTTGGTATATTTTTAACTATATCAGGATTATATTTGGTAATGTGTAAACGTAGTAAAAAGTAATTTAATATATTATAAAATGAAACAATATAATAATACTTTTCTATACTTTATTATTATATGAAAGTTCTCTCTATTGATGTTGGAATCAAAAATTTAGCCTTTTGTTTATTTGAAAAACCAGAAAATTCGGAACATTTTTTAATTAAAAAATGGGATATTGTTGATATTTCCGAAAAAGAAACTACTTTATGTAAAGATTGTAATAAACCTGCTAAATTCAAAAAAGATGATATGTGTTTTTGTTTAAAACATTCAAAAAAACAGAATCTGCAAATACCTAGTCTAGAACAAAAGAGTAGTTTTATTAATAAGCAAAAAATTCAAAAACTTTATGAAATTGCTGATTCTCATAAAATTGTTTACGAACCAAAGTGTAAAAAAGTTGATTTAATAAAAAAAATAAATGAATATATATCATGTCATTATTTTGAACATATTGAGACAATTAAAGCAGCAGATGTTGATTTATTTCATATAGGTTTACATATAAAAAATAAATTTAATAAATTATTTGAAAATGAAGACATCATAGACTATGTCATTATTGAAAATCAAATTAGTACTATTGCTACTAGAATGAAAACAATACAAGGTATGATTGTTCAGTACTTTATTATGTCGTCTATTGTTGTCGGTCACATGGAATTTATATCATCATCTAACAAACTGAAAGATTGTGATAAAAAAGATAAATCTACTTATAGTGACAGAAAAAAATTAGGTATTGCAAAATGTTTAGAAATAATTACGAATGATTTTAGATTTAATGAACATGTTGATTACTTTACCAAACATAAAAAAAAGGATGATTTATCGGATTCATTTTTGCAAGGTATCTACTATATATCCACCTTATCCACCTTTGAGAAAGATGGAGCCAAATAAGAAACACATTTTAGAGAAAGATGGAGCCAAATAAGAAACACATTTTAGAGAAAGATGGAGCCAAATAAGAAACACATTTTAGAGAAAGGTGGATTGGTAGATTTGGGTCAACTTTTTTAACACGATAAAAGTTTGGCTCCACCTTTTTAAAAGGTGGATTTGTAGATTTGGGTCAACTTTTTTAACATGATAAAAGTTTGGCTCCACCTTTTAAAAGGTGGAATATATATTTTATAATTCGTATGACTTAAAATTATCTATTCTAATAAATGAATAGAAATAATGGCAGACATTATAGAACTAACTGACTTAGATATTGGCGGACCATCTTTTGGAAATTCATCTAATTTTGGAGGGGGTCTTGAATTACTTATGAATGATAAAATTAAGGATAGTGGTAAACCTACTAGTGACATTGAATTAGAGGATCTAAATAATTTAGAAAATGAATTAAATAATTTAGTAGATAATAGTCCATCTAATAGTTTTAAACCTAAATCCGATATATTTTCATCGCCTAGCAATTTTTTTGAAGAAAAACATAGTGTAAAGTTTAGCGATGATGATCCAAGTATAGGCGAATCCACTTCTCAAACTGCAAGCAATAATAAAACTTGGGATGGATTTGGTAAATTTAATGATATCCCTATGAATCCTGATTCAACTATCCCAATGGAAGCAAAAATGTCTAAGGATGAACTTTTAAGAGAGAAGTTTAAATATTTAAGAAAGTTGGAAGGTCTTGAAAAGAAAGGTGTAGAATTGTCCAAAAAATACAACATGGATTCACCTTTGCAAGAAATGCAAGGCGAATATGAAACTATTATGGAGGAAAAAACTAAACAAAATTCTGTTAAATTTCAAGGCAATATGCTAATGGCATTTATAAATGGTCTTGAATTTTTAAATGGTAAGTTTGATCCATTTGATATTAAGTTGGACGGATGGAGTTCACAAATTGAAGAAAATCTAGGTGATTATGATGAGATTTTTGGAGAACTTCACGAAAAGTATAAAAGCAAGGCATCTATGGCGCCCGAATTGAAGCTACTTTTCCAGTTAGGCGGAAGTGGAATGATGGTACATATGAGCAACACCATGTTTAAAAGTGCTATGCCAGGTATGGATGATATTTTGCGTCAAAATCCGGATTTAATGCGTTCTTTCCAAAATGCGGCAGTTAATTCTATGTCTCAGAGCAGTCCTGGATTTGGAGGATTTATGAGTAACTTCATGAATCCTGAACCCCAAGTACCTCAGGGACGCGGACCTCCGCCACCTATGGCTACTCAGGGTCCTAATGCAATGCCACCACCACAAGGACGACCTGGAAATAATAGTTATGCAAGACCTGATCAAAATTTTAGCAAGAGTAATTTTGTAGATGATGGAATTAGTCTTAGAGAGAATTTTGAAAGACCTGATGTACAAGATAGAACCAGCAAAAGGGCACCTCGTCCTGAAATGAAGGGACCTAGTGATATTAGTGATATTCTCTCTGGACTCAAAACAAAGACTATTAATATTCAAGAGCCTCAACAAGTTAACCAAGAGTCTGTCAATGATAGCAGCACCATTAGTATTAATGACCTAAAGGAGATGCAATCAGAAGGTAATATACCTAAACGCAGTGGTCGTCGTAAAAAGTCAGCTAGTAATACTATTTCATTGGATATCTAATTCCACCTTTCCACCTTTAGAAAAGGTGGAGCCAAATCTACTTTCCACCTTTAGAAAAGGTGGAGCCAAATCTACTTTCCACCTTTAGAAAAGGTGGAGCCAAATCTACTTTCCACCTTTAGAAAAGGTGGAGCCAAATCTACTTTCTACTTTTCCACCTTTAGAAAAGGTGGAGCCAAATCTACTTTCTACTTTTCCACCTTTAGAAAAGGTGGAGCCAAATCTACTTTCTACTTTT
>Ga0247831_1001139_pt1 | contig 52818 bp, 45 predicted proteins | sample LaCruzMarch2015__9_FD_192406 | JGI IMG/M metagenome (GOLD analysis project Ga0247831, IMG submission 192406) | Freshwater microbial communities from meromictic Lake La Cruz, Castile-La Mancha, Spain - LaCruzMarch2015_1m | ecosystem: Environmental > Aquatic > Freshwater > Lake | place: Spain...
TGCTTGTTATTGTTCGGGGCGAAATCCTGATTGGCCAAGAGGTTCGCCGGGTACTGTCCCGTACAAACCTTTCCAGCAGTGGTACTGGAGCCGTCTGTGGGGCAGCCAACACCGTTGTGCAAGCCTTTGTTGGGCTTGAATTCACCTTGATTCTCAAGGTTGATCGAAACCCAAGCACGCGCATAACCCGACAAAGCGAACTTGAAATCACCAGCGCCTGCGGCGTCCGCGGCGTGTGCAACAGGCAGACCCATTGCGAGGGCTGCTGCCGCGGCGAGGCCAGGGATGGCCCGCTTGAAGCTCTTTTCTATTTTCATGTCTCCATTCCTTCCGTTGATACCACCACTAACCAACACCCCTCACCTGTTGGCCCGGCGTAAACCGGAGCCAACAAGCAAGAGGCGACCTTCACACACCCACTGGTTTCGCCTGCTCGATGGGATGATCTTCATCACCCACCACGAACGCAGGACGGAACACATAAACGATTGCCGGCATGATGAACAGCGCACTGAACGCCGAGATCGACAGCCACAAAGCAATCAAAAAGCCCATGTCTGCTTGAAGACGAACCGACGAAAACGCCCACAGACCCACGCTGCCGACCAGCGTGATGGCTGTGACCATCACACCACGCCCGGAGCTGCGCAGCGCCTTCATAATCGCTGCCTCAACGTTGGACGAGTGGTGGAGTTCTTCGCGGATACCGTCAACGATGTAGAACGTGTAGTCCACACCCAAGCCAATACCCAGCGCCACCACCGGCAAGGTGTTGATGTTCATGCCGATGCCCGCCCACGCCATGTAGCTGAAGGTGATGGTGTTCGACAACATGACCGGAATCATGAAGAACACACCCGCAACCATCGAGCGATAAGTGAACGTGCAGCACACCACAAGCACCAGCAAGGCGAGAGCAATAGCTTCAATCTGACCCGCCAGAATCACCTCGTTCACCGCTGCCAGAACGCCAACCAGACCACCCGCAAGCATGTACTGCGCGTTCTTCAGTTGGTTCTCCGGAGCATTCACGTAAGCCTGCACACGAGCAATAGCAGTGCTGATCGTGTCGCCTTGGTGATCACGGAAGAACAGTGTGACCGCGCCGTTCTTCGCGAACGCATCCGCGTAGCGATCCATGTCGCCTGGGTCTGAACCCGCCACGAAGATGTAGGTCAATTCGCTGTTTTCGTCAGATGTCGCGCCGAGCTCGGCGTACATCGGATTGCCCTCGCGAAGCACACGACGAACCTGCGGCAAGATGTCTGCCACAGAAACGCTGCCACCGACCTCCGGCTGGGCTTCCATGTAACGCTGGAAGTTGGTCATGCTTTGAAGCACTTCTGGCTCACGCAGCGAACCGTTCTGGTTGCCCGCCACGACCACGAACATCCGGTCCGAACCCTGGAACTGGCGATTGATTTCGGATGCGTCGGTGTTGTAAGACGAATCAGGCCACAAGATCGGTGACCCCGGGTTGGCATCACCCACCTTCAGGTTGAACGCGTACCAGCCTGTGCCAATAAAGACCAGAACCGTCAAACCCAGAACGACGAAGCGCGCAGAGGAGGTCACCAAACTTGCGCTTACCCCCAGGATGCTGTCAAGAAGCGGCCGAACATTGATCGGATGAACGAAATGCGTCTTCGGCTTGACAAACGACAACAAGACGGGAGTGAGAATCAACGCACTGATGATGATGGAGAAGATCCAAACCGTGCCGATGTAAGAAATCTTCTCTAGCATGGGAATGGGGGTCAAAGCCACCACCAGCACACATCCAGCGTCGGCAACGATTGCCAACATACTGGGTTTGAACAGATTCTCAGCACTCGCAACTGCCGCTTCTTTTGAGGTTTTCGCTCCTGCGGCAATTTCGTCGTCGTAACGCGAAATCAGCTGGACTGAGTTTGAAACGGCCTGCGCTGTGATCAGGAAGGCCACCACGATCACCAGCGGGTCAAGATGGAAACCCATCAGCTTTGCCGCACCCAGCGCCCAGATGGCGCTGATGGCGCCCGCAACCAACGGCAGGAACGTGCCATGCCAGGTGCGGGTGATTACCAGCAAGATGATGAACAGTGAGCAAATGGCCCCAAAGAAGATCTTGATGGTTTCGTCAAGGTAGAAATTCACCCAGCCGTACAGAACCGGCTCACCCACAACACGAATCGTGACGCCGTCAGCGCCTTTTTTGACCTCCTCGATCTGCGCCATGATCTCGTTGAAGGCTTTTGTGTAGTCGATTTCGCCATCGCGGAAATCGGCCGTAATTAGCGTTGCCTTCAGGTCCAGTGACACATAGGGACCATAAACGAGCGGGTTATTGAGGACCGCAGCCCTCAGTTTCGCCATTTGCTCAGGCCCTTCAGGCAGCCGCGGCCACATGATGGGCTTGGATTCCACACCCTCGGTGGACGCGCGAATCTCCTTGATCTTCTTGGAAGCCAGCGAAATGATCTGGTAGGTGTCAATTCCATTGACCTGCTGCATGCCAACGGTCAACTTCTGGACAGCCTCAAGAACCTTCAGGTCGAAAATCTCGCCCTTTTGATTCTCGACCATGATGGTCACCAGGTTCGAGCCGCCAAAGGTGGACTTGAATTGCTGGTTGACCTTCACATAAGGGTGGGTCTTTGGAAGCAGGTCACTGAAGATCGTCTTGACCTCAACCTTGCTCGCCATGTAACCCATAGCGGCCGTTGCGAGCAGGATCAGTGCAATCAACATCATTCGGTGGTCTATGAACCACGAGAACGCCTTATGAACTTTGCTGAATGTTGTATTTTTCAATTTTGTCTCCGGATTTTTGCAGTCACTTCAACGACCAGCGACGGCAAGCTTTCCACCTTCGAGGATAGCCAGATTCGCTCCGACAACGTAGTAGCGTGGACCCTGCTTTACCATTTGTGTCCTCCACGCAACATCGCCCTCAAATATCTTGCCTGCCTTCCATTCCTTGGCTTCGGCATTCGAGGTCACGACGACGCCTTTGTCACCAACGGCAATCCACTGATCACCTTCCCAGCGCACGTTGAGCAAGTGCTCGTCGGTCGCGTTAGGCATCGCCACCCAGGTCATGCCTGCATCTTCGGTGGTCATCATGGTTCCAGTCAGTCCAACGGCAACACCATGCTTGTCGTCACGGAAGGCCACATTCATCAGGCTGACCATGTTGTCGACCTTGATCTCCTCCCAAGTTGCGCCACCATCGGTTGAGCGCAGGGTCAGCCCAGCTTCTCCGAAGATGATGCCCACGTCTCCGGCGAACGCGATGGTGTTCAGATTGCGGTCCATCTCTGGAAGCACACGAGTCCAGGTCACGCCTTTGTCGTCCGAACGCAGGAGCGTGTTGTACTCACCCACGGCCCAGACAGTGTTACCAGCAATCTGAACCCGGAACAACTTGCTGATTTCGGGCTTCGGTGGGGTGGGCTGCGTTGCCTGATTCCAGGTCGCGCCGCCGTCTGTGGTGTAGAGAATCAGGCTGTGATTGCCGACCACGATCGCATTTTTATCGTCAAAGGCGGCGAGGCCCTGAAGATTTTCGAGCGTCTTCGTTTTCTGAGCGACCCAAGTCTTTCCTCCATCTTCGGTGCGGACTACCTTGCCGGCAGTGCCCGCTGCCCACGCGACTTGTTCGGATGGCGCAGCCACACTGATGAAATTGTCTCGGCGCTCAATCGCCTTGGGTTCCACCTTCGTGATGACCGCTTCTGCTTTCACGAAGAAGCCAGCATAAAGAAGTCCGCCGATAATAATAATCGGCATCACCTGAGGGATGAAATTTAAAACCCTCGACAAACCACTCTTTGATTTCTCTACCACCGTTGTCTCCTTTATGTGGCCATTCGCATTTCGCGTTGTGCCAACTATATTGAATGGCTCAGATCAAAAAATATTTGATTTACCAGTACAGACTTACCAAGAAAACCACCTTCTTCTCGAGGCTTTGTTAAAACAAAAAAAGCACGGCCAGAATACTCCAGCCGTGCCTTGGATGCCTGCTCTCACGAACAGGCATCCGAACACTAAATCAATCAGCCCGTTCAGGCATAGGCAGATTGACCCATTCCTTGTAGAACGTATCGATATCGGGCTCGAAGTCGTGAATCACAGGGTACCAAGGCACCGGTGCCTCGACGTCATGCATGACGCCGCAGCTTGGGCAATAGTACTCGCGATAAACCTGCCAGTTCGTATCTGGAGCCATGAACTTAGGATACACCTCAGCCATTGCCTCAGCGTTATCACGAACGTAAATGTTCGCAAACAGCTTCCAGTTTTCCTTGTAGCCGCAAAACTCATGGCCACAATCACACTTGACGATCCACTTCTTCGTCTTCACCGATTGCACGATGTACATGTGCGGCGAAAGCGGAAGAACAATCTTGTCAGGGAAAGTCACGTTAGCCTGCAGAGTATGCAGGTACATGGCAAATCGATCTGCGTCCTTCGGCATGGACAACATGCGGAAAGTCGTATCCCAATCGAGCGTTCCCGCTACCATGTTATTGACTTGTTCTTGAGTGTAAGTCGACATCTAAATCTCCAAATTTACGGAATCGTTGCTGATAGATTGAAGATTACTCTTCAACCTGAACAACGGTACGAACGTCAGGCATCAAGGACAGGTCCATACGGAACTTCGAGCCGTACGAAGGAATGCCCAGCTCGGTTTCGAGCAGCTGCCAGTCGGCAGGCAGATCCCAGAACGCGCGGAACTTCGTGGTCCACTTCTCAGACAAGGCCAAGCTGGTCGCGAACATGTGCTGAACTGCTTGCGAAGCATGCTTGTTGATGATGCGGTTACGCTCTTCCTTCATCCACTCGCGGGTTGGAACCGAACGAGCGATACGCTCCTTGCGGATTTCTGCGCGGCGGGCTTGGGTTGCAGCGGCATCAACGTGATAGACGCCCTTGGCATCTTGCGTGACGACAGCGCCGTAGACCTTGCGGGCAAACTCAACCAGCAAGAACTTCTGGTTCAGATCGCTTGCGATGGACTTGACATCACGCGTCAGAGGATCTCCGAAGCCTGGGCCACCACGGAGGTAGTTCAGGTACAGGTCATGGTTCGCATAGCACTCTTCGGTCGTGATGCACTGTTGGTCGCGCTTGACGACTGCCGTTGCGTCGATGCTCTGCTCGTAGATCTTGGCGGTAGGATCCAAGTCGGCGCCCAGAGGAATCGGCTCGCCGTTGGCGATGCGACGCTCGAGACCGGTCTTGTGAGCTTCGAAACGATAGCCAGTTGCCGATGGGTAACCGCCCATCAGACCCCAGTCGCTGTTCATGTAGCCGTTGCCCATGAAGAACATCGACCAGTCTTGCGAGTTCCAGACCATCCGCAGGGTCTCGAAACCGCAGCCACCGCGGTACTTGCCGTAGCCACCCGAGTTGGACTTGACGTTACGGCCGAGGTACAGGAGAGGCTCAGCCATTTCCCAGATCTCGATGTCGCCCATGTCGCCTTCTGGGTTCCAGATGGCAGCAGCGTGGTTCAGACCGTCCTTGATTGCGCAAGCGCCGGTACCGCAAGACGAAGCCTCGAAGCTGTTCACGGCGTGGATTTCGCCGTCTTGGTTGATACCGCCGCCTTGCAGCCAGTTAGAGGTATTGGCGTTACCGGCGTTGGTTTCTTCGAGGTAGCCACGGCTGTAATACGACTGGCTCAGACCGCGCCACAGTGCAGACCAACCCGACACCAGGAAGTGCCAAGCGTAGGCGTGACCCGTGCGACGGTCGTCCGGATTGCACCAAGTGCCCTTAGGCATATGCAATTCGGTCGCGAGATAAGCGCCGTCATTGATACGCTGGGTTGGAACCAGGGTTTGGCACATCGCCACCCACAGGCCGCTGGTGAAAGCAACATGGTGGGCGTTGAAAGTGTGCCAGCCCCAACGGCTTGCACCTTCAAAGTCAAGACGCCACTTGCCGGTCTTGTAAATCGTCATTTCGACAGGCGAGTGCATGATGCAGTCAAGCTTGGCGAACTTCGAAGACACACCCACGTCGTCGTGCGCATATGGCACGTCAACGAAAGCCACCTTGCGATAAACGCCAGGAATGCACATGGCCTTGATACGCATGATCAGGCCTTGACGACCTTCTTCGATCACTTCCGCGCAGAAGGCCTCGTATGCTTCGATACCGTCAGCAGCGATGACTTCGTGAACGAGCTCACGGATCATGTGGCAGCCAGCGATGCGGGTCTTCTCGTCAAGGATCCAGTACTTAGGCGTACGGACCGAGCGCTGGCTCTCATGCAGCCAGTCGCGCAGGCAAACGTCATTCACACCAGTCTTGCGGCAGGTGATCATGTAGCCGTCGCCGAAACGCGAGACTTGTCCGGTGTTCATCGAACCAGGCGTCACTGCACCGGTGTCGATCACGTGAGTCACGCCGCCCACCCAGCTGATCAGACGGCCTTCATGGAAGACCGGAACGATCGTCTGGATGTCGCAGGGGTGCACATTGCCGATGGCGCAATCGTTGTTGGTGAACATGTCACCGTCAGCGATGCCTGGGTTGGATTCCCAGTTGTTTTCGCACATGTACTTGATCGCAGCGCCCATCGTTCCGCAGTGGATGATGATGCCGGTCGAGGTCAGCACGCAGTCGCCGACTTCGTTGTACAGCGTAAAGCACAGTTCGCCTTCTTGCTCAACGATAGGGCTTGCTGCGATCTTCTTGGCGGTTTCACGAGCGTGAACCAGACCACCGCGCAGCTTCGAGAACAGCTTCTCGTAGCCGATAGGGTCACGGTCACGGAAAGCCAGCTTGGTCAGACCGTTGTAGTGGCCCGTCGACGCCGTCCTCGCAAGGATCTCGTCACGGTGCTGCTTGAGGGACTTGCCGTTCTTCAAGAGATCGGCAAAACCAACTTCCTTGTTGCTCATCATGTTCATGGTTGTTTCTCCTTACTTGATTTCAATGAGGTGGAACAGGCGGTGCTTGTCAACGCGGGTCGCAAAACCTTCAGGCACGACGAAGGTGGTCGCATCAGACTCGATGATCGCGGGGCCGGTGATGTGATTACCTGCCTTGAGCGATTCCATCTTGTAGATCACTGCATCAACCCACTTCTTCTTGCGATAGAAAGGACGGGTGCCGAGGCGTGCATCTGCTGGAGGCGTAGGACCTTCGTCCTTATCTTCTGGCAGCACTGGCTTTTGAGTCACCACGGTACCGCGCATGATGGCGCCGGTGATCGAATATCCCAGTTCTGGTGAACGAGCCGAATTAGCATAAACGCGGCCGTAGGTGTTTTCGAAGGCTTCAACGATCTTGTTCCAGTCAGCAGCCGTGGCAGCGTTGGCGATAGGCGAGATGATCTCGAGGTCGTTCAGCTGGCCCATGTACTGCATCTTGTAGCCAGGGATCAATAGAACGTCTTTACGGCCGAAACCGTTGATCACGAACTCTTCAACCACCTTTTCTGCCAGCGTTTCCCAAGCAGCTTGCAGCGTCTTGCAGGCGGCAGCCTTGTCAGCGTCCGGTGCGAGTTCAGGCAAGCCCAGGTCAACAGACTTGTCGTAGCGATACTCGAAGTCAGCGCATGCGCAGCCGAAGGCCGAGAAGCCTGCAGCCCAAGCTGGAACCACGACGTCCTTGAAGCCCACGCCTTGCGTGTAACCGTAGGTGTGAACTGGACCAGCGCCACCGTACGAGAAGCAGGTGAACTCGATCGGGTTGTAGCCGCGAGCCGAGATGTTGGCGCGGATGTATTCCGACAAGGTCAGGTCCAGCAACTCGATCACGCCAGCTGCTGCGTCTTCAACCGACAGACCCAGAGGATCAGCAACTTGTGCCTTGATGTGGTCACGAGCGCGTTGAACATCCAACTTGATGGCGCCGCCGAGGAAGTTGTTCGGGTTCAGGTAACCCAGGATCACGTGGCAGTCAGACACCGTGCAGGTGGTCAGACCGCTGTCTGGCCAGCAGGTACCGACGCGGTAGCCTGCGCTGTCAGGTCCGAGCTTGATCGACTTCGAGTACGGATCGATACGGATGAAGCTACCCGCACCTGCACCGACGGAGTCCATGGCCACCAGAGGCAGCGACAGAACCAGACGAGCCATGTCAGGGTCAGACTTGATCGCAAAGTTACCCTTGGTGATCAGTGCCACGTCAAAGCTGGTGCCGCCGATGTCGGAGCAAGCAATGTTCTCGTCGCCGAGCGCTTCGCCGAGCATCTTCGAGCCGATCACGCCACCGATTGGGCCGGACACGATGGTACGGGCCAGTTCCTTGGCCTGCCAGCTGATGGTGCCGCCGTGCGTGGCCATCACGCGCAGTGCAAACTTGGCGCCATGCTTCTTGAAGCGATCAGCGACGAGCTTGAGGGTTGCACGCGACGGTTCTGCGCCATAGGCCTCCAGAATCGTCGTGTTCATGCGGTGGCTTTCCTTACGCTGCGGGTAGTAATCTACCGACGCGAACACAGGAATATCAACACCCATCTTCTTGAGCTCTTCCTTGACGATGTCGCGGCAGCGGGTTTCGCTGGTGCCGTTCTTGTGCGACTGAAGCAGGCAGATCACGATGGCCTTGGAGCCAGCGTCGACCAACTCCTTGGTTGCGACGCGGACTTCGTCCTCGCGCAAAGGAATCACTACCTTGCCTTGAACGTCAGTACGCTCTGCAACGCCACGGGTGCGATGGATAGGCACCAGAGGATCGTCGTAGCGGTGAGTGTTCAGGTGGATACGGTCTTCAAGAGCGTAGCCGAGGTAGCTTTGCAGAGCACGACCCATCGAGTGGTTTTGCTCGAAACCGCGATTGCACATCAGACCCACGTCGAGGCCCTTGCGCTGCAACACGCGATTCAGCATGGCGGTGCCGGAATAGACACACGTCACCAGTTCGGGATACACATCATCGACCTTACGACCCCAGTGGGCCAAGGCGTCCACTGAGGAGTTGTAGATCGCCAGCGACTCATCTGCAGGGTTGCTCTGCGCCTTACCGACCACAAACCGCCCGTCAGCACGAACAAAGAATGTGTCGGTCATGGTGCCGCCGGCATCAATGCCAAGCACCTGAACCGACGAATTTTCCGTTGTCATCTCCACGTCTCCATTAAAAAAACAATATGGTCTACGCCAATGGCCCCGAGGGGCCCGAAATTACCGAACGATCCATCAAGGACCGAACACCCACCTAACTGCAAGGTCGATGCCAGATCGTCAGCCTGATGTCAGTTGAAAGACCAACTGTTTGATTTACATCAGTTTTTTCGTCTTTCGGCCCAGAATTCAACTCGAATCAATGGGCCTAGGACGGATGGAAGCCGGACGGAATTTTGAGCCCCGTTCGTCTTCCGGTCATCAGGGTTCAACCCTTACGCTCCGGTCAGGCTTTCGCGCTGGGCCGAGCACTCACTTCCTCTTGCCAACGCAGGAGGTTCTTGCAGTTGTCCGGAATTTTGATGTCCGTCCAGCCTGCAAATTCAATGCTGCAATACAAGGTGCAGTCGGCAAGGGTGAACTGGTCACCAGCGATAAAGCGGTTCTTGCCCAGCTGCTTGTCGAACTTGGTGAAGAAGTGAGCAAGGCGCATCTTGCCGCGTTCGATCAGCGCAGGAATTTGCGGCACAGGCACGGCAAAGCCAGGCAAACCACGATCCTTGAAGGCCTCCGCCGTGTTTCTAAACACCTCACCAGCTGCCATCATTCCCTCGTCGAAGGCAAGCCGCTCCCACATGTCGACGATGGCACGCTCGTAAGGATCACGCCCGAGCATAGGTGGGTTCGGATACAACTCTTCGAAGTAACGGCAAATTGCAATCGACTCGCCAATCTGGCGACCGTCATCCAGCTCTAGCATGGGCACCATGGCCTGAGGGAACTTTGCAACATAGTCTGGACGCAACCGCAGCGCATCTCCAGACACCTGAACAATTTCAATGTTCAACCCCTTCTCGACGAGAAACATGCGCAGTCGTTTCGGATTAGGCGCCGCGGCCCAGTCATAGATTTTCATTGGCATAACCTTTCTAAATTTATTTATAAACAAAACACCACATCAAGTTAATTTTTTATTTTTCAACATTCAAATACAAAAACTCAAAGAGGGTCACCTAGACCCCGAACTCCTAGACCCCCATACCTCTCATTTTTGGCTAGATATTTTTGCGTGTAGTCCATCAATGCAGCCTCGAATGCCGAGTCACCAGATTTCATGCAAGCAATGTAGTACTGCCAAAAATCCGCTCCGCTCGAAACGTTTAGGATGGAGGACGGCTTCATCACAAAAAAATCATCCTCTGCCTTGGTTCGAACCTTCTGGTGTGCGTCAAGGACATGAAGAGAGGCATGAGCGAAAATGTTTCTCGCCATCTGGACACACTCCTCCGCGGACTCCTTGGTGACATCCGCAGATGGCGCGTGGAGCTTCATTCCCTGAGGTTCAATGCCAACAAACAAAGCGGGTTCGCTGGCGTTTTTCGACTCTATCAAAGACTCGATAAATGCCGACACCTCATCTCGACAGTTCGGATCATTGAGCAGCCAAGGAAAAGCGGCAGCAGCAACCTTCTTTGAATAGTCTTGAAAGTTCAACCTGACCCGGGTCGAGACCTCAGGATCCCGAACATTGCGCCCGAGTGCATCAAAGGCTTGAACGGCCTTACCGATCTCCTCAATACAGGCCGAGGCCAAGAAATACGCCCTGGAATAATGGTTGTTTGACAACAGCAAGGCTGCCTCGTATTGCAACTCACGGGCATTATCAACGGCTGCTTTACGGAAACCCTTTAGTAATGTTGAGGTGAGAGAATAATTAGACGACTTTTTACTTGACACGAACCCGACTCCGATCAACTGCACTGCCCCGATGGCTTGGCATGGTTAGGGTTTGATAGAGCAGAACTCATGCCAATCGACTCGATTTTTTAATACTTTAAAAATCAATAACTTAGGATTGGTTTGGCGGGCCTTGGCAAGGTTCAGCGTTCGGATTTCATACGCCGCATGCTAAGAAGTGACCGACACAAATAGGTTCAACCGGCCAGGACACCAGCGGCGACTCCGACACACCCAGTCGCGATGCGGACCATGCTCTACTCGAAGCGCAGCTTGGCAATCAGAACTGCGCGGGCATGGCCGAGGCCTGATCCTCAGCAGCATGTGTAGAAATGTCAAACTTTTTCAGTTTCACATACAAGGTACTTTTGGCAATCCCCAACTCTCTGGCGACGGCCGTCATATTTCCGCCCAGCCGTTCGATCATTGAAATGATTGCATCTTTCTCCACTTGCTCAAGACTCTTCATGTCCAATCGCGAACTTACCGAATTGGTCTTAATTGAATCTATCACAAAAGATTTTCGCACTTCTTCTGGTAGAGATTCTTTTGTCAGTACAGGCCCGGTGGACATCAGCATCGCTCGCTCGAGCACGTTACGCAACTCTCTTACGTTACCCTGCCAGTCGTGGCGATTCAAAATTTCGATAGCCTCGCCATCTAAACTCTGCCTTTGAAGGCCATGCCTTGCTGCCAGTTTTTCTAGAAAGTACTCTGAAATCGCTTGAATATCTTCAGATCTCTCCCGAAGGGGGGGAATGTTGATCGCTGCAACTGCGATTCTGTAATAAAGATCCATTCGAAAACGCCCCTCGGAGACTTCTTTTCGAAGGTCTTTATTGGTTGCAGCCAGAAGTCGGAAGGAAACGTTGCGCGCCTTGTTTTCTCCTACCCTGAATATCGCGCCATCTTCCAGCACCCTGAGGAAATGAGGCTGCAAATCGAGTGGCATCTCGCCGATTTCATCAAGAAACAAAGTGCCGCCGCTTGCAGCCTCAATCTTCCCCATCATTCCCCCGCGGCGTGCGCCGGTGAAGGATCCTTCGGCGTAACCAAATAACTCGCTGGTCAGGAGTTCTCGAGAAAATGCGCCGCAATTCAAGGCGACAAATGGGGCTTCACCCGTGGCGACGCTCGTGGCATGAATTGCATTGGCAAATACGTCCTTGCCTACACCTGTTTCTCCGAGGAGAAGTATTGGGACGTTGGACTTTGCAAGCCTTTGGGCGCAGTCCACGGCTTCGAGCAACTTGGGTGACTTGCCAATGACCCGCGCGAAGTGTTGATTTTTGACGCCTGAACTCTTCACGAGAATGGCTTCGCTACGGCGACGTCCAATCTGCAATCCACGGTTGGGAATCGTCAGAATCGAGCCAATTTTCTGTCCGTTGTCGACAATCGGTTCAAGCCAATCATGGTTGATCCAGTCGGGAAGGCCTGCCCTCAAATCACCCTTGAAAGATGCAGGAATCTTCAGTTTGGACAGCTCGATAGGCGCCGCCATTCGTCCGTTGGCGCTCAGCGCGTTCAACGCAGTCTGCGCGCGATCAGACGCCTTGATGGGATTGCCGCGTCGGTCCAGCAAGATGATTCCGTCTGATGTGGTGCCGCCCACGCGGGACACGCACAAGTCAAGCAGCCTGTATCGCAACTCCATTTCGCGGCGCGCCAGACGGCTCTCGATCCGACTTGCCGTGGTCACCACCAGCGCCAAGCTGTGCCTGTTGTAGGTCGAATTCAGGCCAGAAACGTCAACGACGCCAAGTATGCTGTTGTCGTAGGGGTCTCTGACGACCGTGGCCGAACAAGTCCATCTCTTGATACCCGCGCAGTAGTGCTCAGCAGAGTGAATCTGGACCGGTTGCCCTATAGCCAGCGCCGTACCAATTGCGTTGGTGCCACAGGCGGCCTCGCTCCAACTGCTTCCAGGAAGCATGCGAATACGTTCAGCGGCCGCAGCGGAGGTAGAAGGGTCCCCCTCGAGGTTAAGAATAACGCCGTCGTGCGTGGTCAACACCATCACAGTCCCGGTTTCATCCAGAAACTGGCGGGCGTGTGCCATCACGGGTGTTCCCGCTGACAACAACTCGTCGTGCTCCTCGAGCAGGCGCTGCAAGGGTTCTTCAGCGAGCGGAGGAGGTGCTTTGTCTCGCTCGGGATCCACATCCGCCGTCTGACAGCGGCGCCAAGAGTCATCGATCAACCGGCGCAGCGCATCTGACCCGCAAACCTCTCCACTCAAAAACTTCTCCCATGTCGAACTGACACGGTCGTCATTTTCCGGGTGCGAGAAAATCTGGCTGGTGTGCGGCATAGGCCTTGATGTCTGTATAGCGTCTGGCGTGGGAGGGATGCTGGATGAGCAGATCGCTAGGCAAAAGGTGCGAAGCAATCACCCAATGTGATACGCCTGAAGCACGTCCCCCAAGGACGCAAATCGAGCGATGACTCTTTGCTGAGAGTGAGCAATGTACGTTGCAACGGACTGAAACTTACTGGGGAAATCCCCGGTAATTCAGGCCTAAAGTGTTTCGATTCCGGACGATTGGAGCGCAAGGCCGCCTCAGAGCGGCCTCAGGGTCCGGCCGCAATTCGGACGGCTGAGCCACTTTCAGCGGGAACGCTCCAAGATGCTGACGTAGTTCGCAACCGCTGCGCCGCCCATGTTGAACACGCCCCCGAGCGTCGCATTTTCGACAGTGATGGGCGCTGGCAACTCGCCATTCAATTGCATGGCCGTCATGACATGCATCGAAACCCCTGTGGCGCCCACAGGATGGCCCTTGGCCTTCAAGCCGCCAGATGGATTCACGGGAAGCTTCCCGCCAACCAGGGTCCAACCCTCATGAATGGCTCTTGCGCCTTTCCCGTAAGGCGTCAAGCCCATGGCCTCGTACTCGATGAGTTCGGCCATGGTGAAGCAATCGTGCGTCTCGACGAAAGACAGGTCGGACAGTTGCAGATTCGCCTCTGAAAGCGCCTTGCGCCACGCCATCGAACACCCCTCGAAGAGCAAGATGTCCCGGCGCGACATGGGCAGGAAGTCCTGCACATGCGCCACCGAGCGAACAGTGACCGCCTTGCGCATCGTGGAAGCCGTCTTTGAATCGGCGAGCACCACAGCGGCAGCCCCGTCGGAGACCGGTGAGCAGTCTGTGCGCTTCAAAGGGCCGGCGACCAGCGGGTTTTTTTCACTGACTTGCCGACAAAATTCATATCCCAAATCTTTTCGCATCTGAGCGTAAGGGTTGGAAACTCCGTTCTTGTGATTCTTTGCGGCAATCTTGGCCAGAGCATCTGACTGATCGCCGTATTTCTCAAAATACGCATCAGCGATTCGCCCAAAAAGGCCTGCAAAACCGCCTTGGATATGGCTTTCCTCACGCAGGTACGAAGCTCGAAGCAAATTGGCGCCAACTTCCGGCCCCGATGTCAAACTCATCTGCTCAACCCCAACAGCAAGAACGATACGGGCCCGGCCCGATTCAATCGACTTGATGCCTTGGTGAATGGCGGCAGACCCTGTGGCACAAGCATTTTCCACGCGTGTGGCCGGCTTGAAGCGCAAGCCGTCGTCGGCCTGCAATACCAGCGACGCTGTGAAATCCTGCTTTGAGAAGCCAGCATTGAAGTGGCCCAGGTAAATCTCGTCAACATCTGAAGCTTCAACGCCAGCATAGGCCAGTGCATCGTTGACCGCCTTGACGATCAGGCTCTCGACGCTTTCGTTGTCAAATTTACCAAATGGTGTTTGTGCCCAACCAACGATTGCAACGCTCATCATTTCTCTCCCATGTTTTCTAGAAGTATTGATCAGGTGTTTTCCAACAGCTTTCTCAACTCAGTCTTGAGAACCTTGCCATAACTGCTGGTGGGCAGTTCATCCAGGAACTTATATTCCTTCGGTCGCTTGAAACGTGCGATGTGATCAAGGCAATGGGCGTCAAGCTCGGCGGGGGTGACATCAGCCCCATCGGCACGGACCACAAAGGCGATGAGCACCTCACCCCACTCGGTATCAGGGCGCCCCACCACGCTCGTCTTGGCCACTGCGGGGTGCAACAGCAACACTTCTTCAACCTCGCGGGGATAGATGTTGCTGCCACCGCTGATCACGACGTCCTTGGAGCGGTCTCTCAATGTCAGGCAACCGCGTTCGTCGAACGTGCCCATGTCACCGGTGTGAAGCCACCCATCGCGCAAGGTCTCGGCGCTTGCGGCCGGGTTACGCCAGTACCCTGCCATCACCACATCACCGCGAACCAGGATCTCACCGATCGTTCCTGTTGGCAGGTCCTTGCCATCAGCGTCGGTCACCCGGACCTCGACACCGCTGCGTGGCCAACCGACAGAACCCAGGATGGCGTCGTCGTCTGTGAGGTGCGCGGCCTGATTCATTCCGGTGATGGTCACTGGGGCCTCACCCTGGCCGTAGATCTGCGAAAAAACTGGCCCCAGCACGGTCGTCGACTTTCTCAGTTCCTCGACGTACATCGGCCCACCACCGTAGACGATGTTGCGCAGGTGCTTCGGCCGGCTTCGCTTGCCTTCTTCGACCGCGATGCGCAAACGCTGGATCATGGTCGGCGCCAGGAAGGCTCCGCAGGCTGGATGCTGATCGCAAAGGTCGAGAAATTCCGCAGGCTCGAATCCGCCGGAGACCGGAACAACCTGCCGTGCACCGCGAGCGATCGACGGCAGCATGTACATGCCCGAACCGTGCGACATGGGCGCCACGTGGAGCTGGCTGCACGATTCATCAAGCGCTTCGATGTCGGCCAGGTGGGCGATGGTCGCTGCCATCAGGTTGCGATGCGACAGCATGGCACCCTTGGATCGGCCGGTCGTCCCGCTTGTGTAAAACAACCAGGCCAAGGCCTGCGGGTCGGCAGATGGAACCGTCAGCTGTTCACCTGTGGTCATTTGCGTGTAGGCGGGCTCACCAATCGCCACCGTCTTGTCGCCATAGGTCGCAATCATTCGGGGCAACCCGCCGAGCAGCATGGGGGATGCAAACACCAGAGAAACCTCGGCGTCCTCCAGGATCTGCAAGACCTCTTTGTCGTGCAGTTTGTAGTTGACCGGAACGATCACCACCTCGGCGGCCCACGCCGCGAACATGAGCTCGACGTACTCGGGACGGTTCTCGCTGACGATCGCCATCCGATCACCCGGACGACACCTGCCGCGTATCGCAGCGCCCATCACCAAAGCGCGGGCCTTCAGTTCTCGCCACGTGAGAACCCGTTCAAGGCCCTGGAAAACCGCCCCGTGATCCGGAAACCTCGTGGCTGTGTGATCAAGCAGTGAGAACAGACTCATCCAGCAACACCCTCATGTGTGGGCAGCCTCCCAGAGCAACAACTTGCGCTGAAAAGGCCCCGTTTGGGAATGGCTCGCGCGCCGTTCAATGTGGGGCCATCCCTGACCCCGCGGCAGTGCGGTAAGCGAACCGGGGATTGTGCTGTGTTTTCCAAGCCCGCCGCCATTTCCTGGCCGCGCTGCTTCGGGTGACCCGGATCACACGGCGCGCTTGGGTGTCGAACGCATGATCTCGTCAAACACGTCAGCCACCCTGGCTTGCACCGCAGCGTCCATGTGGATGGGCCGGCCCCACTCGCGCGAGGTTTCGCCGGGCCACTTGTTGGTGGCATCCAGCCCCATCTTGCCGCCCAGCCCGCTGACGGGCGAGGCGAAGTCGAGGTAGTCGATCGGCGTGTTGTCCGCCAGGGTGACGTCACGAACAGGGTCCATTCGGGTCGTGATGGCCCAGATCACTTCGCTCCACTGCCGGATGTCCACGTCGTCGTCGGTCACCACGATGAACTTGGTGTACATGAATTGGCGAAGAAAGCTCCACAACCCGAACATCACCCGCTTGGCATGTCCGGGATATGCCTTCTTGATGCTGATGATCGCCATGCGGTAGCTGCAGCCCTCGGGCGGTAGATAGAAGTCGACGATTTCAGGAAACTGCTTTTGCAAGATGGGAACGAACACCTCGTTCAAGGCCACGCCCAATATGGCCGGCTCGTCGGGCGGCTTGCCGGTGTAGGTGGAGTGGTAGACCGGATCACGGCGGTGCGTGAGGCGGCTGATCTCGAAGACCGGAAACCAGTCCTGCTCGTTGTAGTAACCGGTGTGATCGCCGAAAGGGCCTTCCAGCGCGTGCAAGTATCCGCTCACTTCCTTGAGTGGAACGCCATGCTCGCTGTGGCCGACATAGCCAGACGCCGCGGTTGGAATGTGCCCCTCGAGCACGATCTCGGCACTGGCCGGGACCTGCAACATCACACCGTTGTCGCCCACGCTGGAATCGGTCACCTCGGTGCGGCTGCCGCGCAAGAGGCCGGCAAACTGGTACTCGGACAAGGTGTCCGGCACAGGCGTGACAGCGCCCAGGATGGTGGCCGGATCGGCACCCAGCGCCACTGCGATCGGAAAGGGCTGGCCCGGATTGGCCAGCGCGAAGTCTCGAAAGTCGAGCGCCCCACCTCGATGGGCCAGCCAGCGCATGATCACCTGGCGGCCAGAGATCACCTGCTGACGGTAGATGCCCAGATTCTGTCGGCGCCGCGGGTTTGGCCCGCCTTGGGGGCCGCGGGTGATCACCAAGCCCCAGGTGATCAACGGGCCGGCGTCGCCTGGCCAGCAGGTTTGCACCGGCAGCAGGCGCAGCAGGTCGACGCCCTCGCCGTCGATCACCACCTGCTGACACGCTGCCTGTCTCACGCTGGCGGGTTTCATGTCCCACAGCGACTTGATCATGTGCAGCAAGCGGCCGGTGTCCTTCAGGCCCTTGGGCGGCTCAGGCTCCTTGAGGCTGGCGAGCACCCGGCCCACATCGCGCAACTCGCTCACCTCGCTGGCACCCATGCCCAGCGCGACCCGGCGCGGCGTGCCGAACAGGTTGGTCAAGGCCGGAATGCTGAAACGACCTTGCGCATCCACGGGCCGCTCAAACCACAAAGCGGGCCCGGCGCTGCGCAATACACGATCGCTGAGCGCGGTCATTTCGAGCCGGGTCGACACAGGCTCCACTACGCGTCGCAGTTCTCCTTCGGTTTCAAGGGCGGCACAGAACTCCCGCAGGTCGCGATACTTCATAGACACATAAGTAGTTAAGTGCGGCCAGCTAAAGGTTGACCGGTTATATTTTTGATTCCTAGAATCCCGCTCGCCGGATGAGGTCTGGGTTTTTCTCCAGCCTGGATCCCAATCAACGAGTGGATTTTGAGTTGCGCCGCACAGCAGCCGACCCCATATGGTCTGCCGAGCCAGTGGCTTCGAACGATTATGTTCGTCGCCGCGAGCGTCAAAGCCCGTCGGGCTTCTTCCCGACACAGGCTCACGGAGGTACGAGGCATGTCCATCATTCGCCAGATTTTTTCAACAGCCCACCACGTGCTCACGCAGTGCGCGCTTTCGGTTGGCGTGTTTGCGCGCGACGTGGTCAAGGGCACGATCGAGGTGTGCCACAACGCGCTGGCAGTGCTTGGGCTGGTCGCCGTAGCGGTGGTCGTGTTTCTGGCCGGTCGCGCTGATTTGCGACAGTCTCTCGAACTCGACACGCTTTCCTGGCTGCAGGCCCGCCATGAGACACCGGCCGATGCCCTGGAGGCGATGGCCGACGAACTGAGGGAGCCCGATGCGGTGGCTCGTGCCACGGCCATCGACCCCAAGGACTTGACCCGGATGCAATCCTCGGTCGCCCAATGGCTTTCCAAGCGGTATCGGGTGGCGCCTGAACCGATCAGCCGTCTGGTCGTGGAGGCCTGGGAGGTCGGCGCCAAGACCGGGCTGGACCCCACGCTGATTCTCGCGATCATGGCCGTCGAATCGAGCTTCAACCCCTTCGCGCAAAGCCCGGTGGGCGCGCAAGGGCTGATGCAGGTCATGACGCGTGTCCATGACGACAAGTACGAGGCCTTCGGTGGCACGATGGCCGCGTTTGATCCGGTGACCAATTTGCGGGTGGGCGTTCTGGTGCTCAAGGAGTGCATCGCGCGTGGCGGCAGCGTCGCGGACGGGCTGCGGCTGTATGTTGGAGCGGGCAATCTGGACAGCGACGACGGATACGTGTCTAAGGTTCAGTCCGAGCAGTCTCATCTTCGATCGGTCGCTTCTGGCCGCCTGGTGGCGTTCAATGCACCCAACGGCGCAGCGCCACGCGCCGCGCCTGCCACGCCAGTCGATGACAAGCCTTCGGTGGAGCAGCCTGAGCCTGACAAGGACGTCGATGACAGCGCCGAGCCTGACCAGGTGGCGTCCCTGCGCTGATCGCGGCATGGCACCACCTCGCACAGGGGTGGGGCCATTGGCCTGAAGGTAGACTCTGACAGCCGCGTGACAGGCGCAGTGACCCGACCTCAGCGTGGGGTCCGGGGTGCAGAGCACCGATCATCGCGGCCGTGTCCATGACCGATTCGTCGTGGTCACGCATCAAGCCGCTCGCCTGGGCAATCCGTGGGTCTTGTGGTGCCTGCCACAGGTGTACCCCGGGTTTTCTGCCGTGAAGAACCACCGACATGTTTGACCGATCCCAATCCACGATTGCTCTCATCGACCCTGAACTCTGGTCGGTCATCCAGAACGAAAACCAGCGTCAGGAAGAGCACATCGAGCTGATCGCCTCCGAGAACTACACCTCGCCGGCGGTGATGGCAGCTCAGGGCAGCCAACTGACCAACAAGTACGCCGAGGGCTATCCCGGCAAGCGTTACTACGGTGGATGCGAATTCGTCGACGTGGCCGAGCAGCTCGCCATCGACCGCCTCAAGGCGCTGTACGGCGCGGGCTTTGCGAACGTGCAGGCCAACTCCGGATCGCAGGCCAATCAGGCGGTGTTCTTTGCGCTGCTGCAACCGGGCGACACCATCATGGGCATGAGCCTGGCCGAAGGCGGTCACCTGACCCACGGCATGCCGCTGAACATGAGCGGCAAATGGTTCAAGGTGGTGAGCTACGGCCTGGATGCCAAGGAAGAGATCGACTACGACGCGATGGAGCGCCTGGCGCACGAGCACAAGCCCAAGCTGATCATCGCCGGCGCGTCGGCTTACTCGCTGCGCATTGATTTCGAGCGTTTCGCCAAGGTGGCCAAAGACATCGGTGCGTACTTCCTGGTCGACATGGCGCACTACTCGGGGCTGATTGCCGGCGGCGTCTACCCCAACCCGGTGCCGCACGCCGACGTGGTCACCTCGACCACCCACAAGAGCCTGCGCGGCCCGCGCGGCGGCATCATCCTCACGAACCACGAAGACATCGCCAAGAAGATCAACAGCGCGGTGTTCCCCGGCATTCAGGGCGGCCCGCTGATGCACGTCATCGCGGCCAAGGCCGTGGCTTTCCACGAAGCGCTGTCGCCACAGTTCAAGCTGTACCAGCAGCAGGTGCTGAAAAACGCCGTCGTGCTGGCCGAAACGCTGATCTCGCGCGGCCTGCGCATCGTGAGCGGCCGCACCGAAAGCCACGTGATGCTGGTCGACCTGCGCCCCAAGAACCTGACCGGCAAGGAAGCCGAGGCCGCGCTGGGCCTGGCCCACATGACCTGCAACAAGAACGGCATCCCCAACGACCCGCAAAAGCCCATGGTCACCAGTGGCATCCGTCTGGGCACGCCGGCGCTGACCACGCGCGGCTTCATGGAAGAGCAAACGCGCGTGACCGCGCACCTGATCGCCGACGTGCTCGACAACCCGCACGACGAGGCCAATCTGGCGGCGGTACGTGCCAAGGTCTCGGCGCTCACACGCGAATTTCCGGTCTACCGCTGATGGCAGCCGGCCGGATCGCTCAGCCCGACTGATCCGGCCGCCGGCTTCATCGCATGCGTTGCCCCTACTGCAGCCACGCTGAAACGCAAGTCGCCGAGACGCGCGAATCTGACGAAGGCGACGTGGTTCGCCGACGCCGGCGCTGCCAAAGCTGCGACAAGCGCTTCACCACCTACGAGCGCGCCGAAATCGCGCTGCCGTCAGTCATCAAGAAAGACGGCACACGCGCTGATTTCGACATGACCAAGATCCGCGCGTCGATGACGCTGGCGCTGCGCAAGCGCCCGGTCAGCGTCGAGCAGATCGACGCCGCCATCGATCGCATCCAGGAAAAGCTGCTCGGCAGCGGCGCGCGCGAAGTCCCGTCGACCCGCCTGGGCGAGCTGGTGATGCGCGAACTCAAGCGCATCGACAAGGTCGCCTATGTGCGCTTTGCGTCGGTCTACCGCAGCTTCGAAGACGTCGACGCCTTTCGCCAGCTGATCCGCGACATCTGACACCCCCTTTCGGGGGCACCCCAGAAACACTCGCGCGGCCCCCTTTTGCGGGATCGCAAAAGCGGAGCGCCATTTCTACAGTGAGCCCATGGACTCACTGCACCCTTGCCACCCACAACGCGGCCTGACGCTGATCGAATCGGCGGTCACGGTGGCCGTCGCCGCCATCTTGCTGTGCGCCGCCGCACCCGATTTGACCGGGTTGCTCGAGCGTCAGCGGCTTGCCGGCGTGGCCATGCAACTCGCCAGCGATGTGCAGTGGCTGCGCAGCGAAGCCGCCGCGCGCAACGAAACGCTGCGGCTGAGCTTTTACGAAAGCACCGGCGGCAGCTGCTACGTGATGCACACCGGTGCGCGCAACCAGTGCCGCTGCGAAGCCGAGTCAAACACACCGATGTGCGAGGCCGACGCGGTGGCGTTCAAGACGGTGGCGCTGTCGTCGTCGAGCCGGCTGCGCGTGCAGTCCAACGTCAGCTCAATGGTCTTCGACCCGCTGCACGCCACCGCCACGCCCGCGGGCACCCTGAAAGTTTCAGCCACCTCAGGCCACGCCATTTCCCATGTGGTGAACGTGCTCGGGCGTGTGCGCACCTGCAGCCCGACGACACCCGGTCCGGCGCTGGCCGGCTATCCCGCGTGCTGATTTCGCCTGCCTTCAACAGCCGAGCAAGACCCATGAACACACCCTCTTCACGCTTCCAACCGTCAACGCGGCGGCCCTTCCAATCAGGCTTCAGCTTGCTGGAAATGGTGTTCAGCCTGAGCGTCGTGGGCATCCTGTCATCGATCGCCTACCCGGCCTTCAGCAGCACGCTGGCCGCCGCCCGACGCTCGGATGCGCTGGTCGCTCTCATGACGGTGCAAACAGCGCAGGAGCGCTTTCGCGCCAACCACGAGGCCTACGGCGAGCTGAGCCAGCTGGGTCTGGCCAGCACGTCTGCGGCGGGCCATTACGACATCGTCGTCGAGTCTGCATCGCCCAGCGGCTACTCGGTGCGCGCGGTGGCGGTCGGTGCCCAACGCCGTGACACCGCATGCCAACAGTTGCGGCTGACGATGGACGGGCTCAACCTCACCTACGCCTCGGGCGAGACCGAGTCCACCAGCAACCCGTCGTCGGTCAACCGCCGCTGCTGGGGTCAGTGAGATGGCCCGGCAGCCCACCAACCCCATCGGCCGGCAACGCGGCCTGTCGCTGATCGAACTGCTGATCGGCTCGGCCCTCGGCGTGCTGCTGGTGGGCGCGGGCATCGGCGTGCTGATGGCCCATCTGAAGGAAAGCCGCGCGTTGATCGAACACAACCGGCTGATCCAGGACCTGCGCAGCACCACCAGCCTGATCGCGCGCGACTTGCGCCGAGCCGGCCATTGGGCCGACTCGGGCGCCGGCGTGTGGCTGCGCGATGCGCCGCCACCCGATCGCACGGTCGCGGCCAACCCCTACGCCGCCATCGACACCGCACCCGCACCGGCTGGGGCCCTGACCCTGCGCTACTCGCGCGACAGTGTCGAAAACCACAGCATCGACAGCAACGAGCAGTTCGGCTTCAGGCTGCGCAACCAGGTGATCGAGATGCGTCTGGGCGGCGGCAGTTGGCAGGCGATGACGGACGCGAGCCTCATGAAAGTCACCGCGCTCGAATTCACGCCGGCTGAAACCGTGATCGATCTGGGCGCGCTGTGCAGCACAGACTGCGCCGCGGGCGATACCGCCTGCCCGCCACGCCAGACGCTGCGCAGCGTGATCGTGACGGTCGCAGCGCACAGCGCGGCCGATGCCAGCGCCGTGCGCACTTCGCGCGCCGAGGTGCGGCTGCGCAACGACGAGATCACCGGGCGCTGCCCCGTTTGAAAGCCAGCCGATGCAGCGCGCTCACGCCCCGATCCACCGTGCCCGACAGCGCGGCGCCGCCACGCTCGCCGTCAGCCTGGTGCTGCTGTTTGCCATGCTGATGACCGCCGCCTACGCGCACCGCAGCTTGCTGCTCGAGCAGCGCTTGTCGGCCAATCAGTACCGCGAGGCACAGGCCTTCGAGGCCGCGCAGTCGGGCATCGATTGGGCCGTCGCACAGCTCAATCAGGCACGGCCGGTCGACGACCGCTGCGAGCAGGGGGACTCAGCTGGCAGCCGGTCTTTTCGCGAGCGCTTTCTGGCCTCAGACACCGCCTCTGGCCACCACGAACCCAGGCGCTGGGCCAGCGGCTCGCAAAGCCTGGCCTTGCAGCCGGGGTGCATGCGCACGGCCGGGTCGTGGTCGTGCGCATGCCCCTCGAGCGGGTTCCCGCAGTTTCCGGCCACGGCGGGCGATGACATCACGCCGCGCCCCGCGTTCAGCGTGCAGTTCACTGCCGAGCCGCTGCCAGGTCTGGTGCGGCTGACCGCCACCGGTTGCTCCAACGCCGCGGGGCCGTGTCGGCCCGGACATGACAGTCGGGCCGATTCGGTGGTGCGGCTGCAGGTGCTGCTCGCGCTGCTGCCCGGTGTGTCGGTGCTGCCGCAGGCGGCGCTCACGGCGCGCGAGTCGGTCGACGCTGGTGACGCCGCGCTGGGAGTGCACAACACCGATGCCGCCAGTGGCGGCGTGTCGGTGCACGCCGGTGGCAGCCTGATCGGCACGGCGCTGCGCCTGGGCAGCACGCCGGGCAGCCCCGCCCAGGCCTCGGCATCGACGCACGACGCCGCGTTGGCCGCACTCACGCCCGACAGGCTGTTCGCGGCGCAATTCGGGTTGGACCGCGCGAGTTGGCGCCGCCATGGCGCGGTGCAGCAGCTCGACTGCAGCTTCGCGTGCGGCGCGCGCCTGGCTGCTGCCATCGAGACCACGGGAAGCAACCGCATGATTTCCATCGATGGCGACGCGACGCTTGACGGCCCGATCACCTTGGGCTCGCCCGAGCAGCCGGTGGTCATCGTGGTCCACGGCGCGGCCTTGCTCAGCGGCGATGTCACCGTGCACGGCCTGCTCTATGCGGCGAGCATCCGCTGGGACGCCGCCACCGGACCACAGGCAAGTGTTCACGGCGCGGTGGTGTCCGAGTCGGGCTACTCGGGCAACGGCGCGCCCGACCTGCACCGCGACACCGGCGTGCTGCGTGCCTTGCAGGTGCACACCGGCAGCTTCGCGCAGGTGCCGGGCAGCTGGAAAGACTTCTGATGCAGCACCATGTCCCGGCCCGATCGCCGCGCGCTGCGCGCCGCACACATCGCGGCGTCAGCCTGCTCGAGGTGCTGTTCTCGCTGCTCGTGCTGTCCTTGGGCGTGGTGGGCATGGGCCAACTGCATCGCCAACTGCAGGCCCACGCTGACACCGCACGGCAGCGCTCCGAGGCAGTTCGCCTGGCGCACGACGAGATCGAAGCCCACCGCATCTCGGGTTCAAAGCCGTCGACTTCAGGCTCGCGCACGATCGCCGACGTGGCGGGGCAGCGCTTCAACACCGTGTTCCATTTGAGCCGCGAGGTGGATGAGGCAAATGCCTTGCTGCCTTCGACCACCGTGGACATCACCTGGCAAGGCCGCGAGGGCTCGACGCAGCAAGCGGTGCTGGTGTCGGCCCTCTCGACGCAAGATCCCGTCTTGTCGGGCGCGCTCACTTTGGTGCCGAGCCTGCGCGGAGCGCTCAGTGGCAGCGCGCTCGCCAACGCCCTGCCCCCATCGGCCACGCACATCGACGAGCGGCGCAGCGCTTTCAAGCCCACGGCCTCAGCCACCATCGCCTTCGTGGTCGACAACGCCACCGCACAGGTCGTCGAGCAATGCACCGGCGTTCCGGCCGAGGTGGCCAGCGAAGACCTGCGGGCCGAACACCTGACGCAGTGCGTCGAATTCAAGGCGCTGCTGCTCGGCGGCACGGTGCGCTTTTCGAACTCCGACCCGCCCGACCCGGTGGCCGCCAACGACACGCCGCTCGAACTCGCGCTGTCGGTCGGGCTGCCGGGCATGCTCGCGCCGGCCTCGCCGTGGTGCAACGCCGAGGCGCAAAAAACCGTGATCTACCGCGATGCTGATGGCTTGCACCGCGAGGCGGTGGCGCTCGACGCCACACCGGCCAGCCGCGGCCTGGCGTCCTGGCAGGACACCGGCGAGCGCTTCGTGGTCTACCGCTGCGTCGTGGTGGCCGCAGGCGATCCGCCGCGCTGGTCGGGCCAGAGCGTGCTGGTGCCGGTGGGCTGGACGATAGGCACCGCACCGACGCAGCGGCGGGTGTGCCGTTACGTGAACGACCTCGACGGCAGCGGTGCCATCGACCGCAACGACGAACACCCGTCGGTCTACCGCAACGTTGACCAGCCCCTGCAGCAGCAGAACTTTCTGGTGATCCGCGGCGACCTCGCCTGCCCCGCAGAGGCTGCCGCGACAATCGATCCCAAGGCTGCGGCCACCGCCCCTGTCACCACCGTTGCCCACCAACCCTGAGACCGGACCGCGAACTCCATGACCCCCACGCCCGACACCGACAGCCAGGCCGACGACGCCCACGCGCACTGGATGCGCGAGGCGCTGTGGCTCGCCGCCGATGCGGTGGCGCTGAGCGAGCCCAACCCGCGCGTGGGCTGCCTGATCGTGTCCGACGACGGCACGGTGATCGGCCGCGGTCACACCCAGGAGGCGGGCGGTGCGCACGCCGAGGTGATGGCGCTGCGCGATGCCGCCGCCCACGGCCACTCGGTGCGCGGCGCCACGGTCATCGTCACGCTCGAGCCGTGCGCACATCACGGCCGCACGCCGCCGTGCTGCGATGCGCTGGTGCAAGCCGGCGTGGGCCGGGTCGTGATGGCCATCGAAGACCCCAACCCGCTGGTCGCCGGCCAGGGCGCGGCCCGCCTTCGTGCCGCGGGCATCGAGGTGATCGTCGGCGTCGAAGCCGACGCGGCGCACGAGCTGAACATCGGCTTTTTCTCGCGCATGCGGCGCGGCCGCCCTTGGGTGCGGCTCAAGGTGGCGGCATCGCTCGACGGGCGCACCGCGCTCGGCGACGGGCGCAGCCAGTGGATCACCAGCGAGGCCGCACGCGCCGACGGCCACGCGTTTCGGCGTCGCGCCGGCGCGGTGCTCACCGGATCGGGCACGCTGATCCACGACGACCCGCAACTCGATGTGCGGCTGGTGCCCACGCCACGACAACCGCTGCGCGTGGTGCTCGATTCGCAGCTGCGGTCGCCGCTGACCGCGCGCATCTATCAAAAGCCCGACTCGGTATTGGTGTACGCGGCGCGGCCACCGGCCGATCGGCTGCAAGCCTTCACCGCCCAAGGCATCGAGGTCGTCGACATGGCCAATGCACACGGCCAGGTCGACCTGACAGCGATGCTGGCCGACCTGGCGCAGCGCGGCATCAACGAGCTGCACGTCGAGGCCGGCGGCCAGCTCAACGGCTCGCTGGTGCGCGAAGGCCTGGTCGATGAATACCTGATCTACCTCGCGCCCAAGCTGCTGGGCAGCGGCCTGGACATGGCGGCGTTCGGCCCGCTGGCCTCGCTGGCGCACGCCCCCCAGCTGCACTTCCATGACATCGAGCGCGTCGGCTGCGATGTGCGCATCCTCGCGCGGCCGCTTGTCGACTGACCCCTTTTTGAAATCTGCAACCCGGAGCCTTCCCCCCATGTTCACCGGCATCATCACCGGCCTCGGCCACATCACCGACGTGCAAGCGCTGGGCAACGACGCATCGCACGGCAAGCGGCTGACCATCGCCACGCCCGCGGGCTACCTCGACGACGTCGGCCTAGGCGACAGCATCGCGCTCAACGGCGCTTGCATGACCGTGACCTCGCTGGACGACAGCCGCACATCTTTCACCGTCGACATCTCGGCCGAAAGCCTGGCCAGAACCGCCGCACTGGCTGCCACCGGCGCGGTCAACCTTGAAAAAGCCCTGCGCGCCAACGATCGGCTCGGCGGCCATCTGGTGAGCGGCCACGTCGATGGCATCGGCGTGGTGACGCACTTTGCCGCCACCGGCGAGTCGTGGACCTTGCGGCTGGATATACCAAGCAGCCTGGCGCGCTTTCTCGCCTACAAGGGCTCGATCACCGTCAACGGCGTGAGCCTCACGGTCAACTCGGTGGCCGATCACGCCCAGGGCTGCGAGATCAGCATCAACCTGATCCCGCACACCATCGACAACACCGCGCTGGGTCGGCTTTCACCCGGCGTGGCGGTCAATCTCGAGGTCGACCTGATCGCGCGCTACGTCGAGCGCATGCTCTCGGCCCCGGCCCGCACGCACGTCTGAACACCGGGTGCGAGACAGCCGCTTTGACGCCGGTGGCGGCAGCACCCGCCACCTACAATCCGTCGATGGCGATTTCCCCTATTCCTGAGCTGCTCACCGAGCTGGCAGCCGGACGCATGGTCATCCTTGTTGACGAGGAAGATCGAGAAAACGAAGGTGATCTGGTGGTGGCTGCCGATCACGTCACCGCCGACACCATCAACTTCATGGCGCGCTTTGGTCGCGGCCTGATCTGCCTGACCCTCACGCGTGAGCGCTGCGAACGCCTGCGGCTGCCGCCCATGGCACTCAAGAACGGCGCGCAGCATGGCACCGCCTTCACCGTGTCGATCGAAGCGGCTGCGGGTGTCACCACCGGAATCTCTGCAGCCGACCGCGCACGCACCGTGCAAGCCGCCGTGGCACGCGATGCGCAGGCTGGCGATCTGGTGCAACCCGGCCACATCTTTCCGCTGCAAGCGCAAGACGGCGGCGTGCTCATGCGCGCCGGCCACACCGAAGCCGGCTGCGACCTGTCGGCGATGGCTGGGCTGTCGCCGGCGTCGGTGATCTGCGAAATCATGAACGACGACGGCACGATGGCGCGGCTGCCCGACCTCGAAGTCTTCGCGCAGCAGCACGGCCTGAAGATCGGCACCATCGCCGACCTGATCGAGTACCGCAGCCGAAACGAAACCCTGATCGAGCGCGTCGGCCAGCGCACGCTGATGACCGCTCAAGGCGAATTCAGCTGCACCTCGTTCGTCGACCGCACGGGCGGGCTGCACCTGGCACTCACCCGTGGCCAGTGGACGGCACAAGACGAGGTGCTGGTTCGCGTGCACGAGCCGCTGTCGGTGATGGACCTGCTCGACGCCGGCCACTGCAGCCACTCGTGGCCGCTACCGCGGGCACTGGCGCAGTTGCAAGCCAGCGAGCGCGGCATCGCGGTGCTGCTCAACTGCGGCGAGAACACCGCCGCGCTGCTCGACAGATTGAATCCCGCGCAAGATGCCAGCCCCAGGCGTGCGCAGCCCATGGACTTGCGCACCTACGGCATCGGCGCGCAGATCCTGCGCGACATGGGCGTGGCCAAAATGAAACTGCTGGGCAGCCCCAGGCGCATGCCCAGCATGGTGGGCTACGGTCTCGAGGTCACCGGCTTCATCGCCGCAGACGCCGCGCAAGGCACCGATTGATCAACCAACCCCGAGGATTTCCCATGCAAGGTGCTGACACCGGCCACACGCCCATCCTCGACGGTGCCAACTTCTGTGTCGGCATCGTGCAAGCTCGTTTCAACGCCGACATCACCACGCGCATGGCCGAGTCGTGCATCGCCGAGTTGCACGCACTGGGCGTGGACGACGAATCCATCGAGCACATCACCGTGCCCGGCGCGCTGGAAATCCCGGTGGTTCTGATGGCCATGGCCGACAGCGGTAACTACGACGCGCTGATCGCGCTGGGCTGCATCATCCGAGGTGACACCTATCACTTCGAGCTGGTCGCCAATGAAAGCGGTGCGGGCGTCAGCCGCGTGGCACTCGATCACGTGATTCCGGTGGCCAACGCCATCCTCACCGTCGACAACGAAGCCCAGGCTTGGGCGCGGGCCGAACAGAAGAGCCGCGATGCCGCCCGGGTGGCTGTCGAAATGGCCCATTTGATGGAAAAGCTCTCGTGATCGACGCCGAATCCCCCTCATCGACACACACACCTGAAGTGCAAGCTCCGGCGCGCCGCAGCCGAACGTCGGGCAAGTCGTCGAAGAATTCGCTGCGCCGGCGCTCGCGAGAGCTGGCCCTGCAAGGCCTGTACGACTGGCTGCTGTCGGGTGAGCAGGTGCCTGAAATCGAACTCCACATGCGCGCGCAGGACGACTTTCTGCCGTGTGACGAAGCCCACTTCGAAGCCCTGCTGCGCGGCTGCATCGAACAGGCCAGCGAAATCGATGTGGCGCTCGGTCGCCACGTCGACCGCAAGATGAGCGAGCTGTCGCCGGTCGAGCACGGCGTGCTGATGATCGGCGTGTACGAGCTGAAGCACTGCATCGACATCCCCTACCGCGTGGTCATCAACGAGGCGGTCGAGCTCGCCAAGAGCTTCGGTGGCACCGACGGCCACAAGTTCGTCAATGGCGTGATCGACAAGATGGCGGCCGACCTGCGTGCCGTCGAAGTCGAGGCCGCACGGGCGGCCAGGCGCTGACTCAGGCCCACGGGCAGCAATCGGGTCGCGCGGCGCCACGAACACCCATGACGGCGAACGACTTCGAACACCCGGTGCGCGTTTACTGGGAAGACACCGATGCCGGCGGCGTGGTGTTCTTTGCCAATTACCTGAAGTTCTTCGAGCGCGCACGCACCGAGTGGCTGCGCTCGCTGGGCTTCAGCCAGGAAAGCATGCGTGTGGACGACGAGGCGGCCTTTGTCGTGAGCGAAACCCGGGTGCGCTATCTGCGCCCGGCGCGCCTTGACGATCTGCTCACAATCACGGTGCGCCTGACCGCTGTGGCACGCGTGTCGATCACCATCGAGCAGCAAGTCTGGCGGGCTGAGGAACTGCTCACCGAAGGCAGCATCCGCATCGCCTGCGTCGACATCACCCGGTTCGCGCCACGGCGCATTCCTGACGGCATCACCCACGTCATTTCACAAAATTCCAACCCGTTGAAGCCATGAACCAAGACATGTCCATCCTCAGCCTCGTGCTCAACGCCAGCGTGGTCGTTCAGCTCGTGATGGCCGGCCTGCTGATCACCTCGCTGGCGAGCTGGTCGGTGATCTTCGGCAAGCTCTTCGGACTGCGCCAGGTGCGCGCTCGCAACGAGGAGTTCGAGCGCGAGTTCTGGGCCGGCAAGAACCTCAACGACCTGTACGACGATGCGGGCAAGCACGCCGACCAGTCGGCACCCATGGAGCGCGTGTTCGCCTCGGGCATGCGCGAATTCATGAAGCTGCGCGAACGCCGGGTGAGCGATCCGGGCGCGCTGCTCGACGGCGCGCGGCGCGCCATGCGAGCGAGCTTCCAGCGCGAGCTCGACACCATCGAGTCGAACCTGTCGTTTCTTGCCTCGGTGGGTTCGGTGTCGCCGTACGTGGGGCTGTTCGGCACGGTGTGGGGAATCATGCACGCCTTCATCGGCCTGGCCAACCTGACCCAGGTGTCGCTGGCCACGGTGGCACCGGGCATCGCCGAGGCGCTGGTGGCCACGGCCATCGGCCTGTTTGCCGCCATCCCGGCGGTGATCGCCTACAACCGCTTCGCCCGCGAAATCGACCGCATCGCCATCCAGATGGAGACCTTCACCGAAGAGTTCTCCAACATCCTGCAGCGCAACGCCAGCCAGGCCGCGCCGGCTGCCGGGGTGCGCTGAGATGCCGTCCGTGGGCCATCGCGGCGGGGGGCGCCGCCGCACCATCAACGAGATCAACATGGTGCCTTTCATCGACGTCATGCTGGTGCTGCTGATCATCTTCATGGTGAGCGCGCCGCTGATCACCACCGGCGTGGTCGACCTGCCCAGCGTGGGCAAGAGCAAGCAGCGCCCCGAGCACGTGGTCGAGCTGATCATCAAGAGCGACGAGCTGTTTCGCATCAAGCTCGACGGCGAGGAAGACGGCCCTGCGGTGCCCTTGAACAAGATCGCTGCGCGCGTGCGCCAGATGCAAGGCGACGATGCCACCACCCCGGTGGTGATCTCGGCCGACCGCAACGTCAAGTACGAAGCCGTGGTCAAGCTGATGGACACGCTGCAGCGCGCCGGCATCCAGCGCGTGGGCCTGTCGGTCAAGAACAGCACCTGAGTCCGCGCGATCACGATGGCGAGCAGCGCATCCCTGCAGCACGACAGCTTCATGCCGCGGCCACCGGCGGGGCTGGGGCGCGGTCTGGCGTTCGCGGTGATCGCGCACTTGCTGCTGGTGGCCGCGCTGTCATTCGGCGTGAGCTGGAATACCAGTCCGCCCGAGGGCATCGAAGCCGAGCTGTGGGCGGCCGTGCCTCAACAAGTCGCACCCCGCGCGGTCGAACCCGAGCCGCCGCCCAAACCCGAACCCCGGGTCGAGCCGCCACCCGCACCCCCGAAGCCGCCGGTGGCGCAGCCCGAGCCGGATGCGCAGATCGCCATCGAAAAGGCCAAGAAAAAGAAAGAGCTGGCTGACAAAGAAGCGGAAAAAGCCCGTGAGGCCGACAAGCTCGCCGAGCAAAAACGCAAGGATGACGCCGCCGACAAGCGCCGCGCGGAGCTCGACAAGAAAAAAGCCGATGCCGCGCTGGCCGCCGCGCGCGAAAAGCAGATGCAGCGCATGGCCGGACTGGCCGGTGCCACTGGCGCGCCCACAGCCACCGGCAGCGCGCTGCAAAGTGCGGGGCCGAGCGCCGACTACATCGGCCGCATCAAGGGTCGCATCCGGCCCAACGTGTCGTTCCCCGACACCTTGCCCGGCAATCCGGCGGTCGAGATCGACATCCGGCTCGCCCCCGACGGTCGCATCGTGTCCAGCCGCATCTCCAAACGCAGTGGCGTGCCCGAATGGGATGACGCTGTCTTGCGCGCCATCGAGCGAACCGAGGTGCTGCCTCGCGATGAAAACGGTAAGGTTCCCCCCGCCATGACCATCGTCTACCGCCCCCGCGACTGAGGCGGTGATCGTGCTGGGCTGGCTGCTGCAGGAGCGGCGTGCCGGCCGCACCCTGGCGCTCGCAGTGCGCCAAGCGCTGGCAGCGTGGCCACTGATACGCTCGGCTCGCAATTTGCTGGCTCGCTGAAGGCCCAAGGCGGGGCAGGGTGTAGAAATACGCCGGCAAACGCCTTCATATCAGGACATCTGACGCCCCTGAACGCGTCAAATATCACGCTGTGGCAATTCTTCTCGGGTTTGAGGATGTCACCGCACGCCTCAAGGCGTCTTATCCGTTGACGACAAAAGCATCGATCACACCATGGCTCAAACCACGACACCTTCAAAACCGAAAGCTCAGGACGCCGCACAGGCCGCGAATCCCGCCGACTTGACGGCCGGCGTCGAAGTCGAAGCCGAAGACGACGCCGCTGCGGCGCCACCGTTTTGCTGGCCTTCGCCACCGTTTGCGGTCTACCCGATCGCCCAGCCCCAATCGGGAGCGCTGGCGTGCAAGATCGTGGGCCTCAACGACAAGCTGATGCACGGCAAGATCAGCGCCTTCTTGCCGGACAGGCGCGCTGCATGGGTGCAGTTGCCACCATCGAAATCCGAACTGCTGCTGCGCTTTGAGCAGTTCCGCTCGCTCACGCTGACCGACCCGTTGCCGCCCCAGCAAATTTCGGCAGAAACCCCCGGCGAGATGGTGCTCACACCGGGCAAGCCCACCACCTTCAGGCTGGTGTGGAAACAAGGCGGTGAATGGTGCGGCTCGACCGTCGGCAACGTCGAAACGCCCTACGGCTTGTTCCTGTTCCAGCCCGATGACGATTCAGGGGCGGTCATGCGCACCTTCGTGCCGGCCAGTGCCTACAAGTCCTTCGATCTGGGACAGCGCATCGGCGAGTTGCTCATCGAGCAGCAAGCCGCCACGCCGGATCAGGTCGAAAGAGCCGCCGCAGAGCAAGTGAAGATGCGCGAAAAGCGCATCGGCGACATCCTGGTCTCGCGCAACATCGTCACCTCCGACCAACTGGTGAGCGCGCTTGAGCAGCAAGCGCGCATGCCCATGGTGCGCATCGGCGAGGCGCTGATGTCGCTGGGCATGATCGATATCCAAGACCTGCAGGCCGCGCTGCGCCAGCAGGAGCTCGATCGCAGCGTGCCGCTGGGCGAGATCCTGGTGCGCAGCGGCGTGGTCACGCGGCCTGACCTGCAAGTGGCGATGGCGCGCAAGATGGGCTATCCGCTGGTCGATGTCGACGCGTTCCCGATCGAGGCCGACGCGCTGCGCAAGTTGCCCTACTCCGTGGCGACCCGGCTGCGCTTGCTGCCGTTGCTGATCTTTCAGGGCCGCCTGGTGGTGGCACTCGACGACCCGGCGCGTCGACGCGCGGCCGTCGAGGAAGCCGAGTTCTCGGCCCAGATGAAGGTGGTGCCCGTGCTCGGGCAAAGCCGCTCGATGGACGACCGCACCCACGCGGCCTACGACCAGATCGGCGCCGTCTCGGGGTCCAGGCAGAGCAGCCTGGAGCAACAAGAGGCTGAGCCTCAGACCGCCATCGGCACCGACAAGCTGGTTGAAACGCTCGAGCGTGAAAACGACGACGCCGGCCACGATGAAAGACCGATCGAGCAGTCGGACAACTCGCTGGTTCGGCTGATCAACAATATGATCATCGAGGCCCACCGCGAGGGGGCGTCTGACATCCACATCGAAAGCTACCCGGGCCGCGAAAAGATCCGCATCCGCTTTCGCAAGGACGGCGCGCTGCGCACCTACCTCGAGCTGCCGCCGACCTACCGCAGCGCCATGATCGCTCGCACCAAGATCATGTGCGACCTCGACATCTCCGAGCGCCGCAAGCCGCAAGACGGCAAGATCAACTTTGCCAAGTTCATGCCGCAGCACCGCATCGAACTGCGCGTGGCCACCATCCCCACCCACAGCGGTCTCGAAGACGTCGTGATGCGGATCCTGGCGTCGGCCAAGCCGATGCCACTCGACCGCATCGGCCTGACCGAGCACAACTTCAAGCAACTCACGGCCGCCATCCAGCGCCCCTACGGACTGGTGCTGTGCGTCGGGCCCACCGGTTCGGGCAAGACGACCACGCTGCACTCGGCGCTCAGCTTCATCAACCAGCCCGAGCGCAAGATCTGGACGGCCGAAGACCCGATCGAAATCACCCAGGTCGGCCTGCGTCAGGTGCAGGTCAACCCGAAGATCGACTGGACCTTTGCCAAGGCGCTGCGCGCCTTCCTGCGTGCCGACCCCGACGTGATCATGGTCGGCGAAATCCGCGACCACGACACCTCGCACATGGCGGTCGAAGCCTCGCTCACCGGCCACCTGGTGATGTCGACGCTGCACACCAACAGCGCGCCCGAAACCGTCACGCGTCTGCTCGACATGGGCATGGACCCGTTCAACTTTGCCGACGCGCTGCTGGTGGTGCTGGCGCAGCGTCTGGTGCGCCGTCTGTGCAGCGGTTGCCGCACCAGCCGGCCTGCCACCGAAGAAGAGATCGACGAGCTGCTGTCCGACTACCTGCACACCAGCCCGAAAGACGACCCGCGCTTTGCCCGCGAAACCGTGCGCGCCGACTGGACCCAGCGCTACGGCGAGTCAGGCCGTCTGGTGCACTACTCGTGCACCGGCTGCGCGCAATGCGGCGAGACCGGACAACGCGGCCGCGCCGGTCTGCACGAGCTGCTGTCGGTGTCGCGCGAGATTCGCCGCATGATCCAGACCGGCGCGCGCGCCGAAGAACTGCAGACCATCGCCATGCAGCAAGGCATGCGCACGCTGCGTCAGGACGGCATCGAAAAGGTGCTGCAAGGCATCACCTCACTCGAAGAAGTGCGAGCGAACAGCAACCTATGAACGCCAGGCAGCCCCCACCCGAAGCGCTCGGCAGCACCACCGTACCGGCGGCTGCGCCCAAGCGCGAGCGCCTGCGCCTGGGCGATGTGCTGGTCCAGCAGCACCTGATTTCACAAGACCAGCTCAAGCAAGCGCTTGAGCAGCAATCGGCGACCGGCAAGAAGATCGGCCGGCTGCTCATCGAAGCCGGCGTGATCAGCGAAGAAACGCTGGCCCATGGCCTGGCGCGCCAGCTGCGCGTGCCGATGGTCAACCTCAAGAGCTTCCCGGTGAAGAGCGAGACGGTGCGCCTGCTGAGCGAATCGCCAGCACGCAGGCACCGCGCGCTCGTGCTCGAAGACAAGGGGGATTACCTGCTGGTGGGCTTTGTCGATCCACTGGACCTCACTGCCTACGACGAGCTCGCCCGGCTGCTACGCCGACAGATCCGCATCGCCGTTGTCGCCGAGAGTCAGCTGCTGCCGGTGCTCGACCGCCACTACCGCCGCACCGAAGAAATCTCCGGGCTGGCCAAGGCGCTCGAAAAGGACATCGGTGACGCCGTCGACTTCGGCACGCTGCAAGCTGCCGTGGGCCAGGAAGGCGCGCCCGTCGTGCGGCTGCTGCAATCGGTGTTTGAAGACGCCATGCAGGTGGGTGCCTCGGACGTGCACATCGAACCGCAGGAAAACGCTCTGGCCATCCGCAGCCGTATCGACGGCGTGCTGCAAACGCAAAACCAGGCCGACAAGCGCATCGCTGCGCCGCTCGCGCAGCGGCTCAAGCTGATGGCTTCGCTCGACATCTCCGAAAAACGCCTGCCGCAAGACGGCCGCTTCACGCTGCGGCTGCGCGAACGCTCGATCGACGTGCGGCTGTCTACGCTGCCTTGCCAGTACGGCGAGTCGGTGGTCATGCGGCTGCTGGTGCAAGGCGACAGCGTGCGCCGGCTCGACGCGATCGGCATGCCCGAGCGCATGCTCGAGCGCTTTCGCGACATTCTGGGGCGCAGCTCGGGCATGGTGCTGGTCACCGGGCCCACCGGCTCGGGCAAGACGACCACGCTGTATGCCGCGCTGGCCGAACTCGATGCCGAACAGCTGAAGATCATCACGGTCGAAGATCCAATCGAATACCGACTGCCCGGCCTCACGCAGGTGCAGGTCAACGACAAGATCGAGCTGAGCTTCGCCCGCGTGCTGCGCGCCACGCTGCGCCAGGATCCCGACGTGATCCTGATCGGCGAGATACGCGATCCCGAAACCGCCGAGATCGGCCTGCGCGCTGCCATCACCGGTCACCTGGTGCTGTCGTCGCTGCACACCCGCGACGCGATGGGCGCGCCGTTCCGGCTGCTCGACATGGGCGTGCCGTCTTTCATGGTGGCCAGCTCGCTGCAAGCCGTGATCTCGCAGCGCCTGGTGCGCCAGAACTGCGACAACTGCTCCGAGCCGCACCTGCCCACCCCGCAGGAATCGGCCTGGCTGGAAAACCTGAGCAGCGGCGCCGCCAAAGGTCTGGCCACGCTGCGCGGGCGCGGCTGCTCGAGCTGCAACGGCACCGGCTACTGCGGACGCATCGGCGTGTACGAAATGCTTGAGATGGACGCCCCGCTGGCCCACGCCGCGGCCCACGAAGACCCGGGCACCTTCACCCGGCTCGCGCGCGAGCAGCTCGCCGGACACACCATGGCTCACCATGCCTTGGAACTGGTGCGTGCGGGGCGGACCTCGTTGGCCGAGGCGATGCGCCTGTCGTCTGACATCGACTAAGACGGCAGCCCCTCATGCAAACCTACACCTGGCGCGGCCGCAACCAATATGGTCACGTGATCAACGGCGTGATCGACGCCGAGAACGACGACTCGGTGGCCGCGCACCTGATCGCCAGCGGCGTCACGCCGGTGCACATCGGCGTCAAGGGCAGCGGCCTCTCGGCGCCGCGCATGGACTGGTGGAACGCGCTGCTCACCGGCTCGGTGAACGATGAAGACCTGCTGCTGTTTTCGAGGCAGATGCATGCCCTGCAGCGCGCCGGGGTGCCGATCCTGCGTTCGTTTGCGGGTTTGCAAGCTTCCACCGCCAAGCCTTCGCTGGCCGCGCTGCTGGCCGATCTGCGTGCCGGGCTGGACCAGGGCCGCGAACTGGCCACCACCATGATGCGCCACCCCTCGGTGTTCTCGGCCTTCTACGTGGCGATGGTGCGCGTGGGCGAGATGACCGGTCGTCTCACCGAGGTCTTCAAGCGGCTCAGCGAACACCTTGAGTTCGAAATCGGCGTGCGTGCGCGCATCAAGCAAGCGCTGCGCTACCCGGCCATGGTGATGCTCGCCATGGGCGCTGCGCTGGTCGTGATCAACCTGTTCGTGCTGCCGGCCTTCGCCAATGTGTTCAAGGGCTTCAACGCCGAGCTGCCGCTGATGACGCGCGTGCTGCTGGGGTTTTCCGATCTGACCGTGCGCTGGTGGCCGATGCTGCTGGCCGCTGCGGTGGCGGTGGTTTGGTCGTTGCGCGCCTGGGTGGCCACACCGACGGGTCGCTATCGGTGGGACCGCTTGAAGCTGCGCCTGCCCGTGGCTGGACCCATCGTCCTCAAGGCCACGCTAGCGCGCTTCGCGCGCAGCTTCGCGCTGGCCTCGGCCAGCGGCGTGCCGATCAGCCAGGCCATGACGGTGGTGGCGCAAACGGTGGACAACGCGTTCATCGGCCAGCGCATCGAGCAAATGCGTGATGGCATCGAACGCGGTGAGAGCATTTCGCGCTGCGCCGCGGCCACCGGGGTGTTCACCCCCGTGGTCCTGCAGATGATCGCCGTGGGCGAGGAAACCGGCGAGCTCGATGCGCTGCTGCTGGAAATCGCCCTGATGTACGAGCGTGAGACCGACTACGCCATCAAGGGCCTGTCGGCCGCGATCGAGCCCCTGCTGCTGCTGCTCATCGGCGGCATGGTGCTGGTGCTCGCACTCGGCGTGTTCCTGCCGCTGTGGAGCATGGGGCAGGCCGCCTCGGGCCGCGGCGGCTGAGGGCCCGTGCCGAATACCAACTATTAATGACTGGAGCCTCAAGTCAGCCAAATACCGCTCCGATAACCCCGTCAAGGCGCCCGACCGCAAATGGCGAGGGTCCTTCGCCAAAGCAACCTATTCAACCACTCGCCCACAACTCTTAAAAGGAAAACATCATGAAGAAATCACAAGCTGGCTTCACCCTCATCGAACTGGTCATGGTCATCGTGATCCTGGGCGTGCTGGCCGCCGTGGCCATTCCCAAGTTCATCGATCTGCGCGCTGAAGCCAACACCGCTGCCGTGGCATCAGTGGCCGGCTCGCTGAGCGCTGCGGCCGCCACCAATTTCGCTGCGCGCACGGCAAATGCCACCAAAGGGGTCGCCGTGGACGACTGCTCCGATGTGCCTTCAGCCCTGCAAAGCGCCGCGTTGCCGACCGGCGCAGGCGGTACCTACACTGTCACTGCCGGTGCGATTGCCGCCGGCGCATCGGCCTCGTGCACGCTGACGTTCACGCCGACCACGGGTACGGCTGTGACCGCCACGTTCACCGGCATCGGCATCTCCTGAACCCGGCTTGCCCCTTCCCCCGCCATGAGCCCGCTGTCCCTGCTTTTGCGCAGGCCCCAGCGGGCTCTTGGCTTCACGCTGGTCGAACTGGTGATGGTGCTGCTCATCATCGGGGTGCTGTCGGTGTTCGCGCTGCCGCGGATGCTCGACATGAACATGTGGCGCCTGACGGCCTACGGCAACGAACTGCAAGCGCAGATGCAGGCCATGCACCGCCTGGCGCTGGTGCAGCGCCGGCCGGTGGTCGCCACGATCAACACCACCGGGGTGAGCTTCGCGTATGTGTCGGGCGGCGCGCTGCTCACGCTGAACTGCCCGGCCACCGTCAGCCCGTGCATCAGCGAGGCCGGGCCGCGCACGGTGACCTTCAATTCGCTCAACACAGGGCGCACCGTCACCTCGACCGGCGCCGCGCTGGCCGTGACCGTGGCCTCGGGCAGCGAGTCCACCCGGTATCAGATCGAGACCGAAACAGGCCTGTTTCGAGCCCCTCTTTGAGCGATCGCCGCCAGGCAGCGCCGCCTAGCATCGAGCGTGACTTTTTCCACGCTTGGTGTTTCATGTTGTCCGTTTCACCGCCAAACCCGCGACTGCGCGCGTCTCGCCGCCTTGCCTCGCCGCCTCGACCGGCGCTGGTGATGGCGCGGTGCGGGCGTGAGCGCGGCTTCACGCTGGTCGAGCTGGTGATGTTCATCGTGATCGTCAGCGTGGCCCTGGGCGCCATGATGAGTCTGTTTGCGCAGACGTCTGCGCGCAGCGCCGACCCCATGCTGCGGCGCCAGGCGCTGGCCATCGCCGAATCGCTGCTCGAAGAAGTGCAACTCATGCCGCTGACCTTTTGCGACCCCGACGACGCCAACGTCGACACCGCCACCAGCAGCGCCGGTTGCGCCAGCCTGGCCGAGGCGACGGGCCCTGAACCCGGCGAGACGCGCTTTGTCGCGCCGCAGTTCGACCACGTCAGCGACTACCACGGCTACGCCATGACCCCGGCCACCACCGGGGGCATCAAGGACATCACCAGCACCGCCATCAGCGGGCTGTCGGGCTACAGCGCCAGCGTCAGCGTGGCGGCTGCGGCGCTGGGCACGATCACCGCGGCCAGCGGTGATGCGCTGCGCATCACGGTGAGCGTCACCGACCCCGGCGGCAACGTCATCACCCTCGACGGCTACCGCAGCCGGCACGCGCCCAATGCGTCGCTCTAACACCGCATGCGGCGGCCACGCAGCGCGCCGCGCGGCAGGCTTCACGCTGATCGAATCGGTGATGGTGATCACCATCACCGGCGTGCTGGCGGCCATCGTGGCCACCTTCATCGTGCCGGCGATCAACGCCTACTTCTCGACGCGCACGCGCGCCGCGCTGGTCGACAACGCTGACATCGCGCTGCGCCGCATCGGGCGTGACCTGGATCTGTCGCTGCCCAACAGCGCGCGGGTGAGCGCCTCGGGCTACAGCCTGGAGCTGATCCCGGCCACGGCCGCCGCGCGCTACATGACAGAAGGCGCCAACCCGTTGCAGTTCGGCACCATCGATACCAGCTTTGGCATCGTCGGCCCGGCGCTCACGCTCACCGCCGCTCAGTCGCTGGTGTTCTACAACCTCGGGTCCAGCGTGATCGGCTCCAACGCCTACGCGGCCAACGGCACGGCCACCCAGCAGGCCGAGTCGAACCGGCGCCTCAGCACCACCGCCGCCGGCGCGGCGACCACCGTCACCATGACCTCGCTGGCGGGCCTGCCCGTGGGCGGTTTTGCCTCGCCGTTTCGGGTGTTTGCCGTCGATCAGCCGGTGACCTACCACTGCGACCTGAGCGCCGGCACGCTCACCCGCTACCAGAACTACGGCTTTGAGGCCACGCAGCCCGATCCGCCCAGCGGCGGCAGCAACGCCGTGCTGGCCACTGGCGTGAGCGCGTGCCGCTTCAGCTACGACGCCGCCGTGGTGGCCTCGCGCGCCGCGCTGGTCAATATGGCGCTCACGCTCACGAGCACCACCCACGCCGGCAGCGAATCGGTTGCCTTGCACCATGCGATCCATGTCGACAACCTGCCCTGAGCGCCGCCGGCCATCGCGCAGCCCTCGCCATTCGGCGGGCTTCACCATGGTGTCGGCGCTGTTCATCCTGGTGGTGCTGGCGGTGCTGGGTGCGGCGCTGGCCAACATCAGCGTGCGCCAGCAGCTGGGCTCGGCGGCCGAGATCCAAGCGGCGCGGGCCCGCCAAGGCGCACGTGCCGGGCTTGAGTGGGCGGCCTTCCAGGTGCTGCGCAACCCGGCCGCGCCGGCCGCCGCACCCGCGTGCTTCGGCACCACCAGTTTCACCGTGGTCGGCGTGAGCGGCTTCACCGTCACCGTGCGCTGCACCCGCACCGACGCCACCGATGGCGCGCTGGCGCTGGCCTTTTACCAACTGATCGCCAACGCGTGCAATTCACCGAGCAGCGGCGTCTGCCCCAATACCGGAACCCCGGCCACCACCTACGCCGAGAGCCAGCTGAGCTGGACGGTGATGCGATGAGAAAGTGGCTTCGCTGCACCACAGCTCTCGTTTGCGGAATGCTGCTGGCGAGTGCAGTACCGGCCCCGCGCGGCAGCTTGGGCAACGCCGCCAAGCACCCGCTGTGGGGCTGGGTCAAGCTGAACACCACGGGAAGCCAATTCATTTTGCAAAAAGTATGCTCACACCATGATGCAATTAACTGACCCAACGCTGCCCGTGAAGATTCGTCGATGGAAAAGCATCAGCGTCGTTCGCAATACGCGGTTGATGCCGAAGCGGCCTGCCATTACGGGTTGGAATTGCATTAAATCTTTGAAATTGAATAAATTCGGCATGACGGAAATTTCAAAGTTCAATCTTATTGCCTGGGTAACCAGGATATTTTTACCAGCTTGTGTATTCTTGTTGGCAGTAAATAGCGTTTATGCGGCGCCCACTGGCTACACAGTGGTAGGTATCGACAAATTTAACGGTGCAAATGGCGCAGGAAATTCCATAAGCCAAAATGGAACCAATCTCGGAAATAATTTTAATGCCGCCATCGTAAACGGATCAACCAGCGACTTCACTTTTGAATCTGATTCGATGGCGACCAACGCCGAAGATCAACCTAAAGGCGCAGTCATCTTTCGATATACCAACTCCAGCAGTTTTTATGCCGTAACTTATCATTATGATCAATGGGCTACTGGAAAGTATATGATCAGGTTAAAGTTAAACACTCTGGCCAACCCATTAGGCTCGACAGGTGATATCGCAAGCTATTCCTTTCCCGGCGGCGTAAGCTCGTTAAAAATAACTGCAGCCGGGAGCTCCATAAAAATATGGATCAATGGAAAATTAAGAATTGATGTCACCAATAACGCACTTGCTTCGGGCAGCTATGGATTTGGTGTAGGCCCACGATTCAATGCCGACGGTGTCATCTGGAACGGTGTGCGATGGACAGCAGGGTGTTCACCGAGAACAGTCAGCGCAGCCTCCGCCACACCTACTGTCTGCATGAATGATGCAATGACAAGCATTACCCATGCAACCACAAATTTAACGGGTATCAGCTCCTCTTCCGGCTTACCTGCCGGGGTTACGGCAAGTTTTGCTTCCAACACTATTTCCATTGGCGGAACGCCTACTGCATCAGGAACTTTCAACTACACGATCACGCCCAACGCTTGTGGGAGTGCTGTAGCGACAGGGACAATCACGGTGGCCGCCTGCCCCGCCGCCACCACCATGCCGCTGTATCTATTGGCCACGGGCGTGCCGTCCAGCACGCTGAGCAACACCGCAGCCAGCGCGACGACGCTACTCAACTATGACAGCGGGCGTGACGCCTTTGCCGGCCTGTTGATCCAAAAAGGCGCCGAAAACGCAGCAGTAAGCGACCCCGTCAAATACCAAAGGTGGCTTAGCGGTTCGAGTGTGGTGCACAGCGGCTCCTTGGAACTTCGCTTCTGGTCGGCCATGAAGGACTTCAATAATTCAAAGAAGGGCGTGGTCACTGCCTACCTGCGCGACTGCAACAGCAGCGGCATAGATTGCGTAGCTACCCCGCTGGCAGTAAAAACGCTGACCGTGTCACCCTGGAGCGGCGGGTCCAGCACCTGGGTGCAGAAAACGCTGTCGTTCGGTGATGTGAATCTGAACCTTGGCAGCACTCGCAGGTTGGAGCTGAAGCTGATCGTCGACAGCGCAAGCGACGACGACATGTGGTTCGCCTATGGCACCACCACCTTCAACACAGTTCTGGCGTCCGCCACACCCAGCCCGCGAGTTGAAGTCCTCGTCGTCGCTGGCGGTGGCGGTGGTGGCAAAAATGGCGGCGGTGGTGGGGGTGCAGGCGGTGTGATCCACAACCTGGCCTTGCCGGTTGAGGCCGGTGCCTACCCCGTCACGGTGGGTGCAGGGGGCGCGGGTTCGGCCACAAACTTTGTCCCAGCATCCAACGGGCAGAATTCCAGCTTCGCATCCATCACTGCGTTAGGCGGCGGTGGCGGTTCGAGCAGAGACGGTGGTAGTGCCGCACTAGCGCGCTCAGCGGGGACTACAGGGTCAGGTGGTGGCGGCGCTGGTGGCATGGGTACGCGGTGGGAGCGTGGTTTTGGCACCAGCGGACAGGGCAATCACGGCGGAAACGGTACCGGATCACCCGATCTGGGCGTCAACGCCGCCGGTGGCGGCGGAGGGGGCGCCGGTGCTGTTGGCACAGCAGGCGCCTCTCGGGTCGCCGGCGACGGTGGGGCGGGTGTCGCAAACTCCATCACCGGCACATCCGTCACCTATGGCGGCGGCGGCGGCGGCGGTCTGGTCGTCAACGGCACGGGGACCGGGCAGGGAGGTGCTGGCGGCGGCGGCAATGGCGGGAGACAAAACGCCGAAGCCACTGATGGAACCGCGAATACCGGAGGAGGAGGTGGTGGTGGTTGGACTATAAGCGGCTCTGGGGGCTCCGGCATCGTCATCCTCCGCTACAAGACCGACGGCTCGGATGGCATCAATGCCGCAACCACCACGGGCGGCACCAAGACCACGTGGGGGATTTACACGATCCACACCTTCACGGCGAGTGGGACGCTCACGGTCAACGCTACAGGGCCCGACCACCTGGAGATCCAGCATGCCAGCGGCGCCGGGCTGACCTGCACGCCGTCCACCGTGACGGTCAAGGCCTGCGCCGATGCGGCCTGCAGCACGCCCTACACCGGCGGCGTCAGCGGCACCCTGCAGGCCACTGGCGGCAGCGTCACCTGGCCGGCCACGGCAGCCTTCACCATCGCCTCGGGCAGCAGCAGCACCACCGTCAACCTGCAGGCCAGCACCACCACGCCCACCGTGCTGGGCGTGGCCAGCAGCACGCCTGCTGCCAGCAATGCGCTGATCTGCAACTTCGGCAGCCCGGCCTGCACCTTCACCGCCGCGAACGCCGGCTTCATCGTCGCCGCGGCGGCCAACGGCGCGGCCGCCACGGTGCCGACGCAGACGGCGGGCACGGCCTCGGCCGGGTACTTTCTGCGTGCCGTGCAGACCAACACCAGCACCAAGGCTTGCGAGGCCGCGATCGTGGGCGTGGGCAACGTCAACTGGTCCGTCACCTGCAATAACCCCACCACCTGCTCGGCAGGCAACCTGATGACGCTGACGGGCAACGCAGGTGTCGCCATTGCCGGCAACGCCAACGGCAGCACGGCCAGCAGCACGGCCGTGGCCATGACTTTCGATGCCAATGGCAATGCACCCTTCAGCTTCAACTACGCCAACGTTGGCCAGGTCACGCTCAACGCCAGCCGCGCTGCGGGCGGCTCGCTGCTCACGGCCCTGTCAGGCAGCAGCAACGCCTTCGTCGTCAAGCCCGCTGGCTTCGCGCTGTCGACCATCCGCCAGACCGCGGCGCCTGCGCTGGTCAACCCGGCGGCTACCAGCGCCGCCGGCAGCGCCTTCGTGCGGGCCGGTGAGAGTTTCAGCGCCACCGTCACGGCGCGCACCTCGGGCGGCGCGACCACGCCCAACTACGGCCGCGAGACCGCCCCCGAGGGCGTTCTGCTGAGGCGTGCGCTGGTGCTGCCCGCAGGCGGCGCCAGCGGCACGCTGAGCAACGGCACCATCGCCGGCGGCAGCTTCACCGCCGGGGTGGCGACCGTCAGCAACCTGGCGTTCAGCGAGGTCGGCGTCATCACCCTCAGCCCGGCCGTGGCCGATGGCGACTACCTGGGCGCCGGCAACGTCACCGGCACCACCAGCGCCAACATCGGCCGCTTCTTCCCGGCGCAGTTCGCGCTCTCGGGCGGCAGCGTCACGCACCGCGTGGCGCTGAGTTGTTCGCCAGCCTCGGCCTTCACCTACCTGGGCGAGAACTTTCTGCTCGGTCTGACGCTGACCGCGCAGAACACGGCCGGGGCCACGACCGCCAACTACAGCGGTGCCTTCGCCAAGCTCGATCCGACCTCGGCGGCCGGCTGGAACGTGGCGGGGCTCGGCGGCACCACGACGTTCTCGACGGGCAGTGGGCGGCTGTCCCTGGGCACAGCCACGGGCAGCTGGGCCAATGGGGTGGCCAGCAACGTGGCCCTCACTGCCAACGCCAGCCGGGGGAGTGCGGCCGACGGCCCGTTCAGCGCCACATTCGGCGTGGCACCCACCGACAGCGATGGCGTGACAATGCGCACATTCAACATGGCCAGCACATCCAGTGGTACCGCAGACCGCACCAGCGTCAGCACGGTGCCGCTGCGCTTCGGTCGGCTGCGCATGGCCAACGCCGTGGGCGGACAAAGCCGTGCCTTGTCGCTGCCGCTGACCGCCCAGTACTGGGCGGGCACTGCGTTCGACACCAACACGCTGGACAGCTGCACCGCGATCGCCGCAACCCACGTGAGTTTTGGCAACCTGCGCAAGACGTTGACCACGGCCGACACCTCGGTGTCGGGCTCGAGCTTCGGCCTGAGCAGCGGCGTGGGCGCGCTGAAGATCGGTGCGCCACTGGGCGGGCGCTACGGCACGGTGGACGTGACGCTCAGCCTGGGCAGCAGCGCCGCCGATGCCTCATGCCTGCAACCCTGGACGACGGGCAACGGCGATGCCGCCACGGCGGGAGCCAACCTGTCGTTCCTGCGCGGCGCCTGGTGCGGCAGCACTTACGTGAACGACCCCTCGGCACGCGCGAGCTTCGGGCTCTATCGCGGCGCCGATGCGATGATCTTCCAGCGGGAGAACTACTGATGAAGTGGCCCTGGCAGCGCGCCAAGCGCAACGACCGCCTGGTGGTGGCATGCGATGCCGAGCGCTTTGCGTATGTGCATGGCCTCGACGGGCGCGTGCTGCGCGCCGGCCTCGAGCTGCGTGGCAGCGACACGCCGCAGGCGTTTGCCAATCGGGTGCGCGCGCTGGGGCTGCCCGCCATGGAGGTCACAGCGGTGCTGCCGCTGTCGCAATACCAGCTGCTGCAGATCGAGGCGCCGGCCGTGCCCAGCGAAGAACTCAAGGCCGCAGCGCGCTGGCACATCAAGAGCATGGTCGATGCCCACCTCGATGACCTCACGCTGGACGTGATGCCGGTGGGCGATGGCAGCCAGAAAGGTCCGCGCCAGCTGTTCGTGGTGGCTGCGCAAAACAGCGCCGTGCGCGATGTCACCGATCGCGCCTACGCGGCGGGTTTCGAACTCTCGGTGATCGACATCCACGAAAACACTCAGCGCAATGTGCAATCGGCACTGGCCAACTCGCGTGACCTGCTCGGGCGCGCCACCGCAGCTCTGGTCGTTCACGGCCGGCAGTGCCTGCTGACGATTGCGGCCAAGGGTGAGCTGTTCTACAGCCGGCGTCTTGACTGGCAGCCTGCGATGCTCGAAGGAAGTGCTGCACGCAGCACCGACACCGGCACCGTCGGGCGCTCCGAGTCGATCGGCATCGACATGAACGACGCCGACATCGTCGATTACGGAGCCGAGCTCTCATCGGGCGCGTACGACCAGGCCGGAGCGCCTCCGCTGGTGATCGAACTGCAACGATCGTTCGACGTGTGGGAACGCTCGCAGCCCGACCAGCAGCTTGGCTTGCTCACCGTTCACGCCGATGGGCTGGCGCAATCACTGGCCCTGACCGAGCAACTGGCCTTGATGCTGTCGGTGCCGGTCGAGGTGCTGGATGCCGATGCGCTGTTCCCGGGGCTGGCGAGCGCAGTCCCCGACGCGGCTGAGCGCGAGGCGGTGCTGCCGCTGCTGGGCGCGCTGCTGCGCCGCGAAGAGCGACAACTCTGAGGCACGTCCATGGCCCATCAGATCAACCTTTACAACCCGATCCTGCTGGCTCCACGTCGGCATTTCTCGGCCCGCACCATGGCGCAAGCGCTGGGGCTGCTGGTCGCCGTGCTGGCGATCGCCAGCGCATGGATGTTGCTCAGCGATGCACGCTCGCGTCACGAGGTGCAGCAAAGCGCGCAGTCGCAAAGCGCCGAGCGCGACCGGCTGACGCAGCTGCTGGCAGCACGACCCGTCGTCAGCGGACCGGCGCTGGAGCAAGAACTCGCTCAGGCGCAGCAGCAACTCGCTCGCCGTCAGCGCATGCTCGACGAACTCAGCCGCGGGCGCATCGTCGATGGCCGCAGCCATTCGGCAGTGCTGCAAATGGTGGCCCAAACCGTGCCAGCGGCGGTGTGGCTCAACGAGGTGCGCGTGATCGAAGGCCGCCTCGATCTGACCGGTTTCACGCTGCAGCCTGACGCCCTGCGGCCTTGGTTGGGGGAACTGGCGAGTCACCCACTGACCGCCTCACAGCAGCTCGCAGCCGTCAAGCTCGAGCGCGTGGATCCGAGCCTGGTCAGTGCGACGGCGCCCATCGGCGTGTCGGTGTGGTCGTTTCAGTTGATGAGCAAGACCCCGAGCGTCGCGGAGGTCGCGCCATGAAAAAAATCTGGGAAACCCAGGCCCTGCGCATCAATGCCCTGAGCCTGCGCGAGCGGGTGATCATGTTCGCGTCCGTCAGCGTGGTGCTGGTGGCGTTGGTCGACTCGCTGGTGTTCTCGCCTTCGATGGCCGAGCTGCGCAAGCTGTCGGCGCAACTTCGTGAGCAGACGCAGCAGCTCGACACGCTGCGCGCCCAGGTCAGCAGTGACATTCCCGAAAATTCGCCGCAGGGCCAGCAGCGCGCGGCGCTGCGTGCTGTGCGCGATCAGCTGAGCGAAGTGGACGCGGCCATTCGAGAGCAGCTCGCCGGCCACGACGAGATCGCCCGCTTGCCCGTGCTGCTCGACCGCCTGCTGCAACGCCATGAGCGGCTGGCCATCACGAGCCTGACCACGGTGGCGGACCTGCCCAAACCTGCGGGCTCGGTGCTGCGCTGGCAAGCCGTGGACCTGAGCGTGACGGGCACCTACGCCGACCTGACGAGCTACCTGACCGACCTTGAGGCCTCTCTGCCCGGCCTGCGCTGGGGGCCGCTGCAACTGACGGCCGCCTCGCAGCCGCCGGTGCTCACCGTTCGACTGATGCTGCCGGGAGACGCCCCTTGAGCCACCAGCCTGCCATGCGCCGACTGCACCTCGGGCACCATACCGCAGCGGCCGTGCTGCTGTGCGTGGGCACTGTCGCGCAAGGCATGGAGCCTGCTGGCGGGCGCGATCCGACGCTGCCGCCAGCACCGTTCAAGGCGCCGTCAGCGGCCACGGCAGCTTCAGCGGCGGCTTCTGCTGCCGACGTCACGCCCATCGTGATCGTGAGTGGCGGCCGGTACTACGTGATGGACCGCGGTCGCCGCCTCGGCGTGGGTGACCTGTACGGCACTGCGCGCATCACGCGCATCAATGACCACGGCGTGTGGCTGCGTGAAGCCGACTCGCAGCAGCACATTCCCCTGCACGCAACGGTGGCGGGCCAAGTCGTGCCGCTGCGCTCCGAACACCCGATCAAGAACAACCCCAACCGGTAGGCCGCCATGACGCGAAACCTCAATTCACCCTCGCCGCTGATGCCTCTCGCCTCATGGCTGCGGCTGCTCGCCCTGGTTGGCGCCACGCTGCTGGTCGGCTGTGCCGACCGATTCCAGCTGCGAGGCGGATCCTCACCGGTCGAACAACTGAACTCGGACATGCGCAACGCCAGGGCCAGCGCGCAGGCAAAAGCCGACATCAAAGCAGCTCAGGCCGCCAGCGCGGCAGCCAGCGCCGCATCAGCCGCCGCATCAGCCGCATCAGCCGCCGCGGCCAACCCCGAGGCACCGCCGCGTGCTGCGCCGCCTGCACCACCGCCCGACCCGCGCTTCGATCTGGTGGTCAACGGCGCTGCGGCCCGCGATGTGTTCCTGTCGATGGTTTCGGACACCCGCTACAGCATGCTGATGCACCCCGGTGTGAGCGGCACGATTTCCGTGACGCTGCGCGGGGTGACGATCAGCGACGCGCTGGAGTCGATTCGCGATGTGTACGGCTACGACTACAAGATCGAGGGCCGGCGCATCACGGTGTTCCCTCCGACGATGCAAACGCGCATCTTCTCGATCAACTACCTCAACACCAAGCGCCAGGGGCGCAGTGACATGCGTGTGAGTGGCGGCTCGTCGCCCCAGAACAACAACAACGGCCAAAGCAACGGCAACTACAACGGCCAAAGCAACGGCAATAACAACAGCAACAACAGCAACAACAACGGGCAGGCACCGGACAGCTCGCAGATCTCGACCACGTCGACCACCGACTTCTGGACCGAGACCAGCGAGTCCTTGCGCAGCATGGTGGGCAATGCTGGCGGGCGGGCGGTGATCTTGAGCCCGCAATCGGGAACCGTCGCCGTGCGCGCGATGCCCGATGAGCTCAGGCAGGTTGAAGCCTTCCTGCGCGCGTCGCGGCATTCGATCGAGCGACAGGTGATGCTCGAAGCCAAGATCATCGAGGTGGAACTGCGCGACGGCTTCCAAAGCGGTATCGACTGGTCGGTGCTCAAGAACAACGTGGCGATCGGGCAGACCAGTGGTTTTGCAGGCAACCCGCTGCTGAGCAACACGGCGGGCTTGCCGACACTTCCATCGGCAGAGAGGCTGGCCAGTCTGGGCATCGACGGGCTGGGCGTGCCAGTAGGCGCTGCGGGCACTGCGGGCGTCGCGATTTCGAGCAACGGCTTCCAGGCCGTGATGGGCTTTCTCGAAAGCCACGGCGATCTGCAGATCCTGTCCAGCCCGCGGGTGGCCACGCTGAACAACCAGAAGGCCGTGCTCAAAGTGGGACGTGACGAGTACTTCGTCACCAACGTGTCGGGTGGCACCATCAACAACAACGTCAGCAGCAACAACAACAACAACGACATGACCACGATGCCGTCGCTGACGCTGACGCCGTTCTTCTCTGGCATCGCGCTCGATGTGACGCCGCAGATCGACGATGCAGACACCATCACGCTTCACATCCACCCCTCGGTGACGCTGGTGACCGAGCGCACCAAGACGATCGACCTGGGCAAGATCGGCACCTACAAGTTGCCACTGGCCTCGAGCAACGTGAACGAGACAGACACCGTGGTGCGCGTGCTCGACGGCAACATCGTCGCCATTGGCGGGCTGATGGAAATGGAGGGCACTCGGCAGAACTCGGGGCTGCCGGGCAGCAGTGCAAACTCGATCACGAACACCCTGTTCGGCAACAACGCCAAGGCAGGCCGCAAGAAGGAACTGGTGGTGCTGATCAAGCCCACCATCATCCGCACCGCCGAGGACTGGGCCGAGATCACCCGCCGCAATGCCGCGAATCTGGACGACCTCAACAGCGCGACACGTCGGGTGATCCACGTGGACGGCGCCACGCCGCCGGCTGCGCGCTGAAAGACGCGAGCCGCCTGGGCGGCCGCCGCTCAGCCCGGTGACCGCCAGACGAGGCGCTGGACGCCAGCCGGTCGCGGCGGCAACGTCTGGCGCGCTCGCAGCTGACCGCAGCCGCCATCGATGTCCTGGCCCGCCGACTGGCGCAGCTTGGTCAGCACGCCGCGCTGGTGCAGTTGCCTGGCGATGGCAGCCGATCGCTCATCGGCCGGCCTGGCAAAGCGCAGGCCTTCGACCGCGTTGTACGGAATCATGTTCATGATGGCGCGCTTGCCGGCGAGCAGCCGCACGATGCCATCGAGCTCGTCATCACCATCGTTGATGCCCGCCAGCAAAGTCCACTGGTACTGCACCGGATAGCCGGTGGCGCGTGCGTAACGCTCGGCCAATTCCACCAGCTCTTCGGGATCGATCAACGCCGCACGTGGCAGCAGCTCGGCGCGCAGCTCGGCCTTGGTGGTGTGCAACGACAACGCCAGCGCGGGCTTGACCGGCCCGGCGGCCAACTGCTCGAAGGCACGCCGGTCGCCCACCGTTGAAAACACCAGATTCTTGTGACCGATGCCGCCCTCGTGGCCGAGCAGCGCGATGGCTTCCATCACGTTGTCGAGGTTGTGCGCCGGCTCGCCCATGCCCATGAACACCACCTTCTTGACCACGCGCAGCCGCCGCGCCAGCGCCACTTGCGCCACGATCTCGGCGCTGCCGAGCTGGCGCAGCAACCCACCCTGCCCGGTCATGCAAAACACGCAGCCCACCGCGCAGCCGACCTGCGTCGACACGCACAGGCCGTCGCGCGGCAGCAGCACCGATTCGACGGTCTGGCCATCGTGCAAGCCGACCAGCAAGCGCGCCGAGCCGTCTTCGGCGGGGTGTTCGGAAATCAGCCGCGCCAGCTGCCGCAGATCGGCCTCAAGTGCCGGCAGCGCGGTGCGCACCGACAGCGGCAAAAAGTCCTCGGGCTTGCGCCGCCCGCTGTCTTGCGGCATCGCCTGCGACCACAGCCGCAGCACCCGGTGCTCGTGGCACGGCAGCGCGCCGTGATCGCGCAGGCGCTGGCGCAGCTGGGTCAGGCGCATGGGGATGCAGCGCGGCGCAGCGGCATGCGGCTCAAACGGCCATCAAGGGACAGCGCTGAATGCGCGACAGCGCCTCGCCCATCGACTCGCGAGCGATGGCGGTGTCGTAGCTGGCCTGACCGCGCAGCCACCAACCGTCGGCCAAGCCGAAGTAGCGGCACAAGCGCAGGTCGGTGTCGGCGGTGATGCCGCGCTTGCCCGACACGATGTCGCCGATGCGCTGAGGCGGCACGCCGATGTCCTTGGCCAGACGGTACTTCGTCAGACCCAGCGGTTTGAGGAACTCTTCTTCGAGCATTTCGCCCGGCGATACCGGTGCCACGGTGCGCATGGTCATGTCCTTTCAGTGGTAATCGACGATCTCGACGTCGGCCGCGCCATCGCTGGTCCAGACGAAACACACACGCCACTGATCGTTGATGCGGATGCTGTGCTGGCCTTGACGATCGCCGCTCAGCGCTTCGAGTTGATTGCCCGGCGGAGCGCGCAAATCGGCAAGCACCGACGACCAGTCGAGCTGCTCAAGCTTGCGCAGCGCCGGTCGCTCGATGTTGACCCAGCGACGCACTCGATCGCCGCGGAAGAGCCGTTGCGTGTCCTTGCACTTGAAGTTCTTGATCGCCACAGGGACGAATATTAACGATCGTCGTTAATAACGTCCAGCGTCAATGACCACCTCACCCCGCGCCGCGCGCTGCCCGCGTGCGATGTCGACCTTGGCCAGCAGCACCAGCCCGCCCACGAAGAACAAGCCGGTGACGGCCATGGCCATGCGCTGGTTGCCGTCGGTGAGCCAGACCACCGCGCCGTAGGTGAGCAGGCCCAGCACCGCCGAGGCGCGCGCCGCGAAGGTCCACAGACCGAAGAATTCGGCGCGGCGCTCGAGCGGGCTGAACTGCGCGGCCATGGCGCGGCCGGCCGATTGGCTCGAGCCCATGCACAGCCCGGCGATCACCGCGGCGAACCAGAACAAGCCAGGCCCGGTGGCGGCCACCGCCATCACCGTCATCACGATCCAGCCCACCAGCGTGGCCGCCAGCGCGGGCTTGTGGCCGATGCGGTCCTGCCAGTAGCCAAAGCTGAAGGCGCCAGCGGCCGCCGCGATGTTGACCAGAAAGATCAGCATCATGGTGTCGGCCTGCTTGAAGCCCAGCGCCTGCTCGGCGTACACCGCAGCCAGCGCCACCACCACCGAGATGCCCGCCTGGTAACAGGCTCCGCACGCCAGCAGCCACGCGAAGTCACGGTACTGGCTTGCCGTGCGCCAGCTTTGCAGCAAGGCCGACAGCGAGCCGCCCGAGGCCGGCTTGCCGTGCGTGCGCGTGATGGGCGCGCGCGCAGCCTGCGGCACCGCACGCTCGCGCAGCAGCACAAAGGTGCCCAGCGACGCCAGCGCGTACAGCCCTGCGGTGATCAGCATGGTGACCGGCACGAACGACGTGGATGGCTCGCCGCGCGCTTGCGCCGCCAGCACATAGACCAGGCTCAGGCCCAGCGCCAGCATGCCGCCCAGGTAGCCAAAGCTCCAGCCCCAGCCCGACACACGCCCCAGCGATGCGGGCCGCGCCAGCTC